>Ga0075418_10005119_pt1 | contig 14844 bp, 13 predicted proteins | sample SoiMetdeltSBSDD2_FD_81776 | JGI IMG/M metagenome (GOLD analysis project Ga0075418, IMG submission 81776) | Bulk soil microbial communities from a Populus tree surrounding site in Tennessee, USA - Soil MetaG P. deltoides SBSDD2 | ecosystem: Environmental > Terrestrial > Soil > Tree plantation...
CGGCAAGATGCTCGGCCCGTCTACTTTCCCGTCAACGACAACTCCTGGATTCAGTTCTGTGCGGCGCACCGACAACTGGTTCCACTGGCTCTCCTCCGAGGACATCAAGCCCGAGCGGACGATGAAGTCGGTCCTGATTTCCGAAGCGACCACCCCGGCAAAGTTCTCGGCGCGGATCCTGGAGGGGAACGTCATCGATGCGAAGGTGACCGGTATGCGGCAGTTGACGGTGTGGTTCGGGAAGGGGATGCTCGACTACTCGAAGCCGGTGACGGTCAAGGTGGCCGGTCTGCCCAAGCCGGTGACGCAGAAGATCACGCCGCGGATCGAGGTCTTGATGGAAGACCTCTACGAACGCGGCGACCGCCAGCGGCCGTACTTCGAGCGGATCGATGTGTCGCTCAAGTAGGACAGGTTTCCCAACCTGTCCTGATGACCGTCCCGTAGGACAGGTTGGGAAACCTGTCCTACGGGACGCCTCTCTTACTCGGCCGAGAGGTTGGCCAGGAAGTCGTCGTAGGCGGCTCGGGCCTTGACTTCATCCGCCTGCAGCGTCTTCAGCTTCGCCTGCAGGTCCTCCATCTCCTTCTCCTGGTCCTCCAGCGTCTTCAGGTACTTCTCGAAAAGCTTGGATTCTCGCGGCAGTTCGCGCATGTTGTCTCGCAATCGTTTCTGGTCGGTCGTGATCGTCTGGATGCGGGTCGCGGCGGCCGAGATGTCCTGCCGCACCTTGTCCCAGCTACCCTTGATCTGGAGTGCTTCCTGCAGCTTGGCCTTCAGCGACGCCGGGGCCTCTTTCAGCTTCAGGAAGTGCTGGATCTGATCGTCGGCCGAATTCGTGAGCTGGATCGACGTGCCGGTCTCGCGTTCTTCGACGACGGTGTAGCTGGAGTCCTTCTTCGCCCCGACGGCCAGTTCGAACCGGAACACGTCGGCGGCCTCTTCCTTCGGCTTGTTGTCGCCGACGAACTTGAAGCCCTCGCCCTTGCGGTTCGGGTGCTCGATGAGGAGGGTCCGGTCAGTCGTCGAACGGTTTGACACGTCGTAGATGCGCTCTTCGCGGACGAGGGTCTTGGTCGTGATGATCCCCTTGACCGCCTTGACCTGGGTGATGTGCGAGGTGTCCTTGCCGGGCTTGACGGCCACCTCGGTCCCGAGATCGATGGCGTACGAGACGAGCCGTTCCTCGTCCGGTTGCAGGTCGAGCACGCGGGTATCGCCGGCATAGACCGAGCCTTCGAACACGGTCATCGGCCCTTGCGTCAACGGCATCCCGGCGGTGTTCTTGAATCGCAGGCCTAGTAGCGGGTGTTTGGGCTGGACCGCCGGGTTATAGATTGACACGCGCTTGCCTTCGATGTCCTTATTGACGATCGGGAGCAACGCGGATTTCTGCCGCGCCAGCTCGACGGGCCGATCGATGACGTACTGGTAGTAGTCGCCAAGAGCCGAGGCGGACGCGACGGATTGGACGCTGTCACCGAGTTGCAGGGATTCTGACAGTTTCTGAGCCGCCTTGCGAGCGAACTCCATTCGCTTCTCATCCACTTTGCCGGATCCCAAGCCGCCCAGAATTGCTGAGTCTGGAACCGGAGATGTGGACCTTATTGTGCCCATCTTCTTTTCGAGAGACTCCAGTTGCGCTTTCTCTTCCGTCCACACTTCCACGTTCTTCTTGAAATCGCCGCCAGACTTTCCGAATGCGCCGCCGTAGGTTGGCGGCCTCAGGCTCGCGAACAGCTCCGGCTCGACCGTCGGCCGGCTGACGTACAGCGGGTTGTACAAGTCCATCTTGAACGAGATCGGCCGCCCGCTCACCAGGGCCATCGTCACCTGCCGCCAGTCCTCGTCTGTTGGGTTTTCGACAACCGCCCAGCCCTGCAGGTAGGGCCTGGTGTTGCCCTCCTTGGCCAGCACGAGGCGATAACTCGTCTTCCAAATCGGGTTCTCGATCACGTAGCCGACTTCCACCTTGCGCTTGCCCTCCCCGGCGAAGTGCAAGCTGACGGCCTTCTTTTGCGAGTCGTGGGAAAGGGCGAGGGTCTCAAGGGCCCGCCGGACCTCGTTCTCAATCACCGGGTTGGCGAACCGCAGCCGCTGCACTTCGGAGAGCTTCACGGCCCGGATGCCCTCGGCACACCATAGGTTGAGGACCGACACCGTAACCGGCGGCCCGTCCTTCGAGGGGACGGCCTGGGCCTCGACGCCCATGATCTTCCCGGTCAGGTTCCCCGGCTGGGTGGAGGTGTTGACCAGGGTCACCTCCACCTGCTCCCCGCGGGCCTGGGTCAGGATGTTGGCCAGCGGCGGGGAGTTGTTCAAATTGATGGCGAATGACTGCAGTGTGCGATCGATCGGGTCGTGCGAGTCATAGGTGACCGCGGCCACCCGGCCGTTGGGGGACAGGTCGCGGAGGGTCATCGACTTGATCAGGTCGTTGATGTCCGGCTCGGGGAAGGTCAGATCCACCCGGGCATCGCCTTCAATCTCGCCGGAGCGGGTGAAGTGGCCGACCCCGGAGTTGAACAGGATCACCTGGCTGATGGGCAGGGAAACGGCCGGCTTGAGGTCGGCCGGTCGGTCCCGGCCGGGGTCGATTTGGGTCGGGGCGGACTGTCCGCGTTGGCTGAAGAGGACGGCCGCGGCCGCCAGCGCCCCGAGCGCTGGCACGGCTAACCAGTAGCGTCGCATGATGGGACCCCACCCGAAGGGATGTTGGAGACGGCCCGGCCCGGTACGGACGCGGGACGCCCTTTCTATGGGAGACGAATTGGCGACCGATTGTAACCGGTGGCGGGGTGTCCAAACAGGCGGGTCGTTACAAGCCCGCCACGGGGCGGATCACTCTTGGTAGGTCCCGCGAGCCGAGCGGGACTAGCGTGTCCAGCCGGGGATGCGATCAACTGTAGGGGCACGGTGCTCCCGCTCGGCTCGTGGGACCTACTTCACCAGGAGGAAGATCACTCAGAAGTTGGCGATCTTGGCGATCTTGACCGGGGGATTGGTCCGAGATGGCCCCGGACATTTCTCGGGAGGGCGATTTTTGGCTATCGGCGACCCGTTGCAGCGTTCGCAATTCTTCGCCCGTCCACTCCAGGTCAAGTCGGCCACGAGGGGGGATCACACAAGAACTGGCGATCTTGGCGACCTTGACTTAGGCGGGGCGAAATGATCACCAGCGACGGCAGTCATCGCGATGCGACCGTCCGCGGCCTTCATAGACCGCCGCTTCGGTAATGATCTTGTCCATGAAGATGTCATGTGCCGCGACTGGGACTTCCGGGAACAGTTGACACTCGAATGCCAGTGCCACGAGCGGCGTATCGGGTCGGGCGTGCTGCAGGAGCTTGTCGTAATAACCCTTCCCGTGCCCCATCCGCGCCCCGCGGCGGTCGAAGGCCACGCCGGGGACCATCACCAGGTCCAGCTCCTCCGCCGTGCACTGCTTTTCGGGTAGAGCACGCAGCTCCGGCTTCGGCTCCAGGATCTTGTACATTCCGATCGCCAGCTCATTCATGTCCGCGAGGCGGAATAGCTCCAGTTCCCCGCGATCGTTGCACCACGGGACGATAATGGTCTTCCCGGAGGCCAGCGCCGCGGGCAGGGAATGCCGCGTCCGCACCTCGGCCCGTACGTCGATGTAGAAGAGGACCGTTTTGGCCCCGGCGTAATCGGGCAAAGCCATAAAGCGGTCGCAAATGACCGTGCTCAGTTCGTCTTTGTTCGCCTGGGCATTGCGGCAGGCGTGGGCCTGCTCGCGGATGACTTTCTTTTGTTCGGCAATGTCAGCGGGCGGGGTCATCGACGGTGTTCTCCTCGGTTTGGCAACACGTTCATTAGACAGATTGACGGCAGGACGTCTATCGTCCTGTTTCGGCGTAATCCCGTTCCTCAGCGCTCGGCTTCGGGTCCGGATCGAGGAGTAGCCACCAGAGGAGCCCACAGAAGTACGCTCCCGCCACCAAAAGCACCACCGCGGGCCAGCCGAACCAGGTCACCCATTCGGGGACGATCTGCGAGAAGATCGCGGCCCCGAAGTTGCCAAACATGTTCATCGCCCCGAAGACCGTCGCGAGGTTACGACCACCGAGGTCCATCGCGGCGCTATAGCCGCATGAGTTGCTGCACGAAACGACCATCGCGGCGAGGTACAAGACACTCACGGCCACGAATTTCTGGTCGTGCGGAACAAAATAGGCCAGCACGAACAAAAGAATGCCGAGCGCGGACGCGCCGATCGCGGTGCCCGCGCGGCTCAGTCGGCGGCTGCCGGTGCGAACGAGAATCCGGTCGGCAACCAAGCCTCCCAAGACACTGCCAATGACTACGCCCACGATCGGCAGACTCGTAAGCTGCCCGGCTTTGGACGGGTCGAGGCCAAACGTTTGCTGGAGGTAGGTCGGACACCAGGTGAACCAAAACGCGTTGGCCCCGGCCCGGAAGAACTGCTGACAGAACAGGCACACCACGGGGAACGTGGCCAGGACCGCGAACGACCCGATCGCCCGGCCGTCGCTGGCGCGGGCCGGGGAGTCGGGCCGGAGCAGTTCTCGCTCGGCAGCATTTGTTCCGCGGTGGTCGTCCGGCCGGTCGCGGTACCAGCCGAAGAACCACGCGCTCCAGATGAGACCGGGAATTGCGTAGATCAGGAAAATCCACGGCCAATAAACTCGCGGGAGGAGTAGGGCGGTGACGTAGGCTCCCAGGGCTCCGCCGACGGACATGCAAGACTGCAGAACGCCCGCCGCGAATGCCCGACGCCGAAGCGGGATCCAGACGGAAAGGGCACGCGTCGAGGCGGGGAATAGCCCGGCCTGGGCGATCCCCATGAGCACGCGGGCCAGAAAGAGAATCGCGAACCCAGTCGCGGCATCGACCCACAGAGTGCCAGCGCTCATGGCCATCGTGACTGCGCCGAGCAGGCCGAACAGCGTCAGGGCCTTCCGCGGTCCCCAGTGATCCACCAACAGACCAGTCGGGATCTGAAACAGGGCGTATGCCCAGAAGAAGATGCCAATGGCCCAGCCCATTTGCCGGGTGGTGAGTCCCATCTCGTCGCGGGCGGTGCTTTCGACCACGCTCAGGCATCCGCGGTGGATGTACGCCAGTCCCGCGGCGAGGCAGAGGCCGAACAAAACGACGTAGCGGACGTTGGTTGGTCGCATTCAGCCTCCCGGCGACATTGAGTCGTGATTCTGCGGCCGGTAGAATCCACTCGCAAGCGGAAAGCTGGACAACGATGCGCGAAGTGACGGACCCGCGGGACCGTCTAGCAATAGTGACATGAAGATCGCGTTCATCACGGCCGGGGCCGCGGGCATGTACTGCGGCTCCTGCATGAAGGACAACACGCTCGTCGCGGCCCTCGGCAAGCTGGGGCACGACGCCCTTCTCATCCCCACTTACACTCCCATCCGGACCGATGAGGAAGACGTCTCGCAACAGCGCGTGTTCCTCGGCGGAATCAACGTTTACCTGCAGCAGAAAAGCCGGCTGTTCCGACACACCCCGCGGCTGGTCGATCGATTGCTCGACATCCCGCGGCTCTTGCGCTGGGTGTCGCCACTCGCTCAGAAGACGCGGACGGATCGTCTGGGCGGAATGGCCATCTCGATGCTCCAAGGCCGCGAAGGCCATCAGCGCAAGGAAATCCGGAAGCTGGTGGAGTGGATTGCAAACGATTTTAGACCGGACATGGTGCTGCTGACCAACGTCTTGCTTTCCGGACTGGTACCCGCGCTGAAGGCAGGGTGGGACGGGCCGGTACTCGCGACGCTCCAGGGCGATGACATTTTTCTGGAAGCACTTCCCCCGGAGGATCGATCGCGGTGCATTGAACAGATCGGCCGAAATTGCGAACTCCTGGCGGGTTATTTGGTCACCAGCCGCTATTACGCGGACTTCATGGCCGACTATCTCCGCTTGCCGCGGAACCGGATGCATGTTGTCTATCCGGGGATCAATTTGAAGGGTCACGGCGGGCCGCGTCAGTTCCGCGACCGACCGCCGTATACGATCGGTTACTTCGCCCGGATCTGCCCGGAAAAGGGCCTGCACAACATCGTGGACGCGTTCCACATCATCAGCCAGATGCCTGGCGCGCCCGAATGCCGACTGCGGCTGTCGGGTTGGATGGGCGAGAACCAAAAGCCCTACTTCACGGAGCAAATGAAAAAACTCCAAGACCGCGGACTCGGAGCGCAGGTCGAATACGTCGATTCGCCGACCCACGCGGACAAGGTGCGGTTCTTTCAGTCCGTCGATGTGTTGTCGGTGCCCACTGTGTACCGCGAGCCGAAGGGCATCTATCTGCTGGAAGCGCTTGCCAACGGAGTTCCGGTCGTCCAGCCGCGACACGGGACATTCCCGGAGTTGATCGACGCCACCGGGGGTGGGTTACTTGTGGACCCCGATGATCCGGCCGCGCTCGCCGCCGGGTTGTTACGGTTACTCGATGATAACGACTTGCGCCGCCGACTTGGCGAGGAGGGAAAGAAGTCGGTCTTCGACCGGTTCACGGCCGAGAACATGGCCCGCGAGACGGTGGCGGTCCTCGAACAGTATTATCATCAAAAGCCTGCATTGCGGAAATCCAACGAGGTCATTGCCACGTGACCCAGCCCTTTCGCACCACCCGCCGGGTGGAGTTCGGCGACACGGACATGGCCGGGATCGCCCACTTCGCCAATTTCTTCCGGTACATGGAAGCCGCCGAAACCGAATTTCTGCGCAGCCTCGGGTTGTCAGTCTCGTGGCAGGACGGGCCGCAGCGGTTTGGCTTTCCCCGGGTGTCCGTCGCGTGCGACTTCCAGCGACCGGTTCGGTTTGAAGATGTGCTCGATATCGCGGTGACCGTTGAAGAGGTCGGCCGCAAATCGGTGCGCTATCGGTTCGACTTCAGTCGCGAGGGCAAAGAAATAGCCGTCGGGCGCATCACGGCCGTCTATTGCCGTGAGGTGCCCAACCATCATCTCGAATCGTCAGAGATTCCCCCCGCCATTCGGGCCAAATTGACGGGGGCGTGAGGCGTCAGGTCATCGGCGAGAAGGGAGCGATGAACTTACCCATGGGCGGCGGGGCCGTCGGTCGGCTGGGGCGGGTCTCGAGGAGCCGGCCGGTTGCTGCGTCCACGATCAGCTCGTCCCCGTTGGGAACGACGCGAATCTTGACCACCCGCGTCCCGTTCTCCATTGCATAGCTGACCGCATGGAGCCCATTGGGGGCGTCGGCCGGCGGAAGCGGGACCACACGCGGCGGGAGTTTCATTTGCAGGGCTTGCGGGCTGCCCGGATCCGAGTCGGTCGGGGCGGCGGGCTCTGCAGCAGGACCCTGGTGGGTCCAGATGATCGCGCCGCCGCCGATGAGCAGCAGCGAAGTCGCGGCCAGAGCAAGGCCCCAGGAGAGGGGGGAGGAGGGCGCCGGGCTGGGTGACGAACTCGACATGGAATCACACCTCCGGGTATGCAAACGGTCCCATCTCCCTGACGAGCGATTGTAAACAGATTATCGTCGCCAGGGCAGCCCCATTTGGTTGGTCGAAAGGAAAAATGTCGTCCGAACCTTATTTGCAACGACTTACAGGTCGCCTTGTGGACGGCCTGGACCAGTTGCCCATCACATTCCGTCGGCGGCACGCCCTGTGGGTGAAGACGCGGCAGAATCCGGACGGCGGGTTCTCCGGCCGGGCTGGCGGCTCCGACTTGTACTACACCGGCTTCGCCCTGCGATGCCTTGCCGTCTTACAAGAACTCGAGTCGGACACGTGTTTCCGGACCGCCACATTCCTTCGCGAACGCATGGCGGCGTCCGCTAGTGTCATCGATTTGTTTTCTTTGCTCGTCAGCGCTTTCCTTGTTCGCCTGGGCGGCGGCCCGGATGTGCTTGCCGATGCGCCATCGGACTGGCCCGACCGCGTGGCCGCGGTGCTCGAATCGTTTCGGCACGCGGATGGCGGTTACGCCAAGGCGCAGGGCGGCACAACCGGAAGTACGTACACAACGTTCCTGGTGGCCCTGGCGTTGGAGTTGCTTGAAAGGAAATTGCCGCGCCCGGAAGCGGTCGAGTCGTTCGTGCGTTCTCGCTTCCGGAACGGCGGCTATGTCGAGATACCGCAAATGAAGCGGGCCGGAACGAACCCGACGGCGGCCGCCATCGGGACGTTGCAAATCCTCGGCGCGCTGGACGAGCAGGCGCGGGCCGGAGTCGTGGATTTCCTTCGGGGACTGGTTTCGGAATCGGAAGGTGGACTGCGGGCGAACGATCGCATTCCTACCGCTGACCTGCTTTCCACCTTTACAGGCAGTTGGACATTGGCGGAGGTCGGAGCACTTGACCGGCTGGAAGTACAGGCCGTCCGGGCCTACGCCGAGTCACTGCAGGCGCCGGACGGGGGGTTCCGCGGCGGACTTTGGGATGATGGCTGGGACGTGGAATACACGTTCTACGGAGTCGGCGTTTTCGGTCTGTTCGCGGGCCGGTAACCGAACGAGAATGCGACGATGGGCCTGACGGTGGAAAACCTGGACAAGGAATACCCGACGCGGTCCGGGGCGCTCGCGGTCCTCTCCGGCATTGACCTGACGTTGAACGCGGGTGAAGCGATGGCGGTCATGGGCCCGTCCGGTTCCGGGAAGAGCACGCTCCTGAACATCCTCGGAACCCTCGAAACGCCCACGCGCGGTCGCGTCACCGTCGATGGGGTCGATCCGTTTGGCCTCTCCGAGCCCCAGTTGGCAGAATTCCGTAATCGACACGTTGGTTTCGTTTTTCAGGATCATCACTTGTTGCCCCAGTGCAGCGTCCTGGAGAATGTCCTTGTGCCCACGCTCGTGGTGCGCGTCGGCGACCGAGCCGCGTTCGACGCTGAGGCCCGACGGTTGCTGGATCGAGTCGGTTTGTCCGGCCGACTCGAGCACCGGCCGGCCGAGTTGTCCGGCGGCGAGCGTCAACGTGCGGCCATTGCCCGGGCGCTCGTGTGCAAACCAAAGCTCTTGCTAGCCGACGAGCCAACGGGGAACCTGGATCGGAAAACCGCCCACGCGGTCGGCGAGTTGCTGACCGAGTTGCATCATCAGGAAGGGACTATGCTGATGGTGGTCACCCACAGCGCGGATTTGGCGAGTCTGTTCCCCCGACGCGCGGAAATGCTGGACGGTCGACTCACTCCTCGATCTTGACTTTGGAAATGCGAATCATGCTCACCGCCGATCAACTGCTCGCCCGTCTCTATGCTCTTCGCAAGGATTACGCGGACGACCCGGAGGACGAAACCTACCAGGCGCTGCACCACGCGTTCATGTTCCTGTCGTACCGGATGAACGACTTCAAGACCTATCTGGAGGCAGAGCGGGCGAAGCAGTCCCAGTCCGGTGCTATTGAGTGAATACCTAGCGACGGTCCGCAATCCCGTGTAAGCGACACAGATCTTTCAGACCCAGTTCCTTGCCGGAATAGTCTTCGAACTGCCCTTTGCGAAATCCCGACTCGTATTCCGCAATGTAGGCGTGGATCGTCCGCTTCGGACAACCCGTCACGCGTTGGATTTCGTCGTGTGTGCATCCACGACGATGGAGGCCGAGGACCATTTGAACTTTGCCCTTTGCGATATCCGCGGGCTTGGTCAGAAAGCGGTACGGCCGTGTCAAGAACGTGGGCATCGCGGACCTTGCCCGGGCCCGGCGAAGAGTAAGCCCGACGCGCGCGCAGGCGAGGATGTCGCGCCCCAGATTCGGGCTCTCCGCCAGATGGAGCGGGTTCGCCACATCCCAAGCGGGCCGGCCGCCAATTTCTCCATGAAGCTCTGCCACTGTTTGCCTTTCGCACAAGCGGAGTAGGTGGTCCACCAGAAGCGATGGGCCGTCGATCAAAACTCGATCCTCGGTCTCAAGGCCGCGGAGCAGGATTCCGGCGCGAGCTGTCCCATCACCAAACGTCAAGTCCACGCCCTTATAAGTCCCACCGCGAAACACCCCAGACGTCTTGTGGAAATACCACAGACCGGGATGGATCTGAATCGGATCGCCGTGAGTGAATGGGTCTTCGTGTCCGGGCCCGCGGTAGTAGAACTCAATCTCCGTCAGCCGGTGCGGGCGCCCCGCCACGACGAATTGGGTCCGGTTGAGTAGATGGTCGGCGATTCGCGAGAACCAGCCAGCCACCGCTCGTTGGGTCAAGCGGGCGGGCCGTCGCAACAAATCCGTCCAGGGATTCATCCCGTCGTGTCGAGGTTGGCAACTTGCGGGCAGAGTTTGCGAAGACGCTCGGTGAGATAGGCGCGGACTTCCGCCGCGGTCTGCATCCGCAAGACCGCCCGAGCAATTCGCCTGACATCTGTAGTGGTAATCGACCGAACCAGTTGCTTGACTGCTGGAACGAACGCGGGACTCATGCTGGCCCGCCGCAGGCCCAGCCCAAGGAGCGGGAGCAGGCAGATCGGCCGGCCGGCCATTTCCCCACACAGTGTAACCGGCTTGCCCAGTTGGTTGCAGCGCCCAATGATCTGTTTCAGCACGCGAAGCACTGCAGGGTGGCACGGGTCGCACAGGGCGGCCACTCGCGGGTTGTCCCGGTCGGCTGCCATGAGGTATTGAATCAGGTCGTTCGACCCGACGCTCACGTAATCCACTTCGGCAAGGATGTGATCGATGCAAACGGCCGCGGCCGGCACTTCCACCATCACGCCGAAGGGCACCTTCTCGCTGTACGGCACACGCTGACGGTGGAGGGCCATCCGCGCCCGGTCAATGAGCCGCCGGAGTTTCCGAACCTCTTCCACCGTGCTGATCATCGGGAACAGCATACTCACAGACCCGTCTACTCCGGCTCGGAGAATGGCCCGCAACTGGGTCTGAAAGAACTCCGGGTGTTCGGAGGTCATGCGGATGCTGCGCCAACCCATAAACGGGTTGGCCTGGCGATAATTGCTGAAGTACTTGACTTGCTTGTCGCCGCCGAGGTCCAGGGTGCGGATCACGACTGAGCGGTTCGGCGCCGCGTCGATGATCTGCCGGTATGCGGCCACCTGTTCATCCTCGGTCGGCACCGTCGGGTGCGTGAGGAAAACGTATTCGGTCCGGAACAGGCCAACGCCGTTCGCGCCGACGCCGGCCGCGGCCGCGGCGTCGATCACGGTGTTGACATTCGCCAAGAGCTCGACGCGCTCCCCGTCCTTGGTCACCGACTCGAGGTCCTTGTTTTCGACCAGCGAGTCGCGCAGGTCCACATACTCGCGCTGCAGCTTTCGATACGCCGCCTCCACCTCCGGGCCCGGGTTGACGATAACGATCCCCTCGCGCCCGTCCACGATCAAGAGGTCGCCATTGTGGACCTGCCCGAGCAGACCCTGGAGCCCAGAGACGGCGGGGATGCCGAGCCCGCGGGCGAGTACGGCGGCGTGGCCCGTGCTCCCGCCGGCCTCAGTGGCGATCCCGCTGACTGGGAGCTTGTCGAACATTGCCGCCTGCGACGGGCGGATCTCCGGCGCTACCAGCACGAGTGGCTCGCTCACGCCGAGGACCTGACGGTCCCGTTCTGTGGTCAGGTGCGTAATGATCTGTTCGGCGACGTCGCGGATGTCGGCCATTCGCTCGCGGAGGTACTCGTCGCGGATCCGCGCGAAGAGGATGTCGTATTCCTCGAGAGTTCTGTTCAGGGACGACGCAGCGTCCAGCTGGTCGTTGAGAATGTACCCTTTGACTTTCGCCACGAACGCGGGGTCGCGGAGAATGGCGCGGTGCCCGCGGAAAATGTCGGCCGAGTCCTCGCCCACTTCCGCCCGGACTCGCTCGATCGTCTGATCCAGTTCGGCCGCGACCGCGTCACACGCCTGGTCGAACCGCGTCGCCTCGGCGGACAAAGCCGCGGCGTCGACTAGGTTGGGACTGTGCCGGGCGAGAGCCGGGTCGAGCCGGAACGCCCGTGCCACGGCGACGCCAGGGGAAATGGGCACGCCTCGGAGCATGTGGCTAGTGTACCCGGCGGTGGCTGCCCGCGGTAGCAGGGATGCGGCGACCAGAACCTTTGCGCCGGACCGCGGTTCAGTAACTGGGTCGTGATGGGCAAGTGTGTCGTTATCTCAATCAACTTGAGGCAAACTGTCCCAAGTGGAAGCGAGCGCTGTGTAGGTGGCGGCGATCGTCGTTTGGGCGACCGCCGGAACTCGGGCCGAGACCTACGGCGAAAAGGTCAAAGCCGTCGATGCTGTCAAGGGGACAATCACCGTCGGCGTCGAAGGGATGGATCGCACGTTCAATGTGGAGGAGAAAGTGGACGTCCAGGCCCCGGTGCGTGCCGGCCAGCGACTGCGTCAAGTAGCCGCACACGGATCAAAAAACGGGTCCGGGCGACAGCGGCTGTGAACTGCTGACGCCCGGACCGCGAATCCGTCGCTCGGCCGCACCAGCGCACGTCCAAGCCGATCGGCGGCTATTTCTTCGAAGGCACACCTTGGCGCTTCGGCGGTGGCTCTTTGCCGTCGGGTAGTGACGACGAGCCCTTCGTGCCACTGCTCGAATCACAACCGAGGCTCAAGACAAATGCACCCAAGCAGACAGCCAGGATGGCGAGACGTCGCATCGAGCAGTCCTCATTAGACGGCTGCGGTCCCGGCAGGGCGGCAGCCCTGCCGGGACGAGAAGTGGGACGATTCGGCAACGCACCCACGTCGGTGGGTCAACTAGTCTCCAAAAACCTCGCCGCCGGAGCGAGAGGCCATGGCCTCGAGCAAGGTCACGTCGATGTTGTTGATCCGCGTGACGATCTTCGTGCCGGCCGCGTACGAAATAAACTGCACGCGCCCGTCACCCATCAGCCACATGCCGCCGCCCGGATGCAAGCTCCAGTAGTGATTCCAGTCGGTCGGATTGGTCGGGCTACCTGGCTTGTACAGGCCCGGGGTCGAGTCGATCGTGGGGATGCGCTCGCGGACACCCAGGAGGCAGTCGCCCGCGCCGAATCCGTGTCCGTCGTAACCCCACGCCACCCACATCCAGCCGTACTCGGTGGTGTAGTCCGGCGGCCGCTCGCCGATCAACAACGTGTTCGAGGCGCCGTCCGAGATGTCGGCGAACGTCACCTTCGAGTTGACGTAAAGGACGCCGTCCTGACCCGGCAGTTTGCTGCCCGAGATTTCTTCCTTGTAGCTGTCACGGCCGACGCAGCCCATGTAACTCGTCAACGCATGCTCGTTGCCGCTGCCTGGTTCCTTCCAGGTCATCATGCCGCGGGTGTCCGACGGGCAGGAGTAGATCGGGTAGGTCTGGCTGACGACGAAGCGCTTGCCACCGGTCATGCCGGGGATGGCGTACCACCACGGCCACGCAAACGGCCCGCCCGCGACAACCACGTTGTGCAGGTTGGTCTGTTCCAGGAACGAAGCGATTCGGACCTGGTAGCCCCAGTATCCGTCCGACGGGTAGGACGTGGTCGCATTGGCCCAGCCATTCGGCGGCCGGTCATACTTGGGGGCAGTATTCAAACCGCCACCCCACCACCCGGCCCCGGACGTCTGGTTCATGCCCAGGGTGACGCCAGCCGGAAACGCACCGAACTGGTCGTGGTGGTTGTGCAGTGCCAACCCCATTTGCTTGAGGTTGTTGGTGCACTTCATGCGGTTCGCTGCTTCCCTGACCTTCTGAACGGCCGGCAGCAGCAGTCCGATCAGAATGGCGATGATGGCAATGACGACCAGGAGTTCAATCAGTGTGAACCCCCGAGGCGTCCGACGACGTAGGTACATCTGGTGGTCTCCGCGTGCGTGACAAGTTGAAAAAGGTAACAAATGGAGAGAGCGCGGCCATGAGTGCCACACACGGCGTCACGCGGCCCGTGTGTGAGTCGGGTGTCAAGATCGGCCAACGAAATGGCCACTTGCGGACCCCATGGTCAGCGAACTTCAAGGAAACGAGCCTACAAGCCAACCCGCCCGGGAGAAAAGAGAATGAGCGCAGAGTCCGGGCTTATTTGATAGGTAACCAGCCGGGTTACAATAATCAACACTTTTTCAGGAAATCCTCATATTTTCCTCAGAACCTCAAATCGGCGCAACTCCCAGTCGCCCGCACCGTGGATTAGTGAAGGCCAGCGCTCCGGAATAAACCGAAGGGTCTGCAGCCATGGCCGCATTCTCTGTCGCAGCTGCTCATCCGTTCTCGGATGTGAACAACGGAGCAGTATCCGCCGATCGCTGCTTTTCGATCACCGCCGCCTCGATCACGCGCATCGACTTCCATTTTCCGCCGCGAAACCGAACAAGGAAACAGAGTGACTGGACACAAATGTATGCGGTGGCGAATGCCCATGCCCAGTACATGCCCCATTCGTACTTCAACGCCAGCCAGCTCGGCACCACCATGACCGGCCATGCGAGGAACAAAGACACCTGGGACACAAACACGGTGTCGCCGGCTCCGCGGAGCGCAAATGACAGCACGATGTTCGCCGCATCGAACAGCGAGTAAAGCGCAACAAACCACAAGAGAACCGCCGCCCGTTCCGCGATCGGTTGCCACATGGCCGGGTCGTTGTCGCCCCGAAACGGAACGATGAACACCGAAGGCAACGCCACGTACAGGAACGAAACGAACCCCATGTAGGCCCCCGCGACGGCCATGCCGAGCCAGGTCATTCGCTCGGCAAGTTGGGGCCGGTCCTCGCCGAGGTGTTTGCCGACCAGGATGGTCACCGCCTGACCCACGCCGAGCATCGGCATGAAGGCCAACGCGTTAATCGCGAACACCAGGTTGGTCGCCGCGAGCTCGTCGTGTCCGAACCAACCGATCAGCACCATGAACGCCGTGAACGCAGTCATGTCCAACGTCCATTGCACCCCGGACGGGACGCCATAGC
>Ga0075418_10005120_pt1 | contig 14843 bp, 12 predicted proteins | sample SoiMetdeltSBSDD2_FD_81776 | JGI IMG/M metagenome (GOLD analysis project Ga0075418, IMG submission 81776) | Bulk soil microbial communities from a Populus tree surrounding site in Tennessee, USA - Soil MetaG P. deltoides SBSDD2 | ecosystem: Environmental > Terrestrial > Soil > Tree plantation...
CGGACCACGAAGGTACGAGAGCGTCCAGCGCGTCTCGAAAACCACTGGATGCGGCTCGTGCACGTCGTGCATGAGGAAGACGCGCTTCTTCAGAGCCGACAGCGTCTTGTCCAGCGTCGCCCGCTCGAGCGCGGCCGACGACAGGCCTTCGATGCCGTCGAGGACGCGCGCCTTGTCGCGCTCCGTCTGCAGCTTCCCGAGGAACCAGGTGCCGGTATTCGACAGCGCCTTGTAGTCGAGATCGACCGGGTTCTGCGTGGCGAGGACGATGCCGACGCCGAACGCGCGCGCCTGCTTGAGGAGCGTCAGCAGCGGCAGCTTGGACGGCGGGTTCGCCACGGGCGGCAGATAGCCGAACACCTCGTCCATGTAGATCATCGCCCGCAGCGACGAGGTGCCGCTCTGGCGCCGCGTCCACTCGAGGGCGGCGTTGAGCAGCATCGACACCACGAGCATCCGCTCGGCGTCGCCGAGGTGGGCGATCGACACGATGGCGACGCGCGGCCGGCCGTCCGGTGCGTGCAGCATCGACGCCATGTCCAGCGGATCGCCCGCGAGCCAGACGTCGAAACCGGGCGCCGCCAGGACGCTGTTGAAGCGAAGCGCGAGATCCTGCCGCTCCTTCGCCGGATAGAAGGTCTCGAGATCGAGTACGCCGATGCGATCGAACGACGGCCGCTGAATCTGCTGCACCAGCCACGGCAGGTCTGCTTTTGCAGCGCCCTCCGAGCTCAGGATCGCAGAGACGAGCGCCTGCTCCCGCGCGTGAGGGCCGACGTCGGCCACGCCCGCGAGGGTGAGCAGGCTGGCAGCGGTGCTGGCGATCCGCGCGGCGGCGTCCTCGTCGTTCTCGCCCGCTGGCGTGCTCAGCGTCTTGAGGAGCGCGAGCGGCGTTCCGGCGCGGCTGCCGGGTGTGTAGACTTTGAAGTCCGTGGCCTCCTTGAGGCGCGCAATCCGCTCGGGACCTTGATCCCACTCGGCAAGGCCCTTTTTCCACTCAGCCGCGTGCGCGGCCGCCAGGGCGTCGACCGGCTGGCCCTGCGCGGCGGCTTCCGACTCCGTCCATGGCGCGAAGTCGGCGGCCGAAAGGCCGGGAAACGTCAGGAGGAGATTCGCGAGATCGCCCTTGGGATCGATCGCCAGCACCGGGACGCCGTCGATGGCCGCCTCCTCGATGAGCGCGATCCCGAGGCCGGTCTTCCCGCTGCCGGTCATGCCCACGCACACCGCATGGGTCACGAGGTCCTTCGAGTCGTAGAGGATCGGTTCGGACGATCGGGCGCCCGCTGCGAGGTCGTACTGCTTTCCGAGGTAGAAGAGACCGAGCTGCTCGTAGGACGTCATGGCGTCATTATCGTGCCGATGCCCTGTCCCTCGGGATCTGCGCCGCGTGATATCTTGCGGCCGTCAACGCGATCGGACGGCACACGGTCGGCTGGCGTTCGGACGGGACCTTCCGCGAAGTGTTGGGCCGCCGCCCGGCACCAGGTGAGGCAAGGATCTCTGCCGGGGAGCCGATATCGTAGTCAGATGCCAGAAGAGATTGGACGCGCGGGGGGCCGTTTCGCCGGAGCCGTATGAGCAAACTCAGGATCATCGTGCTCTACGATCGTGTGCTGGTCGACGAGGAGGAGTCGACCGGATCGGCCGACAAGGCGCCAGTGGTGCGAACGCTCGACAAGAAGGAGGTCGAAGAAGAGGTCGTCGAGGCGCTTGGGAAAGCCGGGCACGACGCCGTGCTGCACGAGCTCGATGGCAGTCCGAAGAGCCTGCTGGCCCTGGCCCGTACGGAGTGCGACCTGATCTTCAACCTGACCGAGTCGTTCGCGGATGACGACACGGCGGACTTCAAGATTGCCGCGTTTCTCGATCTCCTGGGCAAGCGGTATACCGGCTCCGGAACGCATGGCCTCCTGCTCGCCCAGGACAAGGCGATCGCCAAGAAGATCTTTGCCTTTCACGGTATCCATACGCCGGTCTTCGCCAAGTCCTTCCGGGGACGGCTCGATTTCTCCCACGATTTGCACTTTCCGGTCATCGTGAAGCCGGCTCGCGAGGACGGATCCATCGGCATCGAGTTCAGCGCCGTGGTGAGCTCCATCCGCGAGCTGATGGAGCGCATGGACTGGCTGCACCAGCATTTCGACTCGCCGGTGCTCATCGAGGAGTACATCGACGGGCGCGAGATGTACGTCGGGGTGCTCGGCAACGACAAGCCCGAGGCGCTGCCGGTCATCGAGCTCGATCTCTCGAAACTGCCGGACGGCACGCCTCGCATCGCCGCGGCGGAAGTGAAGTGGGGGAAGGGCACCAAGGCGTATCGCGACACCAAGTCGATCGTTCCAACGGACCTGGCCGAGGACACGGTTCTCGCCCTGCAGCAGACGGCCGTGGCCGCCTACCAGGCCCTGGAGCTTCGCGACTATGGCCGCGTCGACATGCGGCTGCAGCCCGACGGCGGGATCCACGTCATCGAGGTCAACCCCAACCCCTGGCTCAGCTCCCGGGCCGAGCTCGCCATGGCCGCCCGAAAGTCCGGCCGGACGTATCCGCAGCTCATTCAGGAGATCGTCGACCTGGCCATGGCCCGGGCATGAGTCGGCGGGACGGCTTCTCCGCCGAGACGGCCGCGATTCGCGGCTGACGGTCCGATCACTTCTTCGCCCCTCCTCCGATCGTCCATAAATAGAGAGTTCGCCTCGTGCCTGCCGCGTCGGTGAAGTTGTCGATCACCTCGGGCTCCCAGTCGCCAATCGGGTAGTTGTGCGCCACGATCCTCGAGCTGGGTGCCAGCTGCATGGTGAGGAGCGGCCGCAGTTTCACGTTCGACGCGGCCAGAAGGTAGAGGGTCACGACCGTGGCGTCGGAGAGGTCGACCGTCATCGCGTCCTGGACCCTGAATCGAACGCGGTCCTGGACGCCGGCGCTTCTGGCATTCGACTCGGCCCTGGCAACCAGATTCGGGTCGATGTCGACCCCGACCCCACGAGCGCCAAACGTGGCGGCCGCGGCGATGACGATGCGGCCGTCGCCGCATCCGAGGTCGTACACCACGTCGCCAGGTCCCGTGCGAGCCAGTCGGAGCATCCGATCGACGACGTCAGGCGGGGTGGGGACGTAGGGGGCGAGACTCTGGCCCTGACCGCTGACGCCGGCGACCGCGAACAGCAGCAGCATGAAGACGGTGAGACGGGCCATCGCGGGATTGTACCGACGGGAACCTGCAAATCTCTTTCGCGTTCGACAACCCCCGGCGAGAGCGCTGGTTGCGCCTAAGCTGAGCCATTCGGCGTTCGTCGTCGAACGGGCGTTCTGTCGGGCTGAACTGAACAAACAGGCCACTTTTTGGCCCGTTTCCATTGAAGTCACTCGGTCAAGTGGGCTATACTCGTGAGGCTGTTCTCGGCACGGCACCCGTCCTACCAACCTTCCTGCAACGGGGGAAACGTGACATTCCAGGTCGGCGACAAGGTCATCTACCCGAACCATGGGCTCGGCATCGTCGAAAGAGTTGAAGAAAAAACGATTCTCGGTCAGACCCTCGGGTTCTTTCATCTCCGCATCGTCGCCAACGACACCACGGTGCTGGTGCCGGTCGCCAACGTCGACAACGTCGGCCTGCGCAAAGCCATCACCGACGAAGAGGTCGAGCGGCTCTTTCATCTGCTGAGCGATGGCAAGATCGACAACCATCAGAACTGGAAGGGGCGCTTCAAGGACAACTCCGACAAGATGCGGACCGGCTCGATCTATGACATGGCCGATGTCCTCAAGAACCTGACGTTCCTCAGCAAATCGAAGAGCCTCTCGTTCCGCGAGAAGCGGATGCTCGATCGCGCCAAGGCGCTGATCATCTCGGAGGTGTCCGAGGTGATGCGCGAGAAGGCGCCCGAGGTCGAGTCGAAGGTCGATCACGCGCTCGAGAAGTGTTTTGTCGTGAAAGCGCGCAACGTCGCGCGTGCCACGGCCCGCGCCAAGGTCGTGAAGCCGATCAAGGCCGCGGCTGTGGCTGCGGCGGTTGCCGCCGTTGCACCGCGCCGCGCCGCCAGGGCCTCGTAAGCTCGAGTCTCGACCGTTCCCTCCTTGATGCCCGGACGGAAGCTCCGTCCGGGCTTTTTTGTGCCAGGCCCGATACGGGGCGCCAATGGACCTGCTTGCTGCCATTCGTTCCCTGATCGCCTACGTGGTGATCGTCGCCTACATTCTCGCTGCGGCCCCGGTGGGGTTGCTGTTCGGCGTCGTGTTCCGCTGGAAGGGCGGGATGTTCACCCTCGGCCACGTCGGCGTCGGCATGGCGCTCGCGCTCACGGGCGTCAGGTATCGCGTCAGCGGCCGCGAGCACCTGCCAGCGAAGATGGCCGTGGTCTTCTGCGCCAACCATGAGAGCAACGTCGACCCCCCCGTACTTTTTCGCGCCCTTCACCCGCGCCTCCATATCCTGTACAAAGCGGAGCTGAGGAAGGTCCCGATCATGCGGACGCTGTTCGACGTCGGTGGCTACGTGCCGATCGAACGTGGAAACCGGGAAACGGCGATGGCCTCGATCGAGGCTGCGGCCGCTTCGCTGCGGTCTGGTCATTCGTTCCTCATCTTTCCGGAGGGCACGCGGAGCCCGGCCGGCGGGCTGCTCCCCTTCAAGAAGGGGGGCTTCATCATGGCCATTCAGGCCCAGGCGCCCATCGTCCCGGTGGCCATTTCTGGCGGCCGGGCCGCGATGCACAAGGGGAGCGCCTTCGTCCGGCCCGTTCGAGTCAGCGTACGAATCGGGCGGGCGATTCCCACCACGGGGTTGACCGCCTCGGATCGCGACACGCTGGTGGCCCAGGTCCGTGCGGAGGTGCAGGCGCTGCTCGACCAGGGGTCGTTATGGACATCATAGCCACGCTTGGCCGCACAGTCGGCTTTTCGTTTGCCGCGGGGGTCAACCTGTATGCCACCGTGGCCATACTCGGCCTCTCGGAGCGGTTCGGCTGGGTGTCGCTTCCGCCGCAGTTCAGGGTGTTCGACAACGACGCCATCCTCGCGATCGCGATCGTCATGTACGTGGTCGAGTTCTTTGCCGACAAGGTGCCGTATCTGGACTCGGTGTGGGACCTCGTGCACACGGTGATCCGGCCGGTCGGCGGGGCGTTCATCGCCGTCGCGACGCTCGGCGACGCATCCCCCGAATACGAGGTGCTGGCGGCGCTGCTCGGCGGATCCATTGCGGCCGGAAGCCACCTGACGAAGACGAGCACGAGGGCCATGGCCAATACGAGCCCCGAACCGTTCTCGAACTGGTTGCTGAGCCTCGGCGAGGATGGATTCGTCGTCGGTCTCGGCCTGCTCGCCTTGTATCACCCGGTGATCGCCCTGGTCGTCGCGGTCGTGCTGCTCGTTGCGATCGGCGTTTTCGCCGCGGCAATCGTCAGGAGCGTTCGCAGGTGGCTGCTGCGGCCGCGCGCATGAACCGTTCGCCGTTCTGTTTGGAGTACACTCTGGGCCTCGTTCGGCGGCTGTTCCGCGTCTGAGAGGAAACGATGCGAGCTCGTCTGAGCGCTACCGCGTGCCTGCTCGTGGCGGTCGTGACGCTCGCGGCCCAGAACAGCCAGGCCCCTCCCGACCCGCAGCTGCCGACCTTCCGCACGCAGACAGACCTGATTCGAGTGGACATGTACGCCACTCGCGACGGCAAGCTGATCACGGACCTGCGCCCCGAAGAAGTCGAGATCTACGAAGAGGGTGTCCGGCAGCGCATCGAGACGTTCGAGTTCGTGCGTCTCGACGGCGACCCTTCTGAGAGCCCGTCCATCGAGAAGGATCGGACCTCGCAGGACTCCCGCAGCCGAGTCTTCGTCGTCTTCGTCGACACCTATACGACGGCGCTCGATGGCCGGGGGGACCTGCGAATACCGTTACTGCGTTTCCTCGATCATCTGCTCGGACCAAACGACCTCGTCGGGTTGATGACGCCCGACATGAAAGCATCCGAGGTGACCCTCAGCCGCCGGTCGACCGTCATCTCCGATCTCGCCAACGACGACCGGTGGAACGGGCGCAGCGAGAAGCGCCAGGATCTCAAGGAGTTCGCCTGGGAGAACTGTTATCCAACCAGACAGGGGAGTGTCTACGCCGGACGGCTGGCGGAGATGAAAGCCCGGTATCGGGGCAAGAATACGCTCGACGCCCTGAACAACCTCGTGGCGCGTCTGCGGAGCCTCCGCGAAGAGCGCAAGGCCGTGATGCTCGTGACCGCGGGCTGGCCATTCCTGGGTGAATCGACCCTCTCGACCCCAGGACGCGTCGAGAACGACAGCTGTGCGGCGGATCGCCTGGCGCTCGAACGAATCGATTTCAGTCAGCTGCTCAAGGAGCTGACGAGGACCGCCAACCGGGCGAACGTGTCGTTCTACCCGGTGAGCTCGCGGCGCGAACAGGTCTTTCCGCGCGACCTCCGCGCCGAAGTGAAGGCCAGGCTCCAGCAGCAGGATCGGAGGGCTCTCGAGTACATCCAGGACCAGCTCCGATCGCTGGCCGAAGACACCGATGGCCTGGCCGAAGTCAAGACGACCGATCTCACGGCGGTCACCGAGCGGATCATCAGCGACACCTCGACGTACTACCTGATTGGGTACCAGTCCACCAACACCCGCATGGATGGCCGGTTTCGCAATATCAGTGTGAAGGTGAACCGTTCTGGTGTTCGCGTGCGCGCCCGGCGCGGATACGGCGGCGAGACCCTCAGGGTCGTGCCGGAGGAAAGCGCAGCTCCGCGCAAGCCGCCCGTCGATGCGCGGGTGACGACCGCGCTCACGTCGGTGGAGCGGTTCGACGCGCGCGCGCCCTACTGGGGCCGGCCTTCGGAATGGGCCCCGCCGTCGGGTGGCAATGGCGGCGCCTTCTGGTACGTCGGTGAGCTCAGCGTCCAGACTCGAAGCCAGACTCCGCGAGGCGGCGGTACGACCGCGGAGGTCGAAGTCCTCGCCCCCGACAAGACCCAGGTGATGGCGACCAAGGTGGATTTGCCGGCGTCGGACTCCACCTTTTCCGTTCGAGTTCCCGCTACGGGGTTCCTCGCTGCCGGGGACTATTCGGTGCGTGTGCGGCTGACGCCGGCTGGAGCCGACGAAGCGACGGTACACGACTCGATGCACGTCATCCTGGAGCCGGCAACCTCGCCGCTCGGCGCACCGGTGTTCTGGCGCCGCGGCCCGACCGCTCGGAGCGCGTATGTCGAGACCGCCGACCCGAGGTTCAGGCGGACGGAGCGATTCCGTCTCGAGCTGCCCACATCGGCTGCAGATGATGTGACCGCGCGTCTGCTGGATCGCGCCGGTCAGCCGCTCCAGGTTCTCAGCGAGATCAGCGAGCGCGAGGACGACTCAGGAGCGTTCCGCTGGGCCGTGATCGACGCCCCGCTTGCCGGGCTGGCGCCCGGGGACTACGCCATCGAAGTCGCACAGGGCGGCGCATCTCAGGTCGCCGCGTTTCGCGTCATCCCCTGACGCAAGTCTGACCGCTCTCCAATCAATTCGCCGCGACCGTGAAGGCGAGGGTCCATGGGGTCACCGGCGCTCCATCGAAAGCCCGCAGTCCGTCCAGCAACTCGACGGTCACTTTGCGCCGCGGCTCGAGCGGCCGGGCGAACGTGATCTGCACCGCCCGCAGGCCGGCGTCGTACGAGAGCTTGAAGTCGATGGGCGCTGCTGCGGACGCGCCGTCGGCATAGCTGACGCGGACCTTGCCCGGAAGCGACGCTTCGCGCAATCCGCGCGAGAACTGTATGCGGACGGCCACGTTGCTTCCGACATCGGTCTCGTCGCGCGTGGGCTGGCTGAAGACGACCTCGGCTGGCGGTGGCGGCAGCGGCGCCGCCGACGTCTCGGGGGGCGGCGCAGCGATGTCCGGTTCCTTGGCGAGCAGGATTTCGGTCGCAGTGAGGAGGACGAGACCGCGCGCGCGGCTCACCACACCAGTGACCTGCAGCCAGCGATTGCTGTCGATGCGGCGGTCCACGTCGAAATCGAACCCCCGGCCGCGAGGTCGCATGCCGACAATCCAGATCGTCCCCTCGGCGCCGCCGAGCACGAAGTCGTACCGGCCCTTTCCCGGCGCTTCCGGCAGGTCGCCGAAGAGATTTCGGCCGCGAAAGTTTCCCGTCACCGTGACGGGTCGCCCTTCGTACTTCCACGGCTCGAGCGCCACGCTCCGGACGGTTGGTGACGGTGACACCTGGGCCTCGGTGACCCCGGTGATGTTGAGAATCACTTCCATGCTGGGCTTCGGCCACTCGCGGTTGCCTCTGCGCTCGGCGTAGCTGCGAAGACGCGCGTCTTCACGCTCGAGGCGGCCGACGTCGATGACCTGACCGCGGACTTCTACCGGCCCTTTCGTGGCTTGGTCGGGGTTGAGCAGCGGCAGATCCAGCGCTTCGGATGAGAAGACGAGCTGTGCGTTCCGCTCGACGAATTCCCCTCGCAACAGAACGTTCTGCAGGTGATAGAACCCCGGAAACAGCTTCACCGCGTCGACGGTCGTCAGCCGCCGCGAGGCGGGCTGCGACAGCAGCGGGAAAGCGGACACGGCCGCCAGCATCAGGACGATCGTGCCGGTGACGACATGTCGTCCGAGCCCGCGCCGTGGCAACGGCGCAGTTTTGGGCCGAAGCCGGGGTGAAAGAGGCCGGCTCACGCGCTCATTCTATCGTGCGCGTGCGGGTCGGATGGGCGTCATTCCACCGAGAGGGGTCAGGTGGCCCCGGTGGAAGCTGCGCGGCACGATGTCGAATGGACCAGTCGCGCGCGGAACGGGTACCATGGAACCTTGTGAACCGCCCGAACAAGCGCAGGCAGGCGCCCGAGCAGGTCTCAGAGCTCACCACGAACCGACTCTCGGTCTACCTGAGGTGCTTGAACGAGCTGGATGCGGCGGGTGTCCAGACCATCTCGTCGCAGGCGCTCGCCGAGCGATTCCATCTCAACGCTGCTCAAATACGGAAGGACCTCGCGTATTTCGGCGAGTTCGGCGTCAGGGGCGTCGGGTACTACGTCAAGGAGCTGCGGCGCCATCTTCGGCAGATTCTCGGACTCGATCGCCGGCTCCGCGTGGCCATCATGGGCGCGGGCAACCTCGGCCTCGCGCTTGCCGACTATCCTGGATTCCGTCAGGAGGGCTTCGAGATCGCCGCGCTCTTCGACGCGGCGAACGAAAAGATCGGTCACGAATCGCGAAGCGGTGTTCCGATTTACGACATCAAAGAGCTGAAAAAGGTGGCCCGCCGAGAGCGGCTCGATATCGCCGTGATCGCCGTTCCGGCGCCGCACGCACAGCCTGTCGTCGACCAGGTGGTGACCGCGGGTGTGAAAGCGATTCTCAACTTCTCGCCCGGAGCGCTCAAAGTGCCGCCCGAGGTGAAACTCAAGAGCGTCGACCTGACCGTCTCGCTCGAAAGTCTCTCCTTCTACCTGGCACAAGCCGAGGATACACATGGCTGAGGTGCGCCGCCTCTCGCACGTCGACGCCCGCGGCCGCGCGCGGATGGTCGACGTCGGCGACAAGCCGGTCACGCACCGCGAAGCGGTGGCTCGAGGCGAGATCACGATGTCGGCCATGGCCCGGCGGATGATCCAGCGCGGCGAAGTCGCCAAGGGAGATCCGCTTCAGACCGCGCGGCTGGCCGGGATCATGGCCGCGAAACGAACGGCAGCGCTGATCCCGTTGTGCCATCCACTGCCGCTCACTCACATCGGCGTCGAGCTGACCGCTACGCGGACCGGCTACGCGATCGAGGCGCGCGTGAAGACCAGCGCGCAGACCGGCGTGGAAATGGAGGCGTTGACGGCGGTCTGCGTGGCGGCGCTGACGATCTACGACATGATCAAGGCCGTCGACAAGGAGATGGTGATCGGCGAGATCTGCCTGGTGGAGAAGTCCGGTGGCCGGAGCGGCCACTACCGCCGTGGCGGCCGCCGCTAGCTGGAACACGCGACCCGAGTGCTCACCACCGCGTCATCTCCCCCGACCGGCACCCGCTACTTCCGGCTGGCTCTCGTGCTGGGCGCGCTGACGGCGATGGGGCCGCTGGCGATCGACACCTACCTCCCGGCGCTGCCGACGATCGCGCGCGAGATGCGCACGACCACGGCGATGGTGCAGATCAGCCTGAGCGTCTACTTCATCGGCATCGCGCTTGGTCAGGCGGTATACGGACCGCTGTCGGATCGCCTGGGCCGGAAGCCGGCGCTCTATGTCGGCCTCACGCTGTTCATCGCGGCATCGATCGGCTGCGCGCTGTCGAAACAGGTCGAGGCGCTCATCGCTTTCCGCTTTCTGCAGGCGCTCGGCGGCTGCGCTCCCCTCGTCGTGCCGCGCGCCGTCGTGCGCGATTACTTCGATCAGCGGGGCTCGGTGCGGATGCTCTCGTTGCTGATGCTCGTGATGGGCCTGGCCCCGATTCTGGCGCCTCTCGTCGGCGGCCAGCTGATGGAATACCTCGGATGGCGGTCGATCTTCTGGGCCCACGCGGCCTACGGAACGGTGTGGCTGACGGCCGTGGCCGTGGAACTGCCGGAGAGCCTCGCGCCGGAGCGGCGTCGCCGCGAGCCGCTCGTTTCGATCGTGGGGATCTACCGGCGCCTGCTGGTCGACCGCGCGTACATGAGCCATGTCCTGACCGGGGGTCTCATCTTCTCGGGACTCCTCGCCTACATCTCGGGATCGGCTTTCGTGTTCATCGAGCTGTTTCACGTCTCGCCGCAGCGCTTCGGCCTGTACTTCGGGGTCAACGCGATCGGGATCATCGCAGCGTCCCAGTTGAACGGCTGGCTCGCGACGAGGACTCGGCCGGAACGGATTCTCCGCGTCGTGCTGCCGGTGTCGCTCACGGCGAGCGTGTTGATTCTGCTTTCGGCCGCTACCGGTATCGGAGGCTTCGCCGGTATTCTCGTGCCGCTCTTCGCGTTCATCGCGACACACGGCTTCGTCATGCCCAACACGACGGCGCTGGCCATGGCGCCGCACGGGCGCGCGGCCGGCAGCGCGTCGGCCCTTCTCGGCAGCGTGCAGTTCGTCCTCGGATCCGCGGCGGCGGGGCTCGTGGGTGCGGCCAGCAACGGCACCGCCGTTCCGCTTGCCGCCGTGCTCGCGGGGTGTGGGATCGGAGCATTCACGATCCACTCGCTGCACGCGCGGCCCACGAGCTGACGCGCGTGTCGCCGGCTCCGGGCTACGGCCTGCGGGCTGCGCGCCAGTGTGGAGTCGGCAGCCGGCGCTGGCATGGCCCGAAGCCTGAAGCCCGGACTCCGCAGCCGAGTGGTTCACGGGCTCTGCAGATACGCGATCAGCAGCGTCAATGTGAGCGGGCTGATCACGGTGGTGGCGGCGACCACGCTCGTGACGAACGCCGGTTCCACGTCGAACTCGAGTGCCAGCACGGTGGTCACGACGGCAGTCGGCATCGACGCCTGCACGACGCCGGCCTGAAACGCCGGTCCGGACAAATCGAGGAGACGCGCGGCAGCGAAGGCGACTGCGGGCGATGCCAGCAGCGAGAGCGCTGTGGCCGCCGCCACGACCGACGGTCGTGAAGGACGTCTGGCGCGCTCGAGTTGCATGCCGAGGACCAGGATCATCACCGGCAGCGCGGCGTTTCCCAGCAACTGGACCGCCGTCGCGATCGGCGGGGGCACTGTGACGTCAGACGCCAGCACGAGACCGGCCGCGGCCACGGCGTAGACCGTCGGCAGACCAGCGACCCGGCGCAGCGCCAGCGACAGCGTGCGCTGGCCGCTCGCGGCAATCGAGACGCCGGCGGTGTAGGTCAGTACTGAGCTCGTCACGAAATAGACGGTCGCGAAGGCCAGCGCGTCATGGCCGAACGCCAGGAGCACGACGGGGAGACCGTAGTTCCCGCCGTTGGAGAACATCACGGTCAGGAGAAAGCCGATCAGCGCGGCCCGATCCAGGCGCAGTGCGAGCGCCACGCCTCTTCCAATCAGACCCATCGTCGCGGTCACGACGATGCACAGCAGCGCCATCCGGGCGAACTCGGCTCCGCTGATCGTGGATCTGATCAGCGAGTCGAAGATCAAGCAGGGGGCGAGGCCGTACAGGCTCGCCCGCGCCAGCCCATGCACATCCACTCGAATGAACCGCGAAAGCAGGAACCCGACGCCGGCGACGAGGAAGATCGGCAGGAGGTCGGAGCTGAAGATCGAGAGGAGCAGTCTGGCAGGTTCGGCCACGGCCAGGGTGCATGATAGCGCGGGAAAACGGGCCAGACGCGCTGCAGCTGAGCGCGCATCGGCCCCGCCCGTTCGGGGCCCGTCATTCGCTACAATGGTTACCCGGCAACGAGGAACCGCAGGAGTGGTGTTCCTCGCCGCCGCTCCGCGGGACCCGCGACGCGACGGAGAGCTGCGCCGATGGCCGGCACACCGGATCGGCGGCACTGAAACACGATCACAATCAACCCAGGCGTCGCTCGGCGCTCACCTGTTCTCTCCCGCTCGAAGCCGGGTGCACGGGATGGTCCGCAGCAGCTGCCAGTGGGAGGAGGGTTACTAGCAACATGGCGTACAAGAACTTGGAGGAGGCGCTGCAGGCCTCCGGCAACCCGGTGAAGATGCTGCGGAATTCGCAAGTCGGCGCGTATGTGTACCCGGTTGTCGCCCCCGAGTTTTCGAACTGGCGTGACGAGCAGCGGGCCTGGCGGGAAACCTGCGTCCTGTTCGATCAGTCTCACCACATGGTGAACCTCTTCATCACCGGACCGGACGCGATCAAACTGGTCTCCGATCTCGCCATCAACAGCTTCGCGAAATTCCCGATCAATCAGGCCAAGCAGTTCGTTCCCACCAGCTACGACGGCCATGTGATTGGCGACGGCATCCTCTTTCATCTCGACACGAACCATCTGGTGTTCGTCGGACGCGCGCCATCGGCGAACTGGATCGAGTTTCACGGCCAGACCGGCAAGTACAACGTCGCGATCGAGAAGGACGACCGGTCGCCCTCGCGCCCGATGGGGAAGCCGGTCGTGCGCAAGGACTACCGCTTCCAGATTCAGGGACCGAACGCGAAGCAGGTGATCGAGAAGCTGAACGGCGGGCCGTTTCCCGACATCAAGTTCTTTCACATGGGGACGATCACCATCGGCGGCCGCAAGGTACGCGCGCTGCGTCACGGGATGGCCGGCGCGCCCGGCCTCGAGATCTGGGGGCCGTACGCTGAAGGCGACGAGATCCGCAACGCGATCGTCGAGGCGGGCAAGGAGTTCGGTCTCTACCAGGTGGGCGCCCGCGCCTACGCGACCAACACCCTCGAGTCGGGATGGATCCCCTCGCCGCTTCCTGCCGTCTACACCGGCGAGAAGATGAAGCCGTACCGGCAGTGGCTCCCCGGCACCGGCTATGAAGCGACCGCCGCGCTCGGTGGCAGCTTCGTGTCCAACAACGTGGAGGACTACTACACGACGCCGTACGAGCTGGGCTACGGCGGGTTCGTCAAGTTCGACCACGACTTCATCGGCAAGGAAGCGCTGCAGAAGATGGCGAGCCTTCCCCATCGCAAGAAGGTCACGTTTGCCTGGAACAAGGAGGATGTCGTCAAGACCCTCGCTTCGATGTTCGATGACGGCGACGTGTACAAGTACATCGATCTGCCGCTCTCGAACTACGCGTCGAGCTCCTTCGACAAGGTGATGAGCGGCGGCAAGGTGGTCGGCGCATCGATGTTCAGCGGCTACAGCTACAACGAGCGCTCGATGCTGTCGCTCGGGTTCGTCGACGAGGAATTCTCGAAGCCGGGGACCCAGCTGACGCTGGTGTGGGGCGAGGAGAACGGCGGCACGCAGAAGACGACCGTCGAGCGCCACCGGCAGCTCGACATCCGCGTGACCGTCGGACCGGTGCCCTACGCCCGCGTGGTCCGCGAGTCCTACCACGAGGGCTGGCGCACCGCCGGCGTCTGAGGCCAGACGCGAACGACCGGAACGTGGACGGGGAAGCTCGGCGCTTGCCCGTCCGCGTTCAACTCCCCATCCTCGAATGGTCCGGCGGCGGTTCGATGTGGATGACCACGTCGACCAGCTGCGGGAACTTCGCCATCAGCCTGTCCTTGACGACGTGTGAGGTCGCGTGCGCGTCCTGCAGCGGCATGCCGCCGTCCAGCCACAGGTGCAGATCGAGAAACGCGTAATCGGCCGAGCCCCGTGTCCGGATCTTTTCGCACCCGATGACCTGAGGCACCGACGTCACCACCTCGCGGACCGCGCTTTCCGCGATGACGATCTCGTCGGAGAGGATGCGCGACGCCTGATTGGCGATCGTCCAGCAGGCGTGGCCGATGAACACCGCCACCAGCAGCGCGGCCAGCGGATCGAGGAGGGGATATCCCCACCAGACGCCGAGCAGCGCGCCGAGCACGGCGCCTGACGTGAGCACGTCGCTGCGCGTGTGATTGGCGTCGGCGAGCAGCACTTCACTCGTCAGCCGCCGGGCGGCGCGACGCTCGTAAGCCACGACGAACACGTTGACCACCAGGGTGGCCGTCATCAGGGCGATGCCTTCCGGAAACACCTGCGGCGTGCCTCCGGTGATCAGGCGCTCGACGGCGTTCCTCAGCACCTCCACCAGCACGATGATCAGGAAGACCAGGATGCCGACCGAGGCCATCGTCTCGTACTTGCGATGGCCGTACGGATGGTTGCGATCGGGTGGGCGCCGCGCCACCGAGACGCCGACCAGCGCCACGACGTTCGAGGCCGAGTCGGTCAACGAATGGAAGCCGTCGGCGATGATAGCGACCGCCCCGGTCGCGTAGCCGTGGGCGACTTTCGCGACAGAGACGAGCAGGTTGACGATGAG
>Ga0075418_10005122_pt1 | contig 14841 bp, 7 predicted proteins | sample SoiMetdeltSBSDD2_FD_81776 | JGI IMG/M metagenome (GOLD analysis project Ga0075418, IMG submission 81776) | Bulk soil microbial communities from a Populus tree surrounding site in Tennessee, USA - Soil MetaG P. deltoides SBSDD2 | ecosystem: Environmental > Terrestrial > Soil > Tree plantation...
CGAACTATAGCGGCAAGGCCACGCATCAGATCACCCAGCGCAACAAGCTCGTTGCGTTCGCGCAGACGGGTCGGAACCATCAGCCGAACCGCCTTGATCCTTTCGGCCCGATCGGGTCCGGCGTCGGCCCCGCGACCGCGATCAACGAGTCGGAGGAGTCCACCATGGGGCAACTCGCCTGGGGCTGGGTCTGGAAGGGCGAATGGAATTCGGTGATCAATGACACGTTGTACTTAGAGGCGCGCGTCGGACAATTCGGCGCCAACCGGCCCCAGAAGCCGAACGGCGCGGCGCCTCGATTCGAGGATGTCGGCACTCTGATCGTCACGGGCGGCAATCGCGACTGGCAGGAGAACTTTCGGCGCAACCAGGTGCTCGGGTCCCTCAGCTATTTCAAGGATGGTTGGTCGGGGAGCCACCATTTCAAGGTCGGTGGCGAAGTCTTTCGAACGACCGCGACCGAGATCTGGAGGAAGGCCTATCCCGGCGACGTGCTGCACGTGCTGCGGAATGGCGCTCCAAGCGAGGTGTACCTGTTCCAGACGCCCTCGACATCGGAGAGCGGTTTGTGGACGTACTCTGCCTTCGCCAACGACTCCTGGCGGGTGAACAACCGCCTGACATTGAATCTGGGCCTGCGATTCGACCGCTATCGCGTGTTCCTGCCCGAGCAGGCGCACCCGGTGGGCCGGTTCAATCCAGTGCCGCAGACATTTTCCGCCGTGGCCAACCTGATCGACTGGAACGTTCTCGCACCCAGGATTGGGGTTGCCCACGATCTCGGGGGCGACGGCAAGACGATCGCAAAACTCAGCTACGGGCAATACTGGCTTGGCCCGGGGACCGATCTGGGGTTCAACGCGAACCCTAACTCGAACCAGTGGTGGCGGCGCTACAGCTGGACGGATCTCGACAGCAGCGGCGTCTGGGAGCCCGGCGAGGAGAGTCAAGCTCCGCAGGACAGCCGCGGTGGCGTTGCGATCGAATCGCTGGACCCGGCACTCGAGCTTCCGATTCTCAGCGAGGTCGCTGCCTCGGTCGAGCGCGAGCTCGGTGCGAGTGTCGGCATACGGACTGGGGTGGTGTGGCGAGGTGAGCGGCACCACTACGCGCGCCAGAACGTGAACCGGCCGTTCGACGCGTTCACGGTCCCGGTTTCCGTTTCAGATCCTGGTCCCGACGGGCGAGTCGGCACCGCAGACGATGGCCCCGCGATTCCGGCCTATAACCTCGGGCCGGGGTTTTTGGGTCTGGCGGACGTCAACATCGTCCGCAATGTGCCCGATGCCGACAGCCATTACTGGACGTGGGACGTCACGGCGACCAGGCGCTTTACCGGACGATGGTCGCTGGTGGCCGGCTTCGCGCACACCTGGAGCCGCGACCAGGCGAGCGGATACCTCGGTCAGTCCGTCCGCAACAACGTCTATCCCCTGACGCCGAACGACCTGATCAATGCCGGCAAGGATGGGCGGTATGAGTTCAGGGTCTGGTCGGCCAAGGTTCACGGCACCTACGCAGGTCCGTGGGATCTGCGCATAACCCCGTTTCTGCGGCATCAGTCCGGGCAGCCCTTCGGGCGCACGTTCTCGACCGCCCTGAACTACGAGAACAACGTCCGGGTTCTGGCCGAGCCGATCGGCACGCGCCGCATGGACATCATCACGATTCTCGATGTGCGCGTGGAGAAAGGCTTCAGGCTCGATGGACACCGTCTCGCAGCGTTCATCGATGTCTTCAACGTATTCAACGCCAATCCGGAACAGAACACGAGCTGGTCGTCCGGGCCATCCTTCCAGCGACCGCTCAGCATCGTGCCGCCGCGCCTCGCGCGGCTCGGTGTGAAACTGGATTGGTAAGTCTTTACGGCAGACCGAGCTTCCGGCGAACAGCCGCGAAGCGCGGATCACCGCGGAGAGGCGCCATTTCGGGGTACATGAGCAGAAGCCCCACACGCTGGGGCAGGATATCAGCGGCCCGGTCCAACGCCACGAGCGCGCGGTCCTTGTCCCCCAGAGCGGCATAGATGATCGCCAGCCGGTACGGATGATCCTGCGCGGCGGCCATCCGTTCCACCTCCGCTCGCCGACCAGCCATCACGTACGCGTAGGCCACCCAATGCCGGCCCGGGCTGTCTTTCATCGTCTCCCACAGGGGTAAAGCCTCCGCCAGCCGGCCGGCGAACGTCAGCGCCCTCGCGAGGAACAAATCCGCGAAAGGGAAGCTGGGATCGACCGCTCGCACCCGCTGGAGGTTCGCGATGGCCTCCTCGTACCTTCCGGCCATGATCTGCACCATCGCCAGTTCCCGGCGCACATCCAATGACAGCGGATCGGCTCGCAAGGCCTCTTCGAGGAGCCGCGTCGCCTCGTCCACCCTTCCCAGTGGAATAAGCGTCGAGGTCACATAGTTGGTGTAGGTCCGTGTGAGACTCGGGTTGAGATCGATTGCTCGCTGGAAAGACCTCTGGGCGTTCTCCCAGTCGCGCTCGCGGGAGCGTAGAAGACCCATGGCGGCGTGCGCTTCGGCCAGCAGCGGATCGAGCTCAATCGCCTTCACGGCTGCCGGCCGCATGCGCGAAAGCGCAGTCTCGGATGAGATCGGAACAGGAGCAGGTCCCCCCGGTCGGTCAAGCCTTCCTTCAATCTCCATCGACATGAACGTGTACGCATCAGCAAGCCCGGCATACGCGGGAGCGAAGACGGGATCCGTTTTGAGGACCTGCTCGAACAATTCCGCGGCCTTCTGCGCGTTGGACGTGCCCCGTCGCGCAACCAGGGCACGCCCCTTCAGGTACAGCTCGTACGCTTCCAGATTGGTGTCGTACCGCCGCTGGCCCCTGCCTAATGTCAACCTAAGCTTGTTGACAATCGCCCGCGAGATTTCATCCTGGATGGCGAAAACATCTTTGAGTTCCCGATCGTATCGCTCGGCCCACAGGGGAACATCGTCAGCGACTCGGAACAGCTGGGCGTTGATCCGCAACTTCGAGCCCGACCGCATGATCGATCCCTCGACGACGAGGTTCACGCCGAGCTGCTCCCCGACTTCTCGAAGGTTCCGGGGCTTGTCCTTGAACGCGAACGAGGAGGTCCGGGACCGAACCTCCAGTCCTTTGATCACAGCCAGGTTGCGGATGATTTCATCCGTCAGCCCGTCGACGAAATACTCGCTGTCGGGTTCGGCGCTGAGGTTCTTCAAGGGCAAGACTGCAATGATGGGCCGCTCGACCGGGCTGACGTGCACGGCGCCGACACGATTCAACCCGGCGAAACCCGCCAGCAGTACGCTGGGCGTCCGCGAGGAACCCAACTGACGGCCAGCCACTTCCCAACCCATTACTACAACGAGAATGGCGGCGGCGGTCATCCCCGCTGCGTACGCCAGCCGTACGATTCTCGGGTGCGGCCTCAGCGCTGCCAGATCCGCGCCCAGCGCAGCCGCACTCTCGTAGCGTCGCTCGGGGCGGGCGTCGATCGCACGCTCGATGACACGGGCGAGCTTCGGTGGCACATCGGGCCGCGCGGTCTGAACAGCGGTCCGCTCGCCGCGCTCGTGCGCACGGCGAACCTCGCGCACGGTCTGTGCCTGCACTGGATACGAGCCTGCGACGAGGTGATAGAGCAGGACGCCGAGGCTGTAGATATCGCTCCGAACGGTCGCCCTCTCCCCCTCCAGTACCTCAGGTGCGAGATAGAGCGGCGTTCCGGCGAGATCCGACGAAGCGTCGTCCTCGAGCTCTCTGCCAGTGCCGAAATCCATCAGCACGATGCGGCCGTCTTCGGCTCGCATCACGTTGTGCGCCTTGACATCCCGATGCAACAGGCCAGCGCCATGCACCGCCGACATCGCGCGACAGAGCTCGAGACCTATGCCAACAGCTTCTGCGGCGCTGACCACTTTCCGTTGGTCGAGGATCTGTTCGAGCGTGTGGCCGCGAACGAACTCCATCCACAGGCCGATCCGATCGGCAATCCGTTCGGCACCGTGGATAGTGACGACGTTCGGATGCCGCACCCGAGCGAGCAATCGGCCTTCGTGGATGATTGCGGACGCTGCACGATCGTCGGAGGAGCGTTCGGCCGGTAAGAGTTTCAGCGCGACCTCGCGATCGAGCCGCGTATCCCAGGCGCGGTAGACCTCTCCGAACGCGCCCCGGCCGATCCGCTCGACGAGCCGAAGGTGACTCCACATGACCGGCGCGTCCGCCACCTTCGGCTCCACGCGCGGCGGCGGGATCTGAGAAGGCGTCGATGGGCTCGGCGGGGTACTGCGATGGAGATCGGCGACTGCTGCCAGCACTCGCAGTTGTCCAACGAGCAGCTGCGCTGTTCCATCAGAGTTCGATTCGGCAGCCGCCCAGTCGATTGCGGAGCCGTCGAGGATCGCGTCGGCGAGATCGTCGATCAGCCGCTCACTCGGCGGCACGTTTCATCTCCTCGGCCAGACGGACAAGAGCCCGGTGCGCCGTCTTGCGCGCCGCGTCTGGCGTCGGTTTGCCCAGCGCCTCGGCCAGCTCCTCGAAGCTGTAGCCCATCTCCACTCTGGCGATGATGGCTTCCCGCTCTTCCGCCTTCAGCCGCTGAAGCGCCGCTTCGTAGCGCTCAACGGCCTCCTGACCGATCGCCTGTTCGAGGGGTGACTCGACACTCTCGACTTCGACGCCGTCAAGATCCGTCGCCTGCGGTTGACGTCCTTTCCGCCGCAACTCGTTTCGGATGCGATTGAGCACGGCCTGCCGCAGGTACGCCTGCAGCGCACCGACATGGCGCGGCTCGAAGTGGTCGATCCTCTTGAACGTCTGCGCCAGGGTGTCCTGGACCAGATCATCCGTGTCGGCGAGATCGCGCGCCCATTTCGGCAACCGGCCGCTGGCCCATCGTTGGAGCGGTTTGAGATGGCGTGCGAAGAGGCGTTCCAGCGCCTCCTGGTCACCGGCGCGCGCCCGCTCGAGCAGGTGGAAGGTCGATTCGGAGCCAGCTGAACCAGAGGCTTCCGACTGGAAACGATCGCCGGCACCTTGGTTCAGGGGCATACGTTCGCTCGCTATGGGATCCGGAAGCCACTACATCCTACGCGCAAAGCGAGATCGAACGGCCGCGCAACTCGCGCCCGACGGTTTGTCCGAATCGCCGGCCATCGGTGTTTACTGAGGGAGGGTAGCAGGACTATTCGGCGGCCTGTTACGGCAGACCCAGTTTCTTGCGGAGCGCCGCGAATCGCGGGTCACCGCGCAGGCCGTCGAACGCCGGCTCGACGCTGAGAAAGACCAGCTGCGGGCTTCGTTCCTCGCCGGCGCGCTCCAGCCACTCCAATGCGCGACCGTTTTCCCCAAGCCCGGCGTGGACGAGCGCCAGTGCATATGGAGGCACGTATTCGCGGGAGAATCGATTCGTCAGTTCCGTGATGACCTTGTGCGCATCCTGTGAGCGCCCGGCGCGTGCGTATACGTAGCCGAGATCCGCTCGTGCAGACGGCGTTTGCGCAGAACCGGACCCGTCGCGTTCGAGCTGGCGGACGGCTTGGTCGTGGGCTCCTCGCTGCGCGTAGGCGAATGCAAGACACCTTCGTGCCCCGTCGTAGCCAGGATCGAGTTCAAGGGTCTTGCGACATTGGGCGATCGCTTCGTCGAAACGTCGCGCCCAATACAGCCGGCTGCCGAACCCGGTATTGATGACGAGCGACAGCGGATCGAGCTCGATGGCGCGGCGGCTCTCCGCCAAGGCCTCATCACGGCGGCCCGTCGCGATGAGGTACTGCGCGTACCAACTGTGGGTCGTTGCGTCACCTGGATCGAGCACGAGTGCTCGGCGAAATGCGGGTTCTGCGTCGGCCAGTCGCCATTCGTGGACGGCAAGAAGCAGCGCGCGGGCCGCGTGCGCTTCCGCGAGGTCATCGTCGATCGCGAGGGCGCGCGTCACCGCCGCGCGCATGCCGGCAAGCGCCTCCTTCGGAGGCACATACCCGAAGTATCCGAGCGGGCCGTAGGACTGTGCGATACCTGCGTACGCGACGGCATATCGCGGATCGTGTTGAACGGCTGTCTGAAAGTGCTCGATGGCTTTCCTGAGACCCTCCCCCGACCGCTGGTTCCAGAAGTAGCGGCCCCGCAGATAGGCCTCGTACGCTTCGAAACTGGTGTCGTATCGCCGTTGGCCCCGGCTCAGTGTCAGTCGGAGCTTGCTGACGATCGCCCGCGAGATTTCATCCTGGATGGCGAAGATGTCCTCGAGGTCCCGATCGAACCGCTCGGTCCACAGGGTAACGTCGCCGGCGACCTGCACCAGCTGAGCGTTGATCCGCAGCCTTGAGCCCGACCGCATGATCGACCCCTCGACGACGAGATTCACGCCGAGCTGCGCGCCGATGTCTCGAAGGTTGCGGGGCTTGTCCTTGAAGGCGAACGAAGACGTTCGCGACCGCACTTCCATCCCTTTGATCACCGCCAGGTTACGGATGATTTCATCCGTCAGCCCGTCGGCGAAGTAGTCGCTTCCCGGCTCGGCGCTTAGATTCCTCAAGGGCAGCACGGCAATGCTCGGTCGCTCGGCGGGATTGACGGTGACGGCGCTCACAGGGTTCAATCCAGCGAAACTCGCAAGCAGCGCGCCGGGCGTCCTCGAGGATCCCGCCTGACGGCCAGCCGCTTCCCAACCCACTCCTACAGCCAGAATGGAGGCGGCCGCGCCGACCGCGTACGCCAGTCGTCCGATTCTCGGGCGCGGCCTCAACGCTGCCAGGTCCGCGCCGAGCGCAGCGGCACTCTCGTAGCGCCGATCGGGATGGGCGTCGATCGCACGCTCGATGATGCGGGCGAGCTTCGCTGGCACATCGCTCCGCGCGGCCTGAATTGCGGTCCGCTCGCCGAGCTCCTGGGCACGGCGAATCTCGCGCACGGTCCGTGCCGACACTGGATACGAACCAGTGACGAGGTGATAGAGGAGGACGCCGAGGCTGTAAATGTCACTCCGAACCGTTGCGTGTTGCCGCTGCAGCACCTCGGGTGCGAGATAGAGTGGCGTACCGGCTAGATCCGACGATGCGTCGTCGTGGAGTTCTCTGCCAGTACCGAAGTCCATGAGCACGATGCGCCCGTCTTCGGCTCGCATCACGTTGTGCCCCTTGATATCCCGATGCAGCAGGCCGGCACCGTGCACGGCTGACACCGCGCGACAGAGCTCGAGACCTATGTCGACGACTTCTGTCGCGCTGACCACCTGCCTGTGGTCGAGAATCTGTTCGAGCGTGTGGCCGCGAACGAACTCCATCCACAGGCCGATCTGGTCACCAATCTGCTCCGCGCCGTAGATGGTGACGACATTCGGATGTCGCACTCTGGCAAGCAATCGCCCTTCGTGGATGATTGACGACGCTGCGCGATTCCCATGGGAACGATCAGCCGGCAGGAGCTTGAGCGCGACTTCGCGATCGAGCCGCGTATCCCAGGCCCGGTAGACCTCTCCGAACGCACCCCGGCCGATCCGCTCGAGGAGCCGGAGATGACTCCACATCACCGGCGCGTCCGCCACCTTCGGCTCCACGCGGGACGGCGGGATCTGAGTGTGCGTCGATGGACTCGGTGAGGTATTGCGATGGAGATCGGCCCGACTGTGATCGCCGCGCGCGAAGGCGGCGACGGCTGACAGTACTCTCAGTTGTCCAACGAGCAGCTGCGCTGTTCCATCAGGGCTCGATTCGGCAGCCGCCCAGTCGACGGGGGAGCCGTCGAGGATCGCGTCGGCGAGATCGTCGATCAGCCGGTCACTCGGCCGCACGTTTCATCTCGGGTTCAGGGGCATACGTTCGCTCGTGTGGCACGTCGAAACCACTCCATCCTACGCCCAAACCGAGATCGAACAGCCGCGCAACTCGCCAGACGGATTGTCCGGATCGGCGGCCGTCGGTGTTTACAGAGGTATGAGTCAGAGTCGCAGACGACGACTTACGACATCCTGTCCCGGCCGCCTTGTCCATGCCAGTTCAAGAACTGGACCGACTCAGTCCAATCGTTGCGCTTCGGCCGGAACTCTTTCGCCCGTTGCTGTACGTCACGTGTTCGCAAGGCGGTTTGCTGAAGGGCGACCCGGATGAAGGCGTATCGGCAACTCGCGAGCACAACCATTCGGCCAGCGGTCCCTTTGGCTGGATAAGGAGGTCGATTATGAGCAGGCATCTGAACACGTTTCGCGTCAGTGTGATCTTCGCGATTGCGGTGATTGCGACGTTCGCCCTCGGTGCCCACCAGTCTGTCCGCTCGGACCAGCGTCGAACGGAGCGCCCGGACCGCCATCACAAGGACAAAGAACTGTGGGTGACCCACCAGCGTGACAGCACCATCTCTGTCCTGTCCTTCCCCAACGGCCAATTGCTGGACCAGTTCTCCTTGCCAGACGGCACGCGGCCGCACATCACGACGTTCCACAGCGGCGCCTACGCGTACATCAGCGGCATGGGCAATGGGACGGTGTCAATCGTCGATGCGAAATCCCGGGAGCTGGTGCAGACGCTGACCTTCGCGCCCGCACTCGCCCACCAAGGCAAGGTCTCGCCCGACGGCACGACCATGCTCGTCTCCGTCGTCTCTACGCGGACGCTTTACAAAGTCGCCGTGGACGAGGCCAACCAGTCGTGGACGCCCGTAGGCAGCGTGGAGTTCCCAGTCGGGAAGCCACCGGTCTGTACCGTCTTCAGCGCAGACAGCCAGCGCGCGTATGTGTCGACGATGATGGACGGCATCGTCATCGTCGACGTGCCGTCGATGAAAATCCTCGGCACGTTACCAACCGACGGTTTCGTTGCATGCGGCATGATTAAGCCCAGCGCGGACGCCGACCATGCGGTGGTTGCGGCCGGCGGCCACGGCGGCCACATCTACACGCTGGACATGGAGAACGATACCCTCGAGGATCGCGGGACTCTCGGGGCGATGAGCTGGCACAGCTTCAACATGACGCCAGACGAAGCGCTCGGATTCGGCACTTCGCCGAACAGCGATGAGGTGGTGATCATCGATCTGACAACCGACCCGGTTACTAACCTTGGGACAATCGTCCTGCAACCACTACCGGGTACAGGCAATAACCAACCGGACGCCGTGGGTGGTGGCGAGCCTCTCGTCAACGGCATCCTGCCCGTGACCCTCCGCGCGTCGGGCCAGTTGGCATTGGTGAAGACAGTCACCGGTCGAATCAAGCGCTTCATCGAATTAGCCGAGCCGTCGCCGCCAGGCACATTCAACCCGATGAACTGCAACGACTGCTCCGTCCACGGCGTCAGCGTCAGACGTACCGTGGTGCCACGGAAGGGACGTCCGCACAGTCACCTCGAGTGAACGGGGTCTCAGTCTTGGTGCGTTGACCAGCCAAGGGGCAGCCCTTGTCTGGTTTGCGCCGAAGGCTCGGCCGGAAGGTCGCCCCGGTTCGTGGTCAGGAACTCTCCAGCCGCTCGACTGACCGTGAAGCGCTGCTTGATTGCACTCGTCTTCACGAGATGCCAGAGGCTGCGGCCTGCATCGGTTACCAAGGAGGGAGAGCATGTTTCTAGGAGCATCAAGGGTCCTGCTGTCGTGCGGTTTGCTGTGTGCGGCCGCTGGCGGTTTCTCCGGACAGGGAATACAAGCGGAGAGTCGTTCGAATGTAAAGCTCGCATGGGAGCACGTGGGTCCCGGCCTCGCAGGCGTCATGGCACCGGTCGCAGCGGATCCGTTGGGCAGCGGGGTGCTGTATATCGCGACGATGGCCGGCGGCGTCCGCCGATCGCTCGACAGCGGAAGGACCTGGGCCACCGTGAACAACGGCCTCGCGAATCTAGCCGCGAGCGCACTAGCCGTGGACGCTGCGGGGCCGCAGTCGCTCTATGTCGGCACAGTAGGAGGCGGTGCTTACAAGTCGGACGACAGCGGCGAATCCTGGCACCCCATGGCAGGTGGGATTCAAGGTCTGATCGTCCACCCGCTCGTGGCCGACCCCATCCACCCGGGCGTCGTGTACGCCGGGACGTTGGGTGGCTCGATGAGAAAGACGATCGACGGCGGTAATACCTGGCCGGCGGTGTTCACCGGCACGAGAGGCATCTTCGGCATCGCGATCGACGCCAACGACTCCGACGTCGTCTATTTCGGAACGGTCGGAGCCGGCGCCTTCAAGAGCAGCAATGCCGGCTCTTCGTGGGCCGCGATGCCCACTCTCACTCCGCCTGTGATTTGGACCGTCGCGGTCGATCCGGCGGATAGTCAGATCGTCTACGCCGGCTCGAACGAGGAAGGCGTTTGGAAGAGCTCGAATGCGGGCGCTACCTGGAAGTCCGTCACCAGCGCTTATCAGTTTCCTGCCATCTACGGGCTCGCCGTGATCCCGGTTGCAGGTGGTCCGAGCATCGTATTTGCGGGAACGGCAGGCGCCGGAGTTTGGAAGAGCGTCGACGGCGGGGCGGGCTGGGAAGCGACTGGCCTTTCGGACAGGATGTGTCTCTCGCTTTCGACAGGCGCTTTTTCCGTCCTCTACGCCGGGACCGACGAGGAGGCGTACGTTTCGCGCGACCTCGGCGTGACCTGGAGCAACGTCGATCATCGCCTCGGCGGCGCCGATGCCTTCGGTTACGCGGTCGTGGTGGACCCTGCAGGACATAGCCCGGGGAACGCGCCACTTCATTCGCGTGCTCCCGCCCGCGTCCTTTTGAGCACGAACGAAGGCGGGCTGAAGATCTCGCACAACGGCGGCGCGCGCTGGGACACGGCTACGGGGATTCAGAGCCGTGAGATTCGACAGGTCGCATTCGATCCGAGGGACCCGAACCGGGTCTACGCAGGTTCCTTTTTCGCAGGCGGCATATTTACGAGCGTCGACGGCGGCACGACATGGGCGCGCCACACACTCGGATCAGCCATCGTCTATGTCTGGGCTATCGCCATCGACGGCGCGAGTCCAAACGTCATCTACGCCGGCACTAACGGCGAGGGGCTCTTCAGGAGTACGGATTACGGCGAGACCTGGACGGCCCTCGCGAGCGGGGGAACGTCGACGGTCGTTCAAGGTGTCACCATCGATCCCTGGGACGACCGGCGTGTATTTGTTGCGAAGCCAAACGGAGTCTATTTGTCCGAGAATGCCGGGGCCACGTGGACGCAGGTTCTCACCTCGTCGTCGTGGGGCATCACGATCGACGAAAGTGATCCCTCGATCGTCTTCATCACCACGAAGACCAACGGCGTGTTCCGCAGCTTCGACGGCGGCCACACGTTCGCAGCGAGCAGCGTGGGTCTGAAATCGCTCACCATGGGCCGAGCCGCGAAGGTCACCATCGATCCGACGGACACCCGCGTGATGTACGTGGGGAGCGAAGCTCACGGAGGCGGCGCAGTCTACAAGAGCCACGATCGCGGCGATCAGTGGTCCGTAGCCAACGAGGGCATCGAGAGCGTCGCGGTGTTCGCGCTCGCGATGGATCCGAACGAACCTTCGGTGCTTTACGTTACAGGTCCGGAGGGCACGTACAAGACGACTTCGGGCGGTGAGTCACGTAGGGATGGGCAGCGTGCGAGCGGATCGGTCAGATGATTCTCCGGTTCGCACAGCCTCATCCTGCTGTTGTCTGACTTCGAGGATGGCATCGATATCCGCGCACGGTGACTGCGCCACCTTGAGGAGGGCGCCATGGGAAAGAGAGCCGGCATCGCAGTCGCTGGGTTCGCAATCGTGCTCGCACTGCTGTCCATCGCCTGCGGTGACTCGCGCCAGGGCCCCAGCGGCCTGTTTCGACTCGCCGGGGTCATCACCGAGAGTGGCTTGCCAACTGTGCCCGTGACCCAGGCACTCGTGGGTGTGTCCGGCACCTCGGTCGCCACGACCACGAGCGCCGACGGGACGTTTGCGCTCGACGGCTTGCCTGCCGATGTGGAGATACAGATCAGCAAAGACCAGTTCGAGCCATCGGTGATGTCGGTGCATCTCGATGGACCGCGGGAGATTCGCGTGCAATTGCGCCGGACTGGCGCTCCGCCGAATTACGCGGGCACCTACACGATGACGATTGGCGATGGAAACTGCCCATCGCTGCCCTCTGGCCTGGGCCAGCGGACATACACGGCCACGCTGAGTGTTGACTGGCCCTTCGTCGAGGCGACGCTCAGCGGTGCCGATTTCGCCGTCGGAACCAACTACGGCTATCCCCGCGATGAGACGGTCAGGGGAAACCGCCTGCCCGGTGGCTACATCCACGATCCGATCATGCGGTTCCCACGCCTCAATCAACTTGGTACCCCGTATGACGACTTCGGCACTCCGTATCCAGATATCGTTGAACGGCTTGCGAACGGGATGTTCCTCGTCATATCCGGCCGCGTCGAGGCCACACTTTCCGCCACAGGCGCGGTCGGTACACTTGCGGGGATGTTCGAGCTCTTCGACCGGCGCTTTGCCACTCCCATGGAGGGCGATTGGCCCGTACCAATCGCGTCATGTCCACGGTCTCATCCTTTCAGGCTCTCACGCTGACGCGTGAGCCAGAGTCGCCAGCCGCTCGAGCATCCAGGCGGTCAGTGTCTGCACGTGCTGTCGGATCGACTCAATCCCCACACGAGAGAGCCAGCGAAGGCCTTCAGGAAATCGCGCCGGTCCAGATGTGGGGCGTCGGACTGCGGAGACACCGTGAGTCCTCCTGGCGGAGAGATGGCCGCGCGCGTGTTGAGGACCGCATAGCTCGGCAACGTCCAGCGGATCTATGCTTTTGGGGCGCATCATGCTCCGACGCCCGGTACACCAGCTCCTCCTCGTCCTCTCGCTCGCTCCCGCGCTGCTGGCGCAGACCTCCGCGCCGCCTGTCGCCAATCCGCAGCAGACTGCGCCCGCCGAGCCGTCCACCCAGCGGCCGCCGACGCGGGCAGACATCCTGCGCGGCGAGTACGGGCGCTACCGCGCGAACAACGACCTCCTTTCCTACCACCTCGACGTCCGGGTGGATCCGTCAAAGAAGTCGATCGGCGGCGTGAACACGATTCGCTTCAAGATGCTCGAGGACGACACGCGGATCCAGCTCGACCTCTACGCCAACCTCACCGTCGAGAAGATTCTCCTCGGCGCGACGCCGCTGAAATACGAACGCGAGCTCAACACGGTCTGGGTGGACTTTCCCGAGACGCTGAGGGCCGGGCGCACGTATGCGATCCAGTTCCACTACTCGGGCATGCCGCGCGAGCAGGGACGCTTCGGCGGGATGGCGTTCGCGACTGACCCGTCAGGGCGGCCCTGGATCACCACGGCGTGCGAGGGCCAGGGCGCCAGCATCTGGTGGCCGAACAAGGATCAGTGGCGCGACGAAGTCGAACGGATGGATCTCAGCGTCGCCATCCCGAGCGATCTCGTGGACGTCTCCAACGGCCGGTTCGCCGGCAAGACGGATCTCGGCGACGGCTACACGCGCTGGGACTGGCAGATCCAGTATCCGATCAACTCGTACAACGTCTCGCTGAACATCGGCGCGTACGAGCACTTCGGCGATCGGCTCGGGGACCTGCCGCTCGACTTCTACGTCCTGCCCGGCAGCCTGGAGAAGGCGAAGCGGCAGTTTGCGCAGGCGCGGCCGATGCTCGAGGCGTTCCAGAAGTATTTCGGCGAGTACCCCTTCGGGAAGGACGGTTACAAGCTGATCGAAGTGCCCTACTCGGGCATGGAGCACCAGACCGCGGTCACCTACGGCAACCGCTTCGCGAACGGCTACCTCGAGCGCGACTGGACCGGCGTCGGCGTCAGCTTGAAGTTCGATTTCATCATCGTCCACGAGAGCGGGCACGAGTGGTTCGGCAACGCTGTCTCTGCCGCCGACGTGTCGGACATGTGGATCCACGAAGGCTGGACGACGTACCTCGAGGGCCTCTACGTCGAGTACGTGTTCGGCTACGACGACGCGCTGAAGTACGTGAACGGGTACAAGTCGAAGGTCCGCAACCGCGAGCCGATCGTCACGCAGCGCGGCATCCACCGCTCGCCTCCGGGCGATCAGTACTTCAAGGGCGCGCTCCTGCTGAACACGCTGCGCAGCGTCGTGAACGACGACGCGCGCTGGTGGAAGCTGCTGCGCGACACGTTCCAGCGCTTCAAGTACCGCAACATCATGACCGAGGATCTCGTGCAGTTCTTCAACGCGCAGCTCGGCCGGAACCTCACGCCGATCTTCAATCAGTACCTGAGGCGCGCCGACATCCCGACCCTCGAGCTCGCCTTCGATGAATCCGAACGCACCGTCGCCTATCGCTGGAAGGCCGACGAGCGCGACTTCAACATGCCGATCCGCGTCGGCGCACGCGCGAGCTGGCAAACGATCGAGCCGGCGACGGGCTGGAAGACGATGAAGACGCCGATCGGGAAGGACGACTTCGAAGTGGCGACGGACCTCTATTACGTCAACGTGACGAAGCAATGAAAGGGTCGCCGCTTTCATAACAGCGTCGCAATCGCGGCCTGCCTTCTATCTCTGAAACGGCAACCGCGGAAGCGCACTCGATCGATCCGCCCGTGTATCTTCGACCAGCACATCGACACGCGGTGTCGCCAGCCGGCCCGCCTCCTCCTTGGACAAGCACTTCGCCTTGACGAGGCCATCCAGCAGAAACCGGTACTCGAACGAGACGCGGTCGTTAAGCGCCGACGCCTGCCGTACGAAGTCGACCTCTCCGCCCCACTCGATGCGTTCGAGCCGCCGGACCGGAAGAGGCCGACCGTACCGATCGGACATCCACTGCAGGTACTTCAGACGATCCTCGTCGGAAGGACCTGACGTACTGATCTCCGAAGTACCGAACTGAAAGGTTGTGTTGAGAACTCTTGAGTAGTAGACGGAGCGCGGCCC
>Ga0075418_10005129_pt1 | contig 14832 bp, 14 predicted proteins | sample SoiMetdeltSBSDD2_FD_81776 | JGI IMG/M metagenome (GOLD analysis project Ga0075418, IMG submission 81776) | Bulk soil microbial communities from a Populus tree surrounding site in Tennessee, USA - Soil MetaG P. deltoides SBSDD2 | ecosystem: Environmental > Terrestrial > Soil > Tree plantation...
CGCCGAGGATCGGCGAGGACTTCGTCATCTGGAAGCCGCCTACCGGTGGCGACGAGACGCTCGGCGTCGTCGACTTCTCGATCTTTCCGCACCTCGACCACGAGGAGTTGCCCCACAACACGATGGCCCATGCGGAGAAGTGGGCCGCCGGCATGCAGGTACCGGCGTATGCGATCGACGACGAGACTGCCATCAGGGTGACCGATGGCAGCATCGAGGTCGTCTCCGAAGGGCACTGGAGGCTGTTCGCCCCCCGCCAGGAAGGGAGCGAGTCGGGCTAGGAGACGAACGCGCGCTCGTACGTCTGGCTGTCCCTGGCCGAGCGCTGCCGCTACGTGCCGCTCGTGCAACAAAGCACGTGGGGCGCACGTCTCAGTCACCAGGACTGACCCACTCCCGGGAGGTGGATCGTGCGAGCAGGTGCCCCGTCGAGCGAGCGAGCGGTCTCGTGCTGACCTTCGTCGTGCGCCGTCTCCTGTACAGCGTCGCGGTGCTCTTCGCCGCGAGCTTCATCGTCTTCGCCGGCGTCTCGTCCGTGTCCGACCCGCTTGCGTTCGTGCGCATGCAGCCGGGCTTCTCCGAGCAGACGATCGAGAACATCGAGGCGCGGAAGCACCTGAACGAGCCGATCCCCGTTCGTTACGTCTACTGGGTCGAGGATGCGGTCACGGACGGCTTCGGGACGACCGTGATCGGTGACCGGCCGATCCTTCCCGACCTCGAGCGGGCGATGGGGCACACCCTCCAGCTTGCGCTCGTCGCGGAGATCCTCGCGATCATCTTCGCGGTCGTGATCGGGGTGTACTCGGCGCTCCGGCAGTACAGCGCCTTCGACTACTCGGCGACGACGTTCAGCTTCCTCGGCTTCGCGACTCCGGCCTTCTGGCTCGCGCTGATGCTCCAGATCCTGTTCGTGAACGTCTTCCTCTGGTTCGACGTGCGCATCTTCTACGTCGCGAACCTGAGCAGCGTCGACCCGGGCAGCGGCCTGCACTTCGTGCTCGACCGGGCGCAGCATCTCGCTCTCCCGGTCATCGTCCTGATGGTCGCGAACATCGCCACGTACTCGCGGTTCATGCGCGCGTCGATGCTGGAGGTCGTCAACGCGGACTACATCCGCACGGCACGCGCGAAGGGGCTCGCGGAGCGGACCGTGACGATGCGGCACGCGTTCCGGAACGCCTTGATCCCGATGGTCACGCTCGTCGCCCTCAACTTCGGGGCGCTGCTCTCCGGCGTCGTCGTCGTCGAGACGATCTTCGCCCTCGACGGGATGGGCCTCTACTTCGTCAACGCGCTCAATGCCGGCGACCCGTACCCGATCATGGCGTGGCTCATGATCACGGCCACGATGATCATCCTCTTCAACCTGGTCGCAGACATCGTGTACGGAGTCCTCGACCCGCGCGTGCGGCTCGCCTGATCGTCACGCGCCGGCGCCGGGCTTCCCGACCGAGGGGGCGTGCTGCCGTGCGAGGTCGAGCGCGAGCGCGAGGAGCAGGACTCCCGCCCAGCCGTTGACCGGGTCGAACGTCAGCGGCTCCTCGTCGCCGATCAGGTCGGAGACGAACCAGACGATGAACCAGAGCAAGGTCACTTCCACCCTCCTTCGGATCGCTGAGCACCTACTTCGGGGAGGACGCTAGCGGCGCTCTGGCCGTGCCTCGTCGGGGCTGACGCGGATCGCCGTTGCGGCGTGTCCACTCCGACGCAGGGCCCCGCTCCCGATGGCGCGGGAGCGGGGCCCGGTCGGAGCTGCGGCGGTCCTACGAGGCGCTCACCGTCCAGCGCTGGACGTTCCAGGTCGAGCCCTGGTTCGTCGGGTTGATGATCGTCCCCGAGATCTTCCTGTTGTTGATCAGGAACCCGGGGCGGACGAACATCGGCACGGACGGCACGTCCCCGGCCATGATCTTCTCGGCCTGGTTGAGCATGCCGGCCCGCTTGGCCGGATCGGGCGTGAACTGCGCCTTCTGGAGCAGCTTGGACGCCTTCGTGTTGCAGTAGTTCATGTAGTTCTGGTCGCCGCCGCAGCCGTAGAGGCCGAAGCTCGTCGCCGAGCTCGACGGGCTCGCCTGCCAGGTGAACAGGAAGAGGTCCCAGTCACCCGAGGGCAGGATCTGCCCGAAGACGGTGCCCGAGGGCCCGAATCGCGGGACGAGCTCGATGCCGACGCTCTTCAGCTGCTTCTGTGCGATCTCGAACGTCAGCTGCCGGAGCTGGTTGCCGCTCGTCGTCGTGAAGCGGAAGGACAGCTTCCCGACGCCCGGGCACGACCAGATGCGGCTGTTCGAGGCTGACGGCGCGCTCGGACCGCCCGTGCAGCCTGCCTTCTTGAGGATGTCGATCGCCTTCTTCTGGCTGAACGACCAGCGCTTCCAGTTCGGCTGGTAGTACTGCTCGAACGGCTTGAACATGTGGCTCTGCAGCACCGGAAGCTCCTTCGCCGAGGCGACGAGCCCGGGGCTGATGTACAGCGCCTGGCGGATCTGTGCCCGGTTGATGCCCGTGATGAGCGCCTGCCGGACGTACTTCTTGCGGAGGGCGGGATTGCCCTTGGGGCCGAACTGGATGTCCAGGTGCTCCCAGAAGTAGCCGGGGCCGGACTGGACCTTGAAGCGGCTGTTCCTCCTCAGGTCGACGATCTGGAGCTGCGGCTGCGGCTCGGTCACGTCGATCTCCCCCGAGTTGAGCGCCTGGAAGAGGGATGGCGTGGACGGGATGTAGCGGAAGACCACGCGGTCGAGCTTCGCCTTCGGGCCGGCCGAGAAGGCGTTGTTCCGGGCGAGGACGAGCTGCGTCCCCTTCTGCCAGCTCACGAACCGGAACGGTCCGCTCGCGACGTCCAGGCCGTCACGCCAGAGGTCGTTGAAGTTCTTGCCGGCCAGCTTGTGGGCCGGCATCGGGGACGTGTTCCCGACGAGCGCATCCCAGGCTGCGTACGCCCGGCCCTTCTTCCACGTCACGGTCACGCTCTTGCCCTTCGGCTTTACGCTCGCGATGTCCTCCCACCCCTCGCGGGACGTGATGTCCCAGCGGGGGTCCATCGTCGTGCGGTACGTGGCGAGGAAGTCCCTGCCCGTGATCGGACGGCCGTCGCTCCACTTGGCCGCTGCCTTGTACTTGAACGTCACGGTCAGCGGGTTCGACCTCACGATCTTCGGCTGGCCGGCGAAGAGCTCCGGCACGAGCTTCGCGTTCTGGTCGTAGTACATGCCCGGGGCGAGCACCGGGTTCACCGCGAGGGCGGTCGTGTACGAGTTCCCCTCGGTGAGATAGAAGTTGAGCGTCACGGGCTCCTGGTCGGCGCCGATGACGACTGTGCCGCCCGTCGCGCGCTCGGACGTGGCGGTGGCGGCAGGTCCCACGACGAGGCTCGCGACGGCCGCGAGGCCGCTCGCCACGAGCAGGATCGTGCGTTTGCGCATGGGTAGTACCTCCCTGGTGGTGGGCTCGCGACGCGCGGGACGCCGTCTCTCAGAGGGTCCGGCGTGACTGCGCTCGGCGTCGTCTCGCTACTGAGTGAGACGGGAGGGGCGCTTCGTGAGTGATTAGCGTTGCTTCACAGCGGGTCAGCGACGCGCACCGGAATTCTCGGCAGGATTTCGCGCCTCGAAAAGTGTTCGCTCTTCGCGTCGCGCTGGTTACCGACGCTAATTTCCACGGGGGATTTCGGCAGCTATCGTCGACGGCAATCCATCCGAGTCGCTCAGGAGCCTCCTGCCGACCCTGCCGCACCTGCCCGCCGCAGGGGTCTGCCGCGATCGCCGCCGGCGGAGGCCCTGAGCGCGCCCGGGCCCTGCAGGCGCGAGCCCAGCTCGGCGGCGAGCGACACGAACGTCTCGAGCAGCTCGCTCCGGTCGCGCTCGGCATGCCACGCGAGCGCGATGTCCCGTGGTGGGATCAGGCCTTCGAGCTCGACGATCGCCGTGCGGTTGTCGCGAGGGTTGACGGCCAGGCGGGGCATCAGCGCGACTCCTCGGCCCGCCGCTGCGAACTCCTGGACGGCGTCGTTGTAGTCGGAGCGGAGCACGATGTTCGGCTCGATCCCGGCCGAGCGAAAGACGTCGAGGGCGTCGTCGATCGACCTCGGTGCGCGGAAGCAGACGAGCGGGAGCTTGCCGACCCGCTCCAGGTCGAACCAGGACGAGGGCCTGCCGACGAGCTCCGAGCCGGACTGGACGACCAGGACCCAGGGGTCGCGCAGCACGGCGCGCGCCTCGTAGGGCCCCACCGGCAGCGGCAGCAGGCTGAAGACGACGTCGAGGGAGCCGTCCTCGAGGGAGCGCAGGTGCTCGAGGTCGCTGAGCGCCTCCTCGATCTCGACCCGCGCGTCGGGGAACCGCTCCTGGACCCGGCCGATCAGCTCGGGCAGCAGCCGGGCGCCGACGCTCTCGTACGCGCCGACCCGCAGGGTCGCCGCCGCGTTGGAGAGCGCCTCGATGTCCGCCATCGCCGCCCCGAGCTGCGCCTCGATGGCGACGAGGTGGCGGAGGAGGATCCCACCCGCCTCGGTCAGTCCGAAGGCCTGGCGACCGTGCTCCCTGGCGACGAGCTGGGCGCCGACGACGCGCTCGAGGTTCGCCATCTGCTGGCTCACGGCGGAGGGGGTGTACCCGAGCCTGCGCGCGGCGGCCTTGAACGATCCCTCGTCGGCGATCGCCTGGAAGGTCAGCAGGTGCCGCAGGTCGAGCCCGATCCAGCGCCCGTTCATCGAGGGCCGTCCCTCGTCGTCTGCCGCGCGAGGCTCGATCCGACCGCAGGCCGCGCGCCGCTGCCGCGGGCGCTCGGTGACATGTCAGTTAGGACGTCTGCGCGGGAAGACTGATAGTGAGCGGCCCGGCCTGCTCGGTAACGTCCCGGCGTGGAGCTCGTCGACCTCGGCGCGAGCGGCCTGCGCGTGTCGCGCGTCGGTCTCGGGTGCAACAACTTCGGCTCGCGGATCGAGCTCGCGGAGACGCGCAGGGTGGTCGAGGCCGCGCTCGACGTCGGCATCACCTTCTTCGACACGGCCGAGGTGTACGGGGGCGGCGGAGGCAGCGAGCGGATGCTCGGGGAGATCCTCGAGGGGCGGCGTGACGAGGTCGTCCTCGCCACGAAGTTCGGCTGGGCGCCCGAGCGTGGGCATGGCGGAAGCGACTACGTCCGCGACGCGATCGCAGGCTCGCTCGAGCGCCTCCGCACCGACTACGTCGACCTCTACTACCTGCACAAGCCCGACCCGGACACGCCGATCGGCGAGACGCTCGACGCCCTGGACGAGCTCGTGCGAGCCGGGACCGTGCGCGCGATCGGCTGCTCGAACTTCTCGGCCGAGCAGCTCCGCGAGGCGGAGGCCGCGGCCGCCGAGCGCGGCACGGCCCGTTTCACTGCAGTCCAGAACCAGTACAGCCTCGTGTACCGCGTCGACGACGCAGAGGTCCTGCCGCTGTGCCGCGAGCTCGGGATCGGGTACGTGCCGTACTTCCCGCTCGCGAGCGGGCTCCTCACGGGCAAGTACCGTGCCGGGCAGCCGCCGGCCGAGGGCCGGCTCACGGGCCGCACGCTCGATGCGGAGCGGCTGGAGCGCGTGGAGGCCCTCGCACGCTTCGCCACCGACCACGGCCACACGCTGCTCGACCTCGCGATCTCCGCCGTCGCCTCCACCCCTGGAATCGCGGGCGTCATCGCGGGCGCGACGAGGCCGGAGCAGGTGCGGGCGAACGCCGCCGCCGGCCGCTGGCACCTGAGCGCGGACGAGCTCGAGGAGCTCGCCGCGCTGTAGTCGTGGCCGGTCGCCGACAGCTGGCTGTGACGCGGGCCCCGCTCTTCGTCCTGACGGCCATGGTGATCGTGCTGCTCGTCGCCTGCGGCGGCTCCGGGGACGAATCGTTGCCGGAGGGCGCCGAGCCCGTCGAGCTCGACGCCGCCGACTTCACGACCGAGATCGACAACCCCTTCTGGCCGATGCGTCCGGGCACGCGCTGGGTCTACCGCGAGACGGGGTCCGACGGAGCAGCGCAGCGAGTCGTGGTGACTGTCACCCGCAAGACGCGCGAGGTCATGGGCATCGAGGCGCGCGTCGTCCACGACGTCGTGACCGAGGACGGAGACCTGGTCGAGGACACGTTCGACTGGTACGCCCAGGACGCCGAGGGGAACGTCTGGTACCTCGGCGAGGACACGAAGGAGTACGAGGACGGCAAGGTCGCGACGACGGCAGGCTCGTGGGAGGCCGGCGTCGACGGCGCGCTTCCGGGCGTGATCGTGCCGGCCGAGCCCGAGGCAGGGATGACGTACCGACAGGAGTACTACGCCGGCGAGGCCGAGGACGCCGCCGAGGTGCTCAGCCTGTCCGAGCAGGCAGAGGTCCCGTACGGGTCCTTCACGGACGTGCTCCTCACGAAGGACTTCACCCCGCTCGAGCCCAAGGTCCTCGAGTACAAGCTGTACGCGCCGGGCGTCGGCCCCGTGCTCACGCTCGGCGTCTCCGGCGGCTCCGATCGCGAGGAGCTGCTGCAGCTCACGACGCCTGATGGTTGATGGCGCGAGACCGTCCAGCTCCGGAGCGTGAGCTGGGCGCTCCGCGAAGTGCACACCCGAGGCCGCTTCGCGGCCTGCATCCCGGGCGGGAGCGGCGCGGACGCGCCAGATCGCGCATCCGGACGCGCGAGATCGTGCCCTCAACGATCGAGCTCGCGCTGCCAGAGTACGGACATGCTCCTCGCCGAGATCGCGCGGGCATCGGCGGACGTGGCCGCCACGTCGTCGCGCCTGGCAAAGGTCGCCCGCCTCGCCGAGTGCCTCGCGCAGGCGGCGCCTGCGGAGGTTCGCCCGGGCGTCTCGTATCTGTCGGGCGTCCTCCCGCAGGGGACGATCGGCGTCGGCTGGGCCGCGCTGCGCGAGGTCCCGCCTCCCGCCGGGGAGCCGTCGCTCGAGCTGCTCGAGGTCGACGCGGCGCTCGCGCTCATCGCGGAGATCCGCGGGGCCGGCTCGCAGGCCAGGCGCCGCGAGGAGCTCGAGGCTCTCTTCGGCCGGGCGACGGAGGGCGAGCAGGACTTCCTCACCGGCCTGCTCCTCGGTGGCCTGCGCCAGGGGGCGCTCGAGGGCGTGATGACGGACGCCGTTGCGAAGGCGGCCGGGCTCCCGGCGGCGGCCGTTCGCCGCGCGCTGATGCTGTCGGGCGATCTGGGCGAGGTGGCGGAGGCAGCGCTCGCCGGTGGCCCGGACGCGCTCGCGCGCTTCCGGCTCGAGGTGCTCCGTCCGATCCAACCGATGCTCGCGCAGACGGCAGACGACGTCGGCGAAGCGCTGGAGCGTGCGCACCCGGCGGCGCTCGAGTGGAAGCTGGACGGCGTCCGCCTCCAGGCGCACCGCCTGGGCGACGACGTCCGCCTCTTCACGCGCAACCTCGCAGACATCACCGACCGCGTCCCGGAGCTCGTCGAGCGGGTCCGGGACCTGCCGGTGGAGGCGGCGATCCTCGACGGCGAGGCGATCGCGTTGAAGGCGGACGGGCGACCGGAGGCGTTCCAGGTGACGATGAGCCGCTTCGGGAGCCGCGTCGACGTCGAGCGGCTGCGGGAGGCGGTCCCGCTTTCGGCGTTCTTCTTCGACTGCCTGCATCTCGACGGCGAGGACCTGCTCGACCGGCCGGCCGGCGAGCGGCTCGCGGCGCTCGAAGCGGTGCTTCCCGATGCGCTCCGCGTGCCGAGGGTCCAGACCGACGACGCCGACGAGGGCGCGCGCTTCCTCGCCGACGCCCTCGCGCACGGGCACGAGGGTGTGATGGTGAAGTCGCTCGACGCGCCGTACGAGGCCGGCCGCCGCGGCGCTGGCTGGCTGAAGGTGAAGGTCGCGCACACGCTCGACCTCGTCGTCCTCGCGGCCGAGTGGGGGAGTGGGAGACGGCGCGGGAAGCTGTCGAACATCCATCTCGGCGCCCGCGACCCGGCAGGTGGGTTCGTGATGCTGGGAAAGACGTTCAAGGGGATGACGGACGAGCTGCTCGCCTGGCAGACGGAGCGGCTGCTGGAGCTCGAGATCGGCCGCGAGGGTCACGTTGTCCACGTGCGCCCCGAGCTCGTCGTCGAGATCGCGTTCGACGGCGTGCAGGCGAGCTCCCGCTACCCGGGTGGGCTGGCGCTGCGGTTCGCGCGTGTGAAGGGGTACCGGCCGGACAAGCGCGCGGACGAGGCGGACACGATCGACACCGTCCGCGCGATCCACGCGGGCGCGGCCGGCCAGGGGTCTCGCACGGCGTCGTGAGCGCTCCTGCACTGGCGTAGACTCGCCGGTACGCAACCACCTCGGGAGGTCGAGATGACGCAGTACGGGACGCTTCGCTTCTGGGCCCTGGTCCTCACCATCATGGGGATCCTCGGCGTGATCATGGCCGCGGTGGGGACGATCATCTGGGCCTTCGAGGTCGACGGCTTCTGGCAGACGATCGGCGTGCTGCTGATCGGCGGCCCGATCGCGATCTTCCTCGCCACGCTTCCGATCGCGCTCGCCCAGGCGCTCCGCGCGCTCGCGGACGTCGGGGACACCGTCTCGGCCCGTTAGGGCCGCCGATGGCGGACTTCCTGTCGAAGAGCTTCGAGAAGCCTGACGACGTCGTCGAGTTCCCGAGGATCCGCTCGCGGATCCTCGAGCTCGGCGACCTCACGGTCGGCGAGCTCGTCTCGCAGCCGGGCTGGCGCTGGTCGGAGGACATGCGCCCGACGATCGGCGGCGACTGGTGCCAGGCCCGTCACGTGGGGTTCGTCATCTCGGGGAGGCTGGGAGTCGACTTCTCCGACGGCACACACCTGGAGATCGGGCCGGGAGACGTCTTCGACATCCCGCCCGGGCACGACGGCTACACCGTCGGGGACGAGCCGTGCGTCCAGGTCGAGTGGTCGGGAATCCGGGCCTGGGCGGGCTTCCCGACGGGGATCCACAGCCGCGTCCTCGCGACGCTCCTCCTCACCGACCTCGTCGACTCGACGGCGCGCGTCGCCGAGCTCGGTGACGCTCGCTGGCGCCAGCTCCTGTCGGAGCACTTCGAGGCCGCACGGGCGGAGCTCGAGCGCTTCGGAGGACGCGAGGTGGCGACCACCGGCGATGGCGTGCTGGCGACGTTCGACGGGCCGGCGCGCGCGCTCCACTGCGCGGCAGCGATCCGTCGGCGCGCGCAGAGCGCCGGGATCCACATCCGGGCGGGCGTCCATGTCGGGGAGGTCGAGCTCGTCGGCGCCGACGTGCGCGGTGTGACAGTCCACGAGACGGCGAGGATCATGGCGACGGCCGGGCGGGACGAGATCCTCGTGTCCGAGATCACGCGCGCGCTGGCCGGGGCGGCCGGGCTCGGGTTTCAGGACCGGGGCACGCACACGTTCAAGGGGCTCGACGGCGAGTGGAGGCTCGCGGCGTTCGTGACGGAGCAGGAGCGCGCACCCGCGTGACCACGCCCCCGGACGAGCGCCCGCTCATCGTCGCCGTCGAGCCGGACACGAGCGCGCTCGAGCGCCTGACGGAGGAGCTACAGCGCTACCAGCGCGACTACATGCTCGTCTGCAGCCCGTCCACGGAGGACGCGCTGGAGCAGCTCGAGAGGCTGCGCCGCGAGGGCGGCCGGGTCGCCATCGTGCTCGCCGCGCGTGGGTCGGAAGGGCTCATGGCCGAGGAGCTCCTCGAGCGCGTCAGCCGCCTGCACCCGCGCGCGAGACGGGCGCTCTTGATCCCGTGGGGCGGCTGGGCGGACGCCGAGACAGCACAGGCGATTCGCACGGCGATGACCTTCGGGCACATCGACTACTACGTCCTCAAGCCGTGGACGAGCCCGGACGAGCTCTTCCACCGCGTCGTCTCCGAGTTCCTGCAGGAGTGGCGGAGGGCGACCGAGGGCCGGGCCGAGCTCACGGTCGTCGCCGACCTGCGATCGGCGAAGGGCTACGAGCTCCGGAACATGCTCGCGCGCCACGGCGTGCCGCACGCGTTCCTCGAGCGCGGGTCGGAGGAGGCGCGCCGGCTGCTCGACACCTGCCGCCAGCCGGAGACGGACCTTCCGGTCGTCGTGCTTCCGGACGACAGCGTCCTCGTCGACCCGACGAGCGAGGAGCTGGCGCGGCACGGATTCCATGCGCCGACGGGCCTCGTCGAGCCCGGCACGTTCGACGTGCTCGTCGTCGGCGCCGGCCCAGCCGGGCTGGCGGCGGCCGTGTACGCCTCCTCGGAGGGACTGCGCGCGCTCGTCGTCGAGCACCGCCAGCTCGGAGGCCAGGCGCTGACGAGCGCGCGCATCCGCAACTACCTCGGTTTCCAGCGAGGCGTCACCGGACGCGAGCTCGCGAACCGCGCCTACCAGCAGGCGTGGGTGTTCGGGACCGAGTTCCTCGTGTCCCGCGAGGTCGTGGCGCTCCGCAGCGACAACGGGGTTCACGTCGCCTCGATCTCGGACGGCACCGAGGTCGAGGCGCGGAGCGTCGTCCTCGCGGTCGGCGTCGAGTACCGGCGGCTCGGAGTGCCCGCGCTCGAGGAGCTCGTCGACAGGGGCGTGTTCTACGGCTATTCGCCGGCTGACGCGGGCCAGTACACCGGAGGCGACGTCTACGTCGTCGGTGGTGCGAACTCGGCGGGACAGGCTGCCGTGCACCTGAGCGCATACGCGGCCGGCGTGACCCTGCTCTGCCGCGGCTCGTCGCTCGAGGCGGGCATGTCCAGTTACCTGATCGAAGAGATCGAGTCCAAGCCGAACGTCTCCGTCCGGTTCGGGACGAGGGCGATCGGCGGAACCGGGGAGGACAGGCTCGAGCGCCTCGAGCTGGAGGATGCAGCGGGCGGGACGTCCACGGTGCCCGCCGATGCGCTCTGGGTCCTGATCGGAGCGGAGCCGCGGACTGCGTGGCTGCCGGACGCGATCGCCCGCGACGACCACGGGTTCATCCTCACGGGCGCTGGGGAGCACATGTTCGAGACGTCGCTCCCGGGCGTCTTCGCGATCGGGGACGTCCGCGCCGGGTCGGTCAAGCGCGTGGCGTCGGCGGTCGGCGAGGGGTCGGTCGTGATCCACCAGGTGCACCGGTACCTCGAGCATGCGGGAGCACGCGCGACCGGCGCTCCCGTGGTCAGTTCCTGAGCTCGTCGCAGGCGGCGGAGCTCTCGAACGCGCTCTCGAGCTCGTCCTGCGCATCCCCGGTGCGGATCGACGCGAGCATCGTGGAGAGCGCCCCGTACATCGACGAGAGGGAGGTGGCGACGTCCTGGGCCGCTCCGGGAACGTCGGTCAGCCCCGAGACCCCGTCGATCGTGTCCTCGATCTCGGCGCTCTCGCGGTCGACGGTCGAGGAGAAGTCGTCGACCGCTTGCTTCGCCTCTTCCCCGGCTTCCGTCTCCGGCGTCCCGAGGTCGTCGATGTCGTCGCGGAGCCTGCTCGTCGCATCTCCTACGTCGTCGGCTGCCTGGTCGAGCCTGTCCCGGGAGAACGAGCTCAGGCTCTGCAGATCGTCGCCCGTCTCCTGCAGGGAGTCCTGCCACGTCGTGATGGCCGTGCAGAGACCGTCCACCCACTCGTCGGTTGCCGTGGCCTGGGGCTCGTCGTCGCCACCGCCGCAGCCGGCGGCGACGAGTGCGAGCACGGAGACGAGCACGACGAGAAGCGTCCGAGCCGGTTTCACGGGCCGACCCTAGCAGCGGTCGACCGCGCCCGTCCCGCCCGTCCGAGGAGCGGCCGCTGGAGGGGGACGAGCGTCCAGCAGGCGAGCTCGCGCAGCGACGCCCGGAGGGAGCGAGGAGAGCCCGCGCTGGCGGAGACCACGCGGGTCGCCGAGCCCCGCATCGCGGCCCGGACGAGGGCGGAGGCGCGACGCGCGTGCCAGCTCGAGGTCACGACGACGACCTCGTCGGGGGCGAGCGAGCGCACCAGCGCCGCCGTGGCGACCGCGTTGCCGTACGTCGAGGCGGCGGTGCGATCGAGCACGAGCTCGGCCGGAGCCCCCGTCCAGCCGCGCGCCATCAGGTCCGCCTCGGAGCCCCGTCCGGCGCGAGCCCTGCCGGAGAGGAGGACGACGTCGTCCGGCCGCGCCTCCCGCTCCGCACGCCTGAGCCGTGCGACGCAGATCTCGTGCAGCTCGTCGCTCGCTCCCGCTCGCCGGCCGGAGTACCCGAGCACGACGACGAGCCGCCTGGCGGTCATGTCAGCCCGCCCCGCCGCCGTCGCAGGAAGCGGTAGAGCAGGAGGGTGGCCGCGACGGTGAGCACGAGCTCGACCGCTCGACGTCCGCGGAGCTTCGACTCTCCGCCCGCGCGCTCGCGCATGTGCACCGGGACCTCCGAGACCCGCAGCCCCGCCTCCCGGAGTCGCAGGAGCGACTCGACCTCCGGAGCGCCGCTCTCGTACGGACGGGCGAGGATCGGCATCGCGGCCGCAGTCGCCGCGTACATGCCGCTCGTGGGGTCCCGGAAAGGCCGGCCGAGTGCGGCGTGCATCGCTCGTCGGAGCACTGCCGTCCCGAGCTTGCGCGCGGCGGTGGGCTCGTAGCGGAAAGCCTCGTACCCGTCCCCCTCGGCGAAGCGCGAGCCGACGGCGACGTCGCAGGAGCCCTCGCGAACCCGCTCGAGCAGCCGGCGGAGCTCGTCGACCGGATGCTGTCCGTCGGCGTCGACCCGGCCGACGTAGGCGTAGCCGTGGTCCCGTGCGTACCCGTAGCCGGCGGCGATACCTTCGCGCAGCCCCCGGTTGTGACCGAACGACAGCACCGCCGCTCCCCGTGCGCGTGCGACGTCGGCCGTGGCGTCGGTCGACCCGTCATCGACGACGAGGACGTCGGCGTGAGGCAAGCCTGCGGCGAGCTCGTCGAGGACGGCCGGAAGGTTCAGCTCCTCGTTCCAGGCGGGGACGAAGACGAGTGTGTCAGGTCGGCTCAAATGACGTTGTGCTCCGGCCTCGGTGCGTCTCGCGCGAAGCGCTCGACCGCGAGCGGTGCGACGTCGACGAACGGCTCTCGCCCGAGGACGAGGTCGCGGACGATCTCGCCGGCTGCCGGGCCCTGCAGGAAGCCGTGGCCCGAGAAGCCCGTCGCGTACAGGAAGCGGGCGACGCCGGGGGCTTCGCCGATCAGCGCGTTGTGGTCGGGCGTCACCTCGTAGTAGCCCTTCCAGCCCCCCGCGAGGCCCAGCTCCAGGAGCCGCGGCAGCCTCCGCTCGGCCACCCCGGTCACGTCCTCGAGCCAGTCGGGATCCGAGGGCGCGTCGAACCCGGCGGCCTGCTCGCGATCGGCCATGCCGAAGAGAAGGCCGGGGCCTTCGCGGTGGAAGTAGAGGCCGCTCGTGAAGTCCACGGTCAGCGGCATCTGCTCCGGGAGATCCGGCGCGGGAGCGGTGAAGCCGATCTCGCGCAGGACGGGCTCGACCGGCAGGTCGAGGCCGACCATGCCCGCGATGCTCGGCGACCACGCGCCCGCTGCGCAGACGACCGTCGCCGTCTCGACCCGCCCGCCGTCCGTCTCCACGGCGCGGATCTCTCCGTCGAGCACGTCGATCCCGGTTGCCGCGCAGCCCGTGACGACCGTCGCCCCCTGTCGGCGCGCGCCCGCCGCGTACCCCTGCACGACTGCCTCCGGGCTGGCGTGGCCGTCGAGCGGCGAGAAGGTCGCCGCGAGCACGCCGTCGAGCCCGGCCAGCGGGGACATGCGCTGCGCCTCCTCGAGCGAGACGAAGCGGCTGGGCACGCCGTGTGCGTTCTGCACCTCGACCCCACGTTCGAACGCGCGGACGTCCTCCTCGCGATCGAGCAGGAAGAGGTAGCCGACCTGCCTCAGGTCGATCTCCGCTCCTGGCCGCTCGGGAAACCGGGCGAACGCCTCCAGGCTGCGCAGCCCGAGCGCGATGTTGAGCGGGTCGGAGAACTGCGCCCGGACGCCCCCGGCCGCGCGGCTCGTCGAGCCGGACGCGAGCTCCGACTTCTCGAGCAGCAGGACGTCGATCCCCGCCTCCGCGAGGTGGAACGCCGAGCTCGTACCAATGACACCGCCGCCGACGACGACGACCTCCGCGCGCTCCGGGACGCGGCTCATCGACGGACGAGATTGCGCAGGAAGAACACGAGGTTTGCGGGACGTTCCGCGAGACGGCGCATCAGGTACGGGTACCAGTCCGGCCCGTACGGCGTCGCCACGAGCACCTCGTAACCCTGCCCGGCGAGGCTCCGCTGGAGCGCGGGCCGCACGCCGTAGAGCATCTGGAACTCGTAGCGGTCGCCGGGCACGCCCTCCCGCGCGGCGAACGCCCGGACGTGGCGGATGATGCGCTCGTCGTGCGTCGCGACGGCGACGTAGGCGCCGCCGCGCAAGCCGCGCTCGACGAGGCGCACGTACGCGAGGTCGACGTCGCGCTTCTCGGGCAGCGCAATCGATGCGGGCTCGAGGTAAGCCCCCTTGACGACGCGAAGGTTCGGCTGCAGCGGCAGGAGGCGCTCGAGGTCGGCGGGCGAGCGCCGGAGGTACGACTGCAGGACGGTGCCGACGTTCGCGTGGCCGGCTGCTCGCAGCCGCTCGTAGACGCGGAGTGTCGCGTCGACGTACACCGACTGTTCCATGTCGATGCGGACGAACGACCCGAGCGTGCCCGCGTGCGCGACCACGCGCTCGAGGTTGCGCGCGGCCAGGTCCTCGTCCAACGAGAGGCCGAGGTGGGTGAGCTTGAGCGCGACGTTGGCGCGGAGCTGCTCCGCGGCCAGGCGATCGAGGACGTGCTCGTACTCGGCCGCGACGCGGGCAGCTCCGTCCGGGTCGAGGATCGCCTCCCCGAGCAGGGTCGTGTTCGCACGCAGGCCGGCCGCGTTCAGCTCTCGGAGGACGGCGACGCACTCATCCA
>Ga0075418_10005131_pt1 | contig 14830 bp, 13 predicted proteins | sample SoiMetdeltSBSDD2_FD_81776 | JGI IMG/M metagenome (GOLD analysis project Ga0075418, IMG submission 81776) | Bulk soil microbial communities from a Populus tree surrounding site in Tennessee, USA - Soil MetaG P. deltoides SBSDD2 | ecosystem: Environmental > Terrestrial > Soil > Tree plantation...
CGATCGGCCGGGCGCGGCGCTTTATATCACCGCGCGAACACCCGTGTAAGACAGCGTTTGCCTTAATCTGAACTCAATGATCCGGAGCATGACAGGGTTCGCGCGGCGCGAGCGCCAGGGGCCGTGGGGCACGCTGGTCTGCGAGCTGCGCACCGTTAACCACCGCTACCTGGAAACCTCGTTGCGGCTGCCGGAAGAGCTGAAGGCACTCGACAACGAAGCACGTCAGGCCATCGCGGCGGCGCTCCGCCGCGGCAAGGTCGACGCCAGCCTGTACCTGAAAGCGGCAAGCGGCACACAGCGCTCGCTGGAGCTGGACAACCCTTTGCTCGATGAGCTGCTCGCGCGCGTCGACCAGGTACGCTCGCGCCTGCCGAATGCTGCGCCGGTCAGCCCGCTGGAATTGCTGCGCTGGCCCGGCGTCGTGCGCGAAGCGGAACTGGACTCGAAGCCGGTGCTGATCGCAGCGCTCGAACTGCTGCGCGAAGCGCTGGCGGAACTGAACGAGACGCGCCATCGCGAGGGTCAGCGGATTCGCGAGCTGCTGCTGGCGCGTTGCACTTCGATGCGCACGCACGTGCAAGCAGTCAAGGTGCGCTTGCCCGAAGTCTCGCAGCGCCTGCGCGAGCGCATCGTGGAGCGCATCTCGCAACTCGGCGTCGCACCCGATCTCGAGCGCCTGGAGCAGGAGCTGGTGCTGTACGCACACAAGATGGATGTCGACGAGGAGCTGGACCGGCTCGGCGGTCACCTCGACGAAGTGGTCGCCGTACTCGATTCCTCCGAGCCCGCCGGACGCCGCCTCGACTTCCTGATGCAGGAGCTGAATCGCGAAGCGAACACGCTGTCCTCGAAATCGCAGGACAGCGAGACCACTCGCGGGGCGGTGGACATGAAGGTTGCGATCGAGCAGATGCGCGAGCAAGTGCAGAACGTCGAGTAATGAGCGCCAGGCGGGGCAAGCTGTTCGTGATCGCCGCGCCGTCGGGCGCCGGCAAGACGTCGCTGGTGCGCGCGCTGATGCAACGACGGCCGGCGTTGCGGTTTTCCATTTCGTACACGACGCGCAAGCAGCGGCCGAACGAGCGCGATGAGCACGACTACTTCTTCGTCAACAAGGAGAAGTTCGAGCAGATGCGCGACGCTGGCGAATTCCTCGAACACGCGCGCGTCTTCGACAACTATTACGGCACATCGCGCAAGCAGGTCGAGCGACTGCTCGACGAGGGCCAGGACGTGCTGCTGGAAATCGACTGGCAGGGCGCGCAGCAGATCCGCCGGACGCTGCCCGAGTGCCGTACGATCTTCGTGCTGCCGCCTTCGCGCGAGGCGCTGGAGCAACGGCTGCGCGGCCGCGGCACGGACAGCGACGAAGTGATCGCGCGTCGGTTGCGCGATTCGCTGGCGGACCTGTCGCACTGGAACGAGTTCGACTATATCGTGGTCAATGACGCCTTCGATCGCGCCACCGACGAGCTGGAAGCGATCGTCACCGGCACGGGCGAGCACCTGCAGCGCGACCGTGCAGAGTTGCGGGAACTGCTGGCGAAGCTCCTGACTTAAGGAATGCACTGCATGAAACTCTCCTCGCTCACCCTCGCCGCCCTGTTGGTCGCCTGCACAGTGGCTCACGCCCAGCAAGCGGAGCAGCCGCGCACGATCGGTGTCAGCGGCCAGGGTGAGGTGCGCGCCGAGCCGGATCGCGCGACCGTCACGCTCGGCGTCGAATCGCGCAAGCCGAAGCTGGACGACGCCCGCGCCGAAGTCGCCAAGACAGTGGAGGCGGTGCTGAAGCTGACGCGCGACTTGAAGATCGACCAGAAGCTGGTGCGCTCCACCCGCGTCAACGTGCAGCCCGAGTACAACTGGGGTGCGCAGAACGCAAACCAGCGCACTCTCATCGGCTACTACGTTGCCCGGCAGGTCGAGGTGGAGCTGCACGATCTGGAGAATCTCGGCCAGTTGCTGGAGCGCGCGACCGATCTCGGCGTCAACCAGCTCGGCGAGCCGCGCCTGGATTCCAGCAAGCGCCAGGACCTGGTGCGCGAAGCGCTCGCGAAGGCCGTGGTCGACGCGCGCCAGAACGCCGAAGTCATCGCCAAGGCCGCCGGCGCGAAACTCGGCACTGCGCGTACGATCAACGCGAACACCGAGTTCACGTCGCCGCCGATGCCGATGGTTCGCGCCATGGCGATGGAAGCGAAGTCGGCAGGCGCTCCGTATCAAAGCGGCGAGATGACCTTCAACGCGACCGTCAACGTTCAATACGACCTGATCCCGCAATGACCGTGCCATGAACACTCCGCTAATCGCACGCGCCGGCGCGCTCGCAGCCTTGTGGCTGGCGGCGTGCGCAGCGCATGCGATCGAAGTCCCGAAGCCGCCGCCCCCGCCCGAGCAGAAGCAGGAAGCGCCGCCGCCGGAGCTGACTGTCACGCCGACCGATGAGCGTGCTTTCTACGAGAAGATTCAGCGCGTCACGGCCTACCGCTCCCTGCGTGGACTGAAAATTCCTGCAGAGGTGATCGCGGAGCTTGGCCGCGGCAATGCCGACGGGGCCGTCGCCACGCTCAGCCGCGCCGCGAGCGAAGGCAACAAGGAAGCGGACATCGCACTCGTGCACGTTCAGCACTGGTGCAATGCCGTCAGCTCACAGCGTGTACCCGGCGATCCGAAGGCGGCCATCGCAAAGGTGGTGCAGGGTCAGCCCGACCAGCGTGCGGCGCGCGTCGCAGGCGTGATGTTTGCCGAACTCGACTACGTGCAGCGTGCCCGCGCTAGCTGCAGCAAGGCTCGCTTCGACTACACCGGCATCGAGGCGCGGTTGCGGGCATCCGCCGATGCGGGCGATCCGGCCAGCGCCACCGAGCTTGCGCAATTTCTCCGCGACCCCGCGAAGCGCGAGGCGATGCTGCAGAGCGCGGTGCAGAAGAACTATCCGCCCGCGGTCTACAAAGTGGCCACCAATCTGCTTATCGCCGTGCAGCGCGGGCAGACCACCGAGAACGTCAGCGCGATCCGCGAGCTGCTCAAGATCGCCGGTCGCACGATCCCGCGCGCGAAACTGGACCTCGCGAATTGCATGGCCGTCGGCTGCGACGGTCATCCCGCCGACGCGCTCACCGCGCGTGCGTTTGGCATCGACGCCGCCCGCGACGGCGAGCCGACAGCCTTCATGTCGATGGTGCGGATGCCGTGGGGCGGGCGCATGACGCGCCAGCAACTGCTCGCCTGGCAGTATTTCGGCGACCGGCTGAACGAAGGCGGCTGCATGGGCGATGCGTACGTGCCGACGTCGCTGGCGTTCGGCCAGACGATCGGCATGCTGGAGCGCAACGCAGATCCGAAAGTGCTGGAAGAAGCCCGCACACAGACCGCGTCGCTGTGGAGCGAGCACGGCGTCCGCGCGCAAAAAGAAAACGGCTGCGAGTGATCGGGCTTTAGCCCGACTCCCTAGAGCGCCTGCGCAATCTCCTGCAGCAGCCCGTTGTCTTCCGGCTTCGTGCCCGACGGGTAACGCCCGACCAGCTTGCCCTGGCGGTCGACCAGGAACTTCTCGAAATTCCACTGCAGGTCGCCCGCGAAGCCGTTCTCCGGCGCGGTGAGCCATGCGAACAGCGGATGGCGGTTCGCGCCGTTCACTTCGATCTTCGCGCTCAGCGGAAACGTGACGTTGTAGTTGATCGTGCAGAAGCGAATGATGTCCGCCTCCGCCCCCGGCTCCTGCTGACCGAACTGGTTGCACGGAAAGCCGATCACGGTGAAGCGCTGGCCCTTCAGCTCGCGATACAGGCGCTCCAACCCGGCGTATTGCGGCGTGTAACCGCACTGGCTCGCGACGTTGACGACCAGTGCGACGCTGCCGCGCAGCGGCGCGAGCAGATCCTGAACGCCGTCGATGCCTTTGACGCGGAAACTATAGAAATCGGACATAGGCGCGCAGCATTGGATCAGCGGAGCGCCGCGTCAACAGGAAAGTTGATCAGGAGATCAGGCGGCGATGCGGTCGACGAGCAGTACTGTTCCGTCGACGCCGGTGACGCGCGCCTTGGCGCCGGCGGGCAGGTTCGGGCCGCGGATCGGCCAGTCGCGATTGCCCAGGCGGATGCGCCCGCTGCCGTTCTGAAGGCCCTGCTCGAGCACGACGACCTGGCCGATGTGGCTGTGGCCGGAACGATGGCCGGCGAGCGGACTGTTCTTTTCCTTTTCGCGCGCGCGATGCTGCCGCCAGAAGTACACGGCAAACACGGTCGCAGCGAAGATCACGAACCAGGTCATGGGCGCTCGGGAAAAATCAGTGGAAGCAACGCGCAGCCTACCGAGCGTCGCTGCGGGAAACGATGAGGGCGGTCACACAACCTGCCCCTTGGCGCGCCTTTAACTTAACCAGCTACCCGGCGAGCTGTGAGCGAATGCCCGAATGGCGCTTGAGGTGAACGAGCAGCAGCGAAATAGCCGCCGGTGTCACGCCGGGCACGCGTCCTGCCTGACCTAGCGTGGCGGGTCGCACTTCGCGCAGCCGCTGCCGGACTTCTGTCGACAGCCCGCGCACTTGCGCATAGTCGAGATCGTCGGGCAGCTGCAGCTCTTCGTGCCGGCGCTGGCGCTCGATTTCGAGCTGCTGGCGGTCGATGTAGCCGGTGTACTTCGCAAGCACGTCGACCTGCAGAGCGACTTGTTCGATCAGCCGCTCGTCCGCATCCGCCGCGCGCATCCACTCGGGGCGCGCGACGGCTGCGAGCGAAGTGAGCGTCGAGTAGGAAACCTCCGGCCGGCGCAGCAGATCGAATGCGTGCGCTTCGCGGTTCAACATCGGCAGATCGGCGGGACGAACGACCGTGCGCTCCAGGCGCTCGACTTCTGCCGCCGTGCGATCGCGCTTGGCGACGAACAGCTCCCAGCGCTCGTCGCCGACGAGGCCGAGCTCGCGTCCGCGCGGTGTCAGGCGCAGGTCGGCATTGTCTTCGCGCAGCATCAAGCGATATTCCGCGCGACTCGTGAACATCCGATACGGTTCGGCCGTGCCGCGCGTAATGAGATCGTCGACGAGCACGCCGAGATAGGCCTCATCGCGTCGCGGCCACCACGCCGCGCGCTCCTGCACGCGCAGCGCCGCATTGATGCCGGCGAGGATGCCCTGCGCCGCCGCCTCTTCGTACCCGGTCGTGCCGTTGATCTGGCCCGCAAAGAACAGGCCGGCGATGAATTTCGTCTCCAGGCTGTACTGCAAATCGCGCGGATCGAAGTAGTCGTATTCGATTGCATAGCCCGGGCGCGTAACGTGCGCGCGCTCGAATCCCGCGATCGAGCGCACCAGCGCGAGCTGCACGTCGAACGGCAAGCTGGTGGAAATGCCGTTCGGATAGATCTCGTGCGTCGCCAGGCCTTCCGGCTCGATGAATATCTGGTGCGAAGTCTTGTCCGCGAAGCGGTGCACCTTGTCCTCGACCGACGGGCAATAACGCGGACCGACGCCTTCGATCACGCCGGTGAACATCGGCGAGCGATCGCAGCCGGCGCGGATGATTTCGTGCGTGCGCTCGTTGGTTGCAGTGATGTGACAGCAGATCTGCCGCGGATGATCGCTGCGACGGCCGAGATACGAGAACACCGGCACCGGTTCGTCGCCGGGCTGCACGGCGAGTCCGGTGTAGTCGATCGTGCGTCCGTCGATGCGCGGCGGCGTGCCGGTCTTGAGCCGGCCGACGCGGAACGGCAGAGCGCGCAGTCGCTCCGCCAGACGATTCGACGGCGGATCCCCGGCGCGGCCGCCCTGGTAGTTCGTCAACCCGACGTGAATCTTGCCGCCGAGGAACGTGCCGACGGTCAGCACGACGGCCTGTGCGCGAAACTCGATGCCCGTCTGCGTGACGACACCGCGCACCTGCTCACCTTCGACCAGCAGATCGGCGACTTCCTGCTGGAACAGCGTGAGGTTCGGCTGGTTCTCCAGCATCGAGCGGATCGCCTGCTTGTACAGGACGCGATCGGCCTGCGCGCGCGTCGCGCGCACCGCCGGACCTTTGCTGGCGTTGAGAATGCGGAACTGGATACCGGCTCGATCAGCCGCCTGGGCCATCGCGCCGCCGAGCGCATCGATCTCCTTGACCAGGTGACCTTTGCCGATGCCGCCGATGGCCGGGTTGCAGCTCATCTGCCCGAGGGTCTCGATGCTCTGCGTCAGCAGCAGCGTGCGGGCACCCATGCGCGCCGCGGCCAGGGAAGCCTCGGTGCCGGCGTGTCCGCCGCCTACCACGATGACGTCGAATTCCTCAGGAAACTGCATGGATCGGCCCGGTTCAGGGGGCGCGTATTGTACGCGCAACCTGGCCAGGACTGCCTGCGTCAGAACCCGCGATGACCGCGTCGACCTACGATCGACTACGCCTGCCGGACGGACGGATCCTCGCCTTTGCCGAATACGGCAGCCGGGCTGGCGTGCCGATCATCCGGTGTCACGGCGCTCCGAGCTGCAGACTCGAAAGCGCGCCGCTCGCGGAGGCGGCAACCGGGCTGGGAGTGCGGCTCGTCGTGCCTGATCGGCCTGGCATGGGTCAGTCGGATATCCGGCCGCGACGGTGATCTCTAAGGCGTACGGACGCGCTTCAGCAGCACCAGCGCCATCGCCACGAGCACTCCCACGCCCACTATCAGCACCGACCAGAGCACGACCAGGCGAACAGGAGTTTCGCGCGGCACCGGCTGCAGTGCCTTGTCTCCACCGAGCACGCGCGCACCCTGCGCAATCCCTTCACCGACGAGTTTCGCGCGCTCATCGGATCCAACGTCCGCCAGCAATGCGTCGCAAGCGCTGGCAGTCGAAACCTCCGCGCGCCGGCTGCCGTAGGCGAGGGTGAACGGACCGGATCCCTGCGCGAGGAATCGCAGGCGCGCCGGCCGATAGCCCAGCTCGAGCTGCGTCGCGCGATAGAGCTGCGGGTCTTTCACGATCCGCAGGCGCCAGTAGCGATCGCTGGTCGCCGCGAAATGCGCCGGGGGACTTTCGCGCCGTTCCGTGTCGGTGACGATCCGATAGGCCTCGCCGCTCCAGCGCTCCGTCCAGGACGCTTTGCCGTCGTCGCGGCTGTGCAGCGTTACGCGCACCGAGCTGTTCTCCTGCGGCAGGCGCAGACGGGCGTAGGTCACCGGTGCGCGGCGCGTGGTGTCGAAGAACAACACCTGGATGTCATCGGTCACGAGCGTCGTTGCCATGAACCAGCTCGGCTCGATTTCTTCCGCGGCGCCGACACGCTCGGCAAGCGCGCGATTGATCGCGAGCGGCGGGCCGCCGTCTGTTCGCTGCACGCGCAGATATTTGTACGACCGTTGAGGCAGCTCGATGCGCTCGCGTCGCAATTGCTCGTTGCCGCGCGTGACCAGCAGCAACGTGCTTGCCGGCACCAGCACGCGCCATCGATCGAGATCCTCGCTGGCCTCGATGCTGACCTGCGCCTGCGATGCACCGTCGGGACTCTGCCAATCGAACTGGATCGCGCGCACCGCGTCGTCGCTGTCGCGTGCGTCAATGATGTGAATGCGGCCATTCGCGACGATCTGCTGGCCCGGGCCCGGTTCGACTACGGCGACCTGCGTTCCGCCGGCTGTTTCCACCTCGACGCGTGCGCCGCCGATGTTCGCCGCCGACGCTTCGCGAAGCTGAAACACCGGCAACGACTGCTCCGTAACCGTCGGCTCTCCGGCTGCAGGAGACGAGCAGAAGGCGTGCGGGACGGGCAGTCCTTCGGCGTTGAACACGCGCACGTCGCCCAGGTCTGCGCGCGTCACACCTTGATACACACCATCCGGCACCGTGGTTTCGACCAGCGGCAGGCCGTCCGATGCGACGATCGCAATGCCCTGGCTGTAGTCACCGAGTGTCGGCGAGGCGCCGAGCGCGCGGCTCGCGGCCAGCAGCAGGCAAGCGGCAGTCAGCAGGTTTCGGGTCATCGCAACGCGTCTCGCTTCGGAGGAAGGGGAGCGAAATAGCCGGTGATGAGCAGCAGCAGCCCGACCGTCAGGAACGAGGCGATCCGCGCGACCGTGCCGATGCTCGACAGGTCGACGAGGAACAGCTTCGCCACGACGACGATCATGAGGCCCGCGCCGACGATCCAGACATAGCGCCATCTTTGCTTCGCGGCCGCGGTCATTGCTGCGAACCCGAGCACGCCCCAGAAAATCGACAGCGCCGATTGCACGAACGTCGAGTGCGTAATGCCGTAAGCGGTGATCGGCGCGCCCCAGTTGTGATGCAGCGTGCGGATCAGAGCTGCGTTGAGCCAGAGGAACACGATGCCGGCGGCGACCGCGATCAGTACGCGGAAATCGAATTGCCACAACGACGCGCGCTGCGCAGGAGCAAGCGCGCTCCACCACATTGCGAGAGCCGCTATCGCCAGCGCGACGCAGACATCGAGCGGATTCAGCAACGGCAGATACGGCAGCCACGCGGGATCGCCCGTGCTGCTCAGGTTGATCACGACGATCCAGATGCACAGTGCGACGGCGATCGGCGCAGCGCCGTACAGACGATAGCCAACTTCATGTTGCGCGACCGGCCACGCGGGCCGCAGCTCGCGTCGACCGAACCACGCCAGCAGCAGCGCGGGGACCAATCCCCACGCGAGGCTCGCCCACACTCCCGTCGTACGCTCCGCGACCTGCCACTCGAGCTCCCAGGCGAACAGCAGCGCCAATGCCCAGCACGCGCCGCCGTGCAGCCATTCGAGCGCGACGTGTCGCTGCGGCTCCGCGATTCGCAGCAATGCAAAATGCGTGATGAAGATCGCGAGCCAACCGACGGCGCCCCACTGTGCGAACGGATGATCGAGGGGTTGTGCATGAGCGAACGCATACGCGCCGACGACCGCCGGCAGGAACAGCGCGATCCATCGTGGCAGCGGCCACTGCCGGCTGATGCTCAGCCACGTCAGGATCGCAGCAGTGACGCTCGTGTAGACGAGGATCGAGCCGAGCACTGCATCGGGGAAATAACGGCCGATCTCGTTCGCGCCGCCGACGAACCACCAGATGAGTCCCCAGAACGTGAACCCGGCGGCGAACCCGGCCTCGTACTGCGCGCGCCGCGATTCGTGGCGGAACAGCCAGTAGCCGCTGAAGATGCCGGACACCGCCAGCATCGCTGCACCGAGATACGCAGTGTTGAGGATCGGCTGCGTCGAGCGCATCTCGTCGTAGCCAATCAGGTAGCCGACGCCCGCGCCGACCTGCAGCAAGGTGCCGAACAAACGCGGCAACTTCCGCTCCTGGCGCACGCCGAGCCACAGCAATCCGGCGCCTTCGACGGCCCACATCGCAGCGGTCATGCGCGTATCGAATGCCAGCGGGATCGCGAGACTGGCGAAGATCACGCCGAGCGCGGCGAAGGCCTCTACCAGCAGCCGGAAGGTTGCGCGACGCGTGACGAACAGGATCCAGCCGAGCAGGAGGTAGAAGGCGCCGAGTGCGAACGCACTCCAGGCGAGCCCGTACTCGATGCGCGAGATCATCGTCGCGTGCAGCGTGAACGCGACGACCGGCAGACCGAACACGAGCGAGCCGGAAACGTAGCCTTTCAGGTTCGGCGGCTGCCGCACGCAGTTCAAGATCGAGACCCCGACATACATCAGGAAGAACAGGATCAGGAACGCGTCGGCGGTGGCGAGATTGGCGTCGCGATACGACGTTGCGCGCCACATCCCGGTGATCGTGAACGTGAACAGAAAGCCCAGCACGTTCAGCACGCGCCACGTCTTGAACCACGCGACCGCGAACACGCCAAGGTTCAGCAGCGCGTAATACGTAAACAGCGCGACGAAGTTACCGCTGCCGGTCGAGACCAGGATCGGAGCAAGGAAGCCGCCAGCCGTACCGATGACTGCGAGCGCCAAGGCATTCTGCGCAACTGCAAGCACCGCCGCTGCGAGCGCGATGATCGCGAGCAATCCGAAGGCGAGCGCGGGCGGCAGCAACTGATACAGACGCGCCGCTGCGAACACCGTGAGATAGAGGCCCGCGATGCCGCCGCCCTGCAGGAGCTGCGCGTAGATGGCGCGCCGTTCGCGCAGGCGCCAACCCACGATCAACAACGCGAACGCACCAATGGCGAGAGCGATGAACCGCAGCTCGATCGGGAACAGGCTGTTGTCCGCTGCGTACTTCGCCAGGAAAGCCGCACCGAAGAACAGAATGACGATGCCGATGCGGGCAAGCGGATTGCCGCGCTTCAGCCAGGCGATGAAACCGGCGATAGCACGATCAACGCCTGATGGGGTAGGCGGAGGTGCGGGACGCGCAGGTGCGGTCGGCTGCGGGGCTGGAGTAGCGACACGCACCGCTGGTTGCGGAGCCGCAGGAGTCGGCGCTGGAGCAGATGCCGGAGCAGATGCCGGGGCAGGTTCCGGGGCAGGTGCCGGAGCAGCCGCAGGCGTAACAGCGATACGCTGTTTGAGCTCCTGGAGCTGTCGATCGAGCGTATCGGTGCGCGTGCGCAGATGCAGGATCTGCGCGATCAGCCCACCGAGCGCCGCGCCGATGAAAAACCCGGCGAAACTCTGCTGGACCGAAACCCCGACCACGCCGAACAGGATCGCCAGGCCCCAGGTCGCCCCTTGTGAAGAGGCTCGTTTTTCTGTCTGCATGCAGGCACCCGTTGCGGTGCACGCATCTTAGTGCCGCTCTCGCTCCCGCAGCAATGCGAGAGCGACCTTCTCCAACCGCGCCGGCGACAACGGCCCGCGCGGCACGAGCCGTTCGACGGCCTTGTCGCGCCACGCGTCGAAGACGATGGGATTGATGTACGACTTGCGGCACACGGCCGGCGTATTGCCGAGCGCTTCCGCGACGTGCTTCGCCGTCGATGCAACACAGCGATTGAAGGCGCGCCCGGTCACGCGCTCGCCGGTGTCCTGGCATGCGAGAAAAGCAATCGCGCGCACCGTCGCGCCCCAGGTGCGGAAATCCTTGGCCGTGAACCCTTCGCCGTTGCCGCCCATCGCCTCCCGCAGATAGTCGTTGACCATGCCGGAGTCGACGGGCTGACGCTTGCCGTCGTCGTCGACGTACTGGAACAGCTGTTGACCGGGCAACTGCTGGCAATGGCGGATGATGCGACCGAGCCGGCGGTCGTCGAGCACCAGCTCCTGCACGCGACCGCTCTTGCCTTTGAAGGAAAAAAAGGCGCGGCCGTCCTGCAGGAACTTGACGTGACGATCGCGCAACGTGGTCAAGCCGTACGACCTGTTCGAGCGCGCGTACTCTTCGTTGCCCACGCGCAGCAAGGTCTGATCGAGGAGCTGCACGATCGTGGCGAGCACCTTGTTCTTCGGCAGCCCGGGCAGCGCGAGATCCTGCTTCAATCGCCGGCGCAGACGCGGCAGCTCCGCGCCGAATTCGATCATGCGCGCGAACTTGCCGTTGTCGCGGGTCTCCCGCCACTGCGCGTGATACCGATACTGCTTGCGCTGGCGTGCATCGCGACCCGTGGCCTGCAGATGGCCGCGCGGCTCGCGGCAGATCCACACGTCGGTGTAGGCGGGCGGAATCGCGAGCTGTCGGATGCGATCGAGCGTCCGCGTGGCCGTGATCGGCCGGCCATTCGGCCCGAGATAGCGGAAGTGCGCACCGCGGCGCTTGCGACGGATCCCGGGCTCGGTATCGGAGACATAAAGCAGCCCGCTGGCACGCGCGTGACGTCGTGCTTGTACAACGGTCGCAGGAAGTTCACCGTCAGCGGCCGGGGGCACGATGCCTCTGCAACAGGCCCCAACAGAAGAGTGCGAGGCCGAGCACCAGCAGGATATGGATCGCACCGACCGCGAGCTTGATGCCGAACCACAGCACGCCCCAGCACAGCATCATCGCGATCCCAATCCACACCAGCAGTTTCATCCCACACCTCGACGGCACATCACTCATGGCCGGAACGGGCGATTGACGGCGCCGGTTCCCTACTACACTCTGGAGAAGAAGGGGTTAGCGCTGCGGGTAAGGGGGGAGCAATGAGTGCTTGGATGCGTCTGCTGGCGGTGGGCGCGCTGCTGGCGTGCGGATCGACGTGGGCGGCGGAGTCGCCGCCGATTCATCCGGCGATCCAGGCTGCGGTCGACAGTCAGGACCGGCTGCCCAAAGATCGCGCCCGCGATGACAACCGCCACTACGCCCAGATCATGGAGTTCTTCGGCGTGCGGCCGGGGATGACGGTCATCGAGCTGTTTGGCGCCGGCGGCAACACCGCCGAGGTGCTCGCCCGCGCGGTCGGGCCGAACGGCAAGGTCTATATGCAGAATCCCGACTTCTTCTACGAGCGCTTCGGACGCAAGTCCGTCGACGAGCGGCTCGCCAACAATCGACTGCCGAACGTCGTGCGGCTGGACAAGCCGCTCAACCAAATGGGCCTCGAGCCGAATTCGCTCGACGGCGCCGTCGCCTTCATGGTGCTGCACGATTTCTTCTGGTTGTCGCAGGACGTGCCCGGCGTACTGAAGGATGTGCACAAGGCGCTGAAGCCCGGCGGCTGGTTCGGCGTCGTCGATCACTCGGCACCTGCCGGCACCGATGCCCGCGATGCGCTCGATCGCGACAAGGGCACGCATCGCATCGACGAGGCGTACGTGAAGAAGATCTTCGCCGACGCCGGTTTCGTGCTCGACGCGAGCAACGACGTGCTGCGCAATCCGGCCGACGATCGCAGCAAGCCGTTCTACGACGAATCGTTCCGCGGCAAGAGCACCGACCGCTTCGTGCTGAGGTTCAAGAAGAAGTGACTATGCGCATACCAGCAGTTGGACTCCTCGCGTTCCTGTTGCTCGCAACGACTGCGATCGCGGCGGAGCGTCGCACGCTGACGGCGGACGACATCAACGCGCTGCACGAAGTGGACGATCCGCAAGTCTCGCCGGACGGCGATTGGGTGGCGTACACCGTACGCACCGCCGACGCCGTCAAAGACAAGCGCATCACTCACATCTGGATGTCGAGCTGGGACGGCCAACGCGCGCTGCAGCTCACGCGATCCGAGCAGAGCGAGCACACGCCGCGCTGGAGCCCCGACGGCAAATATCTTTCGTTCCTCACGGCGCGCGGCGATGACGAAGAGCCGGAACAGGTCTGGCTGCTGGATCGCGCCGGCGGCGAGGCCAGCCCGCTGACGGGATTCAACGGCGACGTCGTCGACTACACGTGGTCGCCCGACGGCAAGCGGCTCGCACTGATCGTCGCCGACGAGGATCCGCGCAAGAAGAAGAAAGGCGAGGAGGACAAGACCCCGCCGCCGATCGTCATCGATCGCTACTACTTCAAGGAAGACAAGACCGGCTACCTCGGCAACCAGCGCCAGCATTTACATGTGTTCGACGTCGCGAGCCGGCACGCGCAAATCCTTACGCCGGGCCGTTATGACGAAGGCTGGCCGGCGTGGTCGCCTGACGGCAAGCAGATCGCGTTTTTCAGCAAGCGGGGCGACGACCCGGATCGCAGCAACGAGTTTGGCCTGTATGTCATCGCAACGTACCCGGGAGCGGCGCCGCGGCTGCTGACGAACTTCCAGGGCGACAGCGGCGATGCGGACTCGATGGCGCCGCCGAGCTGGCGTCCCGATGGGCGCTCGCTCGCGTACGTCACCGCCGGCGATCCCAAGCTCATCTTCTACTCGACTCATCGCCTCGCAGTGGTCTCCGCCGACGGCGGCAAGCCGAACATCCTGACGAGCGCGCTCGACCGCAATGTCTTGTCACCGGTGTGGGCGCGCAACGGGCGCTCGATCTACTTCCTGGTCGAGGACGACCGCAACCAGCACCTCGCGCGCCTCAACTGGGGCGACAACAGCATCGAGCGTGTGGTCGACGGACGCCGCGAGACCAGCTCCTTCGACATCGGCGGTAAAGATCGCATCGCGGTGCTCGATGGCATCGTCGAAGCACCGGACGCCGTGTATGCGTTCGAGGAGGGTCGGTACCGCCGTCTCACGCATCACAACGACGAATGGATGGCCAGCGTGAAGCTCGGCGCCACGGAAGAGATCTCCTTCGACTCCAAGGACGGCACGCGCATCAACGGCTTCGCGGTCAAGCCGCCGGACTATCGTCCTGGACGTCGTTACCCGACGCTGTTGTGGATCCACGGCGGCCCGGTGTCGCAGTACGCCAACTCGTTCTCGATGGCCTGGCAGATCTTCGCGTCGCATGGCTACGTCGTGCTCGGCGTCAATCCGCGCGGCAGCTCTGGTCGCGGCGAAAAGTTCGCGACCGCAATCTATGCGGACTGGGGCAACAAGGACGCGGAGGACGTGCTCGCCGCTGTCGATTACGCCGTGGCGGAGGGCCTCGCCGATCCCGACCGGCTCGGCATCGGCGGCTGGAGCTACGGCGGCATGCTGACGAACTACGTGATCGCGAAAGACACGCGCTTCAAGTCGGCGACCAGCGGTGCGTCGATCTCCAACATCCTCGCGGGCTACGGCACCGACATGTACGTGCGCGAGTACGAGGCCGAGCTCGGCAAGCCGTGGCAGAACCTGGACGTGTGGCTGCGCAACTCGTATCCGTTCCTGCACGCCGATCGCATCAAGACGCCGACGCTGTTCCAGTGCGGCGCCAGCGATTTCAACGTGCCGCTGCTGAACTCAGAGCAGATGTACCAGGCGCTGCGCAGCCTCGGCGTCGAGACTCAGCTCGTGATCTATCCCGACCAGTTTCACGGGCTGACCAAGCCGAGCTACCTGCGCGAGCGCATGCAGCGCTACCTCGACTGGCACGGGAAATTCCTGCAGCAGAAGCCGCGCACCGAGATGACTGCGCGGTAATTCACTGCTTGTAGACCTGCCCTGCCTTCA
>Ga0075418_10005134_pt1 | contig 14826 bp, 16 predicted proteins | sample SoiMetdeltSBSDD2_FD_81776 | JGI IMG/M metagenome (GOLD analysis project Ga0075418, IMG submission 81776) | Bulk soil microbial communities from a Populus tree surrounding site in Tennessee, USA - Soil MetaG P. deltoides SBSDD2 | ecosystem: Environmental > Terrestrial > Soil > Tree plantation...
CCCTTGGCATCCCCGTCGGGACCGCGCGGTCCCGCCTTCACTACGCGGTCCGTCAGCTGCGGACCGTGCTCGACGCAGACACTGGGTCCGTCGCGACGACCCGGGGGCGAAGCGCATGAACCACTCGACCGATCCGTCCTTCGACAGTCGCATCGCGGACTGGCTCGAACACGACCCGAACCAGGCGCCAGACCAGGCGCTGGCGACCGTCCTGGCCGCCATCCCCTCCATTTCACAGCGACGCCGCTTGCCGGTGTCGTGGGGGTTCGACCGGAACGCCGGCGTCCTTCGACTTGCCGCGGCGGCCGTCATCGCCCTGGCCGTGCTCGGCGCGATCTACGTCAACCTTCCCGGTCGCAACGATGTCGGCGGTCCAACGCCTATGCCAACCGTGTCGCCAACCGTCGAACCGACGGTCCGACCGACGCCGACACCGCGCATCGCGGGCGCCACGATTGCCGTCGAAGGCCGAGCACTCACCCCAGGCGTCCGCTACGTCTTTCCCGACTTCGAGCCCGCGTTCACCTTCACGGGTAGCGCGAGCATCACGTTCGGAATCGACGGGCCCCCGTTCGCCTTCCTGGAACACTCCGCGGCCACCTTCGCAGCGCTCGGTGTCGTGCGGCCCAGTGCCGTCTTCGCCGAGGGCGGCACGGTGGAGGTCGTCCCGGCAGACATCGTCACCTGGCTCCAGGGTCGCAGCGACCTCGTCATCTCGTCTATCACGCCAGTCACGCTCGGATCAGCAAGCGGAACGCTCCTCGAGGGCACCGTGCCCCTCGATGCGTTCCACAACGCCGGCAACGCCATCAACGTCTTCTGCCCGAACGCAACGGGCTGCAACTTCGAGAGCGGGGGATCCATCGGCTACGCGCCGGGCGACCACGTTCTCATCCTCGTGACCGAGGTCGATGGTCAGCCCGTGACCGCGATTGCCACGGGGCCAGAGTCAGCCTGGGCCACGATGGGCGTCGACGGCGACGCGTTCCTGCGCTCCTTCGACTTTCCCTAGCTCGAGCCGCTACACGCGGGTCCGGCTCCAGCGATCACCCCTGTCCGCGGGCATCGTCCCGCTCATTTCGACTGGCCCGGCGCGGCCGAATTGCGCCAAGGAGGTCCTTCCGATGCATGTGATCACACGCCGCTCGTCCGTCGCCCTGGCGCTTAGCGCACTGGCACTGACGCTGACCGTGGTCCCTACAGCAGCTGCCGCGCCCACGTTCGAAGCCTTCAGCGATCCGCCCACCGACGATGTCGTCGTCGACTGCGGCTCGTACCACATCCGCGAGGTCGCGACCTTCTCGGCGACGCTCATCCACTACCCCGACGGCACAACCCGCATGCACGCCGTCATCGACGGCTGGCTGTACCGAAGCGACGACCGCGACACGGTCATCGGCCGCGAGCACGCCGTCACGGTTCGCCTCATCGAGGGCACGGTGGCGATGGTGACCGGCAACCGCTGGCACGTCGTGCTGTACGGCGAGGGCATATCCGTGCACGACGTCGGGCGCCTGGTGTTCGACTTCACGACCCGCGAGGTGTTCGCCGAGAGCGGTAACCACCCGGTCTTCGATGGCGAGTTCGATTTCGCGACGCTCTGCGACCTGTAGCGAAGGGAGCTGTCAGATGAATCCACGCCGGATCCTCGCAGCCGCAGCGCTGACACTGAGCCTCGTCGGGTGCAGTGGCAGAGGCGGCGCCCCGACGCCGACCACCGAGGCGAGCCCGGAGGCGTCGCCGACAGCAGCGGCCCCCACGCTACCGCCGGGGACGGTGACGGAAATCCCCGTCGCCGAAGGTCCGAATACCCTCGCGGCGACCGCCAACGCGATCTGGGTTGAGGGTCACCGGGCGAACATCGTCAGCCGCATCGATCCGGCCAAGGACCGTGAGGTCGAGAGGCTCGAGGACGTGACGGCGCACTGCGTTGTCAGCAGTGGTGGCGGCGCAGTCTGGGCAACGAATGCTCATGCCGATGTCGTCACCAAGGTCGATCCCGAGAACGGGGCGGTGCTCGGCAAGATTGAAATACCGGACGCGTGCGGCGTGGCCGCCGACGAGCAGGACCTCTGGATTGTGAGCCCAGGGCTCGGACGAGTGTTCCGCTACGACGTGGCGACCCTGACTCGAAAGGCCGAGATCGAGCTCGGCCCAAGTCCTTTCCTCGTCGCCATCGGGACGGACGCGATCTGGGTCGCGGGCGAGGCATCCGGCGGCATCCTGTACCGGATTGATCCGGCAACGAACACGAAGGTCTCCGAGATCTCGGTGAAGACTCCGTTCGCGAGCGGTCTGGCGGTCGGCTTCGGGGCGGTCTGGGTGCTGTCCCGGGAGCTCTCGGCGATCTATCGCGTCGATCCGGCGACAAACACGATCGCGGCGACGATCAAGATGCGCTCCCTCGTTGGTGGCATCGCGATCGGGTCGAGCGCGATCTGGGCGAGCGGCTGGGAGGACGGCACCATCCACCGAATCGACCCGACGACGAACGAGATCACGGACTCGATTGACACGGACTACGGGACTCTCGGCCCACTGCTCGAGGCATTCGACTCGCTATGGGTCAGCGCGATGGACCGAAATCTCGTCCTTCGAATCGACCCAGGAGCGATCGTGAACTGACGCCGTCCCCACGCCCTGATGAGGCGTCCCGGCCCGAACGGGCCGGGACGTTTCCTGCTCCTCCGTACGAATTGAACGAAACCCGCGAGGGGCACCCTCATCATGAGTAGACCGCGGCCACGCGCCGCGGCATAGCCCAGGGTGAGATGGACCGAGACCTCGTCGAGCGGGCCGGTATCCGTCTTGTCCAAGCCTTCCTCTCAACAATGACCTTGCGGCCGGCCGGCCCGGCACCCGAGACCAGCGCGGCGCCCTGACCCGGCAACCGCTGCCGCCCACTCCAAGCGGGATGAACGATCGGCTCGCCGCTGACGCCATACCCGTTGACAGCGTGCACTGCACCCGAACCTACCAGTGACATGCGGCTCCGCGTTTGTGGAGTGCGCCTGTTGAAAGGAACGTTGACATGCGCTCCAGGCACATCCTCGCCCTCACCATCACCCTCCTCGCGGTTATGGCGACAGCTGGCTTCGTCCAGGCCACGCCCGGCTCGGGCGTCGTCAGCACCCTGTTTGCCGTCGGCCAGTTCGACGACATCGACGCGACGACCTTGACGGACACCGACCCCTCCGAAAGCACCAGCTTCTGGCAGGCCCGGATCAAGACCAAAGGCTCGACCCAGATCTACGTGCTGGAGAACAAGATCGCTCCAGGCGGGACGTTCGGCTGGCACTCCCATCCCGGCCCGAGCCTCGTCGTCGTCAAGACCGGCGCGCTGACGCTCTATCTGGCATCGGACCCGACATGCACCGGCCACGTCGTTTCCGCCGGTCACGGCTTCGTTGACAACGGCGGCGACATTCACGTCGTCAAGAACGAAGGCCTCGTCGAAACGATCGTCTATGTGACGTCACTGGTCCCGGAGGGCTTCGCCCGCCGGATCGACGAGGCGCAGCCCGCAACCTGCGGCGCCTGACCCGCTGACCTCCTCGCGCTTCTCGAGCGCCCCGGCCGGAACGGCCGGGGCGCTTTCGATTCGGCCATCTGAACCTTTCGGGTTCCGCCACCATCTCTAGTCGGCGAAGCGCCCGACCGGGCGCCGTCGGAGAGGACGTCTGTGCGAGAGAGGCTGGTCGAACGAGCGATGGGAGGCGACGACGTCGCCTTCACGGAGCTTGTCGACCTGGACGGTGACCGCTGCTACGCCATCGCCTACCGGATCCTGCGCGATGTCGAGCGGGCCCAGGACGCCGTCCAGCAGGCATTCCTCCTCGCGTGGCGCGAGCTGCCCCGGCTGCGAAACCCCGAGCGCTTCGAACCCTGGCTCCATCGGCTCGTCGTGAATGCCTGCTACGAGGAGCTGCGCCGGTACCGGCGCTGGAGCTCGCACATCCGCGTCTTCCCGGCCGACGGGCCGGGTGGTCCGGACGAGACCGTTTCTGTCGACGATCGCGATGCCCTGGAGCGCGCCTTCGGGCGGTTGTCTCCGGAGCATCGCGCCGTCGTCGTCCTGCATCACCACGCGGGGTTGCCGCTGGCCTCGATCGCCGAGGCCACGGGCGTCCCGCTCGGCACGGCCAAGTCGCGCCTGCACTACGCCACCCGGATCCTCCGTGACTCGCTTGCGGATGTCCGCGTGGGCACTCGAGAGGTCCGATCGGCATGACCATCGAACGCGATCCCGAAACGATCGTCTCAGCGTGGCTCGATGAGGGCCCGACCGACCTCCCGGACGTGACACGGCGCGCGATTGCGGCCGCCCTCCCTACGACCACCCAACGCCGGCGCTCTGTATGGGCGCCCTGGAGGATCAACACGATGACGCCCTTTGCGCGGACCGCGACTGCGGTCCTCATCGCCGCCGTCGCAATCGGCGGCGCCATCTATGTCCTGGGGCCCTCCGTCGGGACCCTGTCGCCGACGCCGACGCCTTCTGCGAGCCCCGAGTCGACGTCGACGAGTTCGCCTGCGGCGTCTTTGAGCTCGCCCGAGCCGACCCAGCTGCTCGGGCTCGAAGTCTGGCCGGGCGTCCAGGCGGATGGGACGATCGTCTTCGGGCTCCACGATCAGGCGACCGACTCTGACCGCCTGTACGCCATCGCGCCCGATGGATCCGACCTGCAACTCCTCTCGGACGCCGGCTCATGCTGTCTGGCTGTGCTGCATGACGGGCGGGCGGCTGCAGTCGGCCAAGATGTCGATGGCCGGCTCGTTCCGGCGATCCTGGGATTGCCGGTCAAGTCCAGCTTCTCGGAGGAGCCGTGGTCCGACTTCGCACCGGGCCTGAATCTCGCGCCACGCGCCTGGTCGCGCGACGCCAACCTGGCATTCGAGGGTTGGGCAGACGGCGATCCGAGCAAGTCCGGTATTTACCTCTCCATCGCAAACGGCGGCGGCGGCATCCGTGGGGACCTCAGGCGACTCACCTCCGCCCCGGGTGGACAATCGGACATCCCCATCGCCTTCTCGCCCCAGGGCACCGAGCTGCTCTTCATCCGAACCGCGGCGAACAGCGAGCACACCGGAGAGCTGTACGTCATCGGCCTCGATGGCGCGGGCCTCCGACGGCTGAGCCCGGATGGCGTCGGCGTGACCGTCGACGACATCTTCGGGGCCGGCGCCAGCTGGTCGCAGGACGGGACGCGAGTCGCCTTCTCTGCCTACGACCCATCAGGCGATGGGTTCAGCTCCCTTTCGCGCGCGTACGTTGTCGATGTCGCGGGCGGCGACGCCACGGCGATCACGCCATATTCGGAAAACATGACGAGCGCACGTTGGTCGCCTGACGGGGCCTGGATTGCCTATGACTTCCACGGCGAGGCCGGCAATGACATCTGGCTCGTCCGTCCCGACGGCTCAGACGCGCATCGGATCACGACCACCACCGGTTCGTGCTGCGGGGTCTGGTCTCCGGACTCGTCGATGCTCGTCTTCGAAGGGAACGACGCTCTGGGTGCAGGCATGTTCGTCGCCCACGCCGACGGCTCCGGCTACAGCCGGCTCCTGACGGTCGACAGCGAGTACGACCTCCGCTGGCGCGGCTGGGGCCGCCTGCCTGATCGGGCACCGTAGCGCGTCGATCGCTCCAGTCACGCAACGCCTCCGGGCCTCGCTCCGCGAGCTCGGAGGCTTTCCAGTCATGATGATTGAACGCTGCGGCCTGCCGTTGACTCAGTAGCCTTGGAACGGCGCCCCCGACGGGCGCTCGTCTCGAGGGCAGCGGTGGACCGCGATCTCGTCGAGCAGGCACAGCGGGGCGATCGGGACGCATTCGGCGTCCTGGCTCGCGGTCGCAGCGACCAGCTCTACGCGATCGCCCATCGGATCCTCCGCGACGTCGACCGAGCCGAGGATGCGATGCAGCAGGCGCTGGTGATCGCCTGGCGTGAGCTGCCTCAACTCCGCGATCCGGATCGGTTCGACGCGTGGCTCAATCGCCTCCTCGTCAACGCCTGCTATGCGGAAGCGCGCCGACGGCGGGACTGGGGCACGAACATCCGAGTTCTGCCGGTCGAGGGACCCCAGATCGAGGATGGGACGCGCCAGCTCGCCGATCGCGATGAGCTCGAACGCGGGTTCCGGCGACTGCCTCCCGAGCAGCGGGCGATCCTCGTCCTGCACCACTACATCGGGCTGACGCCGACCGAGCTCGCCGAAACCCTCGGCATCCCGGCCGGCACGGCTCGATCCAAGCTCCACTACGCCCATCGGGCCATGCGTGCTGCGCTCGACGCTGCCGCACGGCCCGCGGCGACCACGCGAAAGAGCAGCTCATGAACGGCCGCACCGAACTCGAACGCGTCCTCGACTCGTTCCTCGGCGAAGGGCCGGAGCGCGTCTCCGACCTGGCCCTTGTGCGCGCCCTCGACGCGGTCGACCGAACCCAACAGCGGCGCGCACTGCGCGTGCCTCGGAGGTTCCAAACGATGCCCATGTCAGTCCGCCTGGCAGCGGCCGCCGTGATCGGCGTGATCGCGCTCGGCGTCATCTACCTCAACCTGCCCGGCCGGGGCGACGTCGCCGGGCCATCGCCGTCGCCGTCGGCATCGCCGTCACCGACGATCGCGGCCAGCCCGAGCGCGTCGGTCGCACCGGCGCTCCCTCAGGCTGGCCCGCTCGCCCCCGGCACATACAGCTACCTGGGGACAAATCTGCGCGTGACCCTGACCGTCCCTTCAGGCTGGGAGGGCGGCGGGTTCTTTGTCTCGCTTCCGGAGAGCGAGGCTCCCAACGGCGCCAGCCTTGGCTTCCGACAGCCCACGGTCGTGTATGGCGATCCCTGCGACGAGGGCACCTCGCGGCCCCTCGATTCGACCGTCGCGGATCTCGTCGACGCGCTGGCGAATCTGCCGCACGTGACTGATTCAGCGCAGGAGGACGTGACGTTGAGCGGCTTCAGCGGCACCCACCTGAGCTTCGTCATCGACACCGAAGGGATCGACTGCATCATGGCCCTGTATCGCCAGGTCGAGTTCGTTCGCGCGCCCGACAACGGCGAGCAGCTGGAGCTGTGGATCCTCGACGTCGCGGGGACTCGATTGGTCGTCGACGTGGCGACCAGCCCGGGAACCTCGGCGGACGTCCGCGCCGAGATGCAGGCGATGGTCGACACGCTCGTGATCGAACCGACCGACTGATCGGTCGCCGGTCGCACTGACTCAGTCCGGAAAGCGCCTCCGGGCCTCGCTCCGCGAGTCCGGGGGCGTCTGGATTCTTCCGCTCGAATATTTGAACACTCGCCTCTCGCGGCGACTCTTACCCTCGGACGGCGCACCCGATGCGCGCCACCGAGAGGGCGGATGAGTGGATCGCGACCTCGTCGAGCAGGCCCAGCGCGGCGATCAGGAGGCATTCGCCATCCTGGCGCGGTCGCGCGGGGACGTGCTCTTCGGGATGGCGCGCCGCATCCTCCGCGACGTCGATCTGGCCGAGGATGCAGTTCAGCAGACGCTGGTGATCGCCTGGCGCGAGCTGCCCCGCCTCCGCGATCCGGACCGGTTCGACGGCTGGCTCAAACGGACGCTCGTCAACGCCTGCTACGCAGAGGCACGCCAGAAGCGTGCCTTGATCTCCACCATCCGCGTCCTGCCGCTCGATTGGCCGGCCGGACCGGATCAAATCACCTCGCTCTTCGATCGTGACGAGGTCGACCGCGGGTTCCGGCGCCTGCCGCCCGAGCAGCGGGCGATCCTCGTGCTCCACCACTACCTCGGGCTGGGCCTGAACGAGATCGGCGATGTCCTTGACATCCCGGCCGGGACCGCCCGCTCGAGGCTCCACTACGCCCACCGGGCGATGCGGGCCCTGCTCGAAGCAGACGCACGGCCCACCGCCGTTGCGGGAGGACAGTCGTCATGACCGGACGAAGCACGACCGAGCGGATCCTGGACGCCTACCTGGCGCCCGAAGCCGATCGGCTTCCCGACCGCGTCGTCGATGCCGCCCTCGCCGACATTGCCCGGACCCGACAGCGGCGCCGCTTGCCGGTGCCGTGGAGGTTCAATCCTATGCCCAACACCGTTCGCCTGGCCACGGCCGCCCTTGTGGGCGTGATCGCGGTCGCCGTCATCTACCTGAATCTGCCCGGGCCTAACGGCACTGGCGGCCAGTCGCCTTCTCCGTCTCCTTCTCCTTCTTCGACGCTCGCCCCGTCTCCGAGCCCATCGGAGATCGCACCGGGGATCACTGCGTGGACCACCTACACCTCAGAGATCTACGAGTTCGACTTCGGGTACCCGGACGACTGGACCGTCGGTTCATCGGCGACCCGCGAATGGCAGGAGGGCGACACGTTCGAGGAATCTGCGTACAAGGAAGGAGTGGTCGGTCCGGATGCGGGTGGGGTTGCCTTGGCCGTGTGGAGGATGCCGGTCGCTGCAAGTGCGGACGTCGGCACCCTGGAAGGTCTGAAGGCCTGGGCTGAGGCCGCTTGCAACGAGTTGGTCACCCTCTGCGACGATCTCCCGGGCCCGGCGTTGCCAATGTGCCTGGGGCAGTTGGTCTGCAGCCCAGCGCTCATCGTGCCAAACGAGAACATCCAGGTAGCGTTCATTGCCCATCCGTCGATCGAGCGCGTCACCATCGTCATGGTCGGGCGCCCGGACACACATCCCAGCGTGGCCCGGTACGGCGGGTCAGTCGAGCTCCTCAAGTCGATCCTCACGACGATGGACGTCTGGACGCCAGAGCCGGGCCAGACGCCGGGCTAGGCGTCGAGTCTGATCAATCCGGGAACGCCTCCGGGCCCGCGCCGCGGGCTCGGAGGCGGCCCCCTTCACACCGGGTCGCAGTTCGTTGGACCATTCGCCCACCGCGAGCTCATGTAAGAGAGACAAACGAAGGAGTGGCAGCCTCGTGCGATTGCCCGCTGTTCAGATCGGAGAGACGGTCGTCGCGCTGGTCCTCGCTGCCTGTTCGAGTGGCGCGCCAAGCGCGACGCCGTCGACGCCGCCGGCCGAGAGCCAGCCGACGCCAACCGATGTGGCCACGGTTGTCCCGAGTCCAGCAGACACGCCCGTGCCGCGAACGATGCTCGTCGACACGGACGTCGCGGCCGACGATCTCGTTGCACTGGCGTTTCTGATCGTTTCGCCCCAGGTGAATCTCGCAGGGATCACGGTCTCGGGAACGGGCGAGGCCCATTGCGCCGGCGGCGTCGACGTCGTGCTTCGACTGCTCGACCGTCTCGACGCGCCCGACATTCCCGTCGCCTGCGGCCGGGAGATGCCCCTTGCCGGGTCGCACGCGTTCCCGGACGCCTGGCGGGAGCACGCCGACCAGGGCTCGGGCCTCCTGCTCGAGGCAACCTCGCGCACGCCATCGCCATCGACGGCGGTGGAGCTCATCACGAGCCTGGCGAGGGACAACGCGCCTTTGACCGTCCTGGCCCTTGGACCCGAGACGAACCTCGCGGACGCGTTGACCACCGACCCGGATCTGGCGGCTGAGCTGGGACCGGTGTTCATCATGGGCGGGGCGCTGCATGTTCCGGGCAACCTGGTTTGCTGCGGCGCCCCGGAGGGCAACTCGGTCGCCGAGTGGAACGTGTATGTCGATCCTCGCGCGGCAAACGTCGTCGTCGACAGCGGCATCACGCCGACGTTCATCTCGCTCGACGGGACCAATCAAGTGCCACTCACCCCGGAGTTCGCGGCGCGCATCATGGAGCCCGGCGCTGGCCTGGCAGGCGCCGTCGTGGCCCAGCTCTTCACCGCGAACCCATTCATGACCGACGGCTCGTACTTCCTGTGGGATCCGCTGGCTGCCGAGCTGGCCGCCGGCCATCCAATTGGCACGTTCAGCCCGGCCAGCATCGCGGTCGAGGAAGCGGAAGGCCCCGAGTCGGGCTTCACCCGCCCGACGTCCGGGCTACCCAACATCCAGTTCCTGACGACCATCGATCCTGCGGCAGCGGAGGACACGCTGCTCCGCGTTCTGAACGGCCGCTGATCGCGGCGGACCTAGTCCGGGAACGCCTCCGGGCCTCGCTCCGCGAGCTCGGAGGCTTCCTTCGCGTGGTCGTCCGAGGGCAGCCACGAATACGGATAGCGGTCGTCGTCGAGCTCGATGGCGGCCTTCGTCAGCTTGAGCGGGTGGAAGGTGTCGACCATGACCGCGAGCTCCTCGGTCGCCTCCTTGCCGATCGAGGCTTCGACCGTGCCCGGATGCGGTCCGTGCGGGATCCCGGCGGGGTGCAGGGTGAACGACGCGATCTCCACGCCACGACGACTCATGAAGTTGCCCGCGACGTAGTAGATGACCTCGTCGCTGTTGATATTCGAGTGGTTGTACGGCGCGGGGATCGCGAGCGGGTGATAGTCGAACTTGCGGGGCACGAACGAGCAGACGACGAAGTTCCGGGCCTGGAACGTCTGGTGGACCGGCGGCGGCTGGTGGACGCGGCCGGTGATCGGCTGGAAGTCGGCGATGTTGAAGCGGAACGGCCACAGGTAGCCGTCCCAGCCGACGACGTCGAACGGGTGATGGCGGTAGTGGTAGGCCGAGATCCGGTCGGTCGATCGAACCTGGATGACGAAGTCGCCTTCCTCGTCCCGCGCCGGGACGTCGTCTGGGTCATGGAGGTCGCGCTGCGAGTAGGGCGAGTGCTCGAGGAGCTGGCCATAGTCGTTGCGGTAGCGCTTCGGCGGCTCGATCTCCGACGGCGCCTCGAGATAGAGCATCCGCTGTTCTGACCCGGCGTCGGGCTCGAGTCGCCAGGTCGTCCCGATCGGCAGCACGAGGTAGTCGCCCGGGCCGTAGCGCAGCGGCCCGAAAACCGTGTCGCAGACTCCAGTGCCCTCGTGGACGAACAGCATCTCGTCCGCGATGCCGTTCCGGTAGAAGGTGTTCGAAGGCATCGCTTCGGCGGGTCGCACGACGCCGAACACGACGTCGTTGTTGAAGTACAGCGGGATCCGGCCAGAGATCGCGTCGCCCTTCGGCTCGATCGCCCCCGTCTTCGTCAGGTGATGACGATGGACGTTCTCGCTTGCGGCTTCCAGGCGGATCTCACGAACGGGTTCGATCTTGTGCGTCCGCGTGGGCGGCACGAGGTGGTAGAGCAGCGAGCTTCGGCCGGTGAAGCCCTCGACCCCGAACAACTCCTCGGCATAGAGGCTGCCGTCCGGCGCGCGATGCTGGGTGTGCCGCTGCCGCGGGACGCTGCCGTGGCTGACGTAATACATGACGACTGGCCTCCCCGAGGTTCGAGGAGGCCAGTCTAGGTGGAGCGGCGGTCAGGGACAGGGCGAAAGCTGGTACTGCCGCTCGAATCCTTCGATGCCCGCGCTCAACGGGGCGGTCGCGTTGTCGGCTGCCTCCGCGGCGACCAGGTCGCCGGCGCGAAGGTAGTCGACCACCTGCTTGATGAGCTCAATCGTGTCGCGATACCGCGCGATCGTCGCCGCCTCGTCGGTGGCAAGCGCGGCCGGGACCGTGAGCGAATCGAGCTGGTTGACGAAGTTGGTGATGTCGTTGATCTGGTCCTCGATCGCGTCGATCTTGGTCGCACGTTCGGCCGCTGAGATCGACGGGTCGTACAGACCCTCCCCGACTCGCTCATCCGTGGCGTTTCGAGCGGGCCATGCCGCCTCGCAGATCTGGTTACGTGCCGACCGGTAGGCCCTGAGATCGGTCAGCGCGTCCGGCGTCGCCGAAGGAGCCGCTTCCGAGGCGCCGGGCGTCGGGCTCGCGCCGACGTCGGCATTCGGCGCGCCTTTGAGGAAGAAGATCGCGCCGCCGATGAGGACGGCGCCGATCACAGCCGCGGCCACGAGGCCGCGCATCGTGACGTACATGGGTTCCCTCCACTCGGCGACGATGCGCCGCTGATTGGTTCGATCGATGACCAGTCCGGACGCGTCGAGGATGCGATCGGGCGCGCGCCCGGGTGCCTCCTCGACGAGCCAGCCGGCGATCAGTCGCTCGACGTCGCGTCCGGCGTTCATGCGCTGACCTCCCGGGACGAAGGCCGCGCTTCCGCCTCGAGCGCGAGACGCATGGCTTCCGTCGCGTAATGCAGCCGGGACTTTGCGGTCCCGACAGGGATCCCAAGGGCAAGGGCCGATTCCTCGATGGACAGGCCCAGGTAGAGACGGAGGACGATGATCGAGCGCTGATCGATCGACAGGCGGCGGAAGCCGGTGTCGAGCTGCTCGCGGACGACGACGTCGGAGGAGGCGTCGGCGGTCGTCGGCTCGAAGTGGAGCACGGCGATCGAAGCGCGGTGGCTGCGTGCCCGGCGGAACTCGTCGGTGATGGCCCGCATCAGCAGGCGCCGCAGCCAACCGTCGAACTTGGCAACCTCTCGCAGAGACGGCAGGTCGCGCCAGCAGCGGACGAGCGTCTCCTGGACGGCGTCCTCGGCGCGGTCCGAATCGCGGAGGACGAGGCGCGCGACCGCGTAGAGCCGGTCCACGACCGTCGTCGCGAGGACGTCGAACGCCTCGCGCTGGCCGGACCTGGCCCGCGTCACGAGAGCGGCCTGATCGGCGCTCACGCTTCGTCCTCTCGTTTTCGGAGATCGGATGGTTGGCGGTTCACACCCTACAGGCGGGCGAAGCCTTGAAAACGTTCACCGATCTCTCGAAGAGGCCTGACGAGGTGCGCCCGGATCAGGGGCCAGTCCTCGACCACGGCCCAAGCGCGAACGTTTCGGTCGCCCAGGCGAGTCGGTCGCGACACTCGAAGGTCGCGCACGTTTGCGGCGGGATGACCTCGAACGACACGCTGTCGCTCCCAGCTGTGAAGGTCAGCATGGTGGAGCCCTCGGCGTCCGCGATCCGGACGACTCCCGTAGGAGTGACCATGTATCGGTCGCCGTCGACCTGCTTGCCCATCGAGTCGAGACCGGCAAAGCTGCGGTCTGGACCGAAGACGAGCGTCCGGCGCACAAGCTGTGCACCCAGGCAGGGATCCGTCGCGCCGGAAATCGGGGGCTCCTCGAGGAACCCGATCCCAACGAGCGCCTGATCCGTGAACGCCTCGAGGCCCGCCTCCGTGTAGGCCGCGACGAGCTCCTCGCACGCCTGATCCCGTTGCCACGCCCCGATGATGGCCGTGGCGATCTGTGGTCCCGGCACCCAGGCATAGGCGAACGGGTCAACGGGGTCCGTGCTCAGGTCTCGCTCCAACGTCCCGTCGACCTCGAAGACCTGGAGATCAAATGCGAGGAAACGAGTGCCATCGGGTGACCAGGAGGCGCAGCACGACCCTGATCCCGAGGTCACCGCGTGGAACTCCGAGCCATCGGCATGCATGACATAGACCTGGTCGGGACGTCCTTCGCTCTGCCCGCTCGACGACGAAATCCACGCACCGTCGGGCGACCATTGGACATCGGCTCCGATGCCCACGCCGTCCGGGCTCACCCGTCTGAGGTTCGAGCCATCCGAGTCGACCACGTAGATCGCGCTCAGCGACTGGCTCCAATCCTGCGTCGTCGTGGTGTCGAACGCGGCGAAGGCAACGTGCTTCCCGTCCGGCGACCAGGCGCCCGGAGACCCGGTCCCTGGCTCGAGGAGGACGGACGTTCCTGTGCCGTTCAGCCGAACCGGCCCCGACCCATCCAGGGCCTGCGCGAACAGGCTGCCGATATCCATGTGGCCGTCGCGAAACAGGCCTTCGCCGACACTCAGGACCTCTGCTCCGGTGGGTGAGAATGCGATCGGGCCCCCGCTCCCCAACCGGACGAAATCGGATCCGTCGGCGGAATTGACGCTGTACATGCCGTCGCGACTCGCGTCGGCATCGCTCCAGCCGTGGAACGCAAGGCGCTCGCCGTCCGGCGACCAGACGAAGGACTCGCCATTGAGCGTGCTGTCGGCGAGGGTCAGGTCGCGGTAGCCGGCGCCATCGAGGCTGACGATCGCCACCTTCCCGTCGCGGAGGCCCTCGAGGACTACGTGGTCACCGCTCGGGGAGACGCTGAAACGCCGGAACGTGTCCTCCACGACCTGGTGCCGGTGTGTGCCATCCGGCCAGATCGTGAACAGCTTGGCCCGGCCCCCGGCGCCGTCTCCGACGGCGAACACGATCACGCCCTCCGGCGAGCTCACGTCACCGGCCGGCCCAACCGTCGGCCCCGCGCTGCCGCTACCGCTCGGGCTCGCTGCTCCGAAGTCGGTTGGCGTCGGAGGCTCCGCGCTGGCTGGGCTCGTGACCTGTCCGCTGCACGCCGCCGCCCCGAAGAGGACTGCGATCGCAAGCGCGGTGCCCCACCTGGGGGCAAGGCTGGTCACTTCGTCGGCCCCCAGGCGACGTCGATGACACCGGCGAGGGCCGCTTCAGTCGACAGCTGCGACGCGTTCGAGCCGTCCGAGTCCATGACCCAGTACTCGAGATCGGCGCCTTCCGGGTCCCGGATGAACCGGATGCGGCCGTCGGACGACCATGTCGCGCCCGTCGAGAGGCCATCGGTCGTGAGTCGAGTGAGCTCGGTTCCGTCGGCCCGGATCGTCCAGAGGTCGTGCGTGCCAAGGGTCAGGTGGCCTGGAACGTCATCCTGGGAGGAGAAGACGAGGTGGGAACCATCCGGCGACCAGTCCACGCCGGTGCTCCAGTTCACTGCGCAGCAGCGCCACGGCGCCTGACCTGCGGGCAGGGCGTCGGGCGTGACCTGGCGGAGCCCAGTCCCATCGACGTTCATGACGAAGACGGCCATTCGGATGATGTCCTTGCCCCCGACGCCGCCGAACAGCGCGCGCGTGAACGCGAGTTGTGTCCCGTCCGGCGACCATCGAGGTGCGATCGGGCCTCACGCGA
>Ga0075418_10005135_pt1 | contig 14824 bp, 11 predicted proteins | sample SoiMetdeltSBSDD2_FD_81776 | JGI IMG/M metagenome (GOLD analysis project Ga0075418, IMG submission 81776) | Bulk soil microbial communities from a Populus tree surrounding site in Tennessee, USA - Soil MetaG P. deltoides SBSDD2 | ecosystem: Environmental > Terrestrial > Soil > Tree plantation...
ATCCACTCGTCGTCGGAGAAGAGCACCACCCGCTTGCGCCACTTGCCGTCGTCGCCAGCGGCTGGCCTCTCGTAGAGAAGCGTCTTGTCCACGATGTTGTGTAGGTCCTGCGCATCGCTCGCCGGCCAGCGGCCGAGGAGGAGATCGGGGAAAGAGTCGCCCTCCCCGTCCATCTTGGCGTAGTGGCGCTCATAGAGGTCGTTGCGGTACTCGTTGCCGCCGCCGCCCGAGGCGGTGACGAGGAAATAGCGTTGCCGGTCCGGCACCAGGTTCGGGCCGCTCGTGGGCCGGACGCGGATGGCATCCTCGCTGCCGTCGCCGACGAGGAGCACGTAGGCGATGCCCCAGTTCTGGTAAGCGGCATGGATCAGCTGGTAGATCCCGTCGTAGTGCGCGAGGCCGCCGTTGAAGGCGTCGTAGGCGTCGCTCGTCCGCACGATTCGGATGCGCACCCCCTGGGACTCGCGAAAGGCTTTCCACTCCAGGAGCTTCGGGTCGTCGGCGAAGCTGTCGTGAGCCACCACCAGGGCGTCGTAGGAAACCGCGGAGTTCGGATCCAGCTCGTCGAGGATCGGATCCGGCGTGTCGTGCTCCACGTCGGTTGCCGCCAGCATGGGAATGCCGGCCCGCGGCGCCACCTGATAAACCCTGGTCGAACCGGCAGGCACGTCGTCGGTGAGGGTGAGCGTGTTGCCCGCGAGCGCACCGGTGAGATCGAACCAGGCCGGAGCCTTGGGGTCGGTGACGTCGAGGGCAAGAAGAGGCTGGCCGCTGAACCCAGCGATGCTGAAGGCCGTGGGCCCGGCGGCCCCGCCGCTCGTGCAGCGCAGGCGATCCCCGCTGGCGAGGTAATCGGCCTGGTAGCGGAGCACGATCCGGTCGACGAAGGGCGATTTGTCCTGGAATCCATCGGGCGGTCCAGGGGGCACGAGCGGCGTCACGACGACGGTGAAGTCGCCGGGCTCGACCTGTGCGGCTGGAACGGTGCCGCAGAGGGTGATCACCGGCACCGGCGGTTGGCCCGGCGGGATGATGCCCGTGGAGCTCCCGAGAGCGACACGCGTGCCGCTCTGGAATTGCGCCGACACGGAGAAGTAACGCTGCAGCCAGTCCTGCTGGGTGTCGAGGCAGATCTGCAGGTCCGACCCGGCGGCGCGGCCTGGTGCATTCGTTCTCCACAAGGCCTCCGAGGGGACGGCAGCTTGGTCGAGGAGGAAATACATCTCTGCGTCGTCACCGAAAAACCACAGGTTCAGCACCCGGTCCTCTTCGATGACGATCTCCTGGGCGAACTGCGCCGGCCCCGGTGGGGGCAACGGGAGCGGAGTCCGCACCGGCATGCGTGCCGGTATGCCGGTCAGGGTCACGGAGAGCCAGTAGACGTTGGTGGCGGAATAGTTCGCCGCGTGCTCCCCTGCGGTGGCGTCGTCACGCGGATGCTCGGCATAGAAAACGAAGCTGTCGCCGAGGCGGAAGAGGCCGTCGCCGTCATCCTCCATCTGCAGCGGAATCTCCAGAATGCGAGGCTCGAGGGGTGCCGCCGGATCGAAGCGCTGGAGCACCAGGCGGAGCCGGTCGATCGGCGTGCCGTCCGGAAAACCGGCGTCGAGGAGCACCGCCGCCGGGACGCGGAGCGGCCCGGTGCTCCCGGCGCGGATCTTCCATTGCTCCTCGTTGAGAAGCCCCGGCCGCAGCATGCCGCTCGCCAGCGGTTTGCCCAGTCGTTCGGCCCGTCGCGGCGCTTGCAGCCAGCGACGGGCGCTCCGGTCGTTCAGCAGGACGGCATCATAGATCTGCTGCCATGGGCGCGGCGTGAGCTGGAAGGCGAGGGCGGCCTGGGGGTCGACGGCGCGCGCGCCGCGGAAACGCACCTCGAGCACGAGCCGGCGCACGATACGGAGATGGCGTGTGTGCGGATCGTAGAGAATCGGCCACACTTCGAGACGCGCCACCCGCTGGTGGCGCAGCATCCCGCTCGGACCGAGCGTTGCCGGCTGCGTTCTCGGCCCATCCTTGACGTAAGCCGCTGCATCGTAGGCCAACCACGTCTCCGCCATTCCCGTGCTCGGCTTTTCCGGCGACCCGCCTTCGCCATAGGAGACGCCCTCGAAGGCGCGCGGCAGGATGCGCACGTCCTCTTCGTCGTCCGCTTCCACCTCGAGAACTTGCAGCGACGCCTCGCCTCCAGGGGGCAATGCCAGCAAGCGCGACAGGACCGGGAGGTCGGGGGCACCGGGGGAGCCGGCGGCACTGGCGTCGGGTACATGGAAGCTCGTGAAGGGGACGCCGTCGAGGTCCTGCTCGAGCCGGAGCGGCGGCGGCAGCCGTACTTCCAGGCGGAGTAGCGAGCCGTCCACGGCTTCGGAGACCACGCGCCAATCCTGTGCGGAAACGGCGACCGGCAGGACGAGCAGGAACGCCACAGTCCCGGCACGATCCCGCCAGCTATGTCTCGACATCGAGGCTCTCCGTGCCCAGGGGCGGGCTGCAGGCGTGGGGGTGCCGTGCGGCTGCGAGATTATAAGGAGAGGTGACACAGCCGGTCAAGCCAACTTCACCCCACGATTCACTCGTAACCAACGTACCGACAATTATTTCGGGATGCTGCTTCGAGTTCAATCTCGCTCCCTTGTGCGCTCCACGAGCGCGACCTAGCATCCAGGAAGGGCGCCGCCGGTGTGTGCGGTGTGCGCCGTCGTCCCGCCTCTTCCGGCATCCGGATTGCCTCTTCCGGCGCGACGAATGGAGTACGGATGCCCCGACGCACGCTCATCATGGGCGCCGCCGGCAAGGACTTCCACGTCTTCAACACGCTCTACCGCGGGCGGGCGGAAGAGCGCGTGGAGTGCTTCACGGCGACGCAGATCCCCGGCATCGACACACGGCGCTATCCGGCGTCGCTGGCTGGGCCTGGCTATCCCGAGGGCATCCCCATCGAGCCGGAAGCCCGGCTCGAGGCTCTCATTCGCCACCATCGCATCGAGGAAGTCGTCTTCGCTTACAGCGATGTCTCCTACGAGTACGTCGAGGAGCGCCGCCGCCGCGTCGAGGCAGCTGGCGCTCGCTTCCACACTCCCGATCCGCGCGCTCTCATGCTGGAGACGACCCGCCCGGTGGTGGCGGTGTGCGCCGTCCGCACCGGCTGCGGCAAGAGTCAGACGAGCCGGCGGGTCCTGCAGGTGCTGCGCGACCTCGGCAAGCGCGTCGTCGTCGTTCGCCATCCGATGCCTTACGGCGACCTGGAGGCGCAGCGCCTGCAACGCTTCGCCTCCATCGCCGATCTCGAGGCGCAGCAGTGCACGATCGAGGAGATGGAGGAGTACGAGCCGCACCTGCGCAACGGCGCCGTCGTCTACGCCGGAGTGGACTACGCCGCCATCCTCGCCGCCGCAGCGGCGGAGGCGGATGTCCTGGTCTGGGACGGGGGCAACAACGACACGCCCTTCTTCCGGCCGACACTGCACATCACTCTGGTGGATCCGCATCGTCCGGGACACGAGGTTTCCTACTATCCCGGGCGGGAGAATCTCGAGCTCGCCCACGTGATCCTCTTCAACAAGATGGACTCGGCGCCCGCGGGCAACGTGGAGCGCATCGAGGCCAACATCCAGCGCGTGAATCCGCGGGCGACGCGCCTCTACGCCCGCAGCCCCATCGGCGTCGACCACCCCGAGTGGATCCGCGGCCGCCGGGTGGTCGTCATCGAGGATGGCCCCACGCTCACCCACGGCGGCATGAAGTACGGAGCCGGCATCTTGGCGGCCCAAGCGCACGGCGCCCAACCCGTCGATCCCCGCCCCTACCTGGTCGGCTCCCTCGCCGACACCTTCCGTCACTACCCCGAGATCGGCCGGCTCATCCCGGCCATGGGTTACGGCGACGGCCAGATCCGCGATCTGGAGGCGACGATCAATCGTGTGGATTGCGACGCCGTCATCGTGGCGACGCCCATCGACCTGCGCCGTATCGTGCGCCTCGAGAAACCCAGCGTCCGCGTCACCTACGAGCTCGACGACAACGGCTCGGAGCCGACGCTGGCGCAGGTGCTCCGCTCCGCCCTCAACGCATGATCAGCGCCAGAATCGCCTTCTGCGCGTGCAGCCGGTTCTCCGCCTGATCGAAGATCACCGAGTGCGGCCCGTCCATGACCTGGTCGGTCACTTCCTCGCCGCGGTGCGCCGGCAGGCAGTGCATGAAGAGGGCGTCCGGCGCCGCCTGCGCCATGAGTGCCGCGTCCACCTGGTACGGCCGGAAGAGCCGAACTCGTTGGTCGTGCTCCGCTTCCTGCCCCATGCTCGCCCAGGTGTCGGTGTAGATCACGTCGGCGCCGCGCACCGCGGCCACGGGATCTTCGACGACGCGGATCTCGGCGCCGCTTCGCGCCGCGAGCGCGTGGGCTTGCGCCAGGATGTCGGGCCGCGGCTGGTAGCCGGCCGGCGAGCCGACGCGCACCTGCATGCCCATGAGAGCCCCCGCCTGCAGCAGCGAGTGGGTGACGTTGTTCGAATCCCCCATGTAGGCGAGCTTGATGCCGGCGAGACGTCCTTTCTTCTCCTGGATGGTCATGAGATCCGCCAGCCCCTGGCACGGATGCAGCAAATCCGAGAGGCCGTTGATCACGGGCACGCCGCTGTAGCGCGCCAGGTCCTCGACATCGGCGTGTGCATAGGTCCGGGCCATGATGCCGTCCAGGTAGCGCCCGAGCACGCGCGCCGTGTCCGCGATGGTCTCGCCGCGGTTGAGCTGCAAATCTTGGCTGGAAAGGAAGAGCGCCTGTCCCCCCAGCTGGCCCATGCCTACTTCGAAGGACACCCGGGTACGCGTCGAGTTCTTCTGGAAGATCATCCCGAGGGTGCGGCCGCGGAGCAGGCGATGCTCCTTGCCGGCGCGGAGCTCGTCCTTCAAACGGGTGGCGACGCGGAGCATGGTGGCGATCTCTTCCGCGTCGAAATCGTGCATGGAGATGAAACTGCGGCCTCGCAGAGACACGCTGGCCTCCAGTGCGACGGTGGAAAGACGCTCGGCAGTCTACTCCCTGCTCCTGGGGCTGGCAACGGCACCGCCCGTCACCAGGCAACGCGGCGCGAAGTCGACGAGATCGAGGGAGACGCAGTGGAACTCGATCCCACGATGCATGCCCTCGGGATAGCTGCCCGGCGGCACCGCATGCAGGTGACCGTAGACGCAGAGACGCACGCCGAACTCCAGGAGCAGATCGAGAACCGGCGAGCTGCCGGTGGCGACCGCGTACGGCGGGTAGTGCAGCATGGCGAGCCGTGGACCTTCCCCGCGTGCCGCCTGCAGAGACAGCCGCAGGCGGCCGAGCTCGCGGGCGAAAATGCCGGCGTCTTCCGGCGTGGTCTCGGGGCTCGGCAAGAGCCAGCCACGACTGCCGCAGACTTGCCAGCCCTCGACGGCGATGCAGTCCTTCTGCAGGGGCACGATGCTGGGAGGAAGCGCTTGGCGCAGCTTCCTCAGGCTCCCCCACCAGTAATCGTGGTTGCCTTTGAGCAGGATCTTGCGGCCCGGAAGAGCACCGACGAACTCGAGATCGGGCCGCGCCTCGTCGAGACGCATGGCCCAAGAGGTATCGCCACAGACGAGGACGGTGTCGGTGTCGCGGACGCGCTCCCGCCAGCGGGCGGCGAGCTTTTCCGCGTGGCCCACCCATTCGGGGCCGAAGCGATCCATGGGCTTGTCGACTGCGAAGCCGAGGTGCAGATCGGAGACGGCGAAGAGGGACATAAGCGGACGCTAGCACAGCCCGGGAACCGCCTGCAGCGGCTCGTTCAGTGCCCGGCCCGCGCCGCGAAGAGAGGGCGCTCGATCTTCCAGCCGCCGCGGGTGAGGCAGAGACGATCGCCACTGGTGAAGCGCCTGAGGGAGTCCCCCATACCGACGCGGTACTCCACGGTATAGGTCACGTCGACGATGCCGCGGCCCCGATCGGCGACGGCGAAGTCGCGGCAGCGGAGCTCGACCATATCCGGCAGCGGCACCATTTCGTTCGCATCCGCCGGGGTGAAGTGGGCGAAACACTCCAACGCCGAAAGGTGCCGGCGTTCGAGCATGCAGTGCCAATAATTGGCGATGGTGGTCTGCGGCCGAGCATAGGCTTCAGGCGGCTCCGGCGCGCTGTCGCGCAGCGAGCCGAGCAATGCCAGGAGCATCGGCAGGAGAAGAGGGTTCACCGGTGGGGGCAACCTGATGAAGGGGAAGCGCGACGACGATTTAGCCGCCGTGTTCATGATAGCAGAAACCGAGTTCGCGCATCCAGTGCCGGTCGATGCAGATGCTTTCAATCGTCCTTGGGAGGCGGCAGGCCTTCGTCACGCGGACTGTTGAGGAAGAAACGGAAGCCCAGGAGAACTGCGACGCTGTCCAGGTGGTCCAGATCGTCCACCAGTTCGTGCCGCTGGGTCAGCGTGTAGCGCGCTCCGAGCTGCAGCATCCAATTCTTCCCCAGGATGAGGAGCGCCGAAATGCCTGCTTCTCCCGCCAGCAGCAAGTCGCTCGCTGTGTTCGGCTGGATCCCGGCGATGTTCCGGACCCATCGGGTCACGGCGAGGAATCCCAGACCGCACTGCAACTCCGGCTTCAGGTACCCCTTGCGCATTCCACTCCGGGTGTAGCGCAGTCGCAGCATGAGCGGGTTGGCCTCGATGCGGTAGGTGCGCACGCTCTCGGGAAGCAAGAGCTCCGCGGGGTCGAGGATCGGCTCGTAGGGCACCTCCTGAGTGCCGTAGACGCCGAACGAACCTTCGAGGAGGAGGTTGTCGTTGAGGTGCGAGCCGATGCCAAGCTCCAGCTGGCCGATCGTGCGCGAATCGACGACGTCGCCGCTCACATCGCCGGTGAGAACGGTGGCACCGCCCGTGACGGCCAGGTAGGTCCGCGGCATCGCCGCTGCTAGCGCGGGCAGCAGGACGAGAGCCAGCGTCGCCGACAGCAGAATGGGCGGCAGCGTCCCGGTCCGAAGAACGAGAGCCGTCGTTCCCGAAAACCATCGAGCGTTGCGGAGCATGGTTCCTCGTCTCGTGCCGAGCAGACTGGAGGATCACGGCCAAGTTAGGGACGGCCCACGCTCGACGCCAGCACTCTCGGCGAGGATCCGCGACGAACCCGCTCGCCGCACCCAGGCGGCACGAGCTGCGCTCTGATTCTTTCCGCCGCGCTAGCGCAACGATTCGAGCCGGCGCTGCCATTCCACCCGGCTCGCTGCCTCGGTGGCGTTCGCCGCCAGCCAGCCGGCGTAGGCCTGGGCCCGCGGTCGCAGCTCCGGGGACACGGCGCTCTCCTCCACCAGCCGGCGCCCGAGTTCCTCCACCTGCTGCCGGAACTCCTGCCGTTGCCGCCGCGGCCACACGAGCGCGTCCAGCGCGGTGAGGTTCGCGCCGCCGGGCGGCGCCGCGCTGCGGACGTAGAATCGGCTGGCCGGCGCCGCTTTCCCCGCGGCGCCGTGCAACCACGCATCCATCGACCCGAGCTCCGTCACTTCCGGCGCTGCCGCTGCAGCAAAGCGCTCGCGCGCTCCTCGCGCTGCGAGCGTGTCCCCCGCCAGCGCCGCGGCGACGAAATCGCGCACCGGCAGTGCGGTGACCTCGTCGGCCGGAGCCTCGAGCTGCGTGGCGTGCATCGCTTCCATCCTTCCAGTCGAAAGGGTGGCCAGCGGCGACGGTTTCTCCTCCGCCGCGGTGCCAGGAACGGGCGCTACTCTCATCTTCGAACTCGACTCGACTTCACGGCCCAGAGCGGCAGGACTCGGAGAGGCCAGATCCTTTGCTGGCTCGCTCGCAGCTTCTGGGGAACTCTTCTGCGCCTGAACTCCGGCTGGCTGAGGTTCGCCCGTAGGCTTCGAGGCAGACTTCCCCGGCGCATCGCTCCTGGAGGGAGCAGCGGAAGTCGCAGGCGCAACTCCGGAGCCGGATTCGGGCGCCACCAAGCGCTGGCGCCTCCCCAGCGCACCGACCGCCGCCGGAGCTGGCGCCGAAGGGCTCGCAGCGGCAGGTGGTTCCTGGCTGAATTCTTGTTTCACCGCGCTCCGCCCGCTCGCTTCCCGTTTCGCGAGTGGATTCTCGACCCGACCAGTCTCTGTTGCCCGTTCCTCCGCGAGTGCATTCTCCGCGCTACGTTTTTCTTTGGCCGGTTCCGCCGCGTCTCGATGCGCCTCGATGGGTTCCACCGCGTCCTGGCTCTGCGTGTCCTGCGCCTTTTCCGCCGGAGCAGCCGGCGCCGGAGACGGCGCCAGAGCGACGTCCCGCCCCTGCTGCAACGGCTCGATCCGGCCTGCGCTCTCGGGCCGGAAGCCGCGCATGCCGAGGTACGCCACCAGGGTCACGGTGGCGAGGGCGCCGGCCAAACGGACCCAGCCGAGGCCGCCGGACGGCAAGAACCAGCTCGACAGACGCTCGAGCCAAGACGACGGCGCGGACGCACCCGCCGTCGGCAAGCGTGCTTGCACGCGGTTCGTGAAGCTGGACCAGTACGCCGTTCCCGGGTCGGGGACCGCGGTCTCGAGCAGTTGCGCCTGCAGGAGGCGGAGTTCCTCCAGCTCACCGGCACAGGTGGCGCAAGCAGCGAGATGCGCCGCCACGGCAGCGCGCACCTTGGGCTCGAGCTCGTCATCCAGATAGGCGCTCAGCCTTTCGCCGACATGCACGCTCTCAGGCATTTTCCCTCCGTGCGCTCCTCTGCATCCCGCGCGCTTCCAGCGCCTGTCGCAACAGGGTGCGAGCCCGGTGCAGGCGCGACATCACCGTACCCACAGGAATCGCGAGCGCCTTGGCGATCTCGGCGTAAGAGAGTTCCTCGTGCGTGCGCAGCAGGAGCGGCCGGCGGAATTCCTCCGGGAGCTCGCGCAGCGCCTGCTCCAGCACGCTTCCCATCTCCCTCGCCTCCAGCTCTGCGTCCGGCCCCGGGTTCGGTGCTGCCGACGCCTCCGCTGCCAGCTCGAAGGTTTCCCCGCCCTCGGTGCGCCGCCGGCGGCGCTTGTCGATGACGTTGAGCGCCAGACGCGTCGCGATGGTGCGCAGCCAGCCGAGGAAGCTGTAGCGCGGGTCGTAGCGCTCGAGAGCGCTCCAGGCGCGCACGAATGTTTCCTGCGCCACGTCGTCGGCATCGTCGTGGTTGCCCAGCATGCGGTAGCCGAGCGCATAGACCGGGCGCTTGGTCGCATCCACCAACTCCCGGAAGGCGGCCGCATCCCCCGCCTGCGCGGCGCGCACGAGCGCTGCCAGCGCCTCGGGCTCCTCGTCGCCGCCTCGTTGCATCCGCTCTCCGCCTCTCTCGATACCCACCAGACGGCCCTGCATTCCCCCGTCGCCGCCGTTCCCCATCCTTCCTCCGCCCGCACAATGCCCGATTTTACATCCACTTGCGAAGCTGGTACATTCCGCACCGCCGCGCCAGGCCGGCGTGTGGACAGTACGGAGTCCCATGGCGAAGAGCACGCGAGAACAGCGCCATCGCGACCTGGACACCCGTCGCCAGAGCGCCCTGGCCGGCGGCGGCCCGGAGCGCATCGCTCGCCAGCACGAGAGCTCCCGGCTGACGGCGCGAGAGCGTATCGAGCTCCTTCTCGACCGCGGTTCCTTCCTCGAGCGCGGCGTCTTCGTCACCCACGACTGCAATGATTTCGGCCTCGACCAGCGCCGCTACACCGGCGACGGCGTCGTCTGCGGCCACGGCACCATCGACGGCCGGCCGGTCTACGTCTTCGCCCAGGACTTCACCGTCTTCGGCGGCACGCTTTCTCTCTCCAATGCGCGCAAGATCACTCAAATCATGGACCTGGCGCTGCAGAACGGCGCCCCGGTGATCGGTCTCAACGACTCCGGCGGCGCCCGCATCCAGGAGGGCGTGAAGAGCCTGGGAGGCTACGCCGAGATCTTCCTGCGCAATACCCTCGCATCGGGAGTGGTGCCCCAGATCTCGGCGATCATGGGGCCCTGTGCCGGCGGCGCCGTCTACTCGCCGGCGATCACCGATTTCACCGTCATGGTGGACCGCACCTCGCACATGTTCGTGACCGGTCCCAGCGTCATCAAGAGGGTCACCAACGAGGACGTCAGCTTCGAGGACCTGGGCGGAGCCATGACGCACAACTCGAAGAGCGGCGTCGCCCACCTCCTGGCGGGCAACGATGCCGAGTGCTTGCAGATGATCCGCAAGCTCCTGGCCTACGTGCCGCAGAACAACTTGGAGGAACCGCCCAGGCTGGACACCGACGACCCCATCGATCGCCGCGACCCGGAGCTGGACGACATCGTCCCCAACGATCCCAAGAAGCCTTACGACATCGTCGAGGTCATCGCGCGCGTCGTGGACCGCGACAGCTTCTTCGAGATCCACCCGCACTACGCCAGGAACATCGTGGTCGGCTTCGCCCGCCTCGGCGGCCGCAGCGTCGGCGTGGTGGCGAACCAGCCCAAGGTGTTGGCGGGCGTGCTGGACATCAAGTCTTCGGTGAAGGGGGCGCGCTTCGTCCGCTTCTGCGATGCCTTCAACATCCCCCTCGTCACCTTCGAGGACGTGCCCGGGTTCCTTCCCGGGACCGAGCAGGAGTGGGGCGGCATCATCGTGCACGGGGCCAAGCTGCTCTATGCCTACTGCGAGGCCACGGTGCCGAAGCTCACCGTCATCACGCGCAAGGCGTACGGCGGCGCCTACGACGTCATGTCGAGCAAGCACATCCGTGCCGACTGGAATGTGGCCTGGCCGACGGCGGAGATCGCGGTGATGGGCGCCGAGGGGGCGGTGGAGATCCTCTACCGCAAGGAGATGGAGCGGGCCGACGGAGACGAGGTGCGGGCCCGGCTCATCGAGGAATACAACGCCCAGTTCGCCAATCCCTACGTGGCCGCGTCCCTGGGCTACCTCGACGACGTCATCCGGCCGCGGGACACGCGACCGCTCCTGATCATGGCGCTGGAGAGTCTGCACACCAAGAGGCAGAGCCTGCCGCGCAAGAAGCACGGCAACATCCCGCTCTGACGCTTTCGGACCATCGGGTGCACCGCGGTCCGACGCGGGCGCCGCGCCTCGCACCGGAGGCGCCGCCGGGGAGGCTAGTACCGTGGTCCGCTCGCGGCGCGTCGGGACCCCAGCGGTGGAGAGACGCCGGCCCGCCCGCCGCCTGCGCAAGGTGTTGGTAGCGAACCGCGGCGAGATCGCCGTCCGCGTCTGCAAGGCGCTGCGCGAGCTGGGCATCGCCAGCGTCGCCGTGTACTCCGAGGTGGACCGCACGGCGCTGCACGTGTCGCGCGCCGACGAGGCCTATCCACTGGACGGGAACGCCAGCCTCGATACCTACCTGCGCGGCGACAAGATCCTCGCCATCGCCGCCGCCTGCGGCGCCGACGCCATCCATCCGGGTTACGGCTTCTTGTCGGAGAACGCCGCTTTCGCCGCCGCTTGCCGCGACGCGGGGGTGCTCTTCATCGGCCCCTCCCCCGAGGCGATCGCCCGCATGGGCGACAAGCTGCAGGCGCGCGAAACGGCGCGACGTGCCGAGGTCCCGCTCGTTCCCGGGAGCCCAGGGCCGGTGCGAGATCTCCGCGAAGCGTTGGCGATCGCCGCCGACCTCGGCTACCCGGTGATGCTCAAGGCCGCTGCGGGCGGCGGTGGCAAAGGGATGCGCCGCGTCGAAGCGCCGGCGGAGCTGGAGAGCGCCTTCGCCCGTACCACCGAGGAGGCCCGCCGTGCTTTCGCCAACCCGGAATTGTTCCTCGAGAAGTACATCCTGGATCCTCGGCACATCGAGGTCCAGGTGTTCGGCGACCAGCACGGCCATTACGCCGCCCTGGGAGAGCGCGAGTGCACCATCCAGCGCCGCCACCAGAAGGTGATTGAGGAAGCGCCGAGCCCGCTCGTGACGCCCGAGCTCCGTGCGAGCATGGGCAAGACGGCCACGTCGCTCGCCGCAGCGGTGGGCTACGTGGGCGCCGGGACCGTGGAGTTCGTTGCCGACCAGGCGGGGAACTTCTACTTCCTGGAGATGAACACGCGCCTGCAGGTCGAACACCCGGTGACCGAGCTGGTTACGGGCCTCGATCTCGTGCACGAGCAGATTCGCGTCGCGGCCGGAGAGCCGCTCTCCTTCCTGGACCGTCTCCCCCTCGAGCCGCGCGGTTGGGCCATCGAATGCCGCATCTACGCTGAGGATCCGCGCCGCGACTTCCTGCCCGCCGTGGGCCGCATCGTCAAGCTCTCGATCCCCTACGGGCCGGGAGTGCGCAACGATTTCGGCATCTACGAAGGCTACGAGGTCCCGGTGCACTACGATCCGTTGCTCGGCAAGCTCGCTGTCTGGGGCGAAGACCGGCCGCAAGCCATCGCCCGCATGAAGCGCGCGCTCCATGATCTGGCCATCGAGGGCCTCCGCACCAACGTTGCCTTCCACGCTTGGGCCATGGACCAGCCGGCCTTCCGCGACGGACGGCTGGATACCGGTTTCATCGCTCGTAGCTTCAAGCCGGAGATGCTCGATCCTGCTCCCGCCGAGCTGGAGCGCTTCGTGGCCGCCGCGGTCCTTCGGGCGTACGAACTCGACCGCACCCCCCGGCTGCCACGAAACTCCGGCGCGTCGGCGTGGGCGCGCGCCGCGCGGGCGGGCAAGGATGTGCTGGACGAGGACGCTGCGGGATGAAGTACCAGGTGCGCGCGCAAGACCATCAATTCGAGGTCGAAGTCGGCGGCGAAGCGCCTCAATACCTCCTCCGCATCGATGGCCGCCAGGCGACGGTGGACGCCTGCACGTTGGGTGATCGCTCGCTGCTCAGCGTGCTCCTGGATCATGTCTCCTACCTCGCTCATGTCGTACCGGTGCATGCCGCTCCCGGCGCCTTCGACGTCTCCATCGGCGGCAAGCAGGTACGCATCCGCGTTCTCGACGAGCTCGCGGCCATGGCGCAGCAGATGCAGGCCCCTGCGGTGCGAGGTCGTGTGGTGCTGCGTTCACCCATGCCGGGCCTGGTGATCGATGTCCGTGTGCGCCCTGGCGACCGCGTCCGTGCCGGCAGCCCCCTCGTTGTCGTCGAGGCCATGAAGATGCAGAACGAGCTGGCGAGCGAGGTGGCGGGCACAGTGAGCGAGGTGCAGGCGCAGTTGAACCAGGCAGTCGAATCCGGCGCCACCCTGGTGGTCATCGAGGCGGACGGCAAGGCCAGCTGACCGATCCAGCCCACCGAAGCCCGCCTGAGGGGAGTCCGCATGCAGGCGCTCCTCGAACGACGCTTCTCGCTCCGCGCTCAGGGCAGCAACGTACGCACCGAGCTCTTGGCCGGCGCCACCACCTTCGCGACCCTTTCCTACATCTTCTTCGTCCAGCCCGCCGTTCTCCGAGCGGCGGGCATGGACTTCGGCGCTGTGATTCTCGCTACCTGCCTCGCCAGCGCCCTCGGCACGCTGCTCATGGCACTGCTCGCCAACTATCCCATCGCCATCGCCCCCGCCATGGGACACAACTTCTATTTCGCTTTCACCGTCTGCGCCCGGTGGCTGCGGGCGGTATGGGGTTCTCCTGGCAGATGGCTCTCGCCGCCGTCTTCGTCGCCAGCGCCCTCTTCGTCGTTCTCTCCAGCGTGGGCCTTCGAGAACGTGTCTTCGAGACCATGCCGCTCTCACTACAGCGCGCCATCGCCGGCGGCATCGGCCTCCTCATCGCGCTCGTCGGCCTGGAATGGGGAGGCATCGTCGTCGCCGCGCCAGGCACGCACATCGGCCTCGGCGATCTCGGCACGCCACCCGCCCGCGCAGCGCTCGCCGGCATCGCAGCGGCTGCCTTGCTCCTCGCCCGCCGGTTTCGTGGCGCCATCCTGGGTGGCATCACCGTGGCCACGACAGTGGCCTGGTTGCAGGGGCTCGTCGAGCCCCACGGGTTCATCGGCCTCCCCGACATCGCCACGCCCGCAGCCTTCCGGCTGGACCTGGCAGGTCTCTTCAGCAACTCCCAGGCGGCGCTGGTCGTGCTCGTTTTCTTCTTTCTCGCACTTTTCGATACCGTGGGCACGCTGATCGGCGTCGCCGAGAAAGCTGGTCTCCTGCAACACGGCAAGTTGCCCCGCGCCCGCCGGGCCTTGCTCGCCGATGCCATCGGCACCACTTGCGGTGCCGTCCTCGGCACCTCCACGATCACGAGCTACATCGAAAGCGCCGCCGGCGTCGCCGAAGGCGGACGCACGGGCCTCACGGCCGTCGTCGTGGCGGCGCTTTTCCTTCTGGCCATCCCCTTCTCGCCGGTGGTCCAGATGATCGGTGGCGGCATCGAGACGCCCGCCGGAAGGCTCTATCCGAGCGTCGCACCAGCTCTCGTCACCGTGGGCTGCCTCATGCTCCAACCAGTTTCCCGCATTGCCTGGGACGAGTGGACCGAAGCCTTCCCTGCCTTCCTCACCCTCGTGATCATGCCCTTCACCTTCAGCATCACCGAAGGAATCGCCTTCGGCTTCATCGCCTATGCAGCCCTCAAGCTCGTCGCCGGGCGCTGGCGTGAGCTGCACCCCCTCGTTCTCGCCGTCGCTGTGGCGTTCCTCCTCCGTCAGATCTTTCTAGTCTGAGTGTCCGCGACGGAAGCCTGAACCTCCGAAATCGAGCCCGCCCCCTCCTTGGAGGTCTGGCTCACACCGCAGCGAGTCACTCCCCCTTGGAGAACGATGAGAGGTCGGACGCCCTGAATCTGAAAACTTCGAGAGCTCTGGCACGCTTCCCCCCAGCGGAAAACGTCGAGAACTCTGGCACGCCCTCCCCAGCGGAAAACACCGAGAACTCTGGCACGCTCCCCCCCGCAGCGGAAAACACCGAGAACTCTGGCACGCCCTCCCCAGCG
>Ga0075418_10005142_pt1 | contig 14805 bp, 17 predicted proteins | sample SoiMetdeltSBSDD2_FD_81776 | JGI IMG/M metagenome (GOLD analysis project Ga0075418, IMG submission 81776) | Bulk soil microbial communities from a Populus tree surrounding site in Tennessee, USA - Soil MetaG P. deltoides SBSDD2 | ecosystem: Environmental > Terrestrial > Soil > Tree plantation...
AAAGGTTTTGAGCTCCTCATAGGTTTCAGACGCATGCCCTGTCCGCTCCCACCCCTTTTCAATGAGGACGCCGATTCCCAGCGCGAGGGTGATGATGAGGGCTCCAAATAGCCACCGCCGACGATGCTGCTGTTCCATGGCTTGCTTCCTTCCTTCGCAAATCCTAACGTTTGGAGAGCCACATCAGAGGATCCACCGGTTCCGCCCCGTCGCGTAACTCGAAATAGAGCGTATTTTCGCCCGTCATTCCGGTATCTCCGGTCTCCCCTATTGTTTGACCCGCCTCGATCCTGGCACCGACCGCCGTGAGAAGCTTCGAGGCATGAGCATACAGCGAAAAGACACCGTTTGCGTGATCAGCAATTATAACGAGTCCATAGCCTTTCAACCAGTCCGCATAGACCACCGTACCTCCGAGCACGGCCCGTATAATACTCCCTTCCCCCGCACGAATCTCAATACCTTTTCGCTGAATGTAGGTGTCGAAGGTGGGGTGTTTCTGCCGGCCGAAATAGGACACCACCTGCCCGTCCGTGGGCCAGAGCAACGATCCCCGAAGCGCGCGTATCCCGGTGGTGCCTCCCGGAGGTCGATGAGCAGTCGCGCGCCTTCTGGCCTCGAGCTCTCTGAGCAGGGTGTCCACCCGTGACGCAGAGCGCTCCAACTCTTCCACAGTACGGTCATAGGATTCTTTTTCTTGAGTGATCTTGGCCAGGTAGACCCGCTTGTCCTTTTTCAACCCTTGGATTTGAGACAGCTTTTGCTCGGTACTCGCCTTATACGCCAGAATTCGGCGACGCGCGTCCTCCCGTTCTCGTTCGACTGTCGCAACCCGCTCGGCGTCATTTCGATATTGCCCCATGATCTGGAATTCCCGTTGGGAGACAGCCGACAGATACTGAAAACGCCGCTGAAAGTTCCCATATGACGTCGAAGCCAATAGACTTTTGAGATGACCGAACCGTCCTTCGACATATTGCACCCGAAGACGGGCGGCAATTGCGTCACGCCGTTCATCGATACTGTGCTCCAGTACGTCCAACTGCGAATTCATCTGCTCAATTTCCCGATCCTTTAGTTTCAACTTTTTACGGATGTCCTGATGGTCCTGCCGGTATCGTACCAACCGCTCGTCCAACGACTGAAGCCCTTGCAGGATGGATTCTCGTTTTTTCTCCACTTCATCGGATTTCTTCCTTTTTTCTTCAATGCTGCCACGCAGCTTCTCTAGATTTTTCCGCTCCTGTTCGATCTTGTCGCCGTATGAGTCACGACGATCAGATTCAGCTCGCGCAGCTTCCGTCAACACGCCAGTGATCGAGAGACACAGAATCAGAATGCGGACGGCTGCTCTCATCCCCGCCCCTCCGCGAACCGCAGCAGTGATAAATAGCTGCCGGCAAACCCAAGAAAGAGTCCAATGGCCGCCAAAAGGACGCACATCTCCAGCGGAAAAAAAATCAGCAGGGCATCCACCCCGAGGAAGCGACTGGTAGACCGGATTTCGTACCGGAACAATTCAAACCCGATTTTTAGAATGATGAGGGAAAGGGCACTGCCGAGAAGTCCCAGCACAGCTCCTTCCAATACATAGGGAATTCGGATAAAGGCTTTGGTGGCGCCGATCATCCCCAAGATTTCAATCTCTTCCTGTCGTGCATACAGGGTCAGCCGTATCGTGTTTGCAATGATGGTCACGCAGGCGGCTGAAAGGATCGCTCCCACAATCATGGCTGCCGCTTCAATATAGCGTACCATGCTGCTCAACGACTCGACCCAATCCTGGCTATATTGGACTTGTCCCACGCCGGTAATCATACGAGTCCGTTCCGCCCATCGTTTGACGCTCTCAGAAGAACGAAATTGAGGGGCCACGGTCACGACAAAGGAAGCCGGCAACGGGTTCTGGCCTAGCCCTTGGAGCAGGTGCGAATCAGCGGGAAACTGTTTCTGGAATTCGATGAGCGCCTGCTCTTTGGACACATAGAGCAACGACGCGACGGCTCGATCGGCCCGAAGGTGCCGCTCGACGTCGGCAATACCTTGAGCAGGGAGATCGTCCTGCAGGTAGACGATCACTTGGATTTCCCGCTCCAGAGAATTGGCCATGGCTCTCAGATTGACGTAGAGCAGAAGAAAGATACCGACGCACGCAAATGTGAATGCCGTCGTCGCGACCGCCACCATCGTTGTGGTTCGATTCGTAAGGACATTCGTCATCGCTTCGCGCAGCAGATAGGACAGGCGTCTCATACAGCGATCTGCGGCTGCGCGTGAAGTTTGCCTTGATTCAAGGAAATCACTCGCCGATTCACTTGAGCCATGACCTGAGGATCATGCGTTGCAACCAGGACCGTGGTGCCTCGCGCATTGATGAGTTTGAACAGTTCAATAATCTCACTGGTCAAATCCGGATCCAAATTTCCGGTCGGCTCGTCGGCAAGGAGGACGATCGGCCCGTTGACGATCGCGCGCGCAATGCACACCCGCTGTTGTTCGCCGGTCGACAGACCCAGAGGGTATTGATCTTTCTTATGATCGAGCCCGACGGCCTTCAGCGCCTCCAGGACTTTTCGACGAATGTCGCCGTGAGTGGCCCCTTGCACCAACAGGGGTAAAGACACATTGTCGAATACGGATTTCTTGGGCAGCAATCGAAAATCCTGAAAGACAATACCGACCTTTCTCCTCAGATAAGGAATCTCCGGCGGAGACAGCTTGGACACATTTCGGCCTTGGACAAAAATTTGACCTTCATCCGGTTGTTCTGCCCCGATCAATAGCTTGAGCAACGTCGATTTTCCGGCCCCGCTCGCGCCCATTAAAAGGATAAACTCACCCTTCTCGATTTCCAACGTAATATCCGAAAGCGCCGTGCGACGGTCATAGTGTTTTGATACGTGAAATAATTGAATCATATGCCTGATATCCGACAGGACATCCGCACGGCTGTCATTCCGTCAACAGTGAAGATCGATGTCGCCTGCCTGAAAAGCATCCTGAATGAGCTCAATGGATCCATCCCGTGACTCCTCTCCGGAGACAAGCACGACGTCGAACCGACAGGGACGGTCACGGATTCGATGGCGAGCCAGGTAGTATGCCGCTTGCCGCACAATGCGAGCTTGTTTCTTCGAATCCACCGCATAACGTGCGCCTCCGCATGCCTCGGTTTGTCGCGCTTTGACCTCTACAAACACAAGCACACCACCGTCCTCGGCAATCAAATCCATTTCTCCAGAGGACGATTTCAGATTGCGCTGAAGAATGCGGTATCCGCGGCGTCGCAGATATTGCTCCGCGCGGGACTCGCCATCCTTGCCAACTCGCTGACGCGGATCAAGCATGGCCCCTTTCCACCCGGATGTCACTCGACACACTTACAACTGGTTCGTGGTGGCCGCGGACCTCAGGCGGGCCAGGCGAACCACCACCGGCCAAAACGTGCGCCGATGAATCGCACATGGGCCGTGACGCGTGAGGAGACGAAGATGTTCGGGTGTGGAATATCCCTTGTGAGATAGAAAATTATACTCGGGATATTCCGTATGATACCCCGCCATCATCCGATCCCGCGTGACCTTGGCTATGACGGACGCGGCAGCAATGGAAAGGGACAGACAATCTCCGGTAATGATCGCTCGCTGAGGGATTGAGAGGAGTGGCAGGGTCAGCGCATCCAAGAGAAGGAAGTCCGGGACAAGCGGCAATGATGCAATCGCTCGTTGCATAGCCAGCCGGGTTGCTTCCAGAATGTTAATCCGGTCGATCTCCTTCTCAGTCGCCGAGCCGACACCGACCATCGTAGCCCTGTCTCTGATGGACACATAGAGCTGGTCACGCTGAGCCGCAGAAAGCTGTTTGGAGTCATTCAAACCGAGCACCCGGCAACGGCGAGGAAAAATAACCGCAGCGGCGATTACCGGGCCTGCGAGCGGGCCTCGCCCAGCCTCGTCGAGACCGGCAATATAGCGGTACCCGCAACGCCTGGCCTCCACCTCAAAAATATCGGTGGGTCCCACTCGTGATGGCTCCTGAGCGACGACCAAACGAGGTCCTCTCGTCACGGTGTCAGTCAGATCATGATGGATCAGGTTTTCGCGGACGATGTTTCCAGCACGCTTCCAGAATTCGATGCGTCTTCCGCACTCGCGCCGGTCGCGCGAGGCTTGCCTTCGGCAACAAACTCCCGATCTTCTACCTTGGCGAACTTCCCCTTCTTCGACCGCAGATAGTAGAGCTTGGCTCGACGAACTTTGCCCTGACGAACGACGGCGACTTTGGCCACACTGGGGGAATGGATGGGAAAAATTCTTTCCACGCCGACACCGTACGACACCTTCCGAACGGTGAACGTTTCAGTATTGAGCGTTCCTTTTCTGGCAATCACGGTGCCTTCATAGACCTGGATACGCTCTTTTTCGCCTTCGATGACTTTCACATGCACGCGAACGGTATCCCCGATCTCAAACACGGGCACCGTCTTCTTGGTCAAGGATCGTTGGATCCGTTCTAGCCGATTCATACGTTTTACCCCTCCTCCCGGTCCTGCACTGAAATGGCAGACAAGCCTTCGTGGACTATTTCATTCAGTAATGTCTGATCTTCTTCGCTCAAGACGCGATCCCGAAGCAAATCAGGCCGCTTCAAGTAGGTGTTGCGCAAGGATTCTTTTCTCCGCCACAGCCGAATGGCTCCATGGTGTCCGGAGATAAGCACCTCCGGGACCGTCATTCCCCGGACATCGGCCGGTCGGGTATAGTGAGGATATTCCAGCAGGGAATCCGAGAACGTTTCCTCCGTCGTCGATGCCGGATCACCAAGCACGCCCGGGACCAGACGTATTGACGCGTCAAGCATGACCAAAGCCGCCAACTCACCGCCTGTCAACACGTAGTCCCCTAGAGAAATTTCTTCGGGATGGAGAGCCTGCTTCACTCGTTCGTCGATCCCTTCATAATGGCCGCAAATGAAGACGATGGGCCGACCTTCGTGAGCCAGGTTCTTCGCGCAATCTTGGGTAAATAGTCTCCCCTGCGGAGACGGGAGGATAAGGCGCACTTCATCACTCATCCCGCCTTGTTGCAAACAGGCCCTCAGTGCCTCGACCGCCTGAAAAATCGGTTCGGCCTTCAGCACCATCCCTGCCCCGCCGCCATAGGGGGTATCGTCCGCAGTTTTATGCCGGTCGCCTGTGTAGTCGCGAACGTTATGTATCCGGACCTCCAGGAGATGTTTTTCTTGTGCCCGTTTCAGTATGCTCTGCCCCAGAACGGGGCTCAGCATTTCGGGGAACAAGGTCAAAATATGACACTGCATCATGGCAACTCCACCATGCCTTCGGCCCGTATCGTCATCACCCGTCCGACGAGATCCACCGCTGCGATGACCCTCTTGAGCGCAGGGATCAGGAGTTCCTGTTGCTCCCTGCGTACCACGAAAATATGATTCCCCGAGGATTCCAATATTTCTTCCACCGTCCCTAGGATGTTCTTGTCTTCGTCCACCACCGTCATGCCAAGGAGATCATACTCGTAGTACAGTCCGTCGGCCAGCGAAGGGGACGCTGTACGCGGGATCTGCAACCACGCTCCACGAAACCGGGCTGCCTCCTCGGGCGTCGTGAATGCTTCAAACCCCATAATGTAGGATCGTCCACCGGGTCGAACATGCGTGACGGTCGTCGTGAGAGAATCACCGGCGGGCGCCACGAGCGTCACTTCCTTCAGTTGGCCAAATCGTCCCGGCACATCGCTCAACGATTGGACCTTCACCTCACCACGCACACCAAACGGGCGTTCAATCTTCCCGATGGTGACTCGTTCTGCCTGATCAAGCATGACCACACTACGAGCGACAACCGGAAGGGAAGTCGCTCGTTCACCGCGTTACTTTTTGCTCTTTTCCGCCTTTTCGGTTTCGAACTGTTTCCAGACTCCTGCCCGCTTGAGCAGGGTCCGTACCGTGGTCGTCGGTTGTGCTCCATGCCGCAACCAGTTGAGGACACGTTCCTGTTTCAATTGAGGAACCGCGGGATTTTTGAGTGGATCAAAAATTCCAAGAATTTCCAGGAATCGGCCATCCCGAGGTTTACGCGAATCCGCCGCCACAACTCGATACATCGGTCTCTTATGCCGCCCCGTTCGGGCCAGCCGTAAATGAACTGCCACCGTATCCTCCTTCTTCAAGAACTTATCACTGAGGGGTTGATGGTAGAAAACCAGACAACTCCCGCGCAGTGTTTTCCTACAACCTTACTCGCATCGGGTACTCTCCGCCGGAAGTGCTCGAACTTTCTTCACATTGAGCGTAATAGTTGAGCCAACTGGCGCTTTCCTCCCCCCCCGGTCATCACCTTCGCGATTTTCCGCGCGGATAAGAATTGCTTGATCAATCGATTCACCTCCGGCACGCTGGTCCCGCTTCCTCGGGCAATGCGCTTCTTGCGACTCCCGTTGATGATCGTATGATCGCGCCGTTCACGCGGCGTCATGGAATCGATCATGGCCGCAACGCGTTTCATTTCTTTCTCCGGCACCGTGCCGCCGGTCATGTCTTTTAAGCGCTGTCCGCCCGGTAACATACCCAGAATCTGTTCAAATGACCCGAGACGGTTCACTTGGCCGAGCTGTTCCCGAAAATCCTGCAGGGTAAACGTATTGCTGGTCAGCTTCTTTTGCGCCGCTTCGGCTTGTTCTTGAGTGAAGGTTTCCTGGGCTTTTTCAATAAGGGACAGCACATCGCCCATACCGAGGATGCGTGAAGCCAAACGATCCGGATGGAAGAGCTCAAGGGCGTCAAGCTTCTCTCCTGTGCCGAGAAACTTGATCGGCTTCCCGGTCACGGCACGGATAGAAAGGACGGCTCCTCCTCGAGCATCGCCTTCAACCTTTGTGAGGATGATGCCGGTCAAACCGATCTGCTGATCAAACCGGATCGCCATGTTGATGGCATCCTGCCCGGTCATCGCATCGGCAACGAGCAGGACCTCCTGAGGTGTCACGGCGCTTTTCACCGCAACCAGTTCCGCCATCAGTTCCTCATCGACGTGAAGCCGACCCCCGGTATCCAGAATAACGAGGTCATAGCCCTGCTCATCGCCGCGAGTCACTCCCCGTTGACAGATGCGCACGACGTCCGCTCGCGACGCGTCCGCCTGATCAACGCGAAATACGTCGACGCCGAGATCCCGTCCGAGACTCGACAATTGCTCTCCCGCTGCCGGTCTTCGTGGATCGGCTGCAACCAATAGAACGCGTTTCCCTTGATTTTTGAAGAGTCGGGCGAGCTTTCCGCAAGTGGTGGTCTTGCCGGCTCCCTGTAATCCCACCATCATCACAACCGTCGGTGGCTTGGAAGCCAGACCGAATCCGGCCCTCTCGCCGCCCATCATGTCGCGGAGTTCATCCCACACGACCTTGACGACCTGATGGCCGGGCGTCAGACTTTGAAGGACTTCCTGACCAATGGCCTTCTCGCGGACCCGGTCAAGAAAATTCTTGACCACCTTGAAATTGACATCCGCTTCCAGAAGGGCCAGTCGGACTTCTTTCAACGCCTCGGTGATGTTTTCTTCTGTGAGGACCCCCTGACCACGCAGTTTTTTGAGGATACGCTCAAACTTCTCGCTCAAGGCATCAAGCATATGTCACCACACAAAAAGGCAATCGAAGACATTCCTTACCCCATCTCCGATCACCTCGAAAAAGCTGAAAAAAGAGTATCGCGCAGTCTAATGGACAGGTCTTGAGAAGTCAAGATTCCGGGTGATCGGACAGATTTGTGCGAACGGTCCTCCCCACCGGAACCGACCGCTTGGAACGGATACGCGAGGATGAGGCATGCACATTTCAACACTGCTGCTATGCACCATCACGAGTTTGTGCGGTGAAGCAGGGCCGAACCACCGCCCCCTCGAACTCCTCTTCCGGGTCCAAGAAATTCTGCACTCGATCAAGATCTTCAGTATTCGTCCCGCAACGCGCACGAGTCCTCGTCTGGCATGCATTTTGTTGACATCCAGAAAGGCTTCCGATAAGGTTTCTTCGTTGGTCGTGGTACAACTACGCAGGGCCTTAAGGGAAGGGCTTGATGAGAAAATCCGTGGGCATTTTGCTGGTGTTCATCTTGATCGGCGGGATGCTTGGCGGGATTTTCGGTGAAATTCTTCGCGTCATGGCCCCGAACGGCACCATTCAGAATATTTTTGCGAGCTACTTTTCTCCCGGCATCAATCCTCCCCTCACGATAGACCTGGTTCTTCTCAAGCTGACGTTCGGCTTCAGCATTAAAGTGAATTTGCTCAGCATTCTTGGCATGTTTCTCGGCGCCTACCTCTACAAGCAGATGTAACATCTGGCACGCCGGATTCAAACGGACATAGGGAGGATCGATGTTTTCCCGGAAAGATCAACGCCCAAAGACATACCCAACGAATATGAATCTTCCTTATGGTCCCATTACGGCTTCACTTCAAGCTCTCGCATGCGCAACGCGCGAATCCGGTCTCGAAGATCCGCAGCCCGTTCAAACTCAAGGTTCTTCGCAGCGGTTTTCATTTCCACTTCGAGCCGATGGATCAACTGACCCGGACTATCGTCCGCCTTGTAGGTCGCTCGAGGATCTGCGGCCAGGTCGAGTTGCACATAATCCAACTCCGCCGTTGCATACTCAAGGGTCGGGATACCCTTTCTGATTGATTCCGGCGTGATTCCGTACTCCCGATTATAGTCCTCCTGGATCCGACGCCGGCGGGCGGTCTCTTCCATCGCGAGTCGCATCGAATCCGTGACGGTATCTCCGTAGAAGACGACGCGCCCGTCAATGTTCCGCGCCGCCCGCCCGGCGGTCTGGATCAAAGACCGATGGGACCGAAGATAGCCTTCCTTATCAGCGTCCAAAATCGCCACCAGGCTCACTTCGGGAATATCCAACCCCTCGCGCAATAAGTTAATTCCCACCAGCACATCGAACACGCCTCGCCGGAGATCGCGGATAATTTCCGCTCGCTCCAACGTCTTGATGTCCGAGTGAAGATACCGGACCTTCACACCCAAATCGTGATAGTACTCGGTGAGGTCTTCCGCCATCCGTTTGGTCAGCGTAGTCACCAGGATGCGATTGCCTTTGGCAATTTCCGCCCGCACTTCTCCCAATAGACTGTCGACCTGACCCTTAGCCGGGCGTACTTCAATGACAGGATCGATCAACCCGGTGGGTCGAATGATTTGCTCCACAACCTCTCCACTCCCATGCTTCAACTCATACGGGCCCGGTGTGGCGGATACATAGACCACTTGTTGAAGCGCTCGCTCGAACTCGGCAAACTTCAGTGGACGATTGTCAACGGCGGACGGCAAGCGAAAGCCGTATTCCACGAGCGTTTTCTTCCGGGATGAGTCCCCTTCGTACATCCCACCGACTTGCGGGATCGTGGCGTGCGACTCATCGACGATCAGGAGAAAGTCCTTGGAGAAATAATCGAGAAGCGTGGGCGGCGGCTCTCCGGAGACTCGACCACTGAGATGCCGGGAGTAGTTCTCGATGCCATGGCAATAGCCCATCGCACGGATCATCTCCAGATCGAACTTGGTCCGCTGGGCAATGCGCTGAGCTTCCAGGAGTTGGCCGCGGTCTTTGAAGTACGCGACGCGTCCCTCAAGCTCCTCTTCGATTCCGTTCAATGCCCGCTCCCATCGATCGGGATGAATCAAATAATGCGTATTGGGATAAATCGGTACTTTCGGTAATTTCCCCAGAGACTTCCCCGTGAGCGGATCGATCTCATGGATGGCATCCACCACATCCCCGAAGAGTTCGATACGGACCGACTTCGATTCAGACGAAGCCGGAAAAATCTCAATGACATCGCCGCGGGCGCGAAAGGTTCCGCGGTGAAAGTCCGTGTCATTCCGCGCATATTGAATTTCCACCAGCTTTTCGAGAATCTTTTCCCGACGAATGGCCATCCCCTCTTCCAGATAGACCAACATGTCATGGTACACCTCGGGCGACCCGAGACCGTAAATGCAGGACACCGACGACACGATCAATACATCGTTTCGCTGCAACAATGACGTCGTCGCGGCATGCCGCATTTGATCGATCGCATCGTTGATGGAGGCATCTTTGGCAATATACGTATCCGACTGCGGAATGTAGGCTTCGGGTTGATAATAATCGTAGTAACTGATGAAGTATTCGACCGCATTCTGCGGGAAGAACTGCTTGAATTCATGGTAGAGCTGCCCTGCCAGTGTCTTATTGTGGACGAGTACCAGAGTCGGCTTCTGCACCTGCTCGATCAGGTTGGCCATCGTGAAGGTCTTCCCGGACCCGGTCACGCCGAGCAGTACTTGATGCTTCTTGCCGGCTTTTACACCGGCTGTTAGCTTGTCGATCGCTTGCGCCTGGTCGCCGCAAGGCTTGAAGGGGGCGTCGAGTTTGAAGGGAGGCATTCGGTCAATCTCTAGCAGCCATCATAACATAGGCTGTTCAAACAGTTGGACAGCACCCAGCGGCCCGACGGAATCATCAGCTGCTCCCCCAATCTACTATCATGTCGGGGCGCATATTGCTCGCAACGATTCATACCACCAGTCTGGTGCTTTGCAACACCGTATGATATTGTACTGAGGGTCGTAAGAGACTTGGCTTCTTGTGATCCACGCCTAAGGAAAACATGGGAATGTATAGTGCATTGATGCAGGAAATCGGCAAGGGGTTGGAAGAGATTAAGAAAGAAGACCGGCAGGTTGTCGAGATTACCCGGACAGGGAAGATTTTGACTGCACCCTATCGGTTGTCTGAGGAAGAGAAGCGGCGGGTCCTTCTGCCGGAGAATGGGGTACGTCAATCAGGTACGTAATATTCAGATTCAGCATTTCCGAATACTTCAGGATCATCAAGTCACCTGGACTCACCGACTTCCAATAAAACGTCTGTTCATTCACCCTTCCCAGAACAGTTCTGAATTTTCCCCGTTCGGCGTCGGTAATCAAGATATCCCGCAGGGCCCCGTTGTCTTCCGTAGTAAACGCTTCTACAAACCCCCTATATAGTCTCCCTTTTCCCTTGTCGTCCATAGGAATCTTCGTAAGCGCTTCGATTCTCACATAGACCTTAGCTCCCTTGTATTCGGGCGGAATCGGAACATCACGTCCCAACAACGTATAGAGCCATTCATTTCGGTACCGTAACAACCATGGCAATTTGACATCCCATTTCCCGCGCCAGACGATCAGCCGGAAGAGATGGCCAAGCCCGAACGCCCCCGATAGCACGCTGGTGTAATAGATTCCGAGATAGAGCTTGTTCGCATACAGGCTCCTGGTGATCGTGGGAAGATCTTGATCATACTGGCCGACAAGCACGCGATACGCCATCTCGAAATTCAATGTCGTGTGAATCATTCCCTGATGTTGCAGAACCTCAAACACCGTCATGGCAACCAAATGTAGCGGAAGAGAATATAAGACGGCCCGCGCAATATCGTCAGTCCAGCTTTTGGGCAGCACCGTACGTGTGAACGTGCCCGCGTAGTAGCTGGCTCTCAGCACATAGCCTGGAAACGCCATTACAAGGATCACTAATGTAATAAAGGCAATGTTAGTCATAGGGAGTCATAGAGGAAATACTTCTTCCACGGACGAGGAAGCTTACCTCGCTCATCATCGAAGCCTTACAATACTGGCCTCAAGCTTATTCTCTTGAGGATGAAGATAGTTGTGCCATTGACTTCATAGTACCTACCATGTAACGATTCGTTACATCAACATTGAATTGAGCATAGTGCTCGGCATGACGAATAGTTAAGCTGTCCGCAGCTGATGAAGCCTAGACTTCCAAGCGTCCTCATTGGTTTTCGGATGCGCTTCAGAAGTAGGACGCAGAGACACAGGAGGCCGCGAGACCATTCGTAATATGCGATCCGACGATCTCAAGAAGGCGCGCGGCGTGTTGGGATTCACACAAGAACAACTTGCCGAACGACTCAGAACCACGCGCCAAACGATCGCACGATATGAAATCGGTACCCACCGTATTCCTTTTGCCATTCAACTGGCCGTAGACCATCTGACTGCAGCCCCACGGATTCCGTTGAGCGGCATCGTCGCAGCCGGTGACCCCATTGAGCCTATACCCCAAACGGAAGTGGTGGAAGTTCCAGCCGGTATGATGGGACGCGGCGAAACATTCGCCCTGCGAGTCAAAGGTGAATCCATGCGGGACGAAGGCATCTTGCCGGGCGATCTGGTCATTGTCCAGAAACAATCTACGGCTCGGAACGGCCAAACGGTGATTGCGCTGATCAACAATGAAGCCACAATTAAAATCTATTATCGCAAGGGCATGACGGTGGAATTGCGTCCAGCCAATGAGACCATGAAGCCCCTCATCATAAAACCAACGGACTCGGTGCGTATCGAAGGGCTGGTCATCGGCGTCATCAGGTACTGCAAGAAATAGTCTCTATCTGATGATCTGCTGATCTGTTGATTGACAGAATGCGAGTAACTTTCACTCACCTTTAAAATTGCTTGTCGTTTTCAATCGCACAATCGACACATTACCAGATCACTAAATTCTTCAGGACCATGGACCGCCAGATTGTTTGCTTTGCCGTCCCTTCACTGGAAATCTCCCTCGCGCGACTTACAGACCCCGTCCTCCGTCATAGACCGATCGGCATTGCTGCCTTGAATCAACCACGAGCCTTGCTTCATGCCGTCTCGCCTGAAGCTCACAAGGAAGGAATTCATGTCGGCATGCCGATCCGACAAGCCATCAGACTGTGCCCGGCCCTTCGAGTTTTTTCTTCCAATCCTTCCCGCGTGCATGAAGCTCAACAGATGCTCTGTGGAGTCGTGCGGCGCTACACCCCGATATGGGAACCGGTGCAGGCAGGATCGTTTTTTTTTGATCTCACCGGTACAACCCGGCTGTTCGGTCTCGCATGTGATACTGCCTCTCGTATCCAACGGAATGTTTCCCGCCGCCATCAGCTCGACGGCGTCGTGGGTATCGGCAGTAATAAGCTGGTCGCACGCTCGGCCTCCACCCTTGTCCCACCGGCTCAATTGTATGAGGTCCGGCCTGGTTCGGAACAAGCCTTCATGGCGTCGCTATCACTAGGGACGTGTTCGTTGCTCGACCGGCCGCAGATGAAGCCGACCCGTGAACGACTGCATGACCTCAACCTACACACGTTCGGTGATGTGGCCGACATTCCATTTCCTGCCCTCGAAGCCGCCATCGGCAAGTGGGCCAGGCCGTTGTTGCAATGCGCGCAAGGCGTCGATTCCTCTCCGGTATTGCCGCCGCCGATACAACCTTGCTTGGAAATCTCCCACGTGTTGAAGCCGGATCATATTGATGACCACCTGCTGTTCAGCGTGCTGACTGATCTCACCGAACAACTGTGCCGACTCCTTCGACGCCAGCACCGCGTCTGTCATGGCCTGGCGCTCACGATCCGCTTGAGCGACCAGACCGACACCAGACAACAACAGCCCATCGAGCCGGGAAGTTGTTGGGAGCATGACCTCCTGCCGCATGTACGCACCCTGTTGCAGCGTTGTGTGTACCGTCGCATCCGTGTCCACACGTTGATCCTCACGGCCATACGAGTAGTTCCCTCGGCCGAACAATGTGTATTGTTCGAGAATCCTGCCGACACGACTCATCAGGTTCGCCGGCAACGGCTTTCGCTTGCCCTCGACAGTCTTCGAGAACGATACGGAGACCACGCCATTCGATATGGACGACGTGACGAATCCTGCGCCGAAACACTACTGTAAACACATACCAACGCCCATCGTCGCACAAAGCACGAAAGTGTGTCGTGATAACGATGGACGCCCGATACGCTCGGGAGATCATTGCCCGACCGTGCGTGCGACCTGGCTCAGAAGGATAGCGAGATCAGGTGACGACTGAAAAACCGGCTGGTCAGCAATGAAGAAAGACCGGAAGGAGGGACGCTACGGCTTGGTGGGTTTGGAAGACCCCTCAGGCCTGGGCTTCTCGACCTTGAGAATAGTGACATCGAACGTGAGATTTTTTCCGGCAAGCGGATGGTTGAGATCGAGAACGGCGGATTTTTCATTTACTTCCAGGACTTTGACCAGGCGGTCATCCGATCCCTTGAGCACATCACCGACTTTCAAATTTTGAGGCAATCGTGTGAGCTCGACCGTCGTGCGAGCCTTCTTGTCATACGGACCGTACCCTTCAGCGGCCGGAACTTCGACGCGCTTTTTCTCACCAGCTTTCATGCCGACAAGAGACTTCTCTAGGCCGGGAACGATCTCATGCGCTCCCTGGGTGAAGGTAAAGGGATCCTGGCCAACGTTCGAATCGACTACATTTTGATCGGACAGGGTGAGCGTGTACTCCAAGGTGATCCTGAGTCCTTCGCCTACTGTGAGATCGCTTTCTGCGTGGACAAACGAGCCCACTCCAAGCAGTCCCGCCAGAAACGCCAGCAGACAGAGTATCTTTCGCAGTGATCGTTTGTCAGACGCCCATCTCACCGTACACCCGTACTTCTTCTCTCTTTGGAGAGACGTTACCCCATCAACCAACCCCCTCGTCTCAGCGGAAGAGGACGAGCACGTGCCGGGAAAGAGCAGAGGCCACCCGCGCGGCCGCCTCTGTATCATCGATTCAAGTCAGAACTGTTTAGTACCGACCGCCGCCACCACCCATACCGCCGCGTCCTCCCCCGCCGGAGCGAGGCTCCTGGGGACGAGCCTCATTAACCGTCAGGGTACGGCCGCCGAATTGAGTGCCGTTCAACGCATT
>Ga0075418_10005144_pt1 | contig 14804 bp, 15 predicted proteins | sample SoiMetdeltSBSDD2_FD_81776 | JGI IMG/M metagenome (GOLD analysis project Ga0075418, IMG submission 81776) | Bulk soil microbial communities from a Populus tree surrounding site in Tennessee, USA - Soil MetaG P. deltoides SBSDD2 | ecosystem: Environmental > Terrestrial > Soil > Tree plantation...
AACCTTGCATCCGGAATCGGCGCGTTGAAGGCGGCGGACAATCCCAGCGCCAGCGCCGTACGCGTCTCCGCCGGATCGAGGATCCCATCGTCCCACAGGCGGGCCGTAGAGTAGTAAGGCGAGCCCTCACGCTCGTACTTTTCGAGAATCGGAGCGCGAATGGCCTCTTCTTCTTCGGCTGTGAGTGTCCGTCCGTCGCGGGCGAGTTGATCGCGCTTCACCGTCGTGAGTACGCCGGCCGCCTGTTCTCCACCCATCACCGAGATGCGGGCGTTCGGCCACATCCACAGCAGCCGCGGTTCGTACGCACGGCCACACATCCCGTAGTTCCCTGCGCCAAACGATCCACCGATCACGACGGTCAATTTCGGCACGACGGAGTTGGCGACCGCGTGCACCATCTTCGCGCCGTCCTTCGCGATTCCCCCGCGCTCGTAGTCGCGCCCCACCATGAATCCGGTGATGTTCTGAAGAAAGATCAACGGCACGCGGCGCAGATTGCAAAGCTCGATGAAATGGGTCGCCTTCAGCGCCGACTCAGAGAAGAGCACACCGTTGTTCGCGATAATCCCGACCAGAAACCCTTGCAGGCGCGCGAACCCGGTCACCAGCGTATTACCGTAGCGCTCCTTGAACTCATCGAATCGCGAGCCGTCAACGAGCCTGGCGACGATCTCGCGGACTTCATACGGCTTGCGCGTGTCGGTATTGACGATGCCGTACATGTCGCTGGCATCGTAGAGCGGTTCCTCCGCTGCCGCGACATCGGCGGGTAGCGCCTTCACCGTGTTGAGCGTGCTCACAATCGTGCGGACGATCTGCAACGCGTGCTCGTCGTCTTCGGCAAAATAGTCCGCCACTCCCGAGAGGCGCGTGTGCACATCGGCACCGCCAAGGTCCTCGGCCGTGACTTCTTCCCCGGTCGCGGCTTTGACCAGAGGGGGACCACCTAAGAAGATGGTGCCGGTGCCTTTGACGATGATCGTCTGGTCGGACATTGCCGGCACATACGCGCCGCCCGCGGTGCATGACCCCATGACGGCAGCGATCTGCGGAATCCTCTCGGCCGACATCCGCGCCTGGTTGAAGAAGATGCGTCCGAAGTCGTTCCGATCGGGAAAGACTTCCGCCTGCATCGGAAGAAACGCGCCACCGGAATCAACGAGGTAGACGCACGGGAGGCGATTCTGGAGCGCGATCTCCTGCGCCCGGACGTGCTTCTTCACCGTCAACGGATAGTACGTGCCGCCTTTCACCGTCGCGTCATTTGCCACGACGAGCACTTCGCGTCCGGAGACGCGGCCAATGCCGGTGATGAGACCGGCCGCCGGCGCCTCATTGTCGTACATTTCAAACGCGGCGAGCGGAGACAGCTCGAGGAACGACGAACCCTCATCCAACAGCAGATTGATTCGCTCGCGGACCGGAAGTTTCCCTTGTGCGCGATGCCGCTCGTGGTACTTCGTGCCGCCACCCTGGCTGGCAACGCTCCGCCGCTCTCGAAGCTCCGCCACCAGGGCGGCCATCCGATCTTTATTCGCCTGGAAGAGCGGAGACTTTGTATCGACGTGTGTCTCGAGCGTGTCCATCAGTGAGGCTGCGGAAATTGCTGATTGCTGATTGATCGGAGCCGGGATCCGTTGTCCGGGACCCGGGATCCGCCGATTCGGTGATTCAGGATTAGTGATTCAAGGATTCAGGATTAGTGATTAGTGATTAGTGATTCAGTCACCATCCGCAACAATCCGTCTTATACCGGCACTGTGGACACCGCCAGACCGCGTGCATCCGGAACATCTCTGCGCCGCAACGTTCGCAGATGACGGCGTCATTCGAGGGACTTCGCGGCGACGAGCAGGATGTTGCCGGCGGCGGTGAGGCCGGTAACGGTGGTGTTCGAGTCGGATCGGGCATGCGCGGATTATAGAACGAGACCCAGCGGCAGGCGGAGTGGTCCAGCTGTCCCTTCACGCACGCGCTCGATAGAATGGTGGCTATGGACGATCGCGAGCGGCGCGTCCAGATGGTCGAGCGTCAGATTGCCGCGCGGGGGGTTCGCGATCCGCGGGTCCTCGAGGCGCTCGGCGATGTGCCGCGACATCTGTTCGTCCCTCACGATCAGAGACCCCACGCATACGAGGATCGGGCGCTCCCGATTGCAAGCGGTCAGACGATTTCCCAGCCGTACATGGTCGCGATCATGACCGAGCTGCTCGGACCGGAGTCGCAGCACCGCGTGCTCGAAATCGGAACCGGATCGGGTTATCAGACGGCCATCCTGTCGCGATTGTCGAAGCAGGTCATTACGATCGAACGCCACCCCGAGCTTGCGCGCACGGCGGAGCAGGTTTTCGAACTCCTCGGGCTGACCAACGTGGGTATCCGCGTCGGCGATGGGACGGAAGGGCTGTGGGAGGAAGCTCCGTTCGATCGAATTCTGGTCACCGCGGGGGCGCCTTCCATTCCTGAGTCGCTGAAGGCGCAGCTGGCGGACAAGGGGCGCCTGGTCCTGCCTGTCGGGCCTTCAGGCTATCAACACCTGACCGTCATCGACCGGTTCGGCAATAGCTTCGAGCAGCAGGAGCGCGAGGCCTGCGTGTTCGTCCCCCTCATCGGCCGCCACGGCTGGCAGCCATAAACCGAAAAAGGTGGCTGGCACCTTCCCGGGAAAGGTGCCAGCCACCTTTTGTGGTGTTCCTCGGCTTTGAAATCGCCTAAACCCTGCTGAAAATTGTGTAGTTATTCATGACAAGTGTCCGTCAGTGGACGGCTACTTGTAAATGTGTATACTTATTGGCTTAACGTTAATTCGGTCGTGTATTGATGCACGGCTGTTTTCGCCGTCGTGCTAATAGCCCGGCGGTCATAAATCCGGAAAGGTGGCTGGCACCTTTCCCGAGAAGGTGCCAGCCACCTTTTACGGTTGACGGGGCAGCTTTATGACCATGAAAAAACGAAACCGAGTGCTTGCGATCGATGACGAGCCCTCGATGATCGAATGGTTGAAGATTCTTCTCGAGCACGAAGGCTACGAGGTCCGCACAGCGATGATCGGGACGCGTGGAGAGGAGATTTTCAAGACCTGGAAGCCGGACGTTGTCGTAACCGACATGATGCTGCCGGACGCCGACGGTCTCGAACTGCTCCGAAAGTTCAAGCAAATCCACGCCGACACCGAGGTCATCGTCGTGACCGGGCACGGCAGCGTCGTGAAAGCGGTCGAAGCGATGAAGGCCGGAGCGCACAGCTTTGTCGAAAAGCCGATCGAGCCGGACACGCTCCTGCAGATGCTCGAGCGCGCCATCGAACGCCGCGATCTGGTCGGCGAAAACTTGTTACTGAAGCAGAAACTCGAGGGACAGTTCCGCTTCGGCAACATCATCGGTAAAAGCAAGAAGATGCACGAGGTGCTCGAACTCGTCGAAAGTGTGGCCGGCAGCGACGCGAACATCCTCATCCAGGGAGAGAACGGAACTGGCAAAGAGCTGATCGCGAATGCGATCCACTACAACAGCAAACGCGCGAAGGGTCCGTTCATCAAGATCAACTGCGCGGCCATTCCGAAAGACCTGATCGAATCAGAGTTGTTCGGCTACAAGAAGGGTGCCTTCACCGGCGCCGCAACCGACAAGGAAGGCCTCTTCGAGATGTCGGAGGGCGGTTCGCTGCTGCTCGACGAGATCGGCGAGATGCCGCCGTATCTCCAGACCAAGCTGCTGCGCGTGCTCCAGGAGCGCGAGTATCGCCCGATTGGAAGCGATCGGATCGTGCGCGTCGACTTCCGCCTGATCTGCGCGACCAATATCGATTTGGATGCGGCGCTCCGCGACGGCAAGCTGCGAGAGGATCTCTACTTCCGCATCAACACGATTACCTTGCGCGTCCCGCCGCTCAGAGAACGCACTGAAGACATTCCGCTTCTGTGCGAACACTTTCTCGAGAAGTACCGGCAGCGGCATCAGCGCGGCGTGAAGACGATCGCGCCGGCGGCGTACCACGTGCTGATCCGCCATCGCTGGCCCGGCAACGTCCGCGAACTCGAGAACGTGATCGAGCGAGGCGTGCTCGTGGCCAAAGGAAACGAAATCACTGTCAACGATCTTCCTGAGTCGCTTCGGACGGAGAACACGACAACGACTGAGTTCGTCATTCCACCGCACCGGACGCTTGCCGAAATCGAACGCATGGCCATCCTGCAAACGCTGCAGCGCACGAACTGGAACAAGCAGGAAGCGGCGCAAATCCTCGGCCTCTACCGCCCGACGTTGTACAGCAAGATGAAGAAGCACGAGATCCAGGACGGGAGCAAGACAGCACGTCGGGTCGCCTCCGTGTAGTAATCGCGCGCCATCCGCAGAGCCAACCCGTCCATACGTCCGATCGGCGTGAGCCTTGCAGCGGCTCATCCTGATGGACGTTCGTACGCCTGCGACTTCATTTTTTGCTGGGTTCGGCGACGCGGCGCTCTTCGCGTTCAAGGCGATGAGATTGGCGTGGACGCCCCCGTTCGAAGTTAGCGAGACGATTCGCCAGGTGTATGAACTCGGGTTGAGGTCGGCACCGCTCATTGCCGTTTCCGGCGTGGCGGTCGGCGTGGTGCTCTCGATGCACACGCGTGCCTCGCTCGAACGGTTCGGGGCGGAATCAATGATTCCCGCTGGTCTCGCCATCGCGCTGGTGCGAGAGACGGGACCGCTGACTGCGGGGTTGCTGCTGTCGGGGCGCATCGGCGCGGGCATTGGCGCCGAGCTGGGCGCGATGCGTGTGACCGAGCAGATCGATGCGCTGGAAGCGTCGGCGGTCGACGCCTTCCGCTATCTCGTGGTCACGCGCGTGATTGCCTGCGTCATCGCCGTGCCGATCCTGACGACAGTGATGAATTTTGCCGGAATGCTCGGCGGATTCCTGGCAGAGACGACGGCGACCGGGATGCCTTTTCATCTGTACTTGAAACGCGCGTTCTCACTTGTCGGCATCAGCGATTACGTACCGGCGACACTGAAGACGATGGTGTTCGGGTTCATCATCGCGACGACGGCGTCATACCTTGGCTTCAACACCGAGTCGGGAACGGAAGGGGTTGGACGCGCGTCGACGAGGGCTGTCGTCCTTTCTTCGATTCTCATCATTGTCACGAATGTTCTGCTCGTGCGCTTGATCTTCTTCATTTTTCCGAAAGCGGCAGGCGGATGACGCGCCGATCCGCCGCGGTACGAATGGATCACGTCACGAAGGTCTTCGGCACACGAACGGTCCTTGACGATGTGACGTTCGACGTGCCGGCTGGCGGCGGGTTCGTGATTATGGGACGAAGCGGCACGGGGAAGAGCGTCACGCTTCGCCACATGATCGGCCTGTTGCGGCCAGACAGCGGCCGCGTGTTCATTGGCGACGACGAGATCAGTGCGCTCAGTGGACCACCATTGTCCGTAGTGCGGAAGAAGATGGGTTTTCTGTTTCAGAGTGCCGCGCTCTTCGATTCGATCTCGGTCGGCGAAAACGTGGCCTTCCCGATGCGGCGGCACACGCAGCTTCGCGACGCCGAGATCCGGGAACGGGCGAAACAGAAGTTGGCAGCTGTCGGGCTCGAACCGGACTACGACAAGATGCCCGGCGCGTTATCCGGCGGCATGCGCAAACGCGCTGGTCTGGCACGCGCCCTTGCGCTCGATCCCAAGATTCTCCTCGTCGACGAGCCGAGCGCCGGATTGGATCCGATTACCTCGGAAGAGATCGATGCGCTCCTCGTCGACATGAAGAACCAGGAAGGTGTCACGCTGGTGGTGGTCACGCACAACATGCTCAGCGCGCGTCGACTCGGCGACGAGTTACTCATGCTGCACGAAGGACGCGCCATTGCGCATGGCACGCCGGAGCAACTCGACCATCATCCAAGCGAACTCGTGCGCGCATTCATGACATCGCAGCACGCAGGGTAGAGCATCCATGAATCGACACGCTGCTGCCGTCGGTGCCTTCGTCCTGGGCGGGGTGCTCCTCTTTGGTGTCGGTCTCTTTCTGATCGGCGACCGCCGCATGCTCTTCGATCGATCCGTCCAGATCTACACGGAGTTTGCCAACATCGCCGGGCTGGAAGAGGGCGGCAAAGTGCGGGTTGGCGGAATGGATGCAGGCGAAGTGGCCTCCATCCAGGTGCCGGCCAACCCGTCCGCGCGGTTTCGCGTCAAGCTCCGCGTTCGCGAAGATTTCCATCAACTCCTGCGCGTCGACTCCCTTGCCACCATTCAGACAGACGGTCTCGTCGGGAACAAATTCATTCAAATTGAACCGGGCACCGACCAGGCCCAGGTCGTCCCTCCCCTCGGGACGATCCCGAGCCGGGAAGCGTTCGAGCTGTCCGAAATGCTCCAGCGTATGAGCGATACGGTGGACCTGATACGGACGACGATTGTGGATCTCAAGTCCGGCATCGACGGTGCACTCGCCTCGGTGACCGACACCGCCAACGAGGCGCAGGATCTGATGAACGACATCGGGTCAGAAGCTCGCGAGATCATGGCCTCGACTCAAAAGGTGAGTAACAATCTGAACGCTATCGTTGCAGGCCTGCGCGACGGGAAGGGTACCGTCGGGAAGCTGCTGACGGACGAGTCCGTGTACACGAGCGTCAAGAAGATCTCCGCCGACGCGGCACAGGCTGTTGCCAGTCTACGGGAAGCGAGTGAACAGGCGAAAGCAGCGATTGCCGATTTTCGTGGCGAGAACGGCCCCTTGAAGGGAGTGAGCGGTGATTTCCAGCAGACTCTCGCGTCAGCGAGAGATGCGATGCAGGACTTGGAGGAGAATACCGAAGCGCTGAAACACAATTTCCTGTTCCGCGGCTACTTCAATCGACGCGGCTACTTCGATCTCGACGAACTGAGCGTCGAGCAGTATCGTCAAGGTGCCCTCGAGACGCGCGAGCGGCGAGCCCTGCGTATCTGGGTTCGCGCCGCCGTTCTGTTCGAGACTGACGCAAACGGAAACGAGCGGCTGACGGCCGACGGGCAAGCGCGGCTCGATTCAGCCATGTCGCAGTTCGTCCGCTATCCGAGAAACAGCCCCTTTGTTATCGAAGGCTACGCCCCAGGCCCGACCAACAATGAGCGCTTTCTTGCCAGCCGTCGTCGATGCCAGCTCGTGCGAGATTACCTGGTTGGCAAGTTTGCTCTCGATCCTGCGTTTGTGGCCTCGATGCCCATGGGGCAGGAATCGTCGGACAGCCCTGATGGAAATCGCTGGGACGGAGTGGCCCTCGCGCTGTTCGTTCCCACGTCAGCCATGTAAGGATTCACAGAGGAAAACGCGGAATCTCGTCGATATTTCAACCCCGGCCGTGGGCTAGCTGTGGCATGTCCTTTGATAGATCGATTGTGGGTTGTCGACATACAACTCGCACGTGAGTGCAAGGAGGAAACGTGGATGAGCGATCGCGAGTCTTGATGGCGACCTGCCTGGGGGCCGTACTTGGCGGCGTCTGGGGCTGGCTGTATTTGACCGAAGGCGGCCGGCGCGTCCGCGATCAGATCGAGCCAAAGCTCGACGATGTGATGCGCGAGCTCACGCGGGTGCGTGGCACGGTCGAAAAAGCGCGCAACGTCGCCAACGAAGGATGGCGATCGCTGAACGACGTAACCGGCGGAGGATCGCAGGGCCGCTGGTCAGCGTAGGAGGATTGATGGCGAACCTCGACACAACGAATCTTCTCCTCGGCATCATGGCGGGAGTCAGCGTGCTTGAAGCGCTCCTGCTAATCGGCATCGGCGTCGGCGGGTTCATGATGTACCGTCGCGTGATGAGGCTGGTGGAGGATCTCGAAACGCGACAGATTGCGCCGCTCCGGGAAAAGGCGGACGCAATTCTCGCTGATGTGAAGACCGTGACGGCACGGGTGAGTCAACAGACCGAGCGTGTCGATCACGCAATCTCCGGCACGATTCACCGGGTGGATGAGACGGCGGATCGCGTGAAAGGGTCCGTCCGGGACAAAGTCAGTCAGGCTGTCGGCGTGTTGCGGGGCATTCGCGCGGTGATCACCTCGTTGCTCAGTAGCGAGGGCGATCACGAGCAGCCGGTGTCGGCAGCGGGGCGCGTGTAACGCGAACGATGGCCGCCGGCAGAGACGCCGGCAATCGAAAACTGCGAACAGGAGGGTGCATGGCGTACGAATATGATCGCTTCGAACGGGAAGACGGCGGCGGATCGTTCCTGATGGGTCTGTTGGCGGGCACGGTGCTCGGCGCAGGCTTGGGAATGCTCTTCGCACCGAAGACCGGATCCGAGCTTCGAAACCAGCTGGGTGAACAGGCGGGTCGGCTGAAGAACCAGGCGAACGACACGTATCAGCAGGCGTCGGAAAAAGTGAGCCAGATGGTGGACCGCGGCCGAGAGGCGTATGAGCGGTCTCGTTCGGGCAGCGGGATGGGCAGCAATACTGGCTCGACCGGTCCAGGCACACCGTCATCGTCGACGGCCGGAAGTCAGACCGGTTCGATGTCGGGTGTTGGAACCGGCTATTCCACCAACCGCGGCTAACGGCGTCCCTCGACTTCGCTCGGGACGACCCGAGCGGTAGTCGGAGGGTGCGAGCAGACCCCGGTGCGACGTCCGACGTCGCACCGCCGGTCACATCAGTTCCTCCCTTTTTCGATCGTCGAACGCCCATGACCCAATCCTCTGCGGAAAAACTTGCCAACGTCGTCATCGGAACGGCGGCAGTCGGCGCCGCCTTTTACGTGCTCAAAACACCACGCTTACGGACGCTCGCGTGGCAGTTGAGTCTGGCGGCGATGACCGGCATGCTGCCGGCGTGGTTCACGAACGAGATTCGCGCTGGGTGGGAAGCGTCCGCGCAGCCGGCGTCGCGCGCGGCTGCGCTACCGACCGCATCCTAGGCCACGGAAGAGCACGGCGCACGCGGAAGCGCCGTACCACCGCGATATGATGGCGCCGTGAGTGCGCGAGCGATGGGGGAGTCCGAGCCGGTCACTCGGCTTCCATGGGTCCGCCGCGCGTGGCTGCGCGCGTTCGCCGAAGTCCGGCTGACCGCCCTTGCCATGTGGCGGGGGGTGACCAACTTCTACGACAGCAACAATCTCACCTTCGCGTCGTCGATCGCCTATTATTCGCTGCTTTCACTTTTTCCGTTCTTCCTCCTGGTTCTGGCGATCCTCGCCAGCGTGACCGACAACGACATCGATCGCGCATCGGTGCTCGACTTCGTGCTTCGGTACTTTCCACGCCAGTTCGAATTCGTGAATGGCCAGCTGAAGGCGATGCAGGCGGCGAGTATCAGGCTCGGAATCTTTGGCAGCGTGTTGATGGTGTGGGCGGCGATGGGCGTGTTTGGCGCGATTACCTCAGCTGTCAATCACGCGTGGGGTGTTGAGAAGCAGCCAAGCTATCTGAAGCACAAACTGATCTCCTTCGTCATGCTCGTCGCCGCGAGCCTCCTGCTGCTTGTGGCACTAATGCTCATCAGCGCGATCAACGTCGCGGAGGCGCATTGGTTTGCTGTGATCATGACGCGCGCACCGGCGCTACTCGTACTTCAAGGGTGGGCAATCAAGTCAGCGAGCACTGTCATATTCATCGCCCTCGTTGGTCTGATCTTCTATTTCGTTCCCAATGCCGCCGTGCGCTTTCGAGATGTGTGGGTCGGCGCTGTGTTGACGGGGCTGCTCTGGCGCGTCGCGCTCGCCGGGTTCTCGCGATACGTTCGTGACTTGAATCGCTTCAGCGTTCATGGCTCGATCGCGGCGGTCGTTGTGTTCCTCATCTGGGTCTATATTTCTGCGGTGATTCTGCTGTACGGCGCAGAAGTGACGGCCGCCTATGCACGCCTGCGCCGTCGACGCCCAGAGGAAATTCCCGCCGCGCCGACGCCGCGGACGACGCTCTGAAGTTCCCAGTTCTTAGTTGCGTTCGGCCTCAGCTATGACGAGTGGACCGAATCGAGTAGGAACTGGAGACTGGTGACTGGTAACTGAACACGACGACTGATGTACATGGCGGGGCAGGGAGGTCTTTCGACCCTCCCTGCAGCCAGGCAGGAAGTTATTGGAAGGGCGGATGCTCCAGCGGAACACCGGAGCGGCTGGCCGGGCCGCTGTAGCCGCCCGACATACTCTCTAAGAGCAACCGCGGTGCCATCGGAGAATTGTGAAAACGGCTGGTTTTTGAGGGATTTTTGCGGCCTATGTGAATGAAACTCGACATCGGGCCGGTCGAGTTGGAAGCGGATCACCCAACCACCGCGCCGCCCGTGTGTAACGCGCGACACAGTAACTCGTCCGCGAAACGGCAGGGCTTTACGGTGCGGCGTTTGGTGGGGAGTCGGGCCGATGCGGAGGCGGAGACCATCGCACTCGGCGGCGCGACATCAGCCAGTAATTGACCAGCGAAGCGGCGCCGAGACTGATCCACGCCCCGCCAATACCCAGACCCACGTTCGGCACACCGGCCGCCACGCCAACTACGAATATCAATCCAAGGCCGAAGCCGATGAGGAGCACTCCGGCGGTCCGATACCGCTGGCTCCGATCGTCAACCTTGACGCTGTCACCAATTGCGGCTTCAAAGGCCGCCGGATTTCTTTCCGGCGACGGCACGACGCCGCGTTCGATCATCGCCAGCCGTTCGCGGTGTTCCATTTCGCGCATCTTGCGTCGATTGTTCATCGCCGCAACCATCAACACGACGCCGGCGACGATGGTCACGACCACGAGAATCACAATGGCAAAGTGCTGCATATTCCAGTGTCTCCTGCTGCCCCGGCGTCGCTGCCACTTCCCTGAGCTCGCTCGACGAGAGGGCGATTGGGACAATTAGACCGGCCGGCACCACGAATTGTTTCAGCCCCCTGGACCAGCTCAGGGCACGCCGTTCGACCAGCTCAGGGCAAGCGTGAAACAAATCGGGCGCATTCCGACTCTAATAGGGTTGGCGAATGGCCGACTTCGACGAAGCGACGCTCATCGAGCGGTGTCGGACCGGCGATGACATCGCTTTCGGCGAACTCGTCGAGCGGTACAAACATCTCGTTTACGGCATGGTCTGGCGATTGACGACCGATCGCTCGCGAACCGACGATCTGGCGCAGGACGTCTTTCTGAAGATCTACCGCGGCCTTCCATATTTCCGCGGTGAGGCCCGGCTTTCCACCTGGATCTTCCGGATCGTGTCCAACGTCTGTGCGCAGGATCGCAGCCACAGGCGGGAGGAGACATCCGCGTCGCCGGTCCGCGAACCGGGCCGCGACGACGTGGCATTTGCCGAACTCGAGCTCCGCGATCGACTCGACAAAGCGATCGCGCAGCTTCCTGAGAACTACCGGGTGCTTATTGCGGCGCACTATCTCCACGAAGTGCAATACGAAGCCTTGGCAGAAGCGCTCGACATTCCGGTTGGCACGGTGAAGACGCACCTTTACCGCGCGAAGCGGCGTCTACGGGAACTGCTCCAATGATGTGCAGGGAAGTCGCCGACCTGATTGAGCCGATCGCGGCGGGGGAACTCGAGCCGACGCCGGACGTGCGTGGGCATTTCGAGACATGCCCGTCGTGCGCACTCATGCTCGCGACGGCGCGTCGCCTGGAAGCGGCGCTCGTCGCACATCAACCACCACCCATCCCGGATCGGTTCGTTGCCGCGGTGCTTCATCGTGTGCGGCGCGAACGATGGCGAATGGAACGCAATGTCGACCTTATATTCAACGTTGCCATCTTCGTGGCGTTGCTCATTGTCGTCGGTGGCGTGCTTGCGCTCGTAGACGTCAGTGGCGTCGTGTCCGCCTCTTCTGACGCATGGGTCGGGTTGTCAGCGATGGGCACGCAGGTCGCGCGACAGATCGCGCCGGCGATTAACACCTACATTGCGGCCGCAGGTCTTCTCCTGACCGCGCTTGGCATGTGGTGGTGGGCGGAGCGAATCCCTTATCACTAATCACTCCGAGGGGCTTCCCCCCTCGGAGTCCCCGACACGCTCGCTCGCGGGGCCCCGCAAGCCCCACTCCGCTCGCGTGGGCTCACTCGCGCGCTCGTTCGCCTCGCCAACTGGTTTCAAAAGCGATAGCGGGTGGCCGCGAACGGGGCGCCCCTCCACCCCAGCGCGCAGCAAACGCGCGCCGGGGACCCCGGCCGCGGCCCGCCGCAGCGCCGTCTCTCGTGACCCGCGCGTGTCGGCGCGAGGAGGCCGTGGGGCTGTTCGCGGACAGGACCCGCGCCTGACACGGTTTTGAAACCAGTTCTAGTCCTGAATCAGTGAATCTTCGCGATCCCGGATCACGGGCAACGGCCCGGCTCAGATCAACGAGCGGCAGTATGGCGAGTGTCGAACCCAAGCGCGAGGTCGAGCACGCGCTCTAGTTCGGCCGCCCGGGTCGCCACCTGGTCGTTCTGCCGCCGCTCGTCGTCGAGGACGCGGAAATACTCGTCGGCGATATTGAGCGCCGCCAGGACGGCGAGTTTCAGCGTGTCGCCGGCTGGTGATTCCTTGAGCGCCAGCCGCATCTTCTCGTTGACGTAGGCGGCCAGCTCGGCGACGTACGCGGGATCGAGCCCGCTTCGGATCGGGTACTGCTGCCCGTGAATCTCGACGGTCACCACACGCGACCCGGTTGGCTCCATGATCACTCCGAGGGGCTTCGCCGCTCGGACTCCCCAACACGGTCGCTCGCGGGGCCCCTATGCCCCGCTCCGCTCCCGTGGCTCGCTTCGCTGCGCTCGCTCGCGCCTTGCTTCGGCCGCTCGTGCGACAGACTAGCTGTACTCGGCTTTGACACCATTCTAAAGATTGAGGGCTTCGATCTGCGACAACATCTCGCCGACGCGCGACCGGATCAGCTGCCGCTCTTCGCGCAGCGCCGCAAGCTCGCCGGTCGTCGTCTCCGCGTCGGCCAGCCGGGCGCGCAGTCCATCGAGCTCGCGACTGAGGCGGGTGTTCTCATCCGCGGCCCGTGCCTGATCCGCCCGCAATCGATCGATCACTCCGACCAGGAGCTTCACTTTTTCTTCCAGACGATCGATAGGTTCGAGATCAACGCCGCGTAATGCTACTTTCGCCAAGGGAGAACTCCTTTACGTTTATCTCTGTTCGGCGCGATGCTCGGTGCGTAGCGCCTCCACAATTCGGTCCATTGCTCCCTGCACTTCGTCGTCGGTCAGCGTCCGATCGGGATCGCGAAACGTGAGACGCAGCGACAGGCTCACACGACCTTCGGGAACGCCCTTGCCCTGATAGCGATCGAACTCCGAGATCGATACGAGGGTAGAAGGGGCTGCCGCACGGATAGTGCCACGAACGGAGGCGGCAGGCAAGGTTTCATCGACGACAATCGAAATGTCGCGGACGATCGATGGATATCGTGGAAGCGACTGCGCCCGCAGATCGTCTCCGGCAGCAACACGGGCGAGGACCTCGAGATCGACTTCGCCCACGTACACTTCCTCGCCAGCCACGAGTCCACGCGCGTCTCCGATTGCCGGCACGAGTTGACCGAAGACACCGAGGAGAGTCCCGTCCGAAATCACCTCGGCTGCACGCCCGCGTACCAGATACGGTGCACTACTCGGAGCGACGTCAATCGCAGCGACGCCGAATGCGCGGCACAGCAGTTCCACCGTTCCCTTTGCATCGAAGAAATCGGCCGTTCGAGATGCTCCGGACCAGTGTGCGAGTGTCGCAGCTCCCAGCCAGGCAAATGCCACTCCGCAGCCTTCGCCGCGCGATGTGAAGCGGCTTCCAATCTCGAAGAGTTGAATGTCTTTCCGGCCGCGTCGCCGGTTGTGTGCGCACGAGTCGATCAGCCCGGGAAGCAGTGACGGACGAAGCGCGGCGAATTTTTCAGAAAGCGGATTCTGAATCGCTGCCGGGTCGACTCCACGTTCGCAGAAGGGCAGGGCGGCCTGCCGCTCGATGAATGCGAAGGTCATCGCTTCAGAGAATCCAGCCGCTGTCAGTGTCTGCCTGATGAGACGATCACGAACGATGATCGGATCGGGCGGCGGCTGCGCCGCATCGAGGGGCGGAAATCTCACCGGCAGGCGATCGAACCCGTAGTGACGTCCGACCTCTTCGATCAGGTCCTCCTCCCGGACGACGTCCACACGGAACGATGGTACGGTCACAGTCCATTCACCATGCCCGTTCTTCGGGGCGACCTCGAAACCAAGCGGCTTCAGAAAACGTGGAACGTCTTCGGGCGGCACCACCTGACCGAGAAGCCGCGCGATTCGCGCGGAACGCAACTGAATCTGGCGCTTTTCGCGAGGTGCGGGATATCGATCGATCAGAGGTGAAATCGGTGCGCCCGCGCCTATCTGCGTGAAAAGCTCGGCCGCTCGCGCGATTCCGCGGGGCGGCAACTCGAAATCGCTGCCACGCTCGAACCGCGCCGACGCGTCGGTCTTGAGGCCAAGTCTTTTGCTGGTTCTCCGAACTGATGTCGGTTCAAAGTACGCACTCTCGAGGGCGATGGTTTTCGTCGCCGTGGAGATCTCGGAATCTGCTCCGCCCATGACGCCGCCAACGGCGACAGCCCGCTCTGCATCCGCGATGACGAGCATCTCGGGATCCAGCGTGCGATCGATACCATCCAACGTACGCATCGACTCCTTCGCACGGGCACGCCGGACGACGATGCGATGTTGTCCGAGCCGTTCGAGGTCGAACGCGTGCATCGGTTGGCCGATTTCGAGCATTACGTAGTTGGTGACGTCGACGATGTTGTTGATCGGGCGGACCCCGGCAGCTTCGAGTCGTTGTTGCAGCCAGGACGGTGAGGGTGCCACTGTAACGTGAAATAC
>Ga0075418_10005145_pt1 | contig 14804 bp, 10 predicted proteins | sample SoiMetdeltSBSDD2_FD_81776 | JGI IMG/M metagenome (GOLD analysis project Ga0075418, IMG submission 81776) | Bulk soil microbial communities from a Populus tree surrounding site in Tennessee, USA - Soil MetaG P. deltoides SBSDD2 | ecosystem: Environmental > Terrestrial > Soil > Tree plantation...
AAAGCGCCCAACCCCGGGGGAGGAGTTGGGCGCAAGAAGCGCGTCATGCGCATGGTGCCGGGAGGGAAGCCGGCACCGCAAGCAATGTCTTCGGCTAGACGGGGGGCACTACCGATGAAGAGTGACATCGCTCGCTACAACCAACAAATAATACTTGCACCGACCATTTCAATGGGCGAGCAGGGGGGTATCACGAAATTGTTACGGATTGTTTCAGTTTTCCCCAGTTTTTAGGATTGCTCAGATTCCGAACAGGCACAGTCGGTGAGTCGGGGTGCAGCACCAACCGTGGTTAACGCAGCCTTTCGAGAGCAATGGCCAGGGGCTTGAACATGTTGGGGTCGAGGTCATCGGCCTTGGTGAGCTCGGACAGCTCCACGCGCGTATCGAGGCCCTGGGAATCGGTGGTGATCCACTCCCGCAGCTCCAATGCGGGTTTCTTGCCCAGGAAGATCTTGATCCGCCCGGGCGCGTCGGGGCTCTTGTCCTGAAGGGCCACCAAGATCACATCGTCGACGTCCTTGACCTCGAGAATGCGCGCATCCCTGACCAGATCCACGTCTTTGCGCAACAAGACCCTGAACGGTGTTTGGTCCAACCCGACGCGATCGTCGGTTTTGATGTCGGCGTCCTGAATGACGAGGTAGTCGCCGTCGGACAAGATCATGAGACGGCTGGGGGGCGAGTAGTCGAAGCGAAACTTGCCCGGCCGCTTGACGTAGAACTTGCCGCGAACGCGCTTGTTGTCGGCGCTCGTCTGAACGAAATTACCTTTCATATCAGGCATCTGGTTGAAATAGGTATTAACGCGCTCGATGATCGCGAGCTGCTTCTTGTCAAGCTCCTCGCCGCTCGCCAAAGGCTCCTTATTGACCGTCTGGGTCCAGGTGCCGGCGCCAACCGGATTGGTCGGCAGGCCCTTTTTGGCGTCCTGAGCCATGACCGAGGCCGAAGCCATCCCAAGCGCCGCAAGTAGAACCAGCTGCGCCGCGATGCGTGCGTTCATCGGAATTCCCCCAGACAGCGCCCTGCAGGCACTGGTTGTCACCGGTATGCCTCGTTTGTCCCAACATTGAGACGAGATTGTGGGCGGATACTAGCCGGGACGGATCTGTGGACAAGCGCGGCGCAGCCACTTGGTCGGGGAAATGCGCCCAATCAGCGAGCGCGCGGCGCCGGCATGTCGCGACTGAGAATCTGGCGCCTGCCCTGGTGCCCGGGCGCGCTCAATAGGCCGTCCTGCTCCATGCGCTCGATCAGGTCGGCTGCCCGGTTGTAGCCCACGCCCAAGCGCCGCTGCAGGTAGCTGGTGGAGGCCTTCTGATCGGCGCGCACCACGGCGACAGCGCGCTCGTAGAGATCGTCGGCGCCGGATCGTGACGGGCCGGCTGCTGCATCCGCCGAACCGTCGCCGGCGTCGGTGATACCGTCGATGTAGCGAGGCTCGCCCTGCTCGCGCAGGTAGGCGGCGATGCTTTCCACCTCTTCGTCGGAGACGAACGGCCCATGCACGCGCAGGGTGCGCCCGGTGCCGACCGAGAACAGCATGTCGCCCTGGCCTAGCAGCTGCTCGGCGCCCTGCTCGTTCAGGATCGTGCGGCTGTCGACCTTGGAGGCAACCTTGAAGCTGATGCGGGTCGGGAAGTTCGCCTTGATCGTGCCGGTGATGACATCGACGGAGGGGCGCTGCGTCGACATGATGAGATGAATGCCGGCGGCCCGCGCCATTTGCGCCAGGCGCTGCACCGCCGCCTCGATCTCCTTGCCGGCGACGATCATCAGATCAGCGAACTCGTCCACCACCACGATGATGTATGGCATGGGCTCCAACCCGCCGGGGTGACGTCCGCTGCGCACGCGGCCATTGAACACGTCGATGTTGCGCACCGAGATGCTCGACATGCGCCGATAGCGTTCCTCCATCTCGCCGACCACCCAGTTGAGCGCGGCAACGGCCTTGCGGGCGTCGGTGACGACAGGCGCGAGCAGGTGCGGGATGCCGTTGTAGACGGACAGCTCCAGCATCTTCGGATCGATCATGATGAAACGGCACTGCTCGGGCGACAGCCGGTGCAGCAGCGACAGGATCATGGCGTTGACGCCGACCGACTTGCCCGAGCCGGTGGTGCCGGCAACCAGCAGATGCGGCATACGCGCCAGGTCGGTGAAGACGGGCGTGCCGTCGATGCTCTTGCCGAGCACCAGCGGCAGGATGGCATCCGTCTGCCGAAAGGCATCAGACTCAAACAGCTCGCGCAGGAAGACGGTCTCGCGGCGCGCATTGGGCAACTCGATGCCGATGGCGTTGCGGCCCGGCACAACCGCCACCCGCGCAGACTCGGCACTCATCGAGCGGGCGATGTCGTCGGCGAGCGCGATCACGCGCGAGGACTTGATGCCCCGCGCCGGCTCGAACTCAAATAGCGTCACGACCGGGCCGGGGTGGATGCCCTTCACTTCCCCGCGCACGCCGAAGTCGGCGAGCACGTCCTGTAGCGTGGCCGCCTGCTGGCGCGTCGCCTGGTCGAGCTCCGCATCCGGCCTCAACGCAGGCGGACGGCGCAGGATGCTGTGCGGAGGCCGCTTGTAGGCCGACTGTGCGCCGGCAAGCGTCGGCTCCTCGACATGCTCGACGGCAGCCGCAACGACATCGCTGCATTGCGGGGCGAACCGCTCGGCGATGGCCCGGCTCTCGCGCTCCGTGCTGCGATCGAAGGAAGCGTCGCGCATCGTTTCGTCCGGATCGAGCAGCACGACCGGAGCGGTCGGGCGCCGCGGCTCACGCGCCAGCGTCGGCTCCAAGGTCGGTTCGAACGTGGGCTCGATGTGGAAGGAGGGCATGCGGTAGGAGGAGACTGTGGCCAGCAGCGGCTCGCGGCGCGCAGCGGCAAAGTCGGCCAGCATGCGCCAGCCGCTGCTCAGGCCCTGCCGACCGAGCCGGCGGCCTTGCGACCACATCTGCGCTACGTCACGCTGGGTCAAGCCTATGCTCATGCCGAGCATGAACACGCCGCCGGCAAAGCAGAGCAGGCCGGCCATGGCCCAGGCCCAATCCGCATAGACCCACAGCAGCGGGGTGGCGGCGAGGTCGATGCTGAGGTCGCCGAGGATGCCACCGTAGTTGTGGTGCAGCGGCCAGTTGGCTGTTTGCGGCAGCGAGGCGAAGGCGCTGGCCAGCAAGATGACGGCGATCGGTGCGGCCGCCAGCTTGACGCGAACGTTTTTGATGGTCTCGCCGTTGAGCAGATGCAGGCCCCAGAACACCGGGGGCAGGAAGACAAAGACGCTGCCGAGACCAACCATCTGCATCAGCAGGTCGGACAGGATGGCGCCGATCGGGCCGAGCAGGTTGTGGGTGGCACCGCTGGTGATGTGCGCGAGGCTGGGGTCGGCGGCGGACCAGGTGAGCAGGCTCAATGCCCCGGCGGCACAGCCCGCCAGCATGATCGCGCCCGATACTCTGCAAAGCCACCCTCTGAGCCAACCCGTAAGGGAGGCCGACAGCGAGGGGGCGACACCTCGATACGCCATTCGTACAAAACGCGGTTACGCCGAAACCTTAACGACACGCTCCAGCGCTTCCCGGATGGTTGCCACGTCGTGCACAAGCGCGACGCGGACGTAGCCATCGCCCGGATTTATGCCCTGGCGATCGCTCTGGGCCAGGAAGGCGCCGGGTATGACCTTGACACCTGCCTTTTGCCAAATGGTTAACGCCGCCCGCTCGCCGTTGCCGAGGTGGCGCATGTCGAGCCAGAGGAAGAAGCCGCCGCCTGGCCGCTGATAGCCGAAGCGCCCGGCCAGCACTTGATCACACACGTCGAACTTGGCGCGGTAGGCCCGGCGGATTGCCTCCACATGCGCCTCGTCCGACCACACGGCCGCCGACGCGTGCTGCACGACGCCCGGCATCTGCGGGGCGGTCTGGTTGCGGATCTCGGCCAGCGTCTCGAGCAGGTCGCCGTCGCCGACAATGAAGCCGGAGCGCAGCCCGGGAAGGTTGGAGCGCTTGGACAGCGAATTGAAGACGAGCAGGTTCTTGAAGCGCTCCGGCGTGGCGGCCGCAACTTCAAGACCGCCGGTCGGCGGCGCGCCGGTGTAGATCTCCGAATAGCACTCGTCGAAGAACAGAATGAAATCGTGGCGGCGCGCCAATGCGAGGGCGCGATGGATGTAATCGGGAGTGGCGACCGCACCTTGCGGGTTGGAGGGTGAGCACAGATAGAACCCGGCCGTGCGACGCAGGATGTCGGGCTCGCGCTCGAGCGCGTCGAGATCGGGCAGGTGGCCGGTGGCGGCCGTAGCGTTGAGGTAGAACGGCTCGCAACCGGTGCCGTACGCACCGCCGACATAGGCCTGATAGTAGGGGTTGGTGATCAGCATGACCGGCTGACCGTCGAAGGTCTTGCGACCGACGGCGGGTAGCGCCGCAAAGTACAAGCCCTCGCGCGAGCCGTTGATGGGCAGAATCTCGCGGCTTGCATCGATGGCGCCGGCGAGGCCATAGCGACGGCCGATCCAGGCGGCGATCGCGTCGCGCAGCTCGTCGGAACCGCGGATCTTGGGATAGCTGCCAAGGTCGACCTTGGCTTCGGCGAGCTTGTCCGTGACGAAGGCCGGCATCGTCTCGCGCGGATCGCCGACGGTCAGCTCGATCGGTTTGGCATGACCGGGCGCAACAGTCTCGAACAGGCGCCGCGCCCGGGTGAAGGGCGACATGATGGTGCCCTGGGTCAGAGCTTGCAGGCCAGAAAGGGCAGGCATGGCAGTCCTCGAATTGCGCGTGCGCGTGCGTATCATCTCTGCCGGAGCGCGGCACGCCGAAGGGATGCTCCCAGCATGACGCAGGCTCGAGACGACCGCTACACGCGGCCCAAGCGCACGTCTTCTTCCGGGTTGGCACCGATCTTGTGCACGGCGAGGTCGGCACCCCGGCGCTCGTCCTGGGCACTGAGCCGGAAGCCCATCACCATGTCGACCGCGCCATAGATCACAAAGCCTGCCAGCACACCGTACGCCGCCCCCATCAGGCTGCCGACCAGCTGCGAGGCAAACGTCACGCCGCCCGCGCCGCCCAGCGCCGTGAGGCCGAAGATGCCGCAGGCGATACCGCCCCACAGTCCGCACAGTCCGTGCAGGGGCCAGACGCCCAGCACGTCGTCGATTTTCCAGGTGTTGCTGGCGAGCTGGAACACGAACACGAAGATGACCCCGGCCACGCCGCCCACCAGCAGCGACCCGATCGGATGCATCACGTCCGAGCCGGCGCACACGGCAACCAGTCCGGCCAGCGCCCCGTTGTGGATGAAGCCCGGATCGCCGTCCCCGGCCACCAGGGCAGCAATGATGCCGCCGCACATGGCCATCAGCGAGTTCATCGCCACGAGGCCGCTGACGGTCTTGAGCGATTGCGCGCTCATCACGTTGAAGCCGAACCAGCCGATGCACAGCAGCCAGGAGCCCATGGCGAGCCAGGGGATCGAGGAGGGCGGAATGCCGATCACGCGGTTCGGCTCATAGCGGCCAAGCCGCGGGCCGAGGACGCGGACGGCGGCAAAGCCCATCCAGCCGCCAACTGCATGCACGACGATCGATCCGGCGAAGTCGTGGAACTCGGCGCCCAGCTGGGCTTTGAAGAAGGTCTCCTGCAGGCCGAAGTTCTTGTTCCAGACGATGCCTTCGAAGAACGGGTAGAAGAGCCCGACGATCAAAGCGGTGGCAACGCACTGCGGGAGGAACTTGGCGCGCTCGGCTATGCCGCCCGAGATGATGGCCGGCACCGCCGCCGCGAACGTGCACAGGAAGAAGAAGCGCACCAGGGTCAGGCCCTGCGCGTCGTAGCCCTCGGCGCCGCCGCTGATCGCCGGGGCGCTCAGGAAGAAGGTGACGCCGTAGGCAATGGTATAGCCGACGAAGAAGTAGGCAACGGTGGAGATGGCGAAGTCGACCAGGATCTTGCACAGCGCGTTAACCTGGTTCTTGTGCCGCACGGTGCCGGCTTCCAAAAAGGCAAAGCCGCCGTGCATGGCAAAGACCAGCACGGCACCCACCAGCAGGAACAGCACATCGGCGCCGACCTGAAGCCCGGCCAAGCTTTTCTGGACGTCGTCCATCCCCATCCCCCCGGTGAGCTGCGGTCGTAGGCGACCATCATGACAGCCTGTGCCGCTGCCTAGAACATAGGCAAAGCTCGCCAATCGGTGTCAAGAGAAGATGGCAGCCGGCGGCCACATCATCCGAAGCAAAGAAGCAAATCCGTCGCCGGCACGGCCGGCGGTCTCGGCAGCAGGCGAACCGACGTGATCTGCCATCAAGCTGCAGGGCGCGCACAACCGGGGGTCCTTACCCCTGCGCGGCGGGCACGGCACTCGGCAATTGCGGGCGGGCCAATGGCTGCCGATCGCCCGGTGCGAGCTCCAGGGCCGGGCTCGCCGTCCGGGACCGCAAAAAGGCAATGCATGCTTGCCGCGCGGCCCAGGCGATCGAGCAACGGCTTCACCGAACCCGGCGCGGGTTCATGTAGAGGTCGGTTTCCTGCTTCTCGAGCTTGGGCGTGAATTTACCTTTGGCGATGTCGCGCACGAGGGAACGCATGTGCCGCCGCGCGTCATGGTTGAAGATAATCATGCCGCAGAACATCTTGAGCACGATGAGCAGGCGCGGATCGGCGTGCTCCGACTTGACCCGGCCCTTCCAGTAGCCGCCGATCGAGAACACGCGCCCGTCCAGCCAGCCGATCTTCTGGTTGTGGTGATTGTAGAGCGTGTAGTCGCCGCCGAGATCGATGAAATCGCGGCGCAGCCGATAGAAGGTCGGCTTGCCGTCCTCAAGCAGGAAGAAAGAGAAATTCTCCGGCAGCAGCGGCCACTTGTTGGCCGACCGTTCCAGGTAGACCATCTGCTCGTGGTCGCCGGTGTTGAGCGAGAACACGGTGACCGGCAGGCCGCGCGCTCCGAGCGTCAGCTGCAGGCTGCGACCGATCATGAGATCCATGGTGGCGCGCCAGTTGAGGGTCTCGTTGAACAGCTTGAACACCAGGCGCTTGTCCATGCCGGTGTTCCTGCGCCAGAGGTCCTCGCGGTAGCCGAGCAGGCCGGTGCGCTCGCCGTTCTCCTTCACCTCCGCGTAGATATCCATGTCAGTGGTGAACTGGCGCGACTTCGCCCGGTTGCGGCTGTGCTTGTAGATGCCGAACTCGGTCCAGTTCAGATCCGTGATCCAGATGTCGACCACGAACTCGGCATATTCGGCCTTGGTGCGGCGGGACCGCTTGCCCTTGGTTTGCGGGCCCTCGGTTTGCGGGCCCTTGGTTTGCGAGGCTGCGTTGGCAGGCTTGGCGGTGCGTTGCAGCACCTCGGTACGCGCTTCCTTGGCGGCCTCGGCCGCCGCTGCGTCTGCTTCAAGCTCCGCCGTCCTGCTTCCGTCTGCCATGCTGCCGCCTCCTGCAGAAGCGCCCGACGCAGCACAGCGGCGCGAATCAGTCTGGCGACGTTAGCATTGCCGCCGGTCCAGGAAATGGGCCGCCGCACAGGCCTTCAAAAAAGCTGTGAGTGCAGGGACTTGGCGCGCCCATGGGCGCTACGTGCGCGTGCCGAATATCTCCGAGCCGACGCGAACATGGGTGGCGCCGAAGGCGATCGCCGTTGCGAAGTCGGCGCTCATGCCCATGCTGAGGCCGCCCAGGCCGACGTCGCCGGCGAGCTTGGCCAGGAACGCGAAATGGATCGCCGCTTCCTCATCGACGGGGGGTATGCACATCAGGCCGGCGATGTCGAGCTTCAGCTCCTCGCGGCACAGTCGTACGAACGCGGCAGCCTCGCGCGGCATGATGCCGGCCTTCTGCGGCTCCTCGCCGGTGTTGACCTGCACGAACAGCTTGAGCCGCTTGCCCTGCCTCGCCATCTCGGCGGCAATCGCTTCGGCGATCTTGGGCCGGTCGATCGTGTGAATGGCATCGAATAGCTCGACGGCTTCCCTAGTCTTGTTGGATTGCAGCGGGCCGATCAGGTGCAGATCGATGCCGGGGTAGCGGTCGCGCAAGCCTGGCCACTTGGCCTTGGCCTCCTGCACGCGGTTCTCGCCGAACATGCGGTGGCCGGCATCGAGCACGGGTGTGATGTCGTCGGCGCCGAACGTCTTGGTGACGGCGATGAGATGCACCAAGGCCTGATCGCGCTTTGCCGCGCGCGTGGCGGCCTCGATGCGAGCGCGGACGGAGGCGAGGTTGGCGGCGGCTGTCATGTGGATGTACCGGGATAGCGCTCGAACTCGTGGCCCTCGGAGCCTAGCAGCTGCATGTATTTGCGATGGATGAAGAGCTTGTCGCGACCGACTTTCTCTTCTTCGAGAACGCCGATGGCCGCCAGCTGCTTCAGGTATCGTGACGCCGCGACGCGCTTGGCGATGCCGCGGTCGGCGAGATGGCTGATGCGGGTGTATGGCTGGGCGAAGATGGTTTCGATCAGCTCCCATGAGTAGATGCTGTCGGCGTTGGCGCGAACATAAGCGGCAGTGTTCTCCATGAGATCGCGGATGGCGTGGATGCGCGCGTTGGTCCACTTCGCCGTGCTTTCGACCGCGGTCAGCATGTAGAGCACCCAAGGCTCCCACTCGCCACGTTGCGTCACGCCCTGCAGCAGCGCGTAGTACTGGCCTTTGGTGCGGACGATGTGGCGGCTCAGATAAAGCGTCGGGATTTCCAGCAGGCCCGCCTGGATGAGCGCCAGGATGTTGAGAATGCGGCCCGTGCGTCCGTTGCCGTCGATGAAGGGGTGGATCGCCTCGAACTGGTAGTGCAGGACCGCCATCCGTACCAACGGATCCAGGTCGTCGGCTGTGTTGGCGAATTGCTCCCAGTTGGCGAGCAGCTCGCGCAGCCGCTCGGCGCCTTCGGGGGGAGTGTAGATCACCTCGCCGGTGAACGAGTTGCGCAGCGTCGTGCCGGGCGTCGTGCGGATATCGAGATCGACGCCCTTGATCTGGCTGCACACCTCGGCGGCCGTGCGCGCGGTTAGCGGCCGCGTCTGCAACGATTGGATGCCGCTGTAGATGGCTGCGCGATAACGCACCGCCTCTTTGGCGGCCGCATCGTTGCCGTCGTCGGCATGGCTCGCCTCGCGGAACAGCGCATCATTGGTGGTGACGATGTTCTCGATCTCCGAGCTGTCCTTGGCTTCCAGCAGGGGGATCGTATTGATGAGAACCGACTGGTCGGGGATGAGCTGACCTGCAAGGCGCAGTTCGGCAACTGCAATGCGCGACGGCATCGAGGCTTTGAGAATGGCCTTCGAGTCGAGTTCGGCGGCCGGCGGCAGGGCTGGCAGATCATTGTAAGGTTTGTTCGGATCGCAAGGCATGTATATGTTCATGAGAATCGGTTCGGTGAACATATAGTGCAACACATGCGCCGTCGATGCGCATGTGGGCTGGGATATGTTCATGGTTTTACGAATTGTGAATACATTGTCGGGGCGGGTGCAGGCCGTGCGCGTATTTGCAGCGATATGTTCACAAAACACCGAATCGTGGACATATTGTTCCGATATGTCTACATTGTGGACACCAACCTGGCCTCATGCCCGCGCAACCGCGCAAGGTCGACACATCCGCATTAGCTGCAGGGCCCAGCCCATCCTTGACCGGTCCCGGCCCCATCGGTCATTAACCGCTCCGCGACCGAATTCCGAGAGCCCCTGACGATGGCAAGCGAACGCTACAACGCGCCCGTGCGCGAGAAGCACTGGCAGAAGGTGTGGGACGACCAGGGTACGTTCCAAACCAACGACAAGAGCAAGAAGCCCAAGCGCTACCAGCTCGAGATGTTCCCCTACCCCTCGGGGCGCATCCACATGGGGCATGTGCGCTGCTACACGCTGGGCGACGTGATGGCCCGCTACAAGCGGGCCAAGGGCTTCAACGTGCTCCACCCCATGGGCTGGGACGCATTTGGCCTGCCCGCCGAGAACGCCGCCATGGAGCGCAAGGTTCACCCCCGCAAGTGGACCTACGAGAACATCGACACCATGCGCGGCCAGCTCAAGGCCATGGGCCTGTCGATCGACTGGTCCCGGGAGTTCGCCACCTGCAATCCTGAGTATTATCAGCACCAGCAGCGGCTGTTCCTGGACTTCTTCAAGAAGAAGTTGGCGTACCGCAAGACGGCCAAGGTCAACTGGGACCCGGTCGAGAACACCGTGCTCGCCAACGAGCAGGTGATCGACGGGCGCGGCTGGCGCTCGGGCGCGGTGGTGGAGCAGCGCGACCTGACCCAGTGGTTCTTCAAGATCACCGCGTACGCCGAGGAGCTGCTGCAGGCATTGGACACGCTGCAGGCCACCTGGCCGGACTTCGTGTGCACCCAGCAGCGAAACTGGATCGGCAAGTCGACCGGAGCGAACATGAAGTTCGCCCTGGAAGGCGGCAAGCTGCCGAAAAAACTGCAGACCCTGGAAGTCTTCACCACGCGGCACGATACGATCTTCGGCGCCTCCTTCATGGCGATCTCGGCCGAGCATCCGTTGGCAGCGCACCTCGCGCAGAAGAACAAGGAGCTCGCCGAATTCATCGAGGAGTGTCGCAAGATCGGCACCAGCGAGGAGGCCTTGGCGAAGGCCGAGAAGAAGGGTTTCGATACGGGCATCGTCGCCGTGCATCCCTTCAAGGACGGCGTGCAGCTGCCGGTCTACGTGGCCAACTTCATCGTCATGGGCTACGGCACCGGCGCCATCTTCGGCTGCCCGGGCCACGACCAGCGCGACCTCGATTTCGCCCGCAAATATGCGCGCCCCGTGGTGCCGGTGGTGCTGCCGCCAGGGGCCCAAGCCGATGCGTTCAGCATCGGTGCCGAGGCCTATGTCGGCGAAGGCACCATGATCAATTCCGAGTTCCTGAACGGACTCACCATCGAAGCCGCCAAGGACAAGATCGCTGGCCTGCTGGAAGAGCGCGGCATCGGCGAACGCAAGGTCAACTACCGCATGCGCGACTGGCTGCTGTCACGCCAGCGCTACTGGGGCTGCCCGATCCCGGTCATCCACTGCCCGACCGACGGCATCGTGCCGGTGCCCATCGAGGCGCTTCCGGTGCAGCTGCCGGAGGACGTCACGTTCGACAAGCCCGGCAACCCGCTCGACCACCACCCGACCTGGAAGCACGTGAAGTGCCCCAAGTGCGGGGAGCCCGCCGTGCGCGAAACCGACACCATGGACACCTTTGTCGACAGCTCCTGGTACCAGTTCCGCTACACTGCCCCCAACGCCGCCACGCCGACCGACAAGAAGGCGCTGAAATACTGGGCGCCCATCGACCAGTACATCGGCGGCAAGGAGCACGCGGTGCTGCACCTGCTGTACGCTCGCTTTTTCACGCGCGGCATGAAGGCAACCAAGCACGTCGATTTCGACGAGCCGTTCACTTCGATGTTCACGCAGGGCATCGTCGTGCACGAGACCTATCGCAGCGAGAACGGCGACTGGCTCACTCCCGACGAGGTGAAGATCGAAGGCGACGGTCCGAACCGGCGGGCCACCTCCATCGCCACCGGCCGCCCGGTCGAGATCGGCGACATCGAGAAGATGTCCAAGTCGCGCAAGAACGTGGTCGATCCCGACGACATCATCGCCCACTACGGCGCGGATACGGCCCGGCTGTTCATCGTGTCGGACAGCCCGCCCGACCGCGACATCATCTGGACCGACGCTGGGGTGGCGGGCGCCTCCCGCCAAGTGCAGCGCATCTCGCGCCTGATCGACGAGGTCGCCGAGAAGCAGCCGGGCAAGCTCGGCCCCAAACCGGCCACATTCGGACCGGAGGCGCACGCCTTGCGGCGCGCCGCCCACAAGACGCTGCACAGCGTCGGCCAGAACATCGAGGGCCTGCGCTACAACGTTGCCGTGGCTCAGCTTTATGAGCTGACCCACGCCCTGTCCGCGGCCCAAAGTCAGCGCGGGGAAGGCCTGGACTGGGCGATCCGCGAGGCGGCCGAAATGCTCGTGCAGATGATAGGGCCCATGCTGCCCCATCTGGCGGAGGACTGCTGGGAGCGGCTCGGATACAACACCCTGCTCGCAGATCAGTCGTGGCCGGAGACCGAGCCGGCTTTGCTCGTTGACGATCGGATTACCATTGCCGTACAGGTAAATGGTAAGAGACGGGATGAGCTTACGATCGCTCGCACCGCCTCCAAAGAGGAGATCGAGGCAGCTGCTCTCAAACTCGAGACGGTTGCACGGGCTTTGGACGGACGGTCGGCTACGAGAGTGATCGTCGTGCCGCAAAGGATCGTGAATGTCGTCGGCTGAGGCTGGCAAGGCTCGGATGAGCCGCCGGAGTTTAGTGCGAGGACTTTCCCTGCTGCTGGCCGCGGCGCCGGCTCTATCGGGTTGCGCCGACGGCTTTAGGCCACTGTACGGCGTCGGTTCGGCAGGAGCCGGAGCCGGCACCCAGAAGCGGTTGGCCAAGGTCGATTTTGCGCCCGTTCCCGGCCGGGTGGGTCAGCGCATTCGCAACGAGCTGGTATTCCAGAGCAACGGCGGTGGTGGCGGCAGTGCCGAGGCGCCCAGGCAGCGCCTTGAGATCGCGCTCAAGGAATCGCTGGTATCCACCCTCGTCCGGGTCGACGGCGAAGCGGCCGGCCAGATCTATTCGATCGAGGCGTCGTTCCGGCTGATCGACATCAACAACAAGCAGATCTTGTTCCAGGGCACCAGCGTCGCCCGAGCCGGCTTCGAGCGCTTCTCGTCCGTTTATTCGAACGTGCGCGCCCGCGAGGACGCCGAGAACCGGGCCGCCCAGACGGTCGCCGAGGACATCAAGACCCGCCTTGTGACGTATCTGTCGCGCGAGGCTTGACACCCACGCTCATCATGTTGGAAGTCTGGTGGGCGCCAGGTGGCGGGACCGCATGGTCGCTATCAAGACACATCAGGCCGATGCCTTCCTGAAGGGCTTCGACCGGCCTGGCGCCACGACGCCGTCGGCCGTGCTCTTGTACGGCACCGACGCAGGTCTGGTCGCTGAGCGGGCCTTGGCGCTCGCAAAGCGTCTCGCCGCGCGCGAGAACCCGCCGGGCGAAATCCTAAGGCTGGACGACACGAGCCTGGAGGATGATCCAGGCCGGATCGCCATCGAGCTGCAAACCGCGCCGATGTTCGGCGGCCGCAAGATTGTGCGGGCGACAACGGGCCGGCGCATCACCGCAGCGACGCTGAAGCCGCTGGTCGAGAGCGGGGCGCTGGAAGGCTTCCTGATCGTGGAAGCCGGCAACCTGCGTCCCGATGATGCCCTGCGCGCGCTGTTCGAGAAGGCTCCGCTCGCGGCAGCCGTCGCCTGCTTTCCCGACGAGGCGCGTGATCTGGAAGGCATGATCCGCGAGGTGCTGGCCGGAGCCAAGCTGCAGATCACCCCGGACGCGAGAACGCTGCTGGTGGCGCGACTTGGCGCCGACCGCGGCCTGTCGCGCGCCGAGGTGGAGAAGCTCGCCCTGTATGCGCTCGGCAAGGACACCATCGAGGAGGGCGACGTGGAGGCGGCGGTCGGCGACGCCGCCGAGCTGGCGCTCGACCGGATCGTGATGGCTGCCGCCTCGGGCCGCACGGCTGCAGCCGTCAGCGAGTGCGACCGCAGCATTGCAGGTGGCGAGGACGCCCAGGCGGTGATCCTGGCCCTGCAGCGGCATTTCCTGCGCCTGCACCGCACGCGCAGCGCGCTCGACGCCGGCCGGACCATGGATGACGCGCTGCGCCAGCTCAAGCCTGCGCCCCATTTCAAGCAGAAGGATGCCTTCGCACGGCAGTGTCGCGACTGGAGCCTGGTCAAGCTCAACGCGGCGCTGGCAGCGATCGCCGAAACGGCTAAGCGCGCGCGCCTGGCATCCGCCCTCGACAGCGTGCTGGCCGAACACCTGCTGATGGACCTGGGGGCACTGGCGAAAGGCCCTGCGCCCCAAGCGGCGCGACCGTTGCCGCCGGCAAGTTGACCAACCGCCTGGCGCCGGGCCAAGTAGGCGCCCATCCAGACGGGGCAGGAGCCATTCCATGCAACATCACGACGTCGTCGGCATCGGCAATGCGATCGTCGATATCATCGGCCGCTGTGACGATGCGTTCCTGGGGCAGCACCAGCGCACTAAGGGATCGATGCAGCTGGTCGATCGGGAGACCGTTGCCAAGCTTTACGACGCCATGGGACCGGCCGTGGAAATCTCGGGCGGATCGGTCGCCAACACGATGGCCGGCATCGCCTCGTTCGGCGGCAAGGCCGGCTTCATCGGCAAGGTCGCGCAGGACCAGTTCGGTACGGTGTTCGCCCACGACATCCGCGCCGCCGGCGTCACCTTCACCACGCCCGCCGCAGCGGCCGGAAGCGACCCGACTGCTTGCTGCTTGATCCTGGTGACGCCCGACGGCCAGCGCACCATGAACACCTTCCTGGGCGTGAGCCCGCAGCTGGGTGGCGGCGAAATCGACGCCGAGCTGATCCGCTCGGCGCGCATTGTCTATCTGGAAGGCTACCTGTTCGATCGGCCGGAGGCGAAGTCGGCTTTCCGGCAGGCGGCGGCGATTGCCGGAAAGGCCGGACGGCAGGTAGCGCTCAGCCTGTCGGACTCGTTCTGCGTGGAACGGCATCGCGCCGAGTTCATCAGCCTGATCCACGCGCAGGTCGACATCCTGTTTGCCAACGAGGCGGAAATCACCTCGCTGTACCAGACGAACTCGTTTGAGGAAGCGGCCAAGCGCGCGGCCGCCGACACCAAGCTTGCCGCCATCACGCGCTCGGAAAAAGGCAGCGTCATCCTGGGCGGGGGA
>Ga0075418_10005147_pt1 | contig 14803 bp, 13 predicted proteins | sample SoiMetdeltSBSDD2_FD_81776 | JGI IMG/M metagenome (GOLD analysis project Ga0075418, IMG submission 81776) | Bulk soil microbial communities from a Populus tree surrounding site in Tennessee, USA - Soil MetaG P. deltoides SBSDD2 | ecosystem: Environmental > Terrestrial > Soil > Tree plantation...
ATTCTGACCATTGATTTGCTGCCCAATCTTGGACCAGGTACACTATTACCAATCACGAAAGTCATTCGGCTAGATTGATAAGCTTGTTATGTCTGACCCTACTTCCTATCTCCTCTCCTGACATAATCACGTTGCTATTAACCCCTGTCAGATTCACTTTACTACAACAATCCTAAAATAATCCTTGACAACTAATTTCGACTGTTGCTATTTGCTTGCGCAGATAAGTAGAACCTTCCCGCGCACGATAGAGCTTGCTGCGTAGTCCGGCCACGACACCTTTCGTTCTTTAGGTTCGCATTGCGTTTTTGTTGTCCCAGTTAACCGCCGCGGTTGCTGGCCTTCGGTGGAGCGGAAACAGGGAGTCACTCGCTATGAAGATAATTCGGTTCACGTTTGTAGGCTTAGTCATCGAGCTCAGTCTTCTCACGTCAGTGTTGATGGGTCAAACTATTCAGGAGGTCCGAATAGGATGGGACGCGTATAGAGCACCTGCGCCTCAAGTCGGTCCGAGTACAGCACGGCCTGCCGATATCTTCACGCTCCTGGCACGGCGCTCATTAGCCGGATTACTGCCCAGGCAACGAAACCCTCAAATCTCGGTCGATCAAATAGTTATTTTAACCGTGAACGTAGAAGGAACGGAGATCGACGGGCAGCTTATCCCTGATCCCCGGATTCTCCGCGCAGAACAACCTGCCCCGAATGGGGAGTTGAGAGGTGAAGTGCTGCAGCATGTTAATACGGAACTTCTAATAACTATCCCAGATGATCCCACCATCGCTGAACTCCGGCTGTACAAACCGAGATGGACAGGAACGACATTCGTCCTGGATTGGTTAGGCGCAATCCCACTCCGCTGAGGATTCTAGAATGAAGATCATATGTTTAGGGTTCCAAAAGCTAGGTACGGTCACCGCTGTTATAATATTGCTGATCACTCTTACTCACGGAGCATGGGCAGAGCCAATTACAACTATTCGGAACAACGGTGATTCCGCCAATCGCGTGGATTTGGTCGTACTCGGCGACGGATACGCGGTCAATGAAATTGCCAAATACGAATCCGACGTCGAAAGCTTCGTTCGGGGGCTATTCGCACAAGAGCCGTTTACCGAATACCAACGTTATTTCAATGTGCATCGCGTTGATCTTATTAGCAATCAGCCTGGTGCTGACCACCCGGAACGAAACCCTCCAGTTTTCCGGGATACTGCCTTAGACGCGACTTACAATTGCGCCGGAATCCAGCGGTTGATCTGCGTTAACATAGCAAAAGTCAATGATGTCCTATCCAGGAGCGTACCAGCTGATCAGAGGGAGGTTGTCCTGGTACTCGTAAACGACAATGAATACGGGGGATCCGGTGGAGCTATTGCGGTTGCATCGATCAATTCGGCAGTGGTCGAGCTTGTCTTGCATGAATTGGGACACAGCTTTGGTCTTTTGGCTGATGAATATACAGACTCACCGCCGTCTTGTAATAATATTGTTGAGCCACCAGAACCAAATGTCACGAAGGAGACGTCCCGCAGCCTAATTAAATGGAATTTTGGTGGAGGGTCGCCCACCGGTTGGATCGAGCTAAGCACTCCCGTTCCTACAAACAGCATCACGCCGGGAGTTCCGGGACTTTATCAGGGCGCCAAGTACTGTCCTGCCGGATTGTACCGCCCCACATTCAATTCTAAGATGCGCAGTTTGGATGTTCCATTTGAGCAAATCAACTCCGAACAACTCGTAAAGCGAATTTACAACTGGGCATCACCGATAGACTCAAGTGAGCCGAGCGAATCAATTGTAAATCTTGTCTCAGGACAGATTCAAATATTTGATGTAACATTGCCGCAGCCTCTTAACCATTCTCTGGATGTAACCTGGAAGGTTAATGGCGATACAGCGGCGACAACCGAACAATTCATATTTTCTGCTTCAAGCGTGGGATCACACACTGTGGAGGTCTTCGTCACCGATCCGACCGTGCTAGTGCGAAATGATGCCGGTGGCGTCCTAAAACAGAGTCGGAGGTGGGATATCATAGTAGAGTCAGCACGAAAGCTCGTCGCTATCGACATCAGGCCCAAGAGCGATGCTAATAAGATAAATCTAAAGAGTGCCCAGAGCATTAACGTGGCGGTTTTCAGCATCAACGGCTTTGATGCAATGGCGGTTGATCCGAACAGCGTGCGGTTTGGTGCGAAAGGGACTGAGGCAGTTCCTATTCATGTTGGCCGGAGAGATGTCGACGGAGACGGAACGCGCGACCTTGTCGTTCGCTTTCGGATCCAGGATTTGGGCATTCGGTGTGGAGATACTTCGGCAACCCTAAGCGGGCAGACTTTTACCAGTCTAGCGATTATTGGCTCAAGTCCAATCAGAACAGTACAGTGCAAACCCAGCGCGCCGCAGCCAGAAGAAAACCGGAGTGTCTCACTCGGAAAACAATAGGCCGTAATCTGGTGCCGTCTCGAGCTCCTGCCGCTGAATCAGTGCTCGCGAAATCTTGCTGGGATGAAAGTACACGACACTGATCCTCATAGCAGCTATAACTGGTTTCACATGATTGGGGGGAGAGACAAAGCGGACGCGAACCCTTTTCTTGACACCCTTAAATTCCGTCCATCCGCAAATCGCCAGGGTCAAGCTGAGCGCCCAGCGCGACGACACGGCGATCGCGAGCAAGAAGTTGTGGCGTTGAATTCAAAGATGTGTGCGGGATGCACAAAACGAAAAGCAAGAAAGTCTAACGTACAACTTCTGATCCTTTTTCCGACGAGGTGCTCCTGGCGAGCACGCTTTAAGCAGAAAAGTAGCCTTTCCCCTTTAGCTTGTCGTCACAATTCCGCGACCGTGCTATGGCTGACCGCGGCACGCTCAACGTTCCGCCGTGCTGCCGGGAAAATTCTTACAAAAGCCAGCGGCGCCGCTGTGACGGTGGCAACTGCAACCAGTATGACCGCTGCGTTCACCGCTTCATCGATGACGCCGAGTTTTTTTGCAATAGCGGCCGCCAGCGTGACAACCATCAAAAGCGGTCCGAAAGAACGTGCTTCTTCCATCCAAACCTCGCCGTAGAAACTCTCGCAAAAAATGTCTTACGACATATTGAAGATTTTCTCTTGGCGATCAAGCTAGCTGCCCCATTTCAATTAAAAAATGAACTCAGCGGCGCCTGTAGCGCGCACAAAACTCAATTCGACACAAATTCTATTTTGGGGGATCATGGGGGAACGTTGTTGACTAGCCGGTAGGTAGGCATTAGGCAACAGGGAAAGCGGAAAGCTACACGATACTGTGACGATACTGTGTCTACCATCGGAATTTATGTATTTCTCGTTGATCGCAGACTGTGGTCATAAATAATTAAATGTCTGACACTCAACTGTGAACTCATTTCATCTATGCATCGCTGGGCTCTTCGTCCGTCATGGTTTCCACGAGCCGGAGCATTTGCTTCAATTCCGCGGCATCGACGCGATGGGCTTGGTTCTGTCGCACAAGATCCGCCATGCGCGCTACCGTCGGGGCATCGAATAAAGCCTTGACGGGCAGGTGCAATTTAAGTTTTTGGAGCACCCGAGATAAGACCCGCGTGGCGGCCAGCGAGTGCCCACCGAGGTCGAAGAAATCGTCGTGGATGCCGACGGGACCGATGGCGAGAACCTCTGCCCAAATTTCTGCAAGGAGCCTTTCAATCTCCGACCGTGGCGCGCTGTAGGCGACTGCCAAATCGGGCCTTGGTCCATGGGGGGCGGGGAGCGCCAAGCGATTGATCTTACCATTGGGCGTGAGCGGCAACGAGTCCAAGAATATGAAGTCCGTCGGCACCATGTGGGCCGGGAGCTTATCTCTGGCGGCTTTCCGCAGAGCCGAGATCGCTGGAAACGGTTTTTCAAAAGCCACAATGTAAGCGACCAGGCGATCGTGAACCGCGCTCGTGGAAGATCCGCAGGTGGCCACGAGCGCCTCCTTGACGTTTTGCTGCGCCAGCAACAGGGCTTCGATCTCGCCGGCTTCCACTCTGTAGCCACGCACGCTTAGCTGAGAATCTTTACGGCCCAAATGATAGAGACATCCATCGGCGCGCAGTCGTCCCAAGTCGCCGGTGTAATAAATTCGTTGATCGCCGCCGTTAGGATCAGCAACAAACTTTTCTCGGCTAAGATCGGGCCGGCGCCAATATCCCGGCGAGAGATAACGGCCCTTAACCACAATTTCGCCGACGGCGTCGATTGGCAATGCGACGCCGGCGTCGTCGATCAAGCAGACCTCGGCTCCCTCGACGGCGTAGCCCACCGCATTTTGGGCCTCCTTGAGAGAGCTCGTCGAGTCGAAATACATTCTTCGCACGGTGCCGGTTTCGGTGGTGCCGAATCGAATCACCAGAATGGTATGGGCGGAAAAATGATGCTGGTATTCCTCGAGTTCTCTCGGCGTCACCAGATCCGATCCCAATTGAATGGTGCGCAGATGCGGAAAGGATTCTTGCCCGGTGAGGGTGCCGGCAAATTGATGAAACAGGACCGGCACCGAAACAAATATCGTGACTTCTTGCCGGATGAGCCAAGCGGAGATCGGGGTCACGCCTCTTTTCCGGATATCGAACGGACAAAGCGTCGCGCCATTGAGCAGGGCGGCGAAGGTGATCTTCATACCTTGGCTGACGCTGCAGGAATAGAGCAGGGCAATGCGATCGGCCGCGCAGATATGCAGGCCGTTGCAATAAATCAGGCTATCGTGCAGCAGATTGGCATGCGTCTGCACGACGCCCTTGGGCTGCCCGGTGGAGCCCGATGTGTAAATCAAAAACGCCAAATCCTGCGACGAGACGGCCAACCCCGGATTGTCGCTTGAACTGGCCCAGCCCAATTGCTCTAGGTTGACCACGTCACAGTTTTGATAAGCAGATTGTTCGGCCAATGAAAGATTCTCGCCGTCGGCGATCAGCAAACTCGCTTGCGAGTCCTGTAAAAGGAAGGCCCTGCGGTCTTTAGGAAAGGACGGGTCGAGCACCAGACAGATTTTGCCCGCTTTCAGCACGCCCATGATTGCGACGAATAACGGAAGCTCATGTTCCATCAGCAAAGCAATCGGCTCTTGAGTTGTTCCTCGCTGTGCAATGATCGAATGCGCCAGGCGGTTCGCGCCTTGGTTTAAATCCTGATAGGTCAAGGTTTGATCGCTCGTTTTAACGGCGGCTTGGCGCGAATATTGAGCGACGATTTTTTCGAATCGTGCCGGGATTGAGAGCGCGACATCTTCAAGGGGAAATTCAGCAAACCGTCCCGAAGGATGAAAGCACTTGGCCCGAATTGCTTGTTGGTCGAGTGGTAGATTCATCCTGCTAAATTTAACGCGTTTTCTCCAACTTCGCCTGATTCGCGTAAGGCGAGCCGGATATTCTTCTACGAAATGAACAATGGAGAATGGATAATTGATAATGGACAATTCAAAGCGTTGCGTTGAAGATCGTCGGACAAGATGACGCACGACGAGAATCCGCCAACGACACGAAACAAAAAATGGTAGGGAAAGCGCTGCAAATTCACGCGGCGGAGGTTATGCCCGCGGATCGTGAAAGATATCCAGCCCGAAGATCCACGACTCAGAGCATGGGTCCATAATAATATTTCCAAAATTCTGGGTCGTCCGATCGCCAGGCAGGTCCGAAACCCTTTTCGAAGAATTTTTCCAACTTCGTGAATAGCCGTTTCCAGGTCGACTGTCCCTTCTCGACCGCATCCAAAACATCATCGATGTGCTCGGCGAGATTGGCGAGCTCTTCTTTCGGCAGATAGGACAACGCACCGTTGACGATCGATGCTTTCAGGGTTTGTGGATTCATCGCATGGGCCGTCAGCATCACGGTGGGAATCTTTTGGTTCACGGTTTGAGTCAGTAAGGCCATACCGTCCACGCCCATGATATCGAGAATCGCCAGATCGTATTTCACATTGGCCGGTGTCCGCGACTCACCGGGACTTAAAAGTTCCGTAGCCTCGTCGTAGCTTCTGGCGCAATCGACCGTGGCGCCATCGAGCACATCGACGATCGTCTCTAAAATGTCCGGCTCGTCATCCACGGCCAAGATCCGAAGCCCCTGTATGCGTGCACTGGAGGCATTTTCCGCCATCTGTTTTCTCCTTCACACCGAAAATTTTGAGCGGCGATCGGCCGACCAGATAACGAACTCGTCACCGGTTCAAACAAACGAGCCCTTGTGTAAATCTTTTCTTCCCGGCTTGCAACCTCGGATGAGGATATCCCGCGGCAGTCCCGTTAGCTCCATTGGATCTTGCCCGGTTCACCGGGAATTCTAAATCGAAACGTCGCACCCTGGCCGGGTAAGCTGTCGAGAGAGATATCGCCGCCGAGCTGGCGTGCCAGAATCAGAGCCCCCGCCAATCCCAGGCCATGGCCTTTTCGCTCGAAACCCTCGTGGATGGCGAGCTGCTTGTAGCGCTCAAAAACCGCCGCATGGTGCTCGGGCGGAATACCTGGACCGTCATCTTTAACTGAAATGATCAGGTCATCGCCTTCTCGATCCAGGGCAATCTCCAGGGCTCGTCGGCGAAAATGCAATGCATTCTGGATTAAATTACCGACGATCAAAGCGAATTTGACCGGGTCCTGAAAAACCCGCACCCGATTGATCTCCGGAGGTATTTTTATCGTGATCCCGGCTTGCGCAAGCGCGGCCTGCTGAGCCTCGCGTGCGGTCGCTTCGCTCAGACGGCCGGCGAGTTGGGCATCGCTGCTTTCGACAGATTCGATCAATACTTTGAGCACCGCCTCGCCGACGTCAAAAGAAGCGAACGAAAACTGCGCCGATTCGGCCCGGCCAATTTCCAACAGTTGATTGACCAGACTCTTGCCGCGCAGGGTCCCGCGAAGAATGCGCCTTACCGCTTTTTCTTGCCGCTCGGTGAGCGGTCCCATTCGTGCGGCTTGGTCGATCAGGGTACGGGCTGCCGCCTCGATCAATGAGAGCGGCCCTTTAAGCTCATGCACCAAAAGTTGTGTGTCCAGGGCGCGAAAGAAATCGTCCGAATCGGCCGCCGCTGGCGCAGGTTTTTCAGCCATAACTGCTCCGTGGTTTTGTCCTAACGGTCACGCGGCCTCAATAGGGCCGGGGGAAATTCGAGCGAAAATACGCTGCCGGCGCCGACCTTGCTGGCGAAACAAAGCTTGAAACCATAACGCTCCGAAAAAAGCTTGAGGCGCTGCAGGTCGAGGCCCTTGCCGCCGGCGCCGAAGTCGTAGGGTCGGCCCGACGAATAACGATCGGTGGCGCCCGCATGGATGAAGCCATGGAATAGATGTTCTTGTAGTTCCGTGTCGATCCCGACGCCTGTGTCGCGAATATCGAGCTGCACGTTCCCGTTCGCTTCGCGTAGCACGAGGCTGATGGTTCCACCGTCGGGCGTGGCTTCGATCGCGTTGCGCAGCAAGCCGCGAAAAGATTTGAAGAGCAATGGCTCGGGAAGAACCACCGCCGGAACTGGTTCGAGCGTCTGCTCCAAAGCGATTCGGCGATGGTTGAAATCGGGACGCAAGGCTTCCACCGCCTGCGGAATCCAGACATCCATCACCAACGTCTCAGGCTTGTGATTGGCATGCTGAGCATAGATTTGACCGATCTTCTGCGCCAGCCGTTCCTGCAAGTAAGCCGGCGCGTTGTGCTCGTCGACGATGCCCTCGAGCACGTCCTGGCAGCGCCGTAACCAATCCGTCAGCATGATTTCTTCGGTGAACGGTCTTTGCGCGGCGATGTCGCAAGCCTCCAGCTGGAGCTCCACCAGTCTCCCAATGGCACGCTGCAGTCGTTCCGCGATCAGGTGAGTCCGCTGCGGGTCCTGTGCGGCGGCCAATTTTTGCAGTAATACGCAAGAGCCGGATATCACCGCTAGGGGTGTTTTCAACTCGTGCGAAAGGTGATCGATCATTTTGGTTTTGGCCTGGTTTTGACTTTCCAGAACCCGGTCCTTTTCGATATAGGCTTCGACCAGTTGAGCGCGCTCGAGGGCAACCAAGATATGGGCATTGAGCCCTTCGAGCAGAGATTCGTCTTCTTGATCAAATCCTGTGCGACTCTTTTTGTTCAGAACCTGAATGACGCCGATAAGTTCTTGACGACTACCGCTTAGCGGCATGCACAGAACCGAGCGGGTCCGAAAACCCGTTTGCTGATCGAAATCATGGTTGAAACGCGGATCGGCATAAGCATCGACAACGTTTGCGACCGTCCGCGTTTGAGCCACATCGCCGGCGATACCGACACCGACCCGAAAACGAATCTCCCCTATCTCGAGCTGGTCGGCCGTCCTGCTCCACAACTCATCGCGGGCTCGGTCGTAGAGAAACAGCGTAGCACGTTCGGCATCGAGCACCTCGGCCGTCTTGCCGATGATCGTACTCAAGAGGTCGTCCAGTCGCAGCTGGTTTGCGAGCGCCTTGGCTACGTCTAACAGAATAGCCAATTTCCGTGTTTGACTCGAAGTCTTCGGCTTCATTGCTATTGTTTACGGCCGCAACTCACGACGTCAGCTCGCGATCGCGCGCGATGCAGATTCCTCCTTGATCACTATCTAACGCGTTTTCTCCAACTCGGCCAAACGGGTCTTCGCCTGATTCGCGTAAGGCGAGTTGGGATATTCTTCGACGATCTGCCGATAAAGCTTCGTAGCGTGCGGCCTGTTGAACTGCTTTTCTTCCAACTGCGCGGTATCGTATAAATCCTTCGCTTTATCGCCGCAGCCCGTGAGCAGCAGGAGCATGCAGGCGGCAAGAAACCTTCGCATGAAAACTCTCCTAAATGGTTGGTGTCCGCCGCTATGTCGAACACCAGTCGCTGGGCAGCGATCGTCGATCGACATGGACTGAGAGGCTGCACCAACGCCAGTTCTCCGGCTCGTTACTCTGGTAATTTCGGCGGGGTTGATACTTCCGGCGCGACTTGGCCGGTAAGCGCTTCCATGAACGCGACCAAATCTTTTTGCTCTGCAGGTGTCAGATTGAGCGGGCGGATATCCTTCGAAAGCCACTGATTCGGCGTGCCCCCTTTGTTATAGAACACGACCACATCCTCCAAAGTCTTCAGGCTACCGTCGTGCATGTACGGCGGCCGTTTGGCGACATCGCGTAAGGTTGGCGTTTTGAAAGCTCCTTTATGCTCGTCGTTTTTAGTCACCGTAAATCTTCCCAGGTCGGGGTTGGCCTTATCCATTCCCACACCGAGATTGTGGTAGTTTTCATCGGTGAAATTGAAACTGACATGACAGGTCACGCAATTTGCCTTCCCCTGGAATAGAGCCACACCGCGCTGCGCGGCTGCCGACAGCGCTTTCTTATCGCCCGCGCTGAAACGATCGTAGGGCGAGTTGCCCGACAGGATGGTCCGCTCGTATGCTGCGATCGCTTTGGCGACGCCCTCGGGGTTGAGATCTGTGCCAAAAATCTTGCGGTGCTGTTCTTGATAGTACGGAATCGCGCCCAAGTTTTTGACCAGCAACTCCGGCGATTGGTCCGATGCTTTGATCGCTTGATCTTCGAGCGAGGTGCGCTGGCCGGTCCATTGTTGCGCGTCGCTGAACAAGCGATTGACCAACGTAGGCGAGTGCCGGGACGTCGGTGTCCCATCCCATCGCGCGGAAAACTGCCGCGGATCGCCCCACCCGTTAGTTGGCTCATGGCAGGTAATACACGCTACTGTCCCGTTTCGCGACCATCGCTTGTCCCAAAAGAACTGTTTGCCGAGCGCGATCTTCTCAGGCGTGAGCGGATTGTCGTCAGGAATGAAAGCGGCACTTTCCTGAAGACCAATAGGAAGTTTGAGTTTCAATTGGGCGCCATCGGCTGCGGTGGTGAATGCGCCGAGCGCGAGCACAAACATCACAGAACCCAACTTCATACGGGCTCCTCACAATGAAACCGATCAGAGGCTACATCCGACGGTCGAGCCGGTCAAGAAAAAACGGCGGCCGGTGTAGAAGCTAAGCCGGTGACGGAGCAAGCTCGCAGATCGCAGACTGATCCGGACTTACACTCTGAACTGTGCAATCAGATCGTCTTCCGGGTCCGCGCCGAGACCTGGGCCCTTTGGAACTTCAACTCCGCCGTCGATGACAGGCACGGTCTTGGAGAACGGAGTAGCGCCAAAGTCGGCAAACATCCGCTCGAGCGGAGACTCTTTTTCCTTAACCGCGAGGCAATGCAACACCGCTAGAAACGCCGGTCCCAGATAAAAGGCGTTCGGGACGCAGGTGGCGCCTGCCTGCTCGACCTCGGTGGCTACTCTTGCCATGGCGGTGATGCCCAGTTTGACCATGGCGGGCTGAACGTAATCGGCCTTGCCGATGGTCACCATTCGGCGAAACTCGCGCAGACTGGTTGAGTTCTCGCCGATCCCCATGGCTACGCCGGTGCTCGTGCGCAGCTTGGCTAGTGCTTCGAAGTCCTCCGGAGGATAGATCGGCTCCTCGACCCAGAACGGCTTGTACGGCGCCATCGCCGCGACCGCCGCCTCGGCTTCGGCCGGCGTCCAAGCGCAATTTGTATCCACCATAAGAGGAATGTCGGGGCCTGTCACCTCGCGTGCGGCAGCGACCCCCTCGGGAGTGCGCTCATGCAGCTTGATCTGACGATAGCCGCGCTCGAGAGCGCGAGCGGTGTTGCGCTTAATGTATTCTCGGTTTCCGGAATATTGCAGCAGCGAGGCATAGCATTCGACACGCGTCCGCTTGGCGCCGCCGAGGAGCGTCGATACCGGAACGCCCGCAAGCTTGCCGCGAATGTCCCACAGCGCGATGTCGAGTCCCGCGAGCGCGTGCGCCAGCGGACCGGAGCGGCTCAATGAAAGCAGCATGCGTTCTATGCGTCGGACGAGCTCCTCATCCGAGGCGCTCTGGCCAACGGCGAGACGCCTGATCCAGTTGTCGAACGCTGCGACAACCATCGGACGCGCTGTGCCGAATGATTCACCCCAACCCACCACGCCGCCGCTCGTCGTCACGCGCACGTAAAGGCTTTCCACATGCGTGCGCGGCACGCCTTGAGACATTGGAGCGGGAGCCCAAATGTCCAACGGAATGCGCAGCGTGATCGTGTCGATCGCTGAGATTGTCTCGTCCATGTTTCGATGATTCAAATCAGGAATTCCTGAAAATGTCGAGCTACATCACTCCCGCGCCATCGGCGCATGTCGGTTCGTGATTCCAGGTACATGTTCCGACAGTGTTGGATTGTTGACGATATCTGCCAATTCCGTTGACACCTTTCCGGTGCGGCGCTATAGCTCGCGTCAGCGAAACGATGGGATTCGAATTTCCTGCACAGATGGGCGCTGCAGCCTATGGCTGTGTCCACGTAAACCTCTAAAGACGGAACGAGCAGATTGTCGAAACAATCAGAGCAGGATTACCGCGCCTGGAGGTGGGCATGCTGCGCTTGACCTTGGCTGCGGGCCACTATGATCGGACGGAGGCGCTCCGTGACGGTCGGGTCCGCGCAGAGGGCATCGACTTGACCTACATCATGCTGCGCGTGGAGGAAATCTTCTGGCGCATGGCTCAGCACCGCGAGTTCGACGCCTCAGAGTTCTCCCTGGGGGGGTACGTTGTGCGCCGCGGTCGCGGCGCCGACGACCTCGTCGCGATCCCGGTTTTTCCATCGCGCTTCTTCCGGCAGTCGTGCATCTTCGTCCACGAGGGCTCGGGCGTCCGCAGCCCGGCGGACCTTCGCGGCAAGAGGATCGGCGTACCCGAGTACCAGATGACAGCCGCAGTGTGGGCACGCGGCATCCTGGCAGACGACTACGCCGTGCGCGCGGCCGACGTCGAATGGGTGCAAGGCGGGCTCGAAGAGCCCGGTCGCATTCCATTCGAGCCCGCCGAGCCGGCGGGAGTCACGGTGGGCTTCGCGCCCGCGGACCGCTCGCTGGCGCAAATGCTCGAGAGTGGCGAGATCGACGCGCTGGTCACAGCCAGGACGCCCTCGACCTTTCGGCGAAGCGGTAGCGCAGTGCGGCGGCTCTTCGAGCACCCGTTCGAGGTCGAGCGCGACTATTTCCGCCGAACCGGCATTTTTCCCATCATGCACACCCTGGTGGTCAAGAAAGAGATCCTCGACGCGAACCCCTGGGTGGCGTTTACCTTGTTCAAGGCGTTCTCGGAAGCCAAGGATCTGGCGATGGCTGATCTGACCCAGACAAGCGCGCTGCCGCTCAGTCTACCGTTCCTCGTCGAGCACGCCTACCAGACCATGGACCTGATGGGCGAGGACTTCTGGTCCTACGGACTTGAGAGCAATCGGCGCACGCTCGAGACATTCGTGCGCTACATGCACGAGCAAGGACTGATCCCAAAGCCGATGGCGCTCGAAACCCTGTTCCCGGAGAGCACGCAACGGACGTTCAGGGTTTGACGCGAAGCTAGAAAGCCAAGTGGTATCGGATGCGTTATCTAATTGTCTTAGCCAGTTTGTTGATTTTGCCTGCTGGGACTACCGCAGAGGTAGTCACTTTTCCTGGTGCTGTCGCGGAAGGGTATTCGGCGGTTTCAGAGGTGAAGGGAGATCTGGAGCTTCCCGGAGCGAAGGCAGGAGGAAAGCTCCCAGTTGTGCTAATTTTACACGGGAGCGCGGGTATTGACGGGCGCGGCGAGTTTCATGGAAAGGCACTCAATGCGGCAGGGATCGGTACCCTAGAGATTTTCATGTTTTCGCGCGGCAACCGACCGCGTGCCGGGAGGAACGAGAACCTTACGCACATGTATGGTGCGTTAAAGTATCTGGCTAGCCGACCGGAAATCGATCCAGGACGCATTGCCGTAATGGGTTTTTCGTGGGGAGGCGGACTCTCTCTGACTGCAACCTCCGCGAGTATTACGGAGCTATTCACGGGCGGGCAGGTCCGCTTTGCCGTTCATGCACCATTCTATCCCGTCTGCTGGTCCCACCTTAGGATGTCGTCCGACCCCAAGGCATCGGGGTATGGTAGGTACAAAACACTCACGGGTGCTCCCGTCCTGATGTTCGCGGGCGGTGAGGACGATTATGACGAGCCAGACACTTGCCAGAAATTCATTGCTTCGCTTGCCGAAACAACGCGGAGCCATGTTTCTCTCAAATACTATCCCAAGGCCACGCACGGCTGGGACATTCAGGAGCGGGCAAGAGTGTTTTATGAGAACTCGGCTGCGCTTGGTAGAGGAGGCAAGGTCCGCATGACTCCCCATCGGGAAGTTGCGGAGGACTCGCGTCGGACTGTAGTAGAGTTTTTCGTCCAGCACCTGAGGGTGCCTTGAATGCGACGGTGAGCCAACGCCTCAAGCGAAGCGGGACTGTGTGATTGCAAAACCTAACCGCAGAGCCGACTTGCCGTTCCTCATCACTTCGACTCACTGATTTCGAATCCCAAGCTGCGTAGCAATGCGACTGTCTCTTCTTCGGTCAGGGTGCGCCCAAGTTTCTCGTGCTCCCTGATCAGATGCGCCATCATCTCGGGCTTGAGCACCATCCAAGCCGGCACCTTGGCAATTGTGACACCCTCTTCCATTTTCGCCTCTCCGATCTCGGAGCAACCGATAAACTTTCCACTAGTCGCACGGCTGGACGTTTAAACTCAGCGCTAAAATTGCTTCTGCTTTCCTATCGAACACTCTCCCGAACTTTTAAGTCCGTCACATCCTGGATATCTCACATCTTTGGTTTTCCTTTTTGATCGACTTAGGGCGCAACGATCGCGAGCGAGAAGTTGTGGAGTTGAATTGCAAACTGCGGATGAACGAAACCAAAAGAAAGATAATAATGAGATGGTAATCAATTTACCGGCGGCAATTTCATGGCGCCGAACGGATCGAGCTCTAGAACTTTTGCGCTCTTCGGTTGAATGCCGAACCTTGTACGAATTTCTTCTAGCGGTTCGTGGGCGTGCTGGAAAAAATCAACGTCGAGCACGAGGTCCGTGTTGCAGGCGGCGCCGCGGGCGACGGCTTCCGCCAAGCGTTCGATGCCACCGGGTGCCGAAAGGTTGTGACCTGCCTGCTTGTCGACGACCAGGCTCGTCGGCATGAGCCCGGATTCGAAAAGTGCTAGAACGCCGAAGAATCCGAGCGTCGCGCCGGGCGCGCGGCTGGCGGCAGCCTGAAAGCTGATGACCTCGATTTCACCCATCGGCGTTGTGCCGTAGTCCGCGAGCACGTGCTCCCAATCGTGTTGCGCGACCGCGGCGTTTACGGATCCAGGCTGGCCGGGAACCGTGAAGCCGCGCATCTGATAGAACTCCCACAAGCTGCCACCGACACTGCCTTGAGCACACGAAGCGAGAGCGGTCCACCGCGCGGCTTCGGCGGGATCGGCCTCAATGGTCAGAGCATAGGCCTTGTCACCGGCATGGCGGAGCAGCGCCTCGAACTCCGGCGAGCGCCGATCCAAATCGGCAATCCAGTTCATTCGGTAGAAATCATGGATTGCCTTGGTCAATTCACCGCGCATCAGATCGCGCACATAAAGCAGACTGCGCTCGTGCACATGCAGGGCCGTTGCCCATTGAACAATCGATCGCTCCAGTCGTTCCGGGATCGGATTGCACAGGATCTCGGTCGCAACCATCAGTTGAATCAACTCGTTCCGCTCCGCCTCGCTTCGCAGCGCAGCCACTACCTCGGCCGGAGACGTCGGGGCCATTTTTTCGAAATCGAGGTCCTGACCGAGCAGCCGGTTAAATAGAGTGTGCAGTAGCTTCGGCTGTACCGGCGATTGCCAACCGTCCAGACGGCAAGCGGAGGTCACTGCTCGCGCGACCATC
>Ga0075418_10005149_pt1 | contig 14796 bp, 10 predicted proteins | sample SoiMetdeltSBSDD2_FD_81776 | JGI IMG/M metagenome (GOLD analysis project Ga0075418, IMG submission 81776) | Bulk soil microbial communities from a Populus tree surrounding site in Tennessee, USA - Soil MetaG P. deltoides SBSDD2 | ecosystem: Environmental > Terrestrial > Soil > Tree plantation...
CGGCGGCGGCGACTACGGCGGTGGTGGCGGCACCGAAGCGATTAACGACGCCGGCGACTTCCGCGATGATAACTACTCCGGGGGCGACTTCGACGGCGGCGGAGATGCCGGTGGCGGAGACTTCGGAGGCGGTAGTGACTTCGGCGGGGGCGGAGACTTTGGGGGCGGTGGCGACTTCGGCGGGGGCGGGGACTTCGGTGGCGGGGATTTCGGTGGCGGCGGGGACTTCTAACCCAATCGCGTAGGACAGGTTTCCAACCTGTCCGCTCACACGTCCCGTACGACAGGTTGGGAAACCTGTCCTACGGGACGCTCTCTTTGATTTCGGCGCTGCGTATCCTGAGAGTGTGAACACTCCGATCCGACTCGGCACCCGCGGCAGCCACCTCGCCCTTTGGCAAGCGAACTTCGTGGCCGACCGGCTCCGACCGGTCGCTGACCCCCGGCCCGTCGAGATCCTCGTCATCGACACGCACGGGGATCTCGTCCAGGACCGCCCGATCGCCGCGATGGGCGGTTTCGGGGTATTCACGAAGTCGATTCAGGACGCGCTACTCGACAACCGCGTGGACGTGGCTGTCCACAGCCTCAAAGACCTGCCGACGATTCCCGTGCCGGCCCTGGCACTGACCGCAGTCCCCCCGCGTGGGCCGGCCGGCGATGCCTTCGTCTCGCACAAACACCGCCGGTTCGCCGACTTGCCCCAAGGCGCGACGGTCGGGACCAGCAGTCTGCGCCGCAAGGCGCAGCTCCTCAACCGCCGCCGCGATTTGGAAATCGTGGACCTTCGCGGCAACGTAGAAACGCGTCTCCGCAAACTGCGCGATCAGGACCTGGACGCGATCGTGCTCGCGGAAGCGGGCCTGCTGCGGCTCGGACTGGGAGACGCGATCACGGAGGTCCTGGACCCAAACTGGATGCTGCCCGCGGTCGGCCAGGGAGCGATCGGGCTGGAATGCCGGACCGACGACGTAGAGACACGACACCTGGTCGAGGCGCTGAACGACTCAAACACCTGGTCCGCGGTGCGGGCGGAGCGGGCGATGCTCTGGGCCCTCGGCGGCGGCTGCCTGGTGCCGATCGGCGTCCTGTCCACCATCGAGGGGCACTTCCTGACGCTTCGCGGGGCGGTGTTGTCTCCCGACGGTTCGCGGAAAGTGGTGGATACTCTTCGCGGATTGATCGACCAGCCGCTCAACGTCGGCTCGGAGTTGGCGGCCCGCCTGCTGACCGCCGGGGCGCGGGAGTTACTCGAATCGGGGACTTGAATCCGGCCACCGCACCGCTTGCGGCACGTACAACTCGGCGATCACTCCCTTCAGCGCTTGCCGGTCGTTCAAGAATCCCGGTCCACCCCAATGCTCGAACACAGGACCATAGGAATTCGCCAGTTCGCTGGCGCGCGTCCGAAGCCGCTTGTGCAGCACCCGGTTGACGATCTGCCACGTCAGCAAGGGAACTCCGACAATCGCCAACCATACGAAAACCGCGACGATCCCGGCGATACCGATCGGCCACCCGTGCACGGATCGCGTCAGCTCCTGAAACGTAACGACCGCGAAAACGAACGCGAGCGGCAAGGCCACGAGTATTGCAAGGACGCCAAGAGCGATGTTCACGACCGAAGCGATCGTTCGGGCATTCAAAAACTCAAGCAAGCGACTACGGAGCACGGTTATCCGCATCCGGTCCTCCGCCGGCGGCCGGTCGAGAGGAGTGATTCCCGGATCCGCCTCTGGCTTTGTCGCGGCGGCGGAACTCACGCGGAAACTGGGTTGAGCCACCTGCTCGATTACGGCCGCGACCACCGCCGGGGATTCCAGCCGCTTGCGCCCGCCCCACGCTTCGATTTCGGCCGGGAACTCGGCCGTCAGCGCGGTCAGGTTGTAGTTTCGGCTCGATTGCGCTCGCCCGCCCCGAACGAAACGCATCGCGAGCGCCAGAAGTCCGGTTAAGCCGACACTGACGGGTGCGGCAACGCCGAGCGCGATTGCAAAGACTTCTCCGGTTGTGTAGGAACTCTTGCTCAGCGTTCCACTGGAGGTGTATTGGTAACTTCGTTGGGCCGCCGTGGCGGCGGCCGTGATCAGGAAGGTGATCAGGAACAGCCCGCCGGCGATTAGCCTGAGGATTCGCCAGTCCGGCCACCGGGATCCCATGGCCGCCTGCAGTTCTCGCAACAATTCCAATAGCCGCTGTTTTCGAATCGTGTCGGCAGCGAAGGCAGTCGGCGTGACGACCGGCATCGCCGTCTCGGCGGTCGCCTTTGGAGCCGGTTCTACCGGCGCCTCCACCACTCGAGCAACTGGAAGCGGTGGAGGTTCCGCCGCTCGCTCGCGAAGTAGAGTGAGCAACTCGCTTGCGTCCTTCGGGCGCTCGTCCAGCCAGCCGACGCATCGTTCAATCAGGGTAATGTGACCCGCGGGGACCTTGAACCGCACCGCCAGCTCTTTCGCCCAGCCAGGATGCAACTCACGCGTCACGTCGCCGGCCAACAGCTGGAACCACATGACCCCGAGGCTGTACAGGTCGTGCCGCGGATCGGGATTGGCCCCGCGACGTTGTTCCGGCGACATGTACAGCGGCGTCCCCGCTCCGCGGAATAGGCTGGCCCGTTCCGCGAGTGTCAAATAGTCGATCGTGGTCGCGCCGATCCGGCTTCGCTCGACCGCGCGCCGGACCGCCACCCCGCCGAGCCCGAAGTCGGCCAGTTTAAGCACACTATCATGCACCAGCACGTTGGCCGGTTTGACATCCCGATGCACTAGCCCGACGCGATGCGCGAAGGCCAACCCTTCCGCGAGTTGCGTCACCACTTCGATCACTTTGGCCGCATCCATCGCGCCTTTCGACTCTGTCCGGTGGCGGGCCAGGTAACCCGTCAGATCGCCGCCCGGTACGTACTCGTACACGAGGTATGGCGTCGGATGGTCGAGGTCGTAGCCGTACAGCCGGACCACATGATGCGAGCCGCGCTCGCCAGCCGCACGCATCAGTCGTTCCAGGTTCGTCCGCTCGAGGCTGAGAGCTGGCAAGAGCGACCGATCCAGGCAGAACTTGATCGCCAACGGGAGGTGCTGAAGCGTCGGCGACGACGCCCGGTACACGGCCCCGAACCCGCCGGTGCCCAACAGTTCTTCGAGACGGTATGGCGTACCGGGCAATTCCGACGCCGCGGCGTACGGCGGAATATCTTGCGGCAGCAATTGAAGCAGCGTGTGCGCTTCGTCCCACGAAACGGTTGTCGGGACGGACCGCTGGCCGGCCAGGTCGAGGACCATCGCCCGGCTCATCGACGTCGGCAGCGAACACAGGTATTCGAGCGCAATCGATAAATCGCGCGGGTCCGCGCCCGCGACATATTCGCCGAGTGCCTGCCGGGCCTGCTCGCGGACGGCGGCCGGTGACAACGCGGCCAGCTCCGCCGGGGCGGCCGCACGCTCCTCGGGAGTGGCGGCAGCAAACCATTCCCGCCACTTCTCAACAATGCCTCGACCGAATAGGTCGATCGCGGTCGCGGGTTCGGAGATTGTGGCCCGCGTCCGCGGGCCGACCGGGTTCGCGGTCAGGGCGTTGGCGCAGCCGGCGATCACCGGCGCGATCCCCTTGGCGGCCAGCTTTACCAGGATGTTTAGTTGCGTCTGCGTGCTGGCCATGACGGGCTCCGCGGCACCGCATGTGGTTCATTCGTTCGCCCCGCCGTGGGCAGTATTTCGGGCCGGGCCCAAGTTTGGGATATCCCTGTCGCCCGCTTCTCCAGTAGACTGGCGAAGTTACATCTAACCATAGCGACACGGAATGGCATTCACGATCCTCGGCCTGGGCACCGCGGTCCCTAACGCCTCTATCGACCAAGCGGAAGGCCAGATGGTGGCCGAGGCCCTTTGCTGCGAGACCGAGGAGCAAGCCACTTTCATCCCGGCCATTTACGCCGGGACCGGAATCGCCCGCCGTTACATCTGCCTCGGCCGGCCCGTCGTCGAGGACATCCGCAATACGACCTATCTGTCCGGCTCGCCATTCCTGCCGACCGGCGACCCGGGCGAACGCGGACCGACCACGCGACAGCGGATGGAGATCTACGAACGCGAAGCACCGCCGCTGGCGATCCAGGCCAGTGCAAAAGCGCTCTCCGACGCCGCGACATTGCCAGGTGAGATCACGCACCTGGTCACTGTCTCGTGCACGGGCTTTGCCGCCCCCGGGTTCGACATTGCGCTCATCAATGAACTGGGTTTGTCGCCAACGATCCACCGGACGCACGTCGGATTCATGGGGTGCCACGCGGCCTTGAATGGACTGCGGGTCGCGAAGGCATTCGCCGCGACTGACCCGAACGCCCGCGTGCTCGTCTGCTCGGTGGAACTGTGCAGCCTCCACTACCACTATGGTTGGGACCCGCCCAAGGTGGTCGCGAATGCCCTCTTCGCGGACGGGGCCGGGGCAATCGTCGGCGGGTCGGGACCAAAATCGACCGGCTGGACGCTGGCCGCGAACGGCTCGCATCTGATCCCGGAAGCCTCCGACACCATGACCTGGACGATCGGCGACAACGGCTTCGGGATGACCCTCTCCAAGCGCATCCCAGAAGTGATCGGCGCCAAGCTGCGGCCGTGGATTGACGAGTGGCTCCTGGCGAATGGCGTCCGCGTTGCTGATGTCCGCTCGTGGGCGATTCACCCGGGCGGGCCGAAGATCCTGGACGCGGCCGCGGCGGCGCTCGGGCTGTCCCCGGATGCCGTCTGGGCGTCGCGGGAAGTGCTCGCCGAGTATGGCAACATGTCCTCCGCGACGGTGCTCTTCATCCTGAAACGGCTGATCGATCGCGGGGCGAAAGGCCCGTGCGTCGCGATCGGCTTCGGTCCCGGACTCAACGTCGAAGTGGCCCTCTTTCGCGTCGACTAAATCTAGACCGCCAAGATCGCCAGTTTTTGCGTGATCCCCCCTTTGTGGCAATCACGAGGCGGTCGAAAAACTCGCCGAGCGAACAAAAGCGACATTTGGGGAAGTCCCAGAGCGACAAATCGGGACGTTTTTTGCGGTTGCGTATTTCGGTTTCGGACCTATCCCGGTCAAGATCGCCAACATCGCCAACTTTTGCGTGATCCCCCAGTAGCTGGCCGGCGGCCCGCGCAAATCCGGCGACCTCTACACCGCGGCCGCCGAAGCGGGCATCCCGGAGCGAACGCTCGAACGCGCCAAGACCGAACTCCGAGTCGTGTCGCACCGCATTTACGACTATGAGGAAAGACACGGCGAGTGGTACTGGTACGATCCGGGCGCGCCGTGGCCGAAGAAGGCGCCGTTCAAACGACCGGCGGAGCAGGAGCCGATGCCGTGGGAGACTTGATGGGCGGTGGATAACCAATCCGTAACCGAGGCAGACCTCGCCAGACAGGTCCGTACAATCGCCGTCAGCGGCCGGGGGCGTCCGCGTCGGACTGTTTCCGGCCCGCCATCTCTGAGGAGCATCCATGAAAGCGATCCTCTCGGCAGTCCTGGTCGTCGGGCTGTGCAGCGTCGCGCGCGCGGCGGAGGCGGACCCGGTCGGGACGTGGAAGCTGGAGTACGACGTCGGCGGGCAGAAGCGGGAGGCCACCCTGGCGATCAAGAAGGACGGGGACAAGCTCGCGGGCACGATGACCTACCAGGACAAGCAGGAGGCGAAGCTCAAGGACGTGAAGTTCAAGGACGGGGAACTGACATTTACGGCCGAGCGGGAGCTGAAGGACATGAAGTTCACCATCCAGTACAAGCTGAAGGTGGACGGCGACAAGGTCCAGGGCAAGGCCGAGCTTGAGGCCGGTGGCGAGAAGCGGGAATTCGACATCGCAGGGAAGCGCGACACGAAGTAGAAATAGCGGCCCGTAGGACAGGTTTTCCAACCTGTCCTGCGGGCGGCCGGCCGGTCGACGGCTGATCCCTACCTTGGCCGTTCCGGACAGGTTGGAAAACCTGTCCTACTCGTCCCGGCCGGAGGCGGCTGGGCCGCGTCCGACGCCGAAGTTCCCCCACTTCGCAAAGTCGAGGACCTTGCTGGAATGCTCGCGGCCGCCGGCCAGCCCCTGAAGCACCGCGCGGCAGGCCGGGTCCGTCGGTAAGTCTCTGAGCAGGGCCTGCACCTCTTCGCTCCCCAACCGGCCGGCCGCCGGCCCGAGCCCCTGGTCCACACGTCCGCCGTCGGTGGCGAACTCAATCCACGCGACGGTCTGTTCGTGGGCCGCCGCCCCCTTTTTGGCGCGCTTGCCGGTCGAACGGTTGCCGTTGAGCCGAAGCCGGCCCGGGCCCTCGAACGTGACCACGACCAGATGACGGTTCACTTTCGCGCCCAGGCCCAGTATGCCGAGGAGTCCCATGCTTGTCTCCGAACCGCGAGGGAACCGTGTAACCCTCCGCGATGCGACAGTATGACGACGAGTCCGTCCGAGATCAAGCGGCTCTCGGCCAGGTCACTGTCTCGGATTGCCTTCGTCGGAGTTCCGCCTTTAGGCGGTTGGGAGCCGCCAGCCGCCTAAAGGCGGAACTCCAACGAAAACCCTCCCAACGGAGACATCACCGCCGCCGGGACCGCAACTGGCCAGGCTCCGCGGTCACTCCAACCGATACGGCTTCTTGTCCTGGTACAGCTTGAGCCGCTCGCGGTACTGATCGCTCAACGTCTTGTTGGGCGCGACCGCGATCGCCTTCTCCTGCCACTCGACCGCCTGGTCGAACTCGCCGAGTTCGGCATGCGCCGCCGCCATTGCCACCAGTTCGGTCGGCCCCTTCGCCAGCCCGTAGGCTCGTCGAGCCGCTTCCAGCGCCTTCTTGCCATCGCGGACCGTCGCGTCCGGGCACGCGGCCAGGAGCACCGCGAGCGACGTGTGGTAACCGGCGAGACCCGGTTTCCCCGCGAGTTCGACGGCCTTCTCATAGTCCGCGCGTGCCCTGGCGTACTCCTTCTTCGCCTCCCAGGTCCGGCCGCGGAGGTGCCAGGGGACCAGGTACGCGGGGTCCAGCTCAATCGACTTCGTGTAATCGGCCAGCGCGTCGTCGTACTTCTTGCGGGCCAGCGCGATGTTGCCGCGATCCCGGTAGAAAACGGTCTCGGTGGGAACGAGCTTGATCGCCGTCTGGTAGTCGGCCAGGGCCCGGTCGTAGTCCTGCCGCCGGTAGTAGATCCACCCGCGGACGTGGTAGGCCCAGTCGAACCCCGGGTCCTGCTCGATGACGGCGTTGTAATCGGCGAGCGCCTGGTCGTAGCGGCCCTTGCCGTAGGCGACGTTCGCGCGGTGGTAGTAGGCCAGAGTCGCCTTCGCGTCGAGTTCGATAGCCCGGTCGAAGTCGGCGACTGCCCCATCCGAATCCGTGCCTGCTCTGAGCAATGTGCCGCGCACCACGCCGCGAGCGGTGAGCGCGTGAACGTTCTTCGGGTCGCGAGCCAGTTCCTTGGTGAAGTGTTCGTCGGCCTGGTCGAACAGGACTGCGTCGGCTTTGGCGGCCCACCCGTTCTGCCGGCGCGAGTCGAGCAGGACGCGGTCCTTCTCTTCTTTCTTGACCTGGAACATCAGGTCCTTCGCGACGCCGGCGGTCTTCGGGGCGATGCCCTTACCCTCCGGGGCCTGCAACTGGACGCCGGGTCGCGTGAGGAGAACGGTCTTGCCTTCCCACGACGGCTCGGCCGCGGCGAGGTCGAGCGGGAGCAATAATGCGAGGCCGGCGGCCAGGGTCAGGCCGGCCACGGCGACCGCGGCCAGGCGGGAGAGGCGACTGGCCATGGGAGGCTCCGGGTGTGAGGTGATTCGGTGTGGCCCGGAGTGTACCGCGACGGCGGAGCCCGTGGAAGGCCCAGCACCGCGATCGTCTAGTCCTTTGAACTTGATGACGAGCAACTCGCATTTTCTGGAAAGCGCCGTCACGAGGCGGCCGTTGATGCGACCACTTCAGGGTCGAAGACAAGTTGCTGGGTGCATCACGAACCCAGGGTGCGCCGAAGCGGCGACCCTGGGCTTTGCGATGCCACCCCGTTGGGGTGAAGACAAAAACTGCCGTGACTCACCGCCCAGCTCCTCGCTAACATACTCAGCACCGCGGCCGAGTGATCGTGGCCGCGGCGGGCGGCGGGCCGGTCGGGGTCCGCCGCGCACTCGCGTTATCCGCCAACTCGCACGCTCAACACTGCTCGGAGGACTCGCCATGGCAGCCGACGGACTTCGCGTTTACATCTGGCCCTATGGGGGCCTGGGCCACTTTGGACACGCCGCGGTGCGGCTCAAGCACAACACGCTGCCCGGCGGCAAGTGCTACATCAGTTGGTGGCCCGGCGGTGGCGGCGAGGGGAACGCCTACGACCAGAAGAAGGACCACGGAGTGAACAAGGTCGCCGGCCTGGTCGGCGCCCCCCAGCTCTACCAGACCCAGGCCCAGTCGGGGCGGGAGTATTTTCACGACCGGTTGATGGAACTCAGCGACCGCGGCCGACAAGGGCTGCTCGACGGCACGTTCCAGCCCCGCACCGGCCAGCGCGAGATCGACGTCGGCTTCCAGCTCGGCCAGGAGTTGATGGATGTGGGCATCGGGGTCCGCACGGTCGCCGACCCCAACGGGATGGGCGGGTTCCAGGACAAGGTGTGGGTCCAGGACCCGATCAAGATCACGATCCCGGCCCTCGGCGACCCCAACGTGAAGGTCGGGCTCGACGTCGTCAAGATCTTCCAGTGGTGGAAGGTCTTTTCCATGGCGCCGGGGAACTGGTACCGGCTGATGAGCACCAAGCGCAACTGCGCCGGCGTCGCGGCGCTAGCACTTCGGGCCGGCGGCGCCACCCGGTTCGCCAAGCCGCCCACGGCGTTCTTCTTCATGGAGCCCAACCACATCCAGGACTGGGTCAAGCGGATCAACAAGGCCCTGACGAAGCTCAACAACAGCGCCCAGACGGTCGCCGAGGCGGGCACCAACTACGCGGGCAACCCGACGAACACGGAGATCATGACCGTCGCCCAGTGGAAGACCGCCAGCTCCCAGGGCGTCTCCAAGCTCGCCATGCGCAGCTCTGCCACGCAGAAGGTTGACAAGCTGATGAAACAGTACTGGGACCTGAGCTGGGGCGACGCGACCAATGACGAGTTCGACACGAAGGTCGAAAAGCTCGTCGAACTCCTCGACGCGTGCCACGAGTACCTCGCCACTCGCGGCGGCAACAAGCGCACCGACGCGGTCGTGAGCCTCGGCGAACAGGTCCTCGGGGCGATCTGCAACCACGTGGACCCCCGAACCGGCCTGGCCATGGGCTGGAACTGACCCGCCGCGCATCGCCCAGCACCACGATCAAGCGACGTTCGCGGGCGCGGATTATGGGGAGGATGTGGTTGGGCCCGAAGCCGTGAAGTGATCGTTGCGGGTGTCGTGGTTAATGCGAACCCTTCAGGATCGAAGACAAGGTTCTGGGGGAACTCGAACCCAGGGTGCGCCGAAGCGGCGACCCTGGGCTGTGAGATGTCAGCCCGTTGGGGGTGAAAAACCCAAATCGTCCAACGGTCTCACCCCGTTGGGGTGAAGACCCGAATCCTCCGATCGGCCGGTCGTCAACCCGGTCCCGACTCTTTGCACTCGCGGATCAATTCTTGCAGCGCCTTGTCGATGGTCGGGCCCGGCGTACGGCCCTCGAACTTGTAGCGGATGATGCCTTTGTGATCGATGAGGAAGATCAGAGGGTAGCCCTCGAGCTGCCACTGACGCCGGATCTTGGCGTCGCCGTCCCACCACGACTTCCAGTTGATCCCGTGCCGGTCGATCTCGCGGCGTAACTCCTCTTTGTTGTCGTCGCCGTTAACCCCCAACATGACGAAGGGCTCGTTCTTCATTCGAGCGACCAGGGCTTTCTCGTAGGGGTACATCTGGCGGCAGTAGCCGCACCAGTTCGCCCAAAAGTCCAACATGACGACCTTGCCGCGGTAGTCGCTCAGAGTCATCGACTGCCCGTCCAGGTCGTCGCCGACGATTTCCTGGGCGGGTCGCCCCACGGTCAGGTGGCGCATCTCGTCCAGGCGCAGCTTGGCCGCCTCGCCGAGCGTCGTGCGACCATGTTCGACGGAAGCATACTCGGCGATTACCTTCTCGTAGAGTTGCTCCGCCTCTTTGAACAGTTTCTCGGCGGCCTCGGGCTTGGTACCGCGGCGCGCCGCGGCGCTGGCCAGGGACTGGGCCAGCCAAAAGGCGGCCATAGCGCGAGATTCGCGCAACGCGTGGCTCTGGGCAGCTTTCCGCAACAACTGGTCCCCTTCCGGGGATGGGGTACGGGCCAGCGCCTCACACGCGCCGGCAAAGGACGCCGACTGGAAATGGTCGCGCTCCAGAAGTTCCAAGGCGCGGGCGCGGACGCGCTTGGCGTCGGCTGCGCGGAGCCCGCCTCGCGGCCCGGAGATGGCCAGCGCTTGCGACAACGCCGTGACGGCCGCGGCGTCCTTGGGGTGCTCCTGAGCCAACGTCAGTAACCGGTCGGCGAACTCTACCGGCTTGGGCAGGTTGGCGCCGGCCCGCTTGCGCGCCGCCACGGTGCTGGCGGTGGCGATCTCCTGCTGGACGTGCGCTCGCTCGCTCGCGAAGCGCTGTTCGAGGTAGCCGACCAGCTGGGCGGGAGTCAGCGGTTTGCCCGCGCGCTTATCGAGATCGGCGAGCAGTTCCTGGAAGTCGGGCCGCTTGCGCAGCGGGTCCAGGTCGCCATCGAGGAAGACGTGGCCCCGCTCTTGCCAGCCGAGCTGGAATGCCTTTTGAATCAGGTCCACGGCCTGCTTGGCGTAGGCGGCCGCGAGCCGCTCGCGCTCGGCGGGTTCGAGTGCCTTGTCGGCCGACGCCGCGGAGACGGCGCGGGCGACGAAGCAGGCCGCGTGGTAGGTGAACTCGTTGTTGTCGGAGAATTCCTTGCCGGCTTCGGCGGCAAGCTTCGATAGCTCGGCGTGCTTCCCCTGCCGCCGCAGCATTTCTGCCAGGGCGTAGTTGGCGTCGATCGCCTTTCGGCCGTACGCGGGATAGTTGGCTCTGGCCGCCTGTCGCCCGGACCGGGCGACGCGCTCCTGGAATCGGAGCGCCTCGTCCGGGCGGGTGGCTTCGAGGAGCACGGCCAGGCTCGTCAGGGTCCGGTTCAGCTCTTCCCGGTGGAATGGCTGTTCCGGATGAGCTTCAGCCAGTCGCTCCTGCTCCGCCAAGGCGCGGCGGTACTGCGCCTCGGCCTCCTTGGGCTGGTTGAGGAACTCCAGCAGATTCGCCAAGCCGAAGCGGTAAGAGGCCACGCGGGCGCGGTGGATCGGCTCGGTCGACTCCGCGGCGAGCTGCTCGCGGACGCGGATGGCCTCCTCGTAGGCCTCGCGGGCTTGCGGCAGGCGATTCCCCGTTGTCAGGAGCTGGGCCAACTGAGACAGCGTGTACGCCAGTTGCACCCGGTGGTCGTGGTTTTTGGGCGCTGAGTCGGCCAGCCCCCGGAACAGGGCGATCGCCTGGCGGTAGGCCGCCTCGCCGTCGGCGACGTCACGGCTGCCTAATTCCAGATCGCCGATGCGCTGGTAGAGCAGTGCGGCCTGACGGCAGACGGTGGGGGAGTCGGCGCATTCCTTGCGAAGCTCCTCGTTGAGCTTGAGGAACTCGTGCAGAAACTCCATACGAATCGATTCCAGGCCGTCCACGTTCTCCAGCCGGCGGTCGATCCGGACGAGGAGGTCGTCAATGGCGTCTTGGCGCTTGACGAAGCCGGCTTTGACCGCCTCGCCCTGGCGGACGGCCTCAGCCGCGTTGGCTTCGGCCCGCTTGCGCTCCTCGGCCTCTCGCTCGGCCGCCCCGACCGCGTTCGCCTTCTGTTCCTCCGCGTCCACCTTGGCGACCCGCTCCGCCTCCGCCGCGCGGTTGGCCCGGACCAGGCCGAACGCCGTCCCTACGAACCCGGCGATTAGGGCTAACAGAATGAAAGCCGCCGCGACGACCTGCGGGCGGTTACGACGGACGAACTTCTTGAACCGGTAGCTCGCGCTCGGCGGCCCGGCGGTGACCGGCTCGTGGTTCAGGAACCGCTCAATGTCCCTGGCCAAACCGTTGGCCGTCTGGTAGCGGCGGTCCCGTTCCTTGGCGAGGGCCTTCAGCACGATCCAGTCCAAGTCGCCCTTGACCAGGCGGCCCAACTTCATCGGATCCGTCTGCCGGTTTACCGCGGCGCCCGGCGGGCTGTGCGTACCGCTCAGCCGCGAACTGGGCGTCGGGGCCTCGTGCTCGCGAATCAGCTTGAGCATCTCGTCGAGCGGGGCCTTCTTGACGGTTTCGCGGGCGAGCGGAGTCGTACCCGTCAACAGTTCGTACAGGATGACCCCCAAGGAATAGATGTCCGCCCGCGTGTCCACGTCCACGGCATTGAACCCGGCCTGCTCGGGTGCCATGTAGAGCGGCGTGCCCATGACACTGCCGAACGCGGTGAGCAGCGTGTGGTCCGACAGCTGAAGGCCGGTCGTGGCCTTGGCCAGGCCGAAGTCGATGACCTTGGGTACAGGCTTGCCGTCGTGCGACTCAACCAGAATGTTCGTCGGCTTCAGGTCGCGGTGAATGATCCCCTTCTGGTGCGCGTGTTGGACCGCCTCACAGATTTGGATGAAAAGGCCAAGCCGGTCGGGGATGCCGAGTTGGTGGGCATCGCAGTATTCCGTCAACGGGACCCCCCGGACCAGCTCCATGACGAAGAACGGTGAGCCGGTGGCGGTGGTCCCGGCGTCCAGCAGCCGGGCGATATTTGGGTGGTCCATCAGGGCGATGGCCTGGCGCTCCGCCTCGAAGCGCGACAGGATCGTCTTCGACTCCCCCCTCTCCACCCGGATCAGCTTGATCGCCACGCGGCGCTTCACCGGATCGGTCTGGTCCGCCATCCACACGCTGCCCATCCCGCCTTCGCCGAGCCGCTGGAACAGCATGTACCTGCCAGCGATGACAACGCCTTCGGTCTCGTTGGCGCCGCGGTGAGCTGTCGTGACGTCGGGATCGGTATCTAACGTGCGCGTTTCGTCCGTCGCGCTGTTTCGCGGACGTTCCGGCGACGAGCTGTGCGCGGTTTGAGCTGCCAGCCGGGCTTCGACCCGGGCTCGAAGGTCGGGATTACCGGCGCATTCGCGATCCAGCACGGCCGCCCGGTCGGCCTCCGGCGCATTGAGGGCCAGCTCAAACAGAGTCTGTTCGCTCATGGTTGTCTCTCGGGAGCCCAAGAGTGAGATTCTCCGGGCAAAAGAGCCACGATTCCACAAAAAACCCCCGCTTGGCCGTAGTCGTCCGACCTGCGGGTCGAGGGTCGCCGCCGCGTTTACTTTGGCGTCGGCGACCAGCCGAGTTATGATCAGATCCGTGAGCCCGACCGAAGCCCCTTCGCGAATCCTTCGCTACCTGCCCGGCCGCCTGGTCGTGGCGTGGGCTGTCCTCGGGGCGGCCGCGGGGGTGGCGTTGATGTACGCTCCGTTCGTGTACGACGGGCAATCGTCGGACTCGCCGAAATACTCCTCGACATCACCAGTTTACCTCTCGCGTATCGGCACCTTCTTCTCGGAGGGCCGGGTCCGTGTGTTCTGCAAGGTCATTTACGACAAGAAGTACCTGAGGGAGGGCGAGGCGCAAGAAGCGGTCGATTGGTGGTACTGCCGGGTGGCCGCGAGCTTAGCCGCGATGGGCGCTCTGGTCGGGATGCGGATTGGATGGCGTGAACAGCGCCGGATGAGGAGATGCGGCGTTGTCGGAAGCCGCGGAGGATGGCTTTGGCTGCTGATGACGGCCGCAGTGTTCGTGCTTCTCGTTGTCGCCGGATTTCCCGGCAACAACGGGTGGAGTCTATTGGACCAGTGGCGCTGGCAGATGCGGTTTGCCGACGAGTACGGTCTGAGCTGGTCGTGGGAGGACCTGCCCTATTTACCTTGGGGCGAGATCGTCCGGCTGGCGATCTTCTCCGTCGTGATCGGATGGGCAGCTCAGGTCGCGGGCGGGGCTCGCGGGGTGCGGTTGTCGTTCGGCCGCCGGCCGGAGCAGGCTGCGGATTACGGCGATGATGTGGTCGTGCCGAAGAGTGGTTAATCCGACCACGTCAGGGTCGAAGACGAGTTTTCGGTGGACCACGAACCGGGTGCGCCGAAGCGGCGACCTTGGGCAATGAGATGTCACCCAGTTGGGGTGAAGGCAGTCGTAACAGCCGGTCATGGCATTCAGATAGAATGACAGGGAGAGGGGGTGGAAAATGGACTCAATCAAGGCCGTTTGGACAAACGGGCAAATTCAACCCCTCGAACCGGTGAACTGGCCGGACGGGAGCCAACTCGTGGTGGAACATGTTGGCTTGAACGGCGACGACATCGTGCCGGGCGACAACGTTTGGGGCGACGACCCGGAGTCGTTCGCGGCGTGGGCCGCGGCCGTCGAGAGGATCGAGCCGATGATTTGGGCGGACGGCGAACGTGAGCAATTCCAAGCCTATCGCGAGAAAGTGCGACAGCGCACGCTGGATGCGGTGCGGAAGCAAATGGCGGAAATGCCGGGCGGCGACTTGTCATGAGACGGCGTTACTTGCTCGACACGGGGACCGCTCAAGACTATCAGGATCGACGCGGCGACGTTCGCGGCCGCGTGGTTGCCCTTCGCCGAAGCGGCCATCGCGTCGGCATTTGTACGCCAGTATTGGGAGAGTTGAGTTCAGTTCGTCTCGCGAGCGCAATCGGCAATCGTTGATCGAGGCGTTGCGCACGCTGGCCATCTGGCCATATTCACCTGAGGCGGCAGCGGTGTACGGCGTTATCTTCGCCGAAATGAGGC
>Ga0075418_10005152_pt1 | contig 14793 bp, 11 predicted proteins | sample SoiMetdeltSBSDD2_FD_81776 | JGI IMG/M metagenome (GOLD analysis project Ga0075418, IMG submission 81776) | Bulk soil microbial communities from a Populus tree surrounding site in Tennessee, USA - Soil MetaG P. deltoides SBSDD2 | ecosystem: Environmental > Terrestrial > Soil > Tree plantation...
ACGCGCCCAGGCCGCGCCGTTCCGCGATCGCGGGAATGATCGCGAGCAGATCATCCGCTTGTCCGAAGCGAAGCTTTTGGGTTTGTGGCAACAATCCTCTCTCGCTGCATTCCATCGCCCAAGCCACGGTGCCGCCGGCGCTGATCGTGTCCATGCCATAATGGTCGCAGAGTTGGGCGGCGCGAAGCACCACGTTAGGATTCTCAATACCGCAAAGCGGTCCCAGGGCGAAAAGCGTTTCATATTCGAGGCGCTGTTCCTCGCCATTGAGAGCTTTGAAGAGGCGCTCGCATTGGATCGAGCAAGCGGCGCAGCCATGTCTGCGGCTGAAATTATTTTCCGTCAGCGACTCTCCGCTTAAGGCGTCGGCGTCGTCAAAAGTGGATTGTTGAAAATTGCGCGTGGGCAAAGTGGCGAGACGGTTAAAAACCGCCAGATTGGCGACCGTGCCGATCTTTCGATACTTGTCGGTAAGCGAGCCCAAACTGCGCTCGCGCAGCGCGCCGGCGATTGTCTCGATCGCGGCGGGATCGGCGACTTCGGTGGCGTGGTCGCCACGCAAAACTACCGCCTTCAAATTCTTCGATCCCATAACTGCGCCGACCCCACCACGGCCGGCATGGCGTCCTTCGTTGCTGATGGTGGCGAAGCGCACCTTGTTTTCGCCGGCTTTGCCTATGGCGGCAACGCGGGCCGTGGCAGTGCCGAGCTCCGCGCGAATCAAAGATTCGCACTCAACAGGACTTTTGCCGCGCAGGTGAGTGGCGCTGCGCAGTTCCACTTTGTCATTGTGAATAAAAATATAGGTCATCGCGGCAGCCCGGCCCGTGATGACCAGCGCGTCGATGCCGACTCGTTTGAGTTCGAGTGCGAAATAACTCGAAGAGAGTGAGTCGGCGATAAATCCGGTGAGTGGCGATTTGGTCACCACGGCAAACTTTGCCGTGGTCGTGAGGCCCGTACCGACTAAAGGCGCGCTAGCAAAAATCAAGGGGTTGGCCGGAGAAAACGGATCGACTCCCGGCGGCGCATAGTCGTAGAGCAGGCTTGTGCCCAAGCCGATGCCGCCGAGAAATGCGCGCAGGCGTGCTTCCTCGAGCTCGTGCCAGAAGCTTTGCCCGTTGCTCAAGTCGACGTGGAGCAAGCGGCCATGAAAACCATACATTCGCTCAGCCTCCCGCGTCAGCAGAAAGAATGAAAATTTTATCTCCCGAATTGATTTTGGCGCTCGGAATGCGCACGAAATCCAAGCCGTTAATGTTGCATGTGTAGCCGGCGATCAGGCCGTCGGAGTTGATGATCCTGCCGAGCAAAACCGGCAACCGCTCAGTGAGCGCTGAAAAAACGCTCGCGAGAGTCGCATCTTGTGGCAGTGATAAGGATACTGATTTGGTCTTTGCGAGCAAACGAGCCACACCGAACAGCTCAACGGAAACGGAGATCCCATCGGCGCAGTTAATTTCCAACTCGCTGCTTTTTCCGCTGCGCCAGCGGTCGACGGCCTCCTGGTAGTCTTCGGGCGTATTCATGTTGAGAAAGCTCAGGCCCTCGGGATCGAACCGACGCACTTCGCCCTCGTGGATTTCCCGAGTGCGAACTTTTGGGTAGAGCGAAATCGGCCGTAACTCGTTGCGCTCGAGCTGCTCGTGCAAAAGCGGCGCGACGCTACGTCGGTAAACAGCATGCAAAGGTTGAAAGCGCTCCTGCCAAAACGGCACGACCACATCCCAGTCCGGGATCTGAGACAGGAGATGCGAAATCAGCGAGAGATTGAGAAAGGGCGCATCGCAGGAGGTCACGAAACAAACTTCCTTGGTGGCAGCTTTTAGGCCGTGGTAAATGCCGCTCACCGGACCTTGATAGGCGACCTGGTCGCGCACCAGCGCGACCGGAAGAGTAGGGAGTTCCTGATCGGGAGCGGCCACGACGACGGTTTCAGCGAAGACACGCCCGAGCCGCCGAACAATGTGGGCGATGAGCGGCTCGCCATCGAACGGCAGCAGCGCTTTGGGCCGACCCATGCGCGAACTCTTGCCGCCCGTCAATACGACGGCGGTCGCATCAGCAATCGTCCGATCGTCCATAATTTCGAGTACGGCACCCTTTGTGAAATACTAGGGTCGCCTGAACTGCAGAGTCAAGACGCCGAGACGATAGGGCTCAGTTTCAATCTGCCATGAGTCTCAACATGCCAGAAAGATTCCTCGCTACCGCTCGGAATGAAAACTAAAATAAGTCATTTGTCATCTCGAACGAAGTGAGAGATCTTTCCCAAATTGAACCACTACCGAATTTTCGTCCGCTAGTATCTAACCGCGAGCAGTGTAGAAGGAATGGGCTGCGAGCAGAATCAGTAGCGTCCCCTCGTCACCGTTGGCGGCAGTTCTTCTTTGCCCGCGGGTAAGATGCGCACGGCGCAGGCTTTGTACTCGGGGATCTTGGCGAGCGGGTCCAAGGCATCGATGGTGAGCAGGTTCGCGGCGGCCTCGGCAAAGTGCATGGGGATAAAAACCACTCCCACGGTCGTCCGCTGGGTCACCCAAGCGCGCAGCACGACGGTGCCGCGGCGTGAAGAGACACGCACGGCCTGGTCGTCTTCGATCTTGAGGCGCGCCGCATCGGCGGGGTTTATTTCGATGCGCGCGTGCGGATAGAGGTCGTCGAGTTTGGAATGGCGCGTCAGCGTACCGCCGTGCCAGTGTTCAAGCAGGCGTCCGGTAGTGAGGATGAACGGATATTCCTCGTCAGGCATTTCTACGGAAGGCACGTAATCGATGTCGTAAAATTTCCCCCGGCCGCGAGGGAAGCTTTCGGCGAAAAGATAGGGTGTGCCCGGATGATTGTCATCCCACACCGGCGTCTGTAGGCCTTGTTTTTCGATGCGCGAATATTTTACTCCGGCATACTCGGGCACGACGCGCCCCATCTCTTCAAGCACCTCGGCAGGACTCCGGAATGCCCAGAAAGACGTCTGCTGCCGGCCAAGCTTCTTTTCGATGCGCCCGGCAAGGTCGCAGATGATTTCCCAATCGGCGCGCGCTTGGCCGCGCGGCTCCAATGCCTTGCGCACGCGCTGGACGCGGCGGTCGGTGTTGGTGAATGTGCCTTCCTTTTCCGCCCAGGAAGCGGCGGGCAAGAACACATCGGCGTAGGCGCCGGACTCATTGATGAACAGATCCTGAGCCGCAAGGAACTCCACCTGTTCCATCATGTGGCGTGTGTGGTTCAGGTTGGGCTCGGACATCATCGGATTTTCGCCCATGATGTGCAGCGCGCGCACGCCGCCCGGCCTGACTTCGCTCAAAATTTCCGTCGTCGTCAGCCCCAGTCTACGGTTAAGTCCGCCCGGCTCGATATTCCATGCCTGCTCGAACTTGCGCGCGGATGCTTCTTCATCGACCCGCTGGTAACCGGGATAGTGCCAGGGCATGGCGCCGGAATCCGATGCCCCTTGCACGTTGTTTTGCCCGCGTAGCGGATTGAGCCCCGTGCCTTGACGGCCGATGTGGCCGGTGAGCAGGGCCAGATGGATGAGCGACATGGCGTTGTCGGTGCCGTGCGAATGCTCGGGAATGCCCAGCGCCCAATAGATCGCCGCATTCTTCGCCGTCGCATACATCCGGGCCGCCTGAATGATCAAGTTGCGGTCGACGCCGGAAATCGCCTCGGCATATTCAGGCGTGAAGTGTTCGATGGACTTGCAGAAATCCTCGAAACCTTCCGTGCGCCGGTCGATGAAATCCTGGTTGTAGAGCCGCTCTTTGACGATGACATGGGCCATGGCGGAAAAAAGCGGAACGTCGGTGCCCGGCTTCTCGGGGAGCCAGAGCGTAGCCCAGTTGACCATCTCCACCCGCCGCGGATCCACGACGATCAGTTTTGCGCCGTGGTTGGCGACCGCGGCCTTCATTTGCAACGCAATGATCGGATGGGTTTCCGCTGTGTTGGAGCCGGTCACGAGAAAAAGATCGCTGTGAATCACTTCGGCAGCGGTGTTGCTCATCGCCGAGGAGCCGAGCGCCATTTGCAGCGCGACCACGGAGCCCGCATGGCACAGGCGTGTGCAGTGATCGATGTTGTTGCTGCGAAACAGTGTGCGGAAAAGCTTCTGGAGGAGGTAGTTGTCCTCGTTGGTCGCCTTGGCGCAGCAGTAAACCGCCATGGCGTCAGCGCCGTCACGCTGGTAGATTTCCACCATGCGATCCGTGGTGTAATCGAGGGCTTCGTCCCACGAGACTTCGCGCCACTGATCGCGATCGAAGGCCTGCGTGCGCGCGCCGGGCGCCTGCGCTTTTTTACGAATCAGCGGCGTCGTTACCCGGTCCTTGTTGTAAATGAAGTCGTAGCCGAAACGTCCTTTGACGCACAGGTTGCCGTGATTGACTATGGCCTCGAACGGCGATGTGACTTTGTAGACGTAGTCGTCTTTGATGTGCAGCTCGAGATTACATCCCACGCCACAGTAAGGGCAGGTGGTCGGTACGACCCGATCGGGCGCGATCATGGCGACTTCCTCCGGCGCTTTTTGCCGCCTCTGGTGGCCTGCAGGATTTCATCGAATGAAACTCCCTGCTCGAGCAGGGCCTCTCGCTTGGACTTGAGCGCGCCGGTCGGACAGACGCCGACGCACTGGCCGCAAAATACGCAGCTCGTTTCCGGCATCGGTTTATCAAAGAAAGTGCCGATGCCGGTGTCGAAACCGCGTCCTTTGAAGTTGATCGCATAGGTAAATTGCGCGTCGTCGGCGCATACTTGGACGCAGCGCCAGCACAAGATGCACTTGGCATAGTCGCGGATATACATCGGGTTATCGTCGCGCACCGGAACCTCGCGTCGTTCGGCTTCGGGAAAGCGGGCGCGGTCGGCGTGATAGTCGCCGATGAACTTTTGAATCTCCGGCGCTTCGGAAAGATCTACGGCCGAGTCGAGCATTTCGAGGATCGTACGTCGGCTGCGCTCAGTGCGCACGCTCGATGTGGAGACTTTCATGCCTTCGCTCACCCGGCTCAAGCACGCCGGGAGAAGCGGCTTGACCCCGTCGACTTCGACCACGCAGATGCGGCACAGTCCGTTGGCGGTGCAGTAATCGTGATAGCAAATGGTAGGAACCCGCCGGCCGAGCCTCTCCGCGGCTTTGAGAATCGTCGTCCCCGCGGGCACGCTGACAGAACTGCCGTCGATGGTGAGTGTTACATCGGCCATAAGGAATATCTGCGTTAATTGGTGCCCGAGTCAAGCGCTCGAATAGCGCACACGAAGGACACGAAACTCGGAGTTTGAATTTTCCAAAACTTGCGTGGCTGACATGGTGATCCTATTTCCTCGCGTCAAACATCTCCGGCCACAATTTCATCGCGCTCAGGACCGCCGTCGCCGCCGTCTGGCCGAGGCCGCACAGGGAGGCGTCGATCATCGTGCCGCCTACGTCGGCTAAGCGTTCGCGGTCGCCGGCAATGGAACGCCCGGCCGCGGCCCGGTCGAGAATTTCATACTGACGTCGCGCGCCGAGTTGGCAGGGATAGCATTTGCCGCAGCTTTCGTCTGTGAAGAAATGCGCCAACCGCTTCAGCACGTCGCGCATGTTCGCACTATCGTCGAAGACCATGACTGAGCCGGAGCCAAGCGGCAACCCCGCGGCGCTGAGGTTCTCAAAGGACAGAATTACATCCAGGTCTTTCTCGGCGGCGAATGCGCCCGCAGCGCCGCCCATGAGCACCGCTTGAAACTTGCGCCCCTGTTTCAGTCCGCCGGCGAGATCGAACAGCAGATGGCGCAAGCTGACACCGAAGGGCACCTCATAAAGACCGGGCCTCTGGATCTGGCCTGACACGCAGAATAGCTTCGGACCGGGCGAGCGTTCCGTGCCGATTTTTCGATACTCTGCGGCGCTGCGTTCGATGATCAGCGGGACGTTGCAGAAGGTCTCCACGTTGTTGATCACGGTGGGCTTGCCGAATAATCCGTGCGTGGTGGGGAAGGGAGGCTTGATGCGCGGGAAGCCGCGCTTGCCTTCGATGGATTCCAGCAGCGCGGTTTCCTCGCCGCAAATGTAGGCGCCGGCGCCCAGCCGCATTTCAATATCGAAATCCAATCCGGAACCGAAAATATTTCCGCCGATGGCGCCGGCCTGACGCGCCTCGGCCACCGCCTCGCTTATGACCTTGAAGGCGTAGGGATATTCTCCTCGCACGTAGATGTAACCCTGGCTCGCGCCCACGGCATGGGCCGCGATAATCATCCCTTCGATGGTGCGGTGCGGGTCTTCCTCCATCAGTATGCGATCTTTGAAGGTGCCGGGCTCGGATTCGTCGGCGTTGCACACGATGTACTTGGGTTGGCCCGCCGCCTTGGCCGCTCCCTCCCACTTGATGCCGGTGGGAAATGCCGCGCCGCCGCGGCCGACCAACCCCGCAGTCTTCAGCTCCGCGACCACATCTTGCGATGTCATCGTCAAGGCTTTTTTCAGTCCAGCGTAACCACCCCCAACGCGGTAATTGGCAAAGGAGGTGGGATGACCTTGACCGCAGTTGCCGGTGAGGATGCGAATGTCGCCGCCGACGAAGCTGATCGGCTTATCGGCGCGGCGCGCGCAGATTTCCGCTGCTTGGCGGGGATCGCCTTGTCCCAGAGCGGTTTCGTCGACAAGGAGCGCCGGCGCGTGATCGCACAAGCCCAAACAGGGAGCATGCTCGACGGTGAACTCGCCGTCCGAGCTGACTTCGCCCGGCGCAACTTTCAGATGCCGGCACAGAGCGGTCGCCAATTCATCGCTACCCGCCAGAGCGCAAACGGGCGCGTTGCACACACGCACCACGGTTCGGCCCGTCGGCTGACGCGAGAGCATCTCATAGAAATCAATGACGCCATGCACATCGGCGAGGGGCACGCCCAAGGCGCGGCCCACCTCGGTCGCGACGGCTTCGGGAATCCAACCGTGAGATTGCTGTGCGGCGTGCAAGGCCGGCAAAAGCGCGGCGCGGCCTTGCGGCGCCAACTCGGCGAGGATGGAGCGCAGCGGATCGAGTTCGCTATCAGTCATCTAGTGTTCCAGGCAGGGTGTCGGTTCAATCCTAGCGTTGCCTTATTTTATTAAGGACTTGTGGTTGATTACGTTCGATGGCAATCGTGCCCTACCTGAAAGCGGTCTGCAAGCCATCGTTTAAAGTGAATAAACGTGAAGGCGGGATACGGCTCGACAGCGCCAGAGCGCATCGGGTCTGTGAGGGCCGAGGTTGTCGGATGTTTTGGTCAAGGATGGTACGGATTATCGAGCGCGGCCTGCTTCATCTGCAAGTGCAGATCGACCATCGTCAGAGCGCAGTATTCCATCGAATAGCCGGCGCGAAATTCCACGCATTCCTGCAGCGCGCGCGTGAGCACCGTGCGGTTAAAAGCGCCGTGGCCCATCGCCTCTTCGCCATCTTCACCGAGCTTGTGCGTGTCCATGTCCGCTTCTTCGTGCGTAGAAAAGTAGACCGCATCCTGCCTGGAAAAACCGTAATGGGTAGTTAGCGCGGTATACCATTGTCCTGACCACATCGAGAGCGACTCTTCGAATACATGGAGTCCCCACAACTCCACGATCGAACCGTCAATAAAAATCTTGTGGCAAAAATCATTGATCGCGCGGGCCGCGGGCAGATACGGATCCTCCAACATTTCTTTTTTGTTGAGGCCCATCTTTTCAGCGGTCTGAAGCAACACCAAAACATGACCCGGCGCTCTCGGCGAGATCAATTCGTCGGCGATCTTCGCGCAGAACGGCCCCAAGAGATCGAAGTTCCGAACGAAAAATGGCAGGTGCGTGTAATAGGAGACCGCGTTAAGCGCGTTTACTTCTAAGGAGAAATGGCCCCAATTCTTAAAAAACTGGCGCATCACCGGCAGCGGCAGCTTGCCTTCGCGCAGTTGGGTCATGAACGCGCCTTTGTAAACCTTCTCGTGCGCGTATTTGTAAAGCGTCGAATAGAGATAATCGACGTAAGCCTTGGCTTCCTGTTCGCTGAGTTTTTCACCTGCCCGGGGTTCTCTTAGGTTGCTCACGTTGAGGATCCTCCCAAAAATCACGTCCTATTTTTTTAGCGGTTATCATCGCCCACCTGGCAAGTCAAGTTAACACGCCGGTTTGGAAATGGTTTTGCGGCGCGCTAGGATGTGTTGGTGGCAACCCGACCGAGTAAACAGTTCGAGACCTTTGGCAACCCGCGCCCGGAACGCGACTATGACATAGAAATGGAATGTCCCGAGTTCACTTGTGTTTGTCCGCGCACGGGACAGCCGGATTTTGCCACGATCCGAATCCATTACGTTCCCGATCAACTTTGCGTCGAGCTCAAATCGTTGAAGCTCTATTTGTGGTCCTATCGCGACGAAGGCGCTTTCCACGAAGCCGTGATCAACCAGATTCTCGACGATCTCGTTCAAGCCTGCCAACCGCGCAAGATGACCGTCGTCGGCGATTTCAATATCCGCGGCGGCATTCATACGACGATCACGGCGAGCTACGCGCAATGCTGAGCTTCCATCGTCTCGAAGGCAGCGCGGACCGTTGGCGCGGACGATCGCGCACCGCGTCCCTGTGCATAAGCTGTGCAAAAGCTGTTGCTCCGCTTGTGGGAGCGCCGCGTGCGGAAGAGGATTACCAAGGATGATCGGCCGATGAAAATATTTTTCTTTGCCGATGGCAAAAGTTTTTTCTCTATTCAAGAAAAAATTTCTTGCATTTTGATCGCGATCGGCTACATTTTCACATTCACAATCCGACTGAAGTGATCATGCTCGATTCATTCGTCTTCGATTTAAAAAGTTGTCCAAGCCATGGCCGCGTTGGAAGATAACCTGCGCAAGGTGCCGCCGCAGAATCTCGAAGCCGAATCTTCGGTGCTGGGCGGGATCTTGCTGGAGAACGAAGCGGTCAATCAGGTCTTGGAGCTTTTACGCCCGGAGGATTTTTACCGCGAATCGCACCGAAAGATCTTTCGCGCGATGATTGAGATTACCGACCGCAGCGAACCGGTCGACCTCATCACGCTAAGTGAGTTCCTAAAAAGCAAAAACGAATTGGAAGCGGTCGGCGGCAGCGCTTATCTAGCGGCGCTGGCTGATTTCGTGCCGACGGCCGCGAATATTTCTTACTACGCCCGTATCGTGCGCGAAAAGGCCATTCTTCGCAGCTTGATCACCACCGCGACGGAAATAGCCACGCGCGGTTACGAAGAGCAGGGGAACGTCGAAGAATTTCTCGACAGCGCGGAAAAAGTCATCTTCGATATCTCCGAGAAAAAGATTAAAGCCTCTTTCGTGGCTGTCGGGGACATGATTACTGACACGCTCAAAACCATCGACAAGCTTTATCAGCGTAAAGAGATGGTCACGGGCGTGCCCACCGGCTACCAGGATCTCGATAAGATCACCGCCGGACTTCAGCCCTCGGAGCTGATCATCGTCGCCGGCCGTCCCGGCATGGGCAAAACCGCATTCGCTCTCAATATCGCGGCCAACGCCGCCTACACCGGTGTCGGCGCCGCTATTTTTTCACTGGAAATGGCCAAGGAGCAATTGGTCTTGCGCATGCTCTGCTCGGAAGCACGGGTCAACAGCTCGAAGGTGCGCTCGGGCTATCTGGGCGAGCGCGACTTTCCGCAGCTCGCGAAAGCCGCGGGTCGACTCCACGAGGCGCCGATTTATATCGACGATACGCCGGCAATTTCCGTTCTGGAATTGCGCGCCAAGGCGCGTCGTCTGCTGCGCGACAGGTCCAAGAAAGTCGGCTTGATCGTCGTCGATTATCTGCAGCTCATGCGCGGCATGGGCAACGCGAACAACCGCGAGCAGGAAATCTCCGAAATCTCACGATCCCTAAAGGCGCTCGCCAAAGAATTGAACGTTCCCGTGATCGCGTTATCGCAGCTCAACCGCAAGGTCGAAGATCGGACCGGGAGAAAGCCGCAGATGTCGGACCTGCGTGAATCCGGCGCCATTGAACAAGATGCAGACGTGATCATGTTCATTTACCGAGAAGAGCTCTATGACAAAACCAACGAGGATGTGAAGGGAAAGGCGGAAGTCATCGTCGAGAAACAGCGTAACGGTCCCACCGGAACGATTACCCTCACTTTCCTCGGCGAGTACACGCGCTTCGAGAACTACACGGAACGGGATATGAGTTTCGACGAAGCGGACGAAGCTTAGATGAACCGGCGCGTCGCCGATTGCTCCCAAAATCATTTCACAGCCGGTGAATTCCACCTTGTAGTCCAAGGGTCTTTCTGCTAGCCAGACTAGCCGGAGGGACATTGACACAAAGTAAATTCAGACAGCTCGTAGTCCTGATCTGGATGTTGGGCTTGCTCTCTAGTCTGTGGGGTATCGCCCATGGCGGAGAGGTCAATTCTAAGCCGCCACCAGTGCTCTTGGCCAACGAACTTCGGCCAGAGATTGATCCTGGCAATTATTTGATCAGCGAAAAATTCGACGGCGTGCGCGCCATTTGGGATGCCAAGTCACTGCGTTTTCGCAGCGGGCGGAGTGTCCATGCGCCCGCGTGGTTTGTTGGCAAACTGCCTGCGCAGGCCTTGGACGGCGAGCTTTGGTTGGCGCGCGGACGGTTTGATGCGCTGTCGGGTATCGTCCGCAAGACCGAGCCACAAGACGCCGAATGGCGCCAGATCAAATATCTGATTTTCGAATTGCCCGAAGCTCCCGGCACTTTTGCGCAGCGTGCGCAGCGAATCCGTGAGGTCGTGGATAAAACGCAGTGGGCGCAGTTGATCGCGGTGGAACAGTTTCGCGTGGCTGACCGCGCCGTGCTCAAACGCAAGCTCGATGAAGTGGTGCGTGGTGGCGGCGAAGGGCTGATGCTGCATTTGGCTGACGCCGCTTACGTTACCGGGCGGAGCGATGTGCTACTCAAGGTCAAGCCGTTGCAAGACACCGAGGCGGTGGTGATCGAGCACCTTCCTGGCAAGGGCAAATATCAGGGGATGCTCGGCGCCTTGCGCGTGCAAATGCCCGATGGAAAAAAATTTATGATCGGCACCGGTTTCACCGACGCCGCGCGCCAGCATCCGCCGTCGGTGGGCACGACGATCACATATACTTATCGCGGCTTCAGCAAGACCGGTTTGCCGCGGTTTGCGAGTTATCTACGAGTGCGTGAAGAATTCTGAAATCGCGAGCTTGGGTTTATTGTCGTTTATTCGATTCACCTTCATACCAGTCTTTGTGCAGCGACCAGCCTGCGCAGCTCAAGCACGCGGTCCAACGCCACTGATGGCCGCAGGTGGGGCAGCGCCCACCGGTGCTGAAAGTGTTCCAGCTCGTGCCGCAGCCGTCGGCGAAAAATTCCGGATAATCACAGGGGCCGCAAAACCAGTGATGCAATGGTTTCGGTCGCCAGTTGCATAGGGGACAGCGAATGCGGCCGAAGTCGGGCGACCGATCGGCAAGACGGCTTGCTTTCGCAATAATTTTCCTCGAGGCGGCATTCTCTTGCAAAAGAAAAAACGCAGAGGGGCTAGCAGACAGCGGCCAAGCTATTGCCGTTCGCGTGCAAATTAAATTTGAAGCCATGACAAAGCAACATCCCCTGCCAACTACTGAATCCGCAATTTGCAGCTAAGCCTTAGGCTCCCGGCATCTTACAAAATTCACCATCTTCAGACTCATTACCACTTCGCGCTTCTGGTTGAGAACTTCGATAAAGGTGCGGACGATGCCGCGGTCGGGGCGGGATTCGGAGCGACGCGCTTCCAAAACCGTCGCGCGCACCGACAATTCATCGCCGGGAAAAACCGGCTTGTTCCAGCGCAGCTCGTCGCCGCCGGGCGAGCCGAGATTCGCAACTTGCGACAGATAGATTTCGGTGTAGATACGCATCATCAACGCCGCGGTATGCCAGCCGCTGGCGATCACGCCGCCGTAAATACTATTTTTCGCGGCTTCTTTATCGACGTGATAAGAGAGCGGCACATAGCGCTTGCCGAATTCGATTACTTCTTTTTCGTCGACCGCGATGGAACCGAATTCGTGAACGGCGCCGGGCACGTAGTCTTCGAAGTAACGGTCGTCAGGCGTTGATTTGAAATCACTTGTCACGTGTTTTTCGAATAACGGATTTGCTCAATCGCGTGTGCGAGCGGCGAGAATTCGTTGGGTTTTGGCGACGACGTCAGCCGCGCCCAAAAGATCGCTAATGATCGCTGCGGAGTCGGCGCCGGCCTGCCATACTTGTGTTACGTTCTGCTCGTTGATTCCGCCGATGGCGACGATGGGCAGCTTCACCGCAGCGCGAATTTTGCCGAGCATTTCCACGCCGCGAGCGGCGTACCCGGTATTTTTTGTCGTCGTGCCGAACATCGGACCGAAGCCGATGTAATCGGCGCCTTTTCGCTCGGCGTCTCGGGCTTGTTCGATGTCGTGCGTGGAAACTCCGACGATCTTTTGTCCGACAAGCTTTCTGCCGGCGGCGAGGGGGAGATCGTCTTGTCCGAGGTGGACACCGTCGGCGTCACAGGCGAGGGCGACATCGACGCGATCATTGATGATTAACTTGCATCCATAGGCGTGCGTTTCAGCGCGCGCAAACCGAGCCAGCTCCAAAAAATTCCTTGGCGCCATGGTTTTTACGCGCAGTTGGACAATGGCGGCGCCGCCGGCGAGCAGCTGGCGCAGCGTGTCCTCCGGAGCTCGGCCTTGGGTCTGTTCCGGATCTAGAATGGCGTAGAGCGGCGGCAAAACGAGCGAGGACATGAAATTTTTAAGAGGGTTCTTTTTTGAGCTCGATGCGCAGATCGGTGATTTTTTTTCGCAGCGTGTTGCGATTGATGCCAAGAATCTGCGCGGCGCGAATTTGATTGCCGTTGGTTTTCTTGAGCGTGAGATCGATCAGCGGCCGTTCGACCCGTTCGATGACGAGCGAGTAGAGATTGTCCACGTCGACGCCTTCGGTCCGGCGAAAATAGTCTTCGGGCTTGTGGCGAATGATCTCTTCCAGCGAAAGCTGATCGACTTCCAGGGTCGTGGTCGCGGGTTTGTTTTGCAGCGTGAAATCCTTCGGGAACAAGATCGGACCCGAGGACAGCACGGCGGCGCGGATCAAAGTATTTTCCAGCTCGCGCACATTGCCGGGCCAAGTATGGCTTTCGAGGAGCTTTTGCCCCTCCGGCGAAACCCCGGAGATTTGAATGGCCATCTCGCGGTTGATCTTGTCGATGAAATAGCCGATCAAAAGCGCGATGTCGCCGCGCCGCTCACGTAGCGGCGGCAAATAAATCGGGATGACTTTGAGCCGGAAATAGAGATCCTCGCGAAAGCGTTTTTCTTTGACCGTCTTGTCCAGGTCTTGATTGGTGGCGGCCAGAATCCGCACGTCGGCTTTCAAGACGTCCCGGCCGCCGACCCGGCTGTATTCGTGATCCTGCAAGACCCGCAATAATTTGGTTTGTAGCTCCAACGGAATATCGCCGACTTCGTCCAGGAACAGCGTGCCGCCTTCGGCCAGTTCGAACTTCCCGAGGCGGCGATCGAGGGCGCCGGTGAAAGCGCCTTTTTCATGGCCGAACAGTTCGCTTTCGAGCAAGTCGCGCGGAATCGCGGCGCAGTTGATTGCCACGAAAGGTTGGTTCCAGCGCGGCGAGTTATAGTGGATCGTTTTGGCAACGAGTTCCTTGCCGGTGCCGCTCTCGCCCAAAATCAAGATCGTCGCGAGGGTATCGACGACCTGACCGATCGTTTTGTAGACAACTTGCATGCTCGGGCTGGTGCCGATGATATTGACGCCGGGCTCGAAGCGTTTCTTCACTTCCTCTTTGAGCTCGCGAAAATCACGGCTGAGCTTGCGGCTGTCCATCGCTCGCTTGACCAGCACCAACACCTCATCGAGGTCAAAAGGTTTGGTGATGTAGTCGAAGGCGCCGTTCTTCATCGCGCCGATCGCGTTGCGCATTGTGTTCTGCGCCGTCATTAAAATCATCGCCGTGTCGGTGCCGTTCTCTTTGATCTCTTTCAAGAGATCCAGGCCGTCGACATCCGGAAGTTTGATGTCCATCAGCGAAATGTCGAAATGGCTATCCGTCAAGAGCCGCCGCGCGCTCGCGCCGTTGGCCGCGGTTTGCACCCAATAGCCCTCGGTTTCGAGGGCCTTCTGCAATACGAACCTGAGTGATTCTTCGTCTTCGGTAATGAGAATTTTTCCTTGGTCCATGTTAGTCAGCTACCACCAGCGAGACCCTAAAGATGCTGCCCCTTCCTTCGATGCTTTCGACCCGGATCGTGCCGCCATGTTCTTTGATGATGCGATAGCAAGTGGCCAAACCCAGTCCAGTGCCGTTATTTTTGGTCGTGAAGAACGGCGAGAAGATATGCGCTAGATCTTCTTCGCGAATGCCGCACCCTTCGTCGGCGACGTCGACCCAGATGAAGCGATTGGGCGCCGTGCCGTGTTCCCGGACATGATAATCGGTTTCCAGTCGCGTCGTCACTGTGAGGGCGCCGCCGCCGGCCATCGCCTGAAAGGCATTTTTCACCAGGTTGAGAAAAACTTGGGTGAGTTGAGCGCGATCGCCGCGGATCGGCGGCAGGCTCGGATCAAACCATTTTTTCATATGAATCTCGCCAGCGCCAACGGCTTGGCTCTCGAGCAGCAATACGTCTTCCAAAATTTCATGAATGTTGACCGGGCCCAGCGTCAACTGCGCGGGGCGCGAGAGATCGAGCAATTGCTCGATCAGTTGATTCACTCGGTCCACCTCGCGGATCATGATGCCGGTAAAATCGCGCAGCGAAGAGTTGCCG
>Ga0075418_10005153_pt1 | contig 14793 bp, 11 predicted proteins | sample SoiMetdeltSBSDD2_FD_81776 | JGI IMG/M metagenome (GOLD analysis project Ga0075418, IMG submission 81776) | Bulk soil microbial communities from a Populus tree surrounding site in Tennessee, USA - Soil MetaG P. deltoides SBSDD2 | ecosystem: Environmental > Terrestrial > Soil > Tree plantation...
CATCTCGCGCCTCGGGCACGAAGTCCTGCGCCTGGCCCTTGCGGTCGACTCTCACGACTTTGCGCCGGTAGATGCTGCCCAGGTAATACACGTCGTCGACCGGATCGTAGGCGAGGCTTTCCGGCATGAGGTCGCGCTGCGGCAGAGTGAACGCCACCGTGCTCCGCACCATCGGCTCGAGATTGCGCCGAAAACGCTCTTGCACCGCCGCGAAGTCCGGGTGGGTGCGAACCGGATCCAGCTCTTTGGCGGTATCGATCTCGTACGCCGTTCCAAATTCGGCCACACGGCTCAGCCATTGCAGCCCCTTCTCGTGGTTCCCGGCTCGCACATGCGCCAAGGCCGCGTTCCAAGCACATCGGGACAAGTGTGGCCAGAGCGCGAAGGCTTCCTCGTACGCCCTTGCGGCTGAGGCAAAGTCTCCCGCGCCGGATGCCTTCGACGCATGCGCCAACAATTCGGACACCATGTCTTGCCGTGGCTGCGCCCAACCTGCTGGCGACACCAAGCAGACGAGAATCACGACCAAGAGCGGAATCATCCGCATGCTCTCCTCTCGAGTGTCAGGACTGGATCTTCTGTCATCCGCGTCCGCACGTCGAGACCCCAAATTCGCCGCGTGCACTTCAATGGACCTGCTGTAGAATCCGGCCGGGACGAAACTTCGATCGGAGGTCGCAATGCAAGCCCTGGCAAACTTGAGCGAGCTCGTCGTCGCGCAGAGAAAGGACTGGGGCGAGATCCTCGTCGATCTCGAGCAGGGCAATCGGTATCGAGTTTTCGGTCCAGATGGCCAGGAGATGCTACGTGCTGGAGAAACAGGCGGCTCATGGATCGCCCGGATGTTCTTGCGTTCGTGGCGCCCGTTCGAAATGTCGCTCGTGACGCCCGAGGGCAAACAAGTCCTGCACCTGCAGCGACCTTTCAAGTTCTACTTCACCGAGATCCATGTCGCCGATGCCAACGGCCGCAAGCTCGGGCACGTGCGTCGACGCTTCTCCATCCTGCGCCGTCTGTATGCCGTCTTCGACGCCGGCGGTCGCGAGGTGTTCCAGCTCTACGCCCCGCTGCTCCACCCATGGACCTTCGAGGTGCGACAGAACGATCGCGCCCTCGGCAAGATCGCCAAGCGCTGGAGCGGCTTGCTGCGCGAAGGCTTCACCGACGCCGATACCTTCGGCGTCGCCTTCCCACCCGGTGTCGATGCCGGCATGAAGGCGGTCCTTCTTGGCGCCACCTTCTTGATCGACTTCGCCCACTTCGAAAGCTCGAAGTAAGATCGTCAGGCGCGTGCGGGAGGTTCGTGCCAGCGCTCGCGCGGCACCCATTTCTTGTCGGCGGGATCGGACTCGTAGTGCGGCGACATGATCTGCACGCTATGCTCGTTGAAGACATCCTGGATGTTCGCATGCAGCGCGGCCAGCGTCTTGATGCGTTCTTCGGGCTTCTCGATCATCGCGATGACTTGGTACTCGACGTAGAAGTCCGAGAGCGCGGTCTGGAAGACGAACGGCGGCGGATCCTTGCGCAAGCCCGGCGTGCGGTCGGCCGCCATGCACAGCATCGCATGCACCTGCCGCCATGGCTCCGTGTAGCCGATGGTGAGGGTGGTGGAGACGTAAACGCCTTCGCTGCCGGCGAGTCGCGTGAAGTTCTTCGACGCCTTGGACACCAGCAACCCATTCGGAATGTTCACGACCTCGCGCTTGTTGGTGCGGATCTTGGTCGACAGCGCGCCGATCCCGAGCACCACGCCCTCGTCGTCATCGATGCGCACGTAGTCGCCTGGCTTGAGGGCGCGGCTGTACAGGATGACCAGACCTCCGAGCAGCTGTCCCACGACGCCGGACGCCCCGAGCGAGAACATGAGGCCGACGAAGACGCTCACGCCCTTGAACGCCTCGGAGCCGCTCCCGGGAATGTAGGGGTAGGCCATGACCAGGGCGAGAAGCCACACCAGCACGACGAGGATCCGGCGCGTGGGCTGGATCGTCTCGCGCACGCCTTCCGGCGCGTCAATTTTCCCGGTTTCGATGGCAATCATGAAAAGAGCGAGCAAGCGCAAGAAGAAACGGGTCACCACGAAGATGAGAACGATGATGACGAGGTCCGGCAGCACGGAGAGGAACCCGCTCACGACGGACCGCAAGCCAGCGAGCGAGTTGCCGCGCAACGTCTCTCCCCATGGGCGGGTGAATGGAAAGCGGCGCAGCATGAACGTCAGCCAATTGAACAGCAGCAGGAGTCCCACGACCCAGGCGGCGAGGCGCGTGCACCCGCGCAATACCGCCACCCACTGCTCCGGACCGAAGACTCGGAACCCCCGTACCGCGACGATGCCCGAGGCCCGATCCGCCATGGCGTCGAATCGGCTGGCCAGCAAGCGATAGATGCGCCGCAGCGCCCAGATCAGGACGATGAACACCGCCGTACCGATCAACGCCTGCAAGATGCCGCGCAGCAGCTGCCTGGGCGTCCGGGCCTCGTGCAGCTCGCGCAGCGCCAGCGCCAAGCTCTGCACTGCACCATCGCGCAGAGCCTCGAGCGTGGGGCCGATGCTGGTGTCTGCGTCCGCTGGAACGAGGACGAACGCGCCGCGATTGTCGATCGTGATCAGGAGGCCCTCGGGGCACTTGCGCCAACCGACATCCAGATCACTGGCATGCGCGACCAGATGCCCGATGCGCTCGACGGCGGCGGTGACGCGAGCATCCGGTTGCTGCCCCAAGAACTCGCCGCGCAGAACCGCAATCTCGCGATTGAAGAACACCAGTTTTGCCGGCTTCGCGACGGCGAGCGAATCTTGAATCTGGGCCAGAGCCGGCCGGGGGGCGAAAACCGCCCAGCACATCAGAAGGAGTCCGAGCACGAAGATTCCACGACACGGTCGTCGATCTCGAGCGAAGCTCAGCGACCGGTGTTCCCGGCTCTTGCTTGGACTTGCTTCCATCCCTGTCGGTCCTTCCTGTGCCTGACTCCAAAATCCACGCGCAGATTACACCGCATCGATCGTCCGCTCGCTCCCTCAGATCGAGAAACCGAAGATCAAGCGCAGGTTGCGATAGATCAGCTTGGCATCCTGGACTTGGCCGCCGATGTCGGCGAGCGGCAACCTGTCGGTGTCGCCGAAACCGTAACCGGCGCCGAGGGTGAACTCGGACTTCCCGACCGTGAAGCTCGATCCCACGGTCACGAGATAGGTATCCCAGCTTGAAAACGACGTGTTGGAGTTCGAGCCTTTGAAGTTGGCGCTGTAGTCGGTGGCGAAGGCGGCGAATCCCACCGTGCGCGGCGAGATCTGGTACTCCAATGCCACTCCCCAGTTCACCACCGATTCCAGGTTCTGCAGCACTGGTGCGGGAATCGTGGCCCCCGAACCCTGCGCCACGAAGCTCGAAGTTTTCAGGACGTCATAGGGACCGATGGCCTCGAACCACTCGACGCTCGCGTGCACCGTCGCCGCTGCGATCGAGTACGAGGCGCCGAACCCCGCCGAGACCGGCGAGCGATAATCACTCGACGCCTCCTGCAGAGTCACCGCGTACTCGTTCGTCCCCGGGGATCCGGTGGTGTCGACATTCAGGATGTCGATGCCACCCTTGCCGCTGCCGGCGATGTGCAAGCTCGGCGAGGTGATGTTGGCGCCGAAACTGAACCCCACCACGTGCCAGGCGACGCCCGCCTTCCACAGCAACCGGTAGTCGGTGTAGTCGAAGCCGCGCAGATCCAGGCCGACGGTGGCCTCCCCCGCCGGGTCCATCGTTTGGCTGGTGACGCGCGTGCTGGCGAATTGCGATCGCACCGCCAGGTACTGGCTCACGCCGATGCCGAGCCTTTCCGTCACGCGGTACGACCACGTGAGACCCGCCCAGGACTCGTCGAGGTCGATTCGAGATACGAACTCGTCGAAGGCTTCCGTGCCGCTTGCGGCCGTTTGCTGGCGCGCGTCCACCTCGGCGCCGAAGACGAAGCGCGGAAAGAACGAGTAGTAGAGCGTGTGCCCTTCCGGCAAGAAGCGCGGAAACGTGCCGCTGACGAATGTCGGGACGAGACCCGACTGGGACGTCTCGAGATCGATCCCAGGCCCGGCGCCGTTTTCGAGCCGCAACGTGGAGTGCTCGAATGCCTTGGCGGTGAGGATCAACGGCGCGTCGAGCAGCGCCACGCCGCCCGGGTTGTAATACGTGCCGCTCAAGTCGACGACGCTACCGATCACGACACCGCCCAAGAGCAGAGAGCGCGATCCATATTTCTGCGACCAGTAATGCGTGTCCTGAGCCGACGCGTTCGCCGCCAATGCGAGGACGAGTGCGGCGCAGGCAAGACCTCGGCGCATGCGAACCTCCTGCGTCCAGCTGCACCAGCCAGCCGACGTCGGTTGGGGAAGGCCGCAGTCTAGCACCGAGAATCCGGGCTTGGCTCAGGAGAATGAGGCAGCCCACCGTTTTCGCGGGACTCCGTCATGGCGATGGGAAGGAGGTGAACCTGCGAGACTCAGGGCTCGAGCTGCTGACGAATGCGCGCGCGGAACACGGCCACGCACTCGTCGTTGACACCGGCTTCTTGCAGCCAGTAGGTCAGCGCCGCGTCGCTCAGCCCGGCGAGCTCGTCGGCCGTGGGCTGCATGGGTTCTTGCTGCTCGGTGGTGGTGCTGATGCAGGGAGAGCTGCCCATACCGTTCTGGCGCATCGCCAGCACGTAGAAGGCCAGATCCCAACGTTCGTTCTCGTCGAGGATGTCGTACGCCGGCATCGCCGTGCCGGGAATTCCGAAGGTCACGGCATTGAACACACGCGCGGGGGACAACGTTTCATCGAAGCGCGCGTCGAGGAGATCGCCTGGTGGCGGTGTGAGTCGAAGGCCCACTTCCGTCTGCCCGCGTCCGTCGTTGCCATGGCAGGCAGCGCATGCCTGAGTGTACAAGGCAGCCCCCTGGTCCAGACTGGGCATCTCGGCGGGCGTCAAGCGCAGCTCGTGCACTTCGACGACGTCACGCCACAGCGCTCGTAGAATCTCCTGGACCTCCGGGGCCGGCGCATGCCGGGAAACCAAGCGCTGCGCGCTCGCCATGTTGCGCAGCAGCATGAGATCCACCGGTTGGCGCACCGTGCTCGCCCCGCGCAGAGCCGAGACGGCGCGTCGCGGCTCCGGCGCCAAGATGTCGCGCACTTCCGACAGGATGGCTCGTTGTTCCTCGTACTCTGTGCTGTCGAGGATCTCGCCATCGCTGCCCACCGCATCGGGATAGTCGCCGATGACATACTCGATCAGCCCGAGTGCACGATGGATCTCCGCCAGCCGTTGCGACTCTTCCGTGGCTGTCTCGACGCCTGCTCCGGCCGGAGTGACCGCGGCGATGATCAGGCTCGCGCAGGCGAGACCCAATGCGACCGTGAGGAAAACCCACGCGATCACCTTGTCCCACGCCGGCCGGGATCCAGACGGAGTCCCCGATTCCCTTGCAAGTCGCATGATCCCCCGAAGCTGCATGCACGATCCAACGCGCTCGCGCAGTACCGACTCGCGCCCTGTCTCGACGCCATCATCGCGCGCGAGGCATTGCGCGCCCGTATCCACAACTCGCAGAAGTCAAATCGCGGGGGAAATTGCATCGCACGTGCCACGGCGGCGCAACGTGTCCGCACGCGCATCAACGCGGTCGCGGCTCGCTGTAGAAAGCGCGGAGGAAGGTGTCCCAGAGGCGGTCGGTCGTGGCGGCGCGGAGCGCCAGCAACAGATGCGACATCAGCAGCACCTTGTAGCGCGGGCGAGGGTGGCGGGCGGCGACGGCGCGAGCGATGACCCGCGCCGCGTGCTCGGGATCACCGGCCAGCTTGCCGAGCAGCCCGCGTGTGTAGGCTTCGTGCGTCAGGCGCGCCACCGATTCATTGAGCGCGGCGTACGGACTGGAGGGTGCATTGGCCGTCATGCTGCCGACCGCCGTGGCGCTGAAATGTGTGCGAATCAGCCCCGGTTGGATGTGGACGACGTCGATGCCGAAGGCACGCACCTCGAAGCGCAACGCATCGCTCACCGCTTCGAGTGCGTGTTTGGTGGCGTGGTAGATGCCGCCGCCGGGGAACGTCAATCGTCCAGCGATCGAGCCGACGTTGACGATCCTGCCCCAGCGCTGGCGCCGCATCGCGGGAAGCACGAGCTGGGTCAAACGCACGGTGCCGAAGACATTGGTCTCGAACTGCTGGCGCAGCCGCTCCGGACTCACCTCTTCCACGGCACCGGATTGGCTGTAGCCCGCGTTGTTGATCAGGACGCCGACCGCGCCCTCGCGTTCTTCGACGGCGCGCACGGCAGCGCGCATGGATTCTTCCGATGTGACGTCGAGCGTCATCGTGTCGCAACCAGCGGCGGCGAGGTCCTCCAGCTTCTCGAGCCTCCGTGCGGTGGCGTACACCTTCCATCCACGCGTCACCAAGTGCCGCGCCGTGGCAGCGCCGATGCCGGTCGAGCAACCGGTGATGAGCACCGCGCGAGAAACGTCGTGCACCGCTCCCTCCGATCGCATCGCGAGGACAGCCGGAATGCACCATGGCTGCCCGCCGCGGGCGAGACTCTAGCATCCACGCCCATCCATTGACACGGCCTCGCAGCGTTGCCTAGCATGCACACCATGAGCATCGATACACGCCCGTACGAACAGCGAGCGGCACGACTGCGCGGTTTCATCGTCGATCTCACGCTCGAGATTTGTCGCCGCCGCACCGTCGACTACCTGCTGCAGGACTACCCGCAGGGCGGACCCGACGACATGCCGGCACCGGGAATGGAAGGCCGAGTCACCGAAGTGCTCGCCGCGCATCTCGACGCGTGGAAGGTGCCCTATGCGACGCACGTGCGCACACCGGGGCGCGACAATCTGCTCGCACGCATCGGACGCGGCGAGCCGGGCTACCGCAAACTGTTCCTGCTGCTGCACACCGACACCGTGCCGGCCGGGGATCGCGATGCGTGGAAATTCGATCCGTTCGATCCCTTCGAGAAGGACGGCAAGCTCTATGGCCGCGGCGTGCTCGACAACAAAGGGCCGCTGGCCGCCACCTTCGCCGCATTCAAGCTCTTGCACGAAGACGAGACGGAGATTCCCGGCCAGGTGGTCTTCGGTGCCGTGGGCGACGAGGAAGTTGGCGTCGGCGACGGCATCGAGTTCCTGTTGCGTGAAGGCCTCATCGATGCCACGGATGCCATCGTCCCCGATGTGGCCGGTGAGATGCGCGAGATCAACGTCGCCGAGAAGGGCCGCCTGGTGGTGAAGGTGCGCGCCAAGGGCAAGCAGGCCCACGCCATGGACCCGTCCAAAGGCGTGAACGCCATTCACGCTGCCGCGCGCTTCCTGCACGAGCTCGAAGGCTTCCGTTTCGCCTACGAGCCGCACGTTCTCCTCGATCCGCCGACGATCAACACCGGCATCATCCGCGGCGGCTCGGCACCGAACAGCGTCGCCGCCGATTGCGAGGTCACGCTCGACATTCGCTACCTGCCGTCGCAAAACGCCGAGCGCATCCTCGCCGATCTCGAAGGCATCGCCGCCAAGGTGCAGATGCCGGGAGCCAGGTTCCTGATCGAGAAGGTGCAGAACGCGCGTCCCTGCGAGGTCGCGCCCGACGCTCCGATCGTCAAGCTCATCCAGCAGGTCGCGCCCGACGCACGTCCCATGGGCTCTGGAGGCGGCACCTTCTCCAAGCCGCTCGTGCATGCCGGGATCCAAGCCGTCGGCTGGGCGCCGGGTCACGAAGCCACCTACCACCAAGCGAACGAAGAGATCGAAGTCGCGCAGCTGGTCACTTTCGCCGGCCGCATGGCCGCTCTCGCCCGCGCCATCGCCTCGATGCGCATCTGAGCCGAATCTCCGACCCCACGCATGAGGCGTGGCCACCGCTTCCAGCGACCTGCCCCATGCCAGATCCGTAGATCTACTGATTCCTTCCTCGGCTTCCCGTTGTGCGGTGACGTCGCATGACCTCGTTGGAGGGGGCACAGGAGGGTCTACTCCCTTCTCTGAACCAAGGCGCGGTCGAAAACCAGGCTCGAGGAACTCGTGGCGCGAGCGACCCGACAAAGTCCGTGGGTTAGAGCCAGGAGGGCCGAGCGCCGGCACCCCAGATTCCCCGGCGTCGGCGGGAGTGCTACTCTTGAACGCTCGACCACATCGACCCGGCTGGATGAGCTCCCCAGGCCAGTCCGAGGAACTCACCCTCGGGAGGCGGCAGTGGCAGCAGCTCGCTCCCCTCGGGAGGCAGAAGAGGCGGCCCGCTCTTCGCGGGAGCCAGGTTCCCCGGGCAGCCGGGATCTGGAAACGACAATCGTGTTGTTGGAACGCGTGCGCCGTGGCGAGCGCCGCGCGACCGAGCGCTTGGTCCGCCGCTACATGCCAGAGCTCTTGCGCTGGGCGCACGGACGCTTGCCGCACTACTGCCGCCCACTCGACGACACGCAAACCCTTGTGCTCGACAGCCTCGAGAGTGCGTTGTCCCATTTGGAGAAGTTCGAATACAGGCGGGAGGGAGCGTTCCTCTCCTACTTGCGAACGATCTTCATGAACAAGCTGCGCGACAAGGCTCGCAAGCCGCGGCAGCAGTTCCTGCCGGAAACCGACGTCCCGGGCACCGACTCGCCGGAGGACGACATGGTGCGCACCGAGTTCTGGGGAACCTACGACAAGGCTCTGGCCGCACTGCCCGAGCGTATGCGGGAAGCCGTCATCTTGCGGCTCGAGCTCGACTGGAGCTTCGCACGGATCGCGACCGCCATTCACAGTCCCACGGCGAATGCCGCGCGGATGTATGTGACGCGTGGCATTCGGCGCTTGGCCTCGGAGATGAACCATGCAGCCGCCTGACGAGAGCAGCGCCATGGGTCGGAAGAACCTCCAGCGCGTGTCCGACGCGCTTGCGGACGCTGTCCCAATCGATTGGCATGCCGAAATCGCCGCGCATCCCGAGCTCCGCGAGCAATTGACGAACTTGCAGCGCCTCGAGTCCATTCGCACCAGCTTCTCGGGGTCGATGGATTCTTCCACCGGACCGGGCAAGAACCACACCGTGGACTTCCCCACGACCTGGGGACACCTCGAGGTCAAGAGGCTCGTCGGGGCTGGAGCTTTCGCCGAAGTGTTTCTCGCCTACGATTCGCGCCTCGACTCGTTCGTGGCGTTGAAGCTGTTGCGGCGCGATCGCATCCGCAGCGATCGGGCGCGCTTCCTGCGCGAAGCAAAGCGCCTGGCGCAGGTGCAGCATGCGAACGTCGTCACGGTCCATGGCGTCGACGAGCACGAGGGCCGACCGGGCATGTGGATGCAGTTCCTGCAAGGCCAGAACCTCGAGCAACGTCTCGACGAACAGGGAACGCTGAGCTGGCAGGAAGCAGCCACGATCGGCGCACAACTGTGCCAAGCCCTCGCTGCGATTCACGCCATCGATCTCTTCCACGGGGATTTGAAAACGGCGAACGTCGTCCGCATCGCTGACTCTGGACTCAACGTGCTGATGGATTTCGGCGCCTCGAGCGAGGTCTCCGCGTCCGGATGCGGCCAATCGTCCACGTGCGGTACGCCGCTCGTCATGGCCCCCGAAGTGTTCCTGGGAACAGGCCCACAGAGCCGGGCGGGTGACATCTATAGCCTGGGTGTCCTCCTCTATCGAATCGTGAGCGGCCGCTACCCGGTGGAAGCAGACCGGCCCGAGGATCTGCGCACGAAACATCGACACCGCGAGGCCGTGCCTCTGCGCGACCGGCGTGCGGACCTGCCGGCGCGCTTCATCCAAACGGTGGAGCGCGCTCTGGCCTACGATCCCGGGCAACGCTATCCGAGTGCGGGGGACATGGAGCGCGCCCTGCTCGCGACGCTCGTCGACGCCGCCGAAACCCATGATCTGGTGGCCTGGTGGCGACAACCGGCGGGCGTGATCTCCTCGTGGTTCCGTCACTACCGATGGCGTCTCATCCCGGCGCTGGCCGCTGCGGCTTTGGGAATCTGGCTCCTGATGTTCTTCGAGAACAGGATCCGGTTGGATCTCTACAGGTTTCACGCTGGCCGGACACAACGCATCGAGACACGTGATCGACCGGTGTTCGCACCCGGCGATTCCATCTACATGAAGTTCCAAACTGGCCACGATATGTACGTCTACGTGCTCAACGAGTCGGTGACATCGCCATGCGAAGTCGTCGCGCTGTTCCCGCTCGAATACATGGATCGCGGCAACCCCTTGCCTGGCGACACGGCTCACCTGCTGCCCGGGACCCTGCGCGGCAAGGTCGCGTATTGGCAAATGGACGAGATGGGCGGGCAAGAACGCATGCTGATCGTCGTGTCTCGGCAGCCGCTCGCGAAGGTCGAGGCGGTGGTCCAGGAAGCCGCGAGACGGCGTCAGGCCCGCGAGCCCGAAGGCCTGACGCAGGCACCCATTCAGGGGAGCCGCGAGATGAATCCGCCGGCGCCGCCTCCCTGCTCGAGCGAGCTCGATAAGATCCTGCGCAGCTTGGGCGGCACTCGGACTCGGACTTTGTGGTGGGAAGTGATCGAGTTGGAATGCCCGCCGATTGCAGCGTCGAATGGTCGCGGCACGGCCGCGGCATCCCTGGCATCCGCGCCTGCAGTTGCTGCGCCGGCATCGACGAAGGGCAGTGACGCGCCGCAATGAGCTCACGCATCCGCATGCAACGCAGCGCCCGCTGGTCTGTCGTCCTCGTCGTGGGGATGGTGAGCGCAGCACCCTGCGGTGCGAGAGAGCGTGAGCCTGGCGTCGATCCCAGTTTCCTCGAACGCATCGCATCGATTCGACTCGAGAGTGAAGAGGGTCGCGCCACGTCGGCCGAGAATCAGGCGCGCGCGCTGCTCGCGGAAGCCGAGCTCGTGCATGGCCGCCAGTCGGCCGAGGTGGCCGCGAGCCTGGATGCGTTGGTGCAATGCCTGCCGCATGGCCCGAATGCCAAAGCGCCGGAATCGCGCCTGCTGGCGCAGCGTGCCGTCGATCTCAAGCGCAAGCTCTATGGCCGGGAGGATGTCCGGGTGGCGGTAAGCCTGATGAACTTAGGCGTATTGCTCGAAGAAACGGGAGAGCTGCGTCCTGCATGCAGCCTTTACGAGCAGGCCCTGCGCATCACGGAGAAGGAATTGGGACGCGACCAACCGGACTCTGTCCCCATCCTCAAGAACATGGCCGATGCGCGGAGCCGTCTCAGTGACTACGCCGGTGCCATGCGCGATTACGAGCAAGCCGACGCGATCCTGCGTGCTGCGTCCGTCCCCGATGCGTTGGCCCTGTCGGATGTCCTGAACGGGCGAGCCATCGTGGCCTATCAAATCGGCGATTACGTCCAAGCTCGCGATTGCTGGCAGCAGGCGATCGATCTCCGCATCGCGCGCTACGGATCCGATCATCCGCGTGTCGCCTCCCTCGAATACAACCTGGCCGTGCTCCTCAAGGACATGCACGACGACGCAGCTGCCAGGAAGCTGGGGGAGCACGTGCTGGAGCTTCACCTGCGCACGCTGGACGATGCCGAAAACGTGCTCGTGGGCATGGACAAGCTCCTCCTGGCCGAGATCGAGAAAAGCTCGGGCAATCTCCTGTCGGCCAAACAGCTGTTCGAGAGCGCGTTGTCGATTTTTCGTTCGCGCCGTGGCGAGGACAACGATCTCGTCGCCAAGTGCCTGCATGGGTTGGGAACCTTGAACATGGAGCTCGGCCAACCCGAGAAGGCGCGGCAGGATCTCGAGCAGGCGCTGGTCGTCCGGACCAAATGCTTGCCCCAGGATCACTATCTGATCGGGTACACCCTGCGCTGGCTCGCCAGTCTGCATTACGAGATGGGGCGCCTCGTCCTGGCCAGGCAGCTCTGCGAGCGCGCGCTCCTGATCTACGAGCGGGCTTTGGACCCACAGCACCGCGAGCTGGCCGAGGTCCTGGCGCTCCGCAGCGCGCTGCTTTACGAGGCCGGCGATGCCGCAGGAGCCGTCGCGAACGCCCTGCGTGCAGAAGCGATTGGCGCCGCGCATCTTCGGCTCGTGGCGCAGGGTGTCGAGGAAAGAGAAGCGCTTTTGTATGCGCGCATCCGGCCACGCGGGCTGGATGTCGCCTTGCAAGTGGTCGTCGACGATCCGTCGAATTCGTCGGCCACGCGCCGGGTATGGGATGCCGTCATCCGCTCGCGCGCTCTCGTCCTCGATCAACTGGCTGCCCGCAGTCAGGCCGCGGCTCTGGCGCCAAACGCCACAACGGCGCGAACCCTCGCCGATCTCCGCCAAGCGGCGTCGCAGGTCTCCTACCTCACATTGCGTGGTGCTGGTGACTCTCCGGCTCAGCACGCGATTCTCCTCGACGCGGCGCGGCGAAAAAAGGCCGCGGCGGAGCGGGCTCTGGCGAGTCGAAGCCAGCCCTTCCGCAGCGATGTTGCCCGCAACTCGATCGGCCTCGAGTCGGTCATGGACAAGTTGCCACGCGGGAGTGCTCTCGTGGCTTTTTCGACCTACATGCGGACCCATCGCTTTTCTCCCTTCTCGGCCGCCGCCGAGCCGCGCTCCGGCACATTGACGCGGGATCGACACTTCATGGCCTTCGTCCTCGCACCGGACCAGAGCATGCGGGTCATTCCCCTCGGACCGGCAAACGAGATCGAGGCATCGGTCGGCCAGTGGGTCGAGGAAGCCGCTTTCGGCACGAGAATCCCCGACCGCACTCCGGCCCAAGCCGAGGCTGCATGCTTCGCCGCCGGGAACCGCTTGCGCCGGATGATTTGGGATCCTCTCGAGGCGGCGTTGGGCGACGCGCGATTCGTTCTCGTGGTTCCCGAGGGCGCGTTGCACCAGTTGAACCTCGCGGCGTTGCCTGCGACCTCCGACCGTTACCTGATCGATGCCGGCTGGCAGCTGCACTCCCTCTCGGCCGAACGCGACGTGGTGGCTTATTCCGGATCGCATCGTCAGGGCGCGGATCTCGTGGCAGTGGGTGGAGTGGATTTCGACGTTCCTTTGGCCAAGCCCGTCGACGTCGGGTACGCGATGCCGGCTTCCAGCTCCGCTTTTCGAGATTCCGAATCGCATCCCAGTTCTTCGCCCTCGACACGTGGCGCGGACCTCCCGTGCAGAGGGGTGGAGAGCTGGTCCTTGAAACCGCTTCCCGAATCCTTGGCTGAGGTGGAGGACCTGATCGAGATCCTCTCGCGGGCTCGAGCAGTCCGCAAGAGCCTGCGGCTCGAGGCAACCCGCCTCACAGGCCCCGACGCCACGGAAGATGCGTTCAAGGAGCTTGCCGAAGGCAAGTACTGGCTGCACCTGGCGACACATGGATTCGTCCTTGGATCGGATTGTCGCCTTCCCTCTCCCGAATCGCGAGACATCCGCCTCCCGGCCCCGGTGGACGACCAGTCGCAACCCGATTTGGAGCCAGCCAATCCTCTGTTGCTCGCCGGACTGGCGCTCGCCGGTGCCGCCCACCGCAGCCAGATGCCGGTCGAGCGCGAAGACGGCATCCTGACCGCCGAAGAGGTGGCGTGCATGAACCTGCACGGTGTCGAGTGTGTGGTCCTTTCCAGCTGCAAGACCGGCGTTGGGCCCGTCGAGAGCAGCGAGGGAGTGCTCAGCCTTTGCCGGGCATTCCAGATCGCTGGTGCCCGCACGCTGGTCATGAGTCTTTGGTCGGTTTCCGATGCGCACACGCGTTCCTGGATGCGCGCGTTCTACACCTCCGCACTGGAGGACGGGCTCGGGGTCGTCGGCGCCGCGCGCGCCGCGAATATCACCGTCCTCGCCAGTCTGCGTCGAGCTGGCGCGAGCACACATCCGTTCTATTGGGGTGGGTTCGTCACCACGGGCGACTGGAAGTAGAGGGGCTCGTGCTCACATCCGAGGGAGGAGAAGCATGAAAGAGAAAGAATCCCGAGCGCCGTCGCGCGGTTCGACCCGTGCGGGTGAATCTGCCCCGGATCGCCCTGTTGCCAGGCGCGTGACGTGGGAACCGCGTCGGGTGGAACCCATACACGAGTACGACGGGGTGTATTTCTTCCCCGGCGGTCAGATGGTGATCACGAATCCCAACTTGAAGCACTTGGTCGCGATCGTCGAGAAGGATGCGCCCGCTCTCGGCGATCACATCACTCTGGATTATCGCTGTTGAGGCCCTGGTTTCATTCACGGGAGGTCTGAACATGTCGCATTCGCGGAAACATCCGAAGGCGCTCGTGCATCCGCCGAGCTCCGAGGATCTCAAGAAGTTGCTGAAAAAATACACCGGGCTAGCCACCGAGAATGTCAGCACGGCAGACATGGCGAAGGTCGTGGACACGCTGCACTTCGACAAACAGTTCGAACACTGCAAAGAAGAGCTCGGCGAGATCAAGCTCTTCACCGACAAGATCAACAAGCACCATTTTGTCGGCTATGTCGAGCACGGTCCCTTCCGCTTCATCTTCTTCCGGCCCGCGACATGCGTGAGATGGCCGAACGATGCGGACCCAGATACGTTGCCGCCCTACCAACTGGGAATCTATCGCGAAGCCCCGTATCTCCAGGAGCTGCGCAAACGGGCCAGCGCGGGCGAGGTCCTGTTCGACACCGAAGCCGATGGCGAATCGCTTGGCCTCGAGCCTGGGCTGTTCATCGACACGGACGGAAAAGTGACCGTGATGCGGCCGCCCGCGAAGTACGACCTCGAGCTCGTCGTGCCCGGAAACCCCGGCGACGTGCCGTTGAATTACAAGTGTTGACTCCGAGACGGAGTACCTAGGGTTTCCGTTTCGCGGATTCCGGACTGCGGACGCCCATCAAAGCGATGCGGA
>Ga0075418_10005154_pt1 | contig 14789 bp, 24 predicted proteins | sample SoiMetdeltSBSDD2_FD_81776 | JGI IMG/M metagenome (GOLD analysis project Ga0075418, IMG submission 81776) | Bulk soil microbial communities from a Populus tree surrounding site in Tennessee, USA - Soil MetaG P. deltoides SBSDD2 | ecosystem: Environmental > Terrestrial > Soil > Tree plantation...
GTAGCGGTAGTTGTGGTGCTCGATCACCCGGCGGAGCTCGGCCGCACGGTCCGCCGGCGCCTTCGTCCTAGAGGACATCGAGGAGCTCCGCGGGCTCGCGCACGAAGACGTCCGGCTCCTCCTCGAGCAGGCGCTCCTCCGCGTGGATGCCTCCCCACCCCACCGCGACCGCGAACGTGCCGGCGGCCTTCGCCGCCTGGATGTCGAACGGCGAGTCGCCGACGTACGCGGCCTCCGCGGGCGCCGCGCCGAGCCGCTCGAGCGCGAAGAGGACGGGGTCCGGCTCGGGCTTGTGGCGCTCGGTGTCCTCGTAGCCGACGACGACCTCGAACTGCTCCGCGAGCTCCGGGAAACGGTCGAGCGCGAGCCGGACCGTGCGATGCCGCTTGGCGGTGACGATCCCGAGTCGACGACCCTCGTCCCGCAGCCGCGACAGCAGGTCGAGGAGGTCGTCGAAGGCCTCGAGCGTCTCGTGCAGCGGGTCGTTGTGCTCCTTGTAGACCTCGACGAGCTCTTCGACGCGGTCGGGATCGAGCGCGCGCATCTGCGACACGAGCCCCTGGCCGCCGACGGTGGCCGCGAGCTCCTCGTAGGCGATATCGCGCCCGAGCACCGTGCGGGTGGCGTGCTGCATCGAGGCGAGGATGATCGGCCCGGAGTCGATCAGCGTGCCGTCGAGGTCGAAGAGAACGACGCGGAAGCGCATCAGCCGATCGTAGCCGCGTCCCCGTACTCGACCCGCTCCAGGTACAGACCCCACGGCGGGGCGGTGAGACCCGCCTCCGCACGCGGTCTGCCCTCGAGCAAGGCATGCATCCGCTCGGGCGCGTCGCGGCCTGCCTCGAGCATCGTCCCGACGAGCGTCCGCACCATGTGGCGGAGGAAGCTGTCCGCCGTGATCGTGAAGTCGAGCCGTTCGCCGTCACGTTCCCAGGCCGCGGCGAGGACGTTTCGACGGAACACCTCGTGCTGCGTGTCGGTCGGGGTGAAGGCGGTGAAGTCGTGCTCGCCGGCCAGGAGCGCGGCGGCCGCCGATATGGCGTCGACGTCGAGCGGGCGCGGCCACCAGAGTGCCCTCCGCGCCTCGAGCGGCGAGGGCGTGCGCTGGGAGAGCACGCGGTAGCGATACGAGCGGGAGACCGCCGAGAAGCGCGCGTGGAAGTCGCCTGCGACCTGCTCCGCGTCGAGGACCGCGACGTCGTCGGGGAGGATGGCGTTCAGCGCCTCGGCGGTCCGCTCCGCGGGCGGGCCGCCCTCGACGTCGACGCTCGCGACCTGTCCGGTCGCGTGGACGCCCGTGTCCGTGCGTCCGGCGACCGCGAGACCGTCCCAGCGCGGGAAGACGGCGTCGAGGCCCTCCCGGACCACCGCTTCGACCGTGCGCTCGCCCGGCTGCCGCGCCCAGCCCCGAAAGCCGGTGCCGTCGTACTCGAGCGAGAGCTTGAGCCTCACGACGTGACATCATGGCGCGGCGTATCGACTGCTCGGCGCTACGACCTCTACAGCCACGAGTTCCGGCGGTCGACCCACGAGACGTACGCGCGGATGCGCGCCGAGAGCCCCGTCCACCTGCAACCGGGTCTCGACGGCGAGACGCCGATCTGGTTCGTCACGCGCTACGACGACGTCGTCACCGTGCTCAGGGACAACGAGCGCTTCGTGCTCGATCCGAAGCTGGCGCTGACCCCGGAGGAGCTGGCTGCGCTCCGCGAAGGCGGCCCCGAGCCCGACGAGCGCGTGAGCGAGAACCTCCTCTCGAAGGACCGCGACGACCACCGTCGACTGCGGCGGCTCGTGACGAAGGCGTTCACGCCGCGCATCGTCGAGCAGCTGCGCCCGCGGATCCAGGAGCTCGCGGACGACCTGGTCGACCGTGTGGTCGAGCGCGGGCACATGGAGCTCGTCGACGACTTCGCCTTCCCGCTCCCGATCACGGTCATCGCCGAGCTCCTCGGGATCCCGGCCGAGGACCAGGGCCGCTTCCGCGTGTGGTCGAACACGTTCGTGCTCCCGCCGATGACGCCCGAGCTCCAAGAGCAGGCGGCCCGCCACATGCAGGAGTTCGTCGAGTACCTCGACGCGCTGTTCGCGCGTCGGCGCGCAGAGCCGACGGAGGACCTCGTGAGCGCGCTCGTGCGAGCGGAGAACGAGGGCGACCACCTCTCGGAGAACGAGCTGTACAGCATGGTCGTGCTTCTGATCGTCGCCGGCCACGAGACGACCGTGAGCCTGATTGCGAACGCGGTCCTGGCGCTGCTCTCCAACCCCGACCAGCTCGTCGAGCTCCGCGCGGACCCGTCGCTGCTGCCGTCGGCGGTCGAGGAGCTGCTCCGCTACGACAGCCCTGTCGAGCGTGGGATCACGCGGTGGGCCGCGGCCGACGTCGAGCTCGGCAGGCGGCTGATCTCCCGGGGCGACTTCGTGATCCCCGTCCTCGGCTCCGCGAATCGTGACGGCGAGAGGTTCCCGGCGGCGGACGAGCTGCATCTGGCGCGTGCCGACGGCAGGCACGTCGGCTTCGGCCGCGGGCCACACTTCTGCCTCGGCGCGCCGCTCGCGCGCCTCGAGACGGAGATCGCACTCGAGACGCTCTGGAGACGGTTGCCGAACCTACGACTCGCGATCGCCGAGGAAGACCTCTACTGGCGGCCGATCCCGATCTTCAGGAGCCTCGCCTCGCTGCCCGTCGCCTGGGACGTCTAGGGCACCGCGAGCGCTTCGTTCGCCGCGCTCACCGTGAGGCCGGGCTCCGGCCCACCTCCGATGACGAAGACACGCCCCGCGAGCACGGCGACGCCGACGCCGTGGCGCGGCGTCGGCAGGTCGTCCAGCGGCACCCAGCGCCGATCGGCGACGCGGTAGGCGAGAACCTCCGCGATCGTACCGGCCGGCTCTTCGCCGCCCACCGAGACGACGTGGCCCGCGAGACCCGCGGCGCCCGTGCCCCCACGCGGGTCGGGAACTGGCTGCAGACGGCGCCAGGTGCGCTCGCCCGGCCGGTACGACTCGAAGTGCAGGAGGTTCGTGTCGAGCCCGGCCGTCCGTCCCCCGACCGCGTACACGACCCCTGCGAGCGCGGCCACGCCCAGATGCTCGCGCGGGGTCGGCCCGGCGACGACCGACCAGCGTCGCTTCGCGAGGTCGAACGAGAGCGCGTTGCGCGCGAGGCGACGGCCGACGCCGATCCCACCGGCGACCACGATCCTCCCGCGCGCGACCCCTGCTCCGGCCGCCGCGCGCGGGAAGGGCATGCGGGGTAGCGCGCGCCAGCGGCCGCGCTCGAGCACGTGGATCGTCCGGAGCGGCGTCCCGGCCACCGTGTACCCGCCCAGCACATACACACGGCCGCGATTCCCGACGGCCATCGCGTGATGCACCCCCGTCGGCAGGTCCGGGAGTCGCCGCCAGCGGTCACGTGCCGGCGAGTAGGCGTCCGCGCGCCGCGACGCCGACCCGTCGGCCTCGAAGCCGCCGACGACGGCGATCTCGCTCCCGAAGGCCGCCGCGGCGACCTCGGTGCGCGGTACGGGCAGCGGCGCGCGCGTCTCCCAGTCGACGGCTCCCGCGAGCGCGACGGGCACGAAGAGCCCGAGCAGGGCCGCGAGCGACGCGACGCGCATCCCGACCACCGTAGCCCCGCCTACGCCGCCTCGACCACGAGCGTGAGCCCCTCGATCTCCCGGACGACGACGCTCGTCCCGGGATCGCAGCCGGCCTCGCAGCGTGCCCTCCAGAGCTCGCCCCGTATTCGCACCTGACCCTCCGGCCAGAGCGCCGTCGACGCGACGCCCGTCTTCCCCACGAGGGAATCCACGCCGACGGTCGCTCGCCGCCGCCGGGACCACCAGAGGAAGAGGCCTGTCTCCGCGATGTCGATCACGCCTCCGACGACGATTGCCACCAGGCCCCAGGGGGAGGGCAGGACGAAGATCGCGAGGACGACCCCGAGCAGGAAGAGCACGCGGGCAGCGTACCGCCGCCCTCGCGGCGCTACTCCTCGGCGGCGGGCTCCGCGGCCTCGCGCTGCGCCCTGGAGAGCGCGAGCGGGCTCACGGCGGGCTCGTGGTCGACGAGCTCGAGGTAGACCATCGCGGCCGCATCGCCCTGACGCGGCCCGAGCCGGACGATGCGCGTGTAGCCGCCCGGGCGATCGGCGAAGCGGGGCGCGACCTCGGCGAAGAGCTGGTGCACGACGTCGTTGGAGCGAAGCGCGGCGAGCGCCTGCCGGCGGGCATGGAGGTCGCCGCGCTTGCCCAACGTGATCATCTTCTCGGCGAACGGCTTGACGGCCTTCGCCTTCGCCTCGGTCGTCTGGATCCGGCCGTGCTCGATCAGGGCGCCCGCGAGGTTCGAGTAGAGCGCCTTGCGATGGGCGGAGTCCCGCCCGAGCTTCTTGCCGGACCGCTGGTGCCGCATCGGCCTAGCCGAGCTCCTCGCCCTTGAGGGTGAGCCCGTGGGCGCCGAGCGACGCGCGGACCTCCTCGATCGACTTGCGGCCGAAGTTCGGGATCGCGACGAGCTCGGACTCCGACTTCGAGGTCAGGTCGCCGATCGTCTCGATGCCGACGCGCTTCAGGCAGTTGTAGGAGCGGACGCCGAGCTCGAGCTCCTCGATCGGGAAGTTCTCCATCCCGTGCGTGACCGGCGCCTCGGCCGCGGCCTCCGCCGTCGCCTCGCCGAGCCCCTCGATCGCGTCGAGGTCGGTGAAGATGGCGAGCTGGCGGATGAGGATCTCGGCCGCCTGCCCGATCGCGTCTCGCGGATCGAGCGAGCTGTCGGTCGTGACGTCGAGGACGAGCTTGTCGTAGTCCGTGCGCTGGCCGACGCGGGCGGCCTCGACCTCGTAGGCGACGCGCCGCACCGGCGAGAAGATCGAGTCGATCGGGATCACTCCGATCGTCGTCTCCGGGCCGCGATTGAGCTCGGCGGGGACGTACCCCCGGCCGCGCCCGATCGTCAGCGTCATCTCGAGCTTGCCCTTGTCCGAGACGTGCGCGAGCTCGAGCTCCGGGTTGAGGATCTCGAGGTCTGCAGGCGCCTCGATGTCGGCAGCCGTCACGACGCCCGAGCCCTTCTTGGCGATGTACACCTCGATCTCGGGCGAGGCGCCGTGCAGGCGCACGATCAGGTTCTTCAGGTTGAGGATGATGTCGGTGACGTCCTCGCGGACGCCCGGCAGCGTCGTGAACTCGTGCGCGACGCCCTCGATCTTCACCGCGGTCACCGCCGCCCCGTCGAGCGAGGAGAGCAGCACGCGGCGGAGCGAGTTCCCGAAGGTGTGTCCGAAGCCGCGATCGAGCGGCTCGATGACGAAGACGCCGCGGTTCTCGTCGGCCTCCTCGTGGACGATCCTCGGGATCTGGAACTCCATCAGGCTGGTTCGTGTAGCCAAGACGATCCTTTCTGCTGTTCGGACGGAGCCGGGCGGTGCCGGCGCCTACTTCGAGTAGAGCTCGACGATGAGCGATTCCTGCACCGGCGCGTCGATCTCGCCGCGCTCGGGCCACTTGAGCACCGTGCCCGTGAGCCCGTCGTGATCGGCCTGGAGCCAGGGCGACACGGAGGCGGTCAGGTCGGTCGCCTCGCGCACCAGCGCCTCGACCGGGCTCCCCTGCTTCAGCGAGATCACGTCGCCGGGGCGCACGCCGTAGCTCGGGATGTTGACCCGGCGGCCGTTCACCTGGAAGTGCCCGTGGCGGACGAGCTGGCGGGCCTGCGCGCGCGAGCCCGCGAAGCCGAGCCGGTAGACGACGTTGTCAAGACGCGTCTCAAGCATCCGGAGCAGGTTCTCCCCCGGGGCGCCGAGGCCGCGCGTCGCCTTCTCGTACGTGTTCCGGAACTGCTTCTCGAGGAGGCCGTAGTAGCGCCGTGCCTTCTGCTTCTCGCGGAGCTGGAGCAGGTACTCGCTCTGCTTGATGCGCCCGCGGCCGTGCTCGCCCGGCGGATAGCTCCGGCGCTCGACCGCGCACTTCTCCGTGAGACAGCGCTCGCCCTTGAGGAAGAGCTTGAGGCCCTCCCGGCGGCAGAGGCGGCACTTCGGCCCGAGGTCCCTCGCCATTACACGCGCCTCCGCTTCCGCTGGCGGACGCCGTTGTGGGCCTGCGGGGACACGTCCTTCACGCCCAGGATCTCGAGCCCGGCCGCCTGCAGCGAGCGGATCGCCGTCTCGCGGCCCGAGCCGGGGCCCTTGACGAACACCTCGACCTTCTGCAGGCCGTGCTCCATGCCCTTGCGCGCCGCGTTGTCCGCGGTCACCTGGGCGGCGAACGGCGTCGACTTGCGCGAGCCCTTGAACCCGGCCGAGCCGGCCGACTCCCAGACGATGACGTTCCCCTCCTGGTCGGTCAGGGCGACGATCGTGTTGTTGAACGACGTCTTGATGTGCGCCTGGCCGATCGCGATGTTCTTCCGGACCCGGCGCCTCGTGCGGCCACGGGTCGCGGACCTCCGGGGAGGCGCCACTACTTCGCCTTCTTCCCGCGGCCGACGGTCTTGGCCGGGCCCTTGCGCGTGCGCCCGTTGGTCTTCGTCCGCTGCCCGCGGACCGGGAGGCCGCGCCGGTGGCGGATCCCGCGGTAGCTGCCGATCTCCGTCAGGCGCTTGATCGCCTGCGCCCGCTCGCGGCGGAGGTCGCCCTCGACCTCGAGCTCCGAGTCGATGTAGTTGCGGAGCTTCGTGACCTCCTCGTCGGTCAGATCACGCACCTTCTGGTCGGGATCGAGCTCGAGCTCGCGCACGACCTTCTGCGCGGTCGAGCGGCCGATCCCGTAGATGTAGGTCAGCCCGATCTCGAGCCGCTTCTGCGTGGGGAGGTTGACGCCTGCGATCCTGGCCATCGGTGGTCTCAGCCCTGCCTTTGCTTGTGCCGTGGGTTCGAGCAGATCACGATCGTGCGGCCGTGCCGCTTGATCACGCGGCAGCGCTCGCACATGGGCTTGACGGAGGGGCGGACTTTCATCGTCTACTTGTTGTGGCGGAAGGTGATGCGGCCGCGGGTGAGGTCGTAGGGAGAGAGCTCGAGCTTGACCCGGTCACCGGGGAGGAGGCGGATGTAGTTCTTGCGCATCTTCCCGGAGATCTTGGCGAGCACCTCCTGCCCCGAGTCGACCTTCACCCGGAACATCAGGCTGGGAAGGGCCTCGACGACCTCACCCTCGACCTCGATCTTCTCTTCCTTGACTGCCACTTCGCGCGCGATCGGACCTTTCGGTTGGCGGTTTCCTGTGAGGACAGCGGCACCGGACGACATCCGCGCCGCGGCCGGTCATCGTAGCAGACGGCTTTCGCCCCGGCGACGCCGGACGGGGCCGCTCCGGCGTCTTGCCGAGCGCCGCGAGCCCGGGCACGATGGCCCTGATGGAGTGGCGACGGATCAGACGCCGACGCCGCCCGGGACGCCGACGCGGGGCGTGAGGATCCGCGGCCCCTCGGCCGTGACCGCGACCGTGTGCTCGAAGTGCGCGGAGAGCGAGCCGTCCGCGGTCGAGATCGTCCACCCGTCCCCGGCGAGTGTGACCTCCGCGCCGCCTGCCGTGATCATCGGCTCGATCGCGATCGTCATCCCCTCGGAGAGCCGCGGGCCGCGGCCCGGCTGGCCGAAGTTCGGGATGTGCGGGTCCTCGTGGTAGTAGCGGCCGACCCCGTGGCCGACGAGGCTCTTGACGACGGAGAACCCCGCGCCCTCGACGACCCCCTGGACCGCGTGCGAGACGTCCCCGACGCGGTTGTCGACCCGAGCCTCCGCGATGCCGGCCGCGAGCGCCTCCTGCGCGACGTCGAGCAGGCGCTGTGCCTCGGGCGCGATCTCCCCCACGCCGAACGTGTAGGCGCTGTCCGCGATGTACGCGTCGAGCGTGACGCCGACGTCGATCGTGACGAGGTCGCCCTCGACGACCTCGTATGCCCCGGGGATGCCGTGGACGACGACCTCGTTCTGCGAGATGCAGAGCGCGCTCGGGAACGGGCCGGTGGGGCCGGGGTAGCCGAGCGAGGTCGGGATGCCGCCGTGCGCTCGGATGAACTCCTCGCCGAGCCTGTCGAGCTCGCCGGTCGTGACGCCGGGCGCGATCCGCGCCCCGACGTGGGCGATCGTCTCGGCGACGAGGTCGCCGGCCGCCGCGATCTTGTCGATCTCGCGCTCGCTCTTGCGGATGATCACGCCTGCGGCGCTCCTACCCGCCCGAGGGCGTCTTCGATCGCCCGCGCGACGTCGTCGACGGGCTGCTCGCCGTCGACGGGCGCGAGCGTCCCCTGCGTCCGGTAGCGCTCGACGACGGGCTCGGTGAGCTCGTGGTAGAGGCGGAGGCGGTTCTCGATCGCCTCGGGCGCGTCGTCGCTGCGGCCCTCGGCAGCACGCCGCCCGAGCAGGCGCTCGAGCGAGACCTCGTCGGACACCTCGAGCAGGAGCACGACGTCGAGCGGCTTGGCGATCTCGTCGAGCATCGCGTCGAGTGCTTCGGCCTGCGGGACCGTGCGCGGGAAGCCGTCGAGGACGAAGCCGCCCTCGTCGACGAGCCGCGCGCGGATGAGCTCGACCATCAGCTCGTCGGGCACGAGGTCGCCGCGCTCGAGGATCGGCTGCACACGGAGCCCGAGCTCCGAGCCTTCCTCGATCGCCGTGCGCAGCATGTCCCCGGTCGCGACGTGCGGAATGCCGTGCGCGGCCGCGATCAGCTTCGCCTGCGTGCCCTTGCCCGAGCCCTGCGGGCCGAGAATGAGGATCCTCACCAGCGAGCTCCCGCTATTTCAGGAAGCCCTCGTAGGAGCGCATCATCATCTGCGACTCCATCTGCCGCATCGTGTCGAGCGCGACGCCGACCGCGATCAGGACCGACGTGCCGCCGAGCGCGCCGGCGCTCGCTTGCGAGAAGCCGCCGTAGGCGATGAACAGGCTCGGGAGCACGGCGACCGTGGCGAGGAAGAGCGATCCGGGCAGCGTCAGCCGGCTGAGGACGCGGTCGAGGTACACGGCCGTGGGCGGCCCCGGGCGGATGCCGGGGATGTAGCCGCCGTAGCGGCGCAGGTTGTCCGCCTGGTCGACCGGGTTGAACTGGACCGCGGTGTAGAAGTAGGTGAAGATCACGATCATCCCGCCCTCGATGAGCAGGTACAGCCAGTTCCCGGGCTGGAAGTGCTCGTTCACGAAGTCGCGCGTGGCGGGGAAGTACTGCGCCATCGTCGGCGGGAAGGCGAGGATCGCCGCGGCGAAGATGATCGGGATGACGCCGGCCATGTTCACGCGCAGCGGCAGGTAGGTCGAGCCGCCCGCCGTCATCCGGCGGCCCACCATCCGCTTCGCGTACTGGATCGGGATGCGCCGCTGGCCCTCCTGCACGAACACGACGGCCGCGCAGACGCCGAGCGCGATGACCGGGTAGAAGAGCTTCTCCATCGGGCCGCCGTTCCACCAGGCCGCGATCGCGATCGGAGCGCCGACGAGGATCGACGCGAAGATGAGGATCGAGATGCCGTTGCCGACGCCGCGCTTCGTGATCAGCTCGCCCATCCACATCAGCAGGACCGTGCCCGCCGTCAGGCTCACGATGATGAGGATCATCTCGCCCGAGCCGGCGTCGAGGGCGCCCTGGCTGCGGAAGAGGAACGCGTACCCGGTCGACTGCGCGGCCGCGAGGACGACCGTGAGGTAGCGCGTGTACTGCGTGATCTTCGCGTAGCCCGCCTCACCCTCTTTCTGCAGCTCGGCGAGCCGCGGGATGACCACGGTCATCAGCTGCAGGATGATCGACGCCGTGACGTACGGCATGATCCCGAGCGCGAACAGCGAGAACTGCGAGAGCGCGCCGCCGGAGAAGAGGTCGAGCAGCCCGAGGATCGTGCCGCCGCGGCCCGAGAAGTAGTTCTCGATCGTCTCCGAGTCGACGCCCGGCGCAGGGATCCACGAGCCCAGGCGGTAGATGGCGAGGATCAGGGCCGTGAAGAGAACGCGGGTCCGGAGCTCCGGGACGCGCCAGGCGTTCGCCAGCCAGGAGAACATGTCGCTATGCGCAAGACCGGGATCCGCGAATGCGGACTCCCGGTCGCGCGAAGGCCCCTGAAAGCGTCCGCTTCGCGGCCGCTGCGTTCGTGGTTGACGTCATCCGGTCTCCTCATCCGCCCCGGCGTCAGCCTCGGGAGCGTCCGTCTCCTCGGCCTGCTCGGCCGCCTCGGCGTCGGCCTCCTCGACGACCGGCGCGGCCGCCTTGTGCTTCTTCTTCTTCTTGCGTTCGACCGGCTCGCGGAGCCGCGTCACGTTGCCGCCCGCGGCCTCGATCTTCTCCACCGCCGACTTCGAGAAGGAGTGCGCGGTCACCGAGAGCGTCTTCGTCAGCTCGCCGTTGCCGAGAACCTTCACGTCGACCGAGAGCTTGCGGATGAGGCCCGAGGCCTTGAGCGCCTCCGGGGTCACCTCGGCGCCGGCGTCGAAGCGCGCATCGAGGTCACCGACGTTGACGGGCTGCGAGTACGTCCGGAACGGCCCGATGGGCATCGCGTCCGCAGACGTGTTCCCGCGGAGCTTCCCGAGCCGCATGTCGATCGGCATCTGGCCGCCCTCGAACCCCGCCGGCATCTTGTGCGAGCCCGCGCGCGACTTCTGGCCCTTCGTGCCGCGGCCGGCGGTCTTGCCGGAGCCCGAGCCGACGCCGCGACCGACACGCTTGCGGTCCTTGCGGGGCTGAGCGGGCTGGAGTGTCGAGAGGTTCAGCTCGTCGGGCACCTACGCCTCCTTCCCGTCGACGCGCACGAGGTGCGCGACCTGCCGGAGCATGCCGCGAAGCTGCGGCGAGTCCGCCTGCTCGGCGCTCTGCCCGATCTTCCCGAGGCCGAGCGCGCGCAGCGTGCCGAGGTGGCGGTCGGACTGCCCGATCGTGCTGCGGATCTGCGTGATCTTCAGCGCGCTCACTCGTCAGCCGGCTCCTCCGCAGCCTCCTCGGCCGCGGCCTCGACGACCGGCTCGACCGGCATCTCCTCGACATCCTCCTCCTGGGCGGCGGGGCGGAACGGGAGTACGTCGACGATGCGCTTGCCGCGGAGCTCGGCGACGTCCTCGGGGCGGACGAGCCGGCGGAGCCCGTCGACGGTCGCGCGGGTCATGTTGATCGGCGTCGTCGGCCCGAGGCTCTTGGCGAGCACGTCGCGGATCCCGGCGAGCTCGAGCACGGCCCGAACGCCGCCGCCGGCGATGACGCCGGTCCCCTCGCTCGCGGGGCGGAGGACGACGCGGGCGGCGTCGAAGTGCCCCACGATCTCGTGCGTGATCGTCTGCCCGTGCTTCGGCACGGTGAAGAGGTTCTTCTTCGCGTCCTCGACGGCCTTGGAGATCGCGAGCGGGACCTCGCGCGCCTTGCCGTAGCCGAGGCCGACGCGGTCGTTCTCGTCCCCGATGACGACGAGCGCCGTGAACGAGAAGCGCCGGCCGCCCTTGACGACCTTGGCGACGCGGTTGATCTCGATGACGCGCTCCTTCAGATCGCGCGAGTCGGCGACTTCCCTGGTACTCAAAACTGCAGTCCTCCTTCGCGCGCGCCCTCGGCGAGCGCCTTGACGCGTCCGTGGTACAGGTAGCCGGCGCGGTCGAACACGCACCGTTCGATCCCGGCGGCCCTGGCGGCGGCGGCGATCGCCTTCCCGACCTCGGCCGCCTGCTCCGACTTCGAGCCCTTCGTCGCGCCGAGTGCCGTCCAGCTCGCGGAGGCGAGCGTGCGGCCAGCCTCGTCGTCGACCAGCTGCGCGAAGATGCCGCGGTTCGAGCGCGTCACGACGAGGCGCGGCCGCTCGACCGTCCCCGACACCTTGCCGCGCACGCGGCGATGGCGCCGAAGCCGTGCCTGGTGCTTGGTCAACGTGCTCATGCCCGCTTCCCGACCTTCCTCCGTACGTGCTCGCCCACGTAGCGGATACCCTTCCCCTTGTAGGGCTCCGGCGGCCGCACCTTGCGGATCTCGGCGGCGGTCTGGCCGACCATCTGCTTGTCGATGCCCTTGACGACGACCTGCGTCGGAGTCGGGACGTCGAACGTGATCCCGTCGCGCGGCTTGACGACGATCGGGTGCGAGAAGCCGACCGCGAGCTCGAGGTCCGAGCCCTTGAGCTGTGCGCGGTAGCCGACACCCTGGATCTCGAGGTGCTTCTCGAAGCCCTTCGTCACGCCCTCGACCATGTTCGCAATCAGCGTGCGCGTGAGGCCGTGCAGCGCACGGTCCTCGCCGCGCTCGGTCGGGCGCTTGACGACGATCTCCTCTTCCGTCTTCTCGATCTGCATGCGCGTCGGCACGACCTGGCTCAGCTCGCCGAGCGGGCCGTTGACCTGGACGCGGCCGTGCGAGATCGCGACCAGCACCCCGGCCGGCAGCTCGATCGGCTTGCGTCCGATCCGGCTCATTACCAGACGAACGCGATCACCTCACCGCCGACGCCGCGCTCGGCGGCCTGGCGGTGCGTGATCACCCCGGTCGAGGTGGACATGATGGCGGTGCCGAGCCCGCCCAGGACGCGCGGGAGCCGGTCCTTGCGCGCATAGACGCGCCGGCCCGGCTTGGAGACGCGCTTGAGGTCGGTGATGACGCGCCGGCGGTCGCGGGCGAACTTCAGCTCGATGACGAGCGTGCGGTACGGCAGCGGCTGGTCCTTCGCGTCCTTCGCGTCCACGACGCGGAAGTCCTTGATGTAGCCCTCGTCCTTGAGGATGCGGGCGATCTCCTCCTTCATGCGGGAGGTCGGCATCGACGCGGACTCGTGCAGCGCACGGTTCGCGTTGCGAATGCGCGTCAGCATGTCGGCGATGGGGTCGGTGAGCACCGTCTGCCTCCTACCAGCTCGACTTCGTCATTCCGGGCACGGCGCCCTGGTGTGCGAGCTCGCGCAGGCAGATCCGGCAGACGCCGAACTTGCGGTAGACCGCACGCGGCCGGCCGCACCGGTTGCAGCGGCTGTACGAGCGCACCTTGTACTTGGACTCGCGCTGCTGCTTCGCGACGAGCGACTTCTTGGCCATTTCGGCTACTGATCCCTTCTCTCTTCGCCGGCGAGCGGCAGGCCGAGCGCGGCGAGGAGCGCGCGCCCGTGCTCGTCCGTCTCGGCCGAGGTGGTGATGGCGACGTCGAGCCCGCGGATGGACGGGACGCTGTCGTAGTCGATCTCGGGGAAGATGATCTGCTCCCGGATGCCGATCGAGTAGTTGCCGCGCCCGTCGAACGAGCCGGGGTCGAGGCCACGGAAGTCGCGGATCCGGGGCAGCGCGATCGACGTGAGCCGGTCGAGGAACTCGTACATGCGAGCGCCGCGCAGCGTCACGCGCGCGCCGACGGGCATGCCCTCGCGCAGCTTGAAGCTCGCGATCGACTTCCGCGCGCGGCGCACCTGGGCGCGCTGACCCGAGATCACCGTGAGCTCGTCGATCGCCGCGTCGAGCGCCTTCGCCTCGGTCTTCGCCTCGCCGACGCCCATGTTCAGCGTCACCTTCGTCACGCGGGGCACCTGCATCGTCGAGGAGAGCCCGAGCTCCTCCTGGAGCTGCGGGCGGATCTCCCGCTCGTAGCGCTCTTTGAGCCGGGGCACGTACGTCTCCATGGTCGGGGCGGTCGTGCTCATCGACGCGCCTCCGGTCGACGAGCGCGGAGGAGTACGGGAAACCGGGAGGTTCCCCACGCTCTCAGGAAGAAGGAGGCACGCGGGGGAGACATGGGTTCCCCCGCGACCGCGAGCGGAAGGCGAGCGTTGCTCACCGGTCGAGCTCCTGGCCGCAGCCCTCGCGCTTGCAGACGCGGACGCGGGTGATCTCGCCCTTGATCTCCTTCTCGACGATCCCGACGCGCGTCGGGTTGCCGCAGACCGGACAGACGACCATCACGTTCGACACCGGGACGGGAGCGGGCTTGTCGAGGATGCCGCCGGGCACGACCTGGGCGCCGCCCATCCGCGAGGAGTCGCGGATCGGGCGCGGCCGCGTATGCCGCTTCGCGACGTTGAGGTTCTCGACGATGACACGGCGCTCGGACGGGCGCGCCTCGATGACGCGGCCGCGCTTGCCGCGGTCCTTGCCGGCGATCATCTGGACGAGGTCGCCCTTCTTCACCTTCATCTTCACGGCCACTACAGGACCTCCGGGGCCAGGCTGACGATCTTCATGAAGTTCTTCTCGCGGAGCTCGCGCGCGACGGGACCGAAGATCCGCGTCCCGCGCGGGTTGGACTGCTGGTCGATGAGGACGGCGGCGTTCTCGTCGAACCCGATGAGCGTGCCGTCGTCCCGGCTGTACGGCTTCTTCGTCCGGACGACGACCGCCTTCACGACCTCGCCCTTCTTGACCGCGCCCTGGGGCGTGGCCGACTTCACGGTAGCAACGATCACGTCGCCCACCCGCGCGTAGCGCCGGTGCGACCCGCCGAGCACGCGGATGCACAGGAGCTCGCGGGCTCCCGTGTTGTCCGCCACCCGCAGACGGGACTCCTGCTGGATCACTTCGCGGCCTCCACGATCTCCTGCAGGCGCCAGCGCTTGAGGCGCGAGAGGGGCCGGGTCTCGACGACGCGGACGATGTCGCCCACCTTCGCCTCGTTCTGCTCGTCGTGCGCGTGGAGCCGCGTGCTCCGGCGGATGACCTTCTTGTACATCGGGTGCGCCTTCACGGTGTCGACGCGAACGACGATCGTCTTGTCGCCGGCGGCCGAGACGACCGCGCCCTGCCGCTCCTGGCGGCGACCGCGGGCATGCTCGGGCTTCGGGAGCCGCGTGATCGGCTTCCGCTCGGCGGGCTGCTCGCGCTTCGGCTTCGAGCGCTGGCGGCGCTCCGA
>Ga0075418_10005155_pt1 | contig 14787 bp, 15 predicted proteins | sample SoiMetdeltSBSDD2_FD_81776 | JGI IMG/M metagenome (GOLD analysis project Ga0075418, IMG submission 81776) | Bulk soil microbial communities from a Populus tree surrounding site in Tennessee, USA - Soil MetaG P. deltoides SBSDD2 | ecosystem: Environmental > Terrestrial > Soil > Tree plantation...
ACCACACACCGTCTGAACAAGCACCCCCGACAGCGGGGAGGGCTTGATTGCCGCGTACTCGGCGAAGACCTCGATGGCTTCGTCGGTGAGCTCGGCTAACGAGCCGGCCTTGGCGTAGTAATAGGAGCCGGCAGGAAACCCGCCCTCAAACAAACGTTGCTGGGCCACGTACGGCATCGGGCCCAGCAGGTCTTGCACTGGCGATCCCAGGGACCTGAGAGGGCGGATGACCTCCTCGCCTTTGTCCAGGGGCCCACATTGAACGCATCGGCGGTTGTCATCCCTCAACCTCCATCTGGCCTTGCTCCGTCTTCCTGCTCAAGCCAGAAACGATGTCCATCTCGCGGTATGTTGTTGCGGCGGCGGGTTCTCTCGCTGGCAGCGGGGACACTTCATGCCAAGCCTCCAGTGGATCGGGCCGGCGTTGGAGGTAGGGCGACAGTAGCCCGCCAGTGGCGCCGCGTCAACGAACCGACGATCGACCGCGTCAAGCTGCCGGCACGGCTCGCGTGACTGTTTCGGTCAGTCGGCGGGCGGGGCGGACTCGGAAGAAGTCTCAATCGCCGGTGTTCCGGACGCGCCCGAGTAGGAGGCCCCATGCCACGGATCTCGGCGCAAGAGTTCGAACGGCTGCCGCTGCGGGTTCATGAGTTTCTTGCCGGCGTGCCTCTTCATGATGTGTGGGCGGTCGACTTGCCGCGGATCCGGTCCGGCATCACGCTGGATCAGTTCCTGCAGGCCTCAGGGCAACGTCCCTTCACACCGTCCCCGGTGGTGCGCGCGCTGTTGAACACCCGTCTGTCCGTCGGCCGGCTCCTCGGGTGGGATCGCGAGCGTGACGCAACAGTACAGGAGAGCTTCGCAACCCGTCTAACACCCGCCGATCGCTCGAGATCCCTTGCGCCAGCCGGAACGCGCGATGGACTCTTCCGAGTCGTGTACCGCTTCGAGAACGAGCAACTTCTCGAGGTGATCAACCGTACCGCCCACGCTGCAGCCCTGAGTGCCTTGGTCGAAACGCTAAATGCCTACCGGTTCTATTTCGGCGTTTACGTGCGGGGCGTCGGCCCCTTGACACCCATTTACATGGCCCTCATCGACCCGTTCCGCAAGTTCATCGTCTATCCGTCCCTCCTGCGCAGTGTTCGCACGACCTGGAACCAAACCTTCGGCACAGCTTGAACGCCGCGAAGTGCCGGCCCCGCCGTTGGATTCGCCGCCACTGTCTACGCAGCCTTCCGCGACTGCGCGCGCGGCTTGCTCGGCTCGCTGCTCGGTATCGAGATACTTTTCAAGGTCTCGTGCGTCTGCGTCGCCTTGACGTCGGCGCGCTCGACGACGTCCGCCAGCGCGACGATGCCCAGCAACTGCCCCGACTCGTTGACGACTGTGACGCGCCGAATCTGATTGTCGCGCATGAGTTCCGTCGCCTTGTTGATGAATCGTTTGGTGAGCAGATCACGACCTTCGTGGTCATGCATTCCTCGACGCTCACGGCGTGAGGAGGGTGACCATCGGCAACGATATTCATGCACAGATCGCGATCGGTCACAACGCCGACGACCTTCCGGCTCAGCTCGTTGTCAATCACGGGTATGATGCCGGCGTCCTGCTCGCGCATGATCCGCGCGGCGTGCTGTGCCGAGTCCGACGGCACGCACGCACTGGGGTCCTTGGTCATCACGTGCTTGACTCGCATGATTTACACTCCTGCTGTCGAAAGTCAGAGGCTGCACGACGCAACGAGCGTGCCCGCGGCAACGCGGTGGACGCCGGGTTGACGCAGGGCGCTGCCGCTGCCCGCTAAGCGTGCAGCAAGACGAACCCTCAGATTGGGCGCAGGACGAGTTCTTGCCACGCATCCATCGCGCAATTCCACGTATCGCAAAATGCAGAGTTTTATCTAATGGCGCCGACGGCGTGAGGAAGGGCCAGGGCGATGATTACAGGACTGCGTGGAACATCGATCTGGAGCGAAGACGTGAACAACCTGCTGCCGTTTTATCGGGACATTCTGGGACTGGAGGTGACCACGGAAACGCCCGGCTTCGTGGTTCTCGGGGGGTCTGGCTGGGCACGCACAACGAAGTGCACGGTCGCAATGCCGACCCCGCCCGGCACATGATCGGTCTCACAAGCGATGACCTCAAAGGGGACTGGGAGCGCCTGAAGGCCGCCGGGGTGATCCGGAGGGCAACTTGGTGCAGCTGCTTCAATCCTCACGAGCGGCTTGAGCAAACGTGCCGAGCACCACGGCAGGTCGCTGGCGTGTGCCTTGCTCACGGCGTGTGACTGCTCACGTGGTGCAGGGCTTTTCAATACCGACCGACTTTTCAATACCGACCGACAGGGAGTTGCACATGGGAATCCTCAAGATGCTCGCCGCGATCCTCGTGATGGCTTCGGTGACCATTGTCGTCGAGGCCGTGGCCCAGACACAGGCTCCGCCGGCCGGGCAGCGGCCGCCTCCTGGCGCTCAGCTGCCTCCGGAAGAAGACCAGATCATCGAAGGCGAGGTCCGCAGCATCGACCCCTCCGGAACGGCGATCACCCTGACGGATGGCACCAGGCTGATAACACCGCCCGGGGCCACGCTCAAGCCCGGAGTCCTATCCGAGGGCATGAAAGTGATCGCGAGCTACCGGGAGCACAATGGGGACAAAGTCCTGACCGAGCTCGCCTTGAAGGAGCCATCGGCTTCACCTCCCACCGAGCCAAGAGCCCCCGCCACGCCACCAGGTGGTCCTACGAAACGGTACTGAGACGGCGCTGCACGGCTCCACTCGTAAGGGACTGATGGATGGAGGCGCGATGCCCGTCCGGGCGTCGCGCCTCGCTCCGTTCGCCGCGTCCTCGCATTGACATCACCCTCCTCCCGCGCGACGCTTAGCCCCTCTCCAAGGGTTCGGGTCCGGTCGATCACGAGAGGGAGACCGCCATGAAGCCTCCGCCCTTCGAGTACGAGGCGCCCCGCACCGCCGACGAAGCCGTGGCCCTGCTCGCCCAGCATGGGGATCGTGCGAAGGTCCTGGCCGGGGGACAGAGCCTGGTGCCGCTCCTGAACTTCCGGCTCGCCCAGCCCGAGTTCCTGGTCGATGTGAACCGCGTCGCCGAGCTGGCGTACATCCGGCCGGTGGACACGGGTCTGGCCATCGGCGCGCTGACGCGACAGCACGCGCTCGAGCGGTCCAGCGCGATCCGGGGGCAGCTGCCGATCGTCGCCGAGGCCTGTCGCTTGATCGGCCACCTGCCGATCCGTCATCGCGGCACCGTGGGCGGGAGCCTGGCGCACGCCGATCCCGCCTCCGAGCTGCCGGCGGTGATGGTGGCGCTGGAGGCAGAGCTGACGCTCAGCCGGAAGGGCAGTCGCCGTACGGTGCCGGCCGATCAGTTCTTCACCGGGATCTTCTCCACTGCCCTCGAGCCGGAGGAGCTCCTCACCGATATCCGCGTGCCCGGGCTGCCGCCGGGGACGGGCAGCGCGTTTCTCGAGATTGCGCGGCGCGCCGGCGATTTTGCGCTCGTCGGTGTCGCAGCGCTAGTCACGCTCAACAGCCACGGCCGGGTCTCGCGCGCTCGGCTCGCCCTGTGTGGCGCCGGCCCCACGCCCATTCGTGCGCGCGAGGCGGAGCGTGTGCTGACCGGCGAGTGGCCGGAGGGGCGCGTCCTCGACGACGCTGTCGAGAAGATGGCGGCGGTGACCGATCCGCCGAGCGACATCCATGCCTCCGCAACCTTCCGCAAGAAGCTCGTGCGTCACGTGGGACGCCAGGCGATCGAGCTGGCGGCGAGTCGCGCAGGAGGTGCGTCATGAAGCGGTCGGCCAGCGTGATCGGGCTCACGGTGAACGGCATCCAGCACGAGCTCGCGGTCGAGCCGAGGCGACTGCTCGTCGACTGCCTGCGGGAGGATCTCGGGCTGACGGGCACGCACATCGGCTGCGAGCACGGCGTGTGCGGGACGTGCACCGTGCTGGTCGACGGCCAGACCGTGCGGTCGTGCCTGATGCTGGCGGTCCAGGCCAGCGGCGCCACCATCACCACGGTCGAGGGCCTGGCGCCGGACGGCGCGCTGCATCCGCTGCAGCAGGCGTTCCGCGAGGCGCAGGGGCTGCAGTGCGGGTTCTGCACGCCGGGCATGCTGATCCTGGCGTGGGAGCTGCTGCGCGACAATCCCTCGCCGAGCGAGGCCGAGATCCGCGAGGCGATCTCGGCCAACCTCTGTCGCTGCACGGGCTACCAGGGCATCGTCGACGCGGTCCAGCTGGCGGCCGCGGTCCAGCTCGCGGCCGAACGCGGCGCGGTGGCCGGCACTCCGGCCGCTGCGTAAGCCGCTGAAGGAGAAGGCCATGGCCACGACCCAGCGCACCTGGATCGGCAAGGACGTCCCGCGTCTGGAAGATCCGCGCCTGCTGATGGGGCGCGCCACCTACACCGACGACGTGCGGCTGGCGGGCATGGCACACGCGGCGGTGCTCCGAAGCCCGCACGCCCATGCGCGCATCGTCCGCATCGACACGAGTCGGGCTCGCGCGCTGCCCGGCGTCTTCGCGGTCATCACCGGCGAGGATGCCAAGGAGCTTTCCAATCCCCTGCCCGCCTTCTGCGCCGAGCCGGTGGTGCAGTACGCGCTGGCGGTCGAGAAGGTCCGGTACGCGGGCGAGGCAGTGGCGGCGGTCGCCGCGATCGATCGCTACACCGCCGAGGACGCGGCCGCCTTGATCGACGTGGACTATGCACCGCTGCCGGTGCTGACCGACCCGATGGAGGCGATGAAGCCCGACGCCCCGAAGGTGCACGACAACCTGCCGAGCAACCTCGTCTTCGAGAAGACCATGAGCTTCGGCGACGTCGCCGGCGGCTTCGCCTCCGCCGACCGCGTGATCCGCCGCCGGCTGCGCTGGCATCGCGCCAGCGCGCAGCCGCTCGAGACGGCGGGAGCCGTGTGCCGCTTCAACCCCGCCTCGGGACGCATGGACGTGTGGTCGAACACCAACATGATCAACTACGTCGGCTGGCTCGTCGCCAACACGCTGAAGGTGCCGGCCAGCAAGCTCAACATCAACCCGATGGACGTCGGCGGCAGCTTCGGCTCCAAGCACGTGCTCGGCAAGGTCATCGGCATCGCGGCGATGCTGGCGAAGCGCGCGGGCCGCGCCGTGAAGTTCATGGAGGACCGCGTCGACAACCTCACGGCCTGCGAGAACCTCGCGTGCGACCGCTACTACGACGTCGAGCTAGCGGTGGCCGCCGACGGCATCTTCACCGGGCTGCGCATCAAGGTGGTCGACGACTACGGCGCCTACTTCCAGTTCGGCCACGGCACCCACGGCAACGCGCTCGCCCAGGCCACCGGGCCGTACCGGATCCCCGGCTTCGAGTACACGGTGCAGTGCGTGCTGACCAACAAGTGCCAGCAGGGCGTCTTCCGCGGCGCCGGCTCGGACGCCAACAACTTCGCGCTCGAGCGGCTGGTCGACGCCGCCGCGCAGGAGCTGGGGCTGGACCGTGTGGAGATCCGCCGGCGCAACTTCATCCGGCCCGACGCGTTCCCTTTCAAGATGCCGGCCGGCAACATCTACGACAGCGGCGACTATCCGAAGGTGCTCGACCAGGCGCTCACCATGGCCGGCTGGGACGAGCTCAAGAAGATGCAGGCGGAGGCGCGGGCGCAGGGACGGCTGGTCGGCATCGGCCTGGCCACCGCGCAGCAGCGCAGCGTCTACGGGCCGACCGAGTTCTGGTTCTGGTACGACGCCGCCGGCCTCACCAGCGTGCCCGAGAGCGTCGGCCTCTCAGTCGGTCCGACGGGCGAGTTCATCGTGACGATGTTCTCGCCGTTCTGGGGCAACAGCCCCGAGACGGTCGTGGCCCAGAGCGTGGGCGAGGAGTTCGGCATCGATCCCTCGAGCGTGACGGTCACCTACGAGGACTCCCTGCACGGCCTGCCCAGCGCGGGCCCCGGCGGCAGCCGGATGACCGTCATGCTCACCGGCGCCGTCGTCGGCGCCTCTCGCAAGCTGAAGGAGAAGATGTCGCGCATCGCGGCGAAGGTTCTCGAGGCCGCACCGGCGGACATCGTCTTCGGCGCGAATGGCGCGAGCGTCCGCGGCTTCGCCGACAAGGTGATTGGCTACGCCGACATCGGACTCAAGGCCTACTGGTTCAAGCTCGACCTGCCCGCCGGCATGGAGAGCGGGCTGGAGGCGCGCCACACCTACGACCATCCGTACTTGACGATGCCCTCGGCCGACCGCAAGGACCTGGGCGCCTTCTACCCGATGATGGGCCACGGCGCCCACATCCCGGTCGTCGAGGTGAATCCGGTGACCGGCCAGGTGAAGATCCTCCGCTACATCGCCGTCCACGACGTGGGCACCGTGGTCAATCCGAAGAGCCTGCGCGGCCAGATCTCGGGCGGCATCGCGCAGGGCATCGGCATGGCGCTCTACGAGCAGTGTCTCTACGACACCGACGGCCAGCCGCTCACCGCGAGCTTCATGGATTACCTCCTGCCGACCGCCCAGGAAGTGCCGCGCATCGAGATCGGGCACGTGGAAACGCCCTCGCCCTTCACCGAGTACGGCGTGAAGGGCGGCGGCGAGGGCGGGCGCATGATCGCCCCCGCGGCGCTGGCGAGCGCGGTGGAGGACGCGCTGGCGCCGCTGGGCGTCACCATCGCCGAGCTCCCGATGACGCCGGAGCGGCTGGCGACGCTGGTGGAGACCGCCCCGCGCCGGTAGCCCGGGTTCTAGGAGACGAGCAGGTGGCGGACGACCTCGACGAGGACCGCGGGGAGGAGATCCTGACGCCGCAGCAACGCGTAGCCGCGGGGCCCGAAGATTGACGGCATGTAGGCGGGCGCCTCGCGATCCACCGTGAGGCAGAACGGAACGAGGCCCTGCAGGCGGGCCTCGGCCACGGCCTGGCGCGTGTCCTGGATGCCGTAGCGGCCCGGATAGTGATCGACGTCGTTGGGCTTGCCGTCCGTCAGCATCAGCAACAGGCGATGGCGGGCGGGCTGGCGCGCCAGCAGCGCGCTGGCGTGACGGAGCGCCGCGCCGGTGCGCGTGTAGCCATCGGGCTCGAGTGCCGCGACGCGACGCTGCACCTCGGCCCCGACCGGCTCCCCGAAATCCTTGACCGTCAGGACGCGCACCGCGCCCGGCCCCTCGCCGGAGAAGGCGACCGCAGCGTGGCGATCGCCGAGGGCGTCGAGCGCTTCCAGCAGGACGATCAGCGATTCCTTCTCGACGTCGATGATCCGGTGCCCGCCGCTGACCCAGCTGTCGGTGGACGCGCTGACATCCACGAGGAGCATCAGGGCGAGGTCGCGGCGGGCCGGACGCGTGGCGGTGTAGAAGCGATCGTCGCTCGCGTGGCTGGCCCGCCAGTCGGCGAAAGCGCCGACGTAGGCTGCGAGATCGAGCTCGGGCCCATCGTCCTGCCGCCCCACGCGCTGACGTCGGGGCCGGAGTCCGTCGAAGCGGCGGCGCACGCGCCGCACCAGCGCAGCGTGACGGGCCATCACCTCTTCCACCCAGGCGCCGGAGCCCGCCGGGGCGACGCGGGACCAGACGACGACGCCGCGTGGGCGGTAGGCGCCGAGCCGAAAGTCCCACTCGGGGTACACGATGCCGGCGCCGGCCAGGTCGCGCCCGGCCGGAGGCGGCGTCCCGGTGAGGGTCATGGCGTCGCTGTCGAGAATCTCGCGTGGCGTGCCCGGTGTCCGCACGACCCGGGCTTCCGGTAGCTCGGAGAGCGCGTCGGCCAGATCCGCCGCTCCGGCGTCCTGCTCCTGGTCGGCCGGACGCTGCAGACCCATCGGATCCTCGACGCCTTCCATCGGCTCGTCGGGGCGGATCATCCAGGTCCCGGGCCGCTCGTCATCCTCGTCTTCGGCGGCCTGCCGCGGGCGCGGCCGCTGCCGCAGCGGTGCGCTGCGGATCGGTCCTCGGCGCGACGGCTCGTCGCCGGGCGCCGCCGGGTGATCGCTGGCCGACGGTAGCGCGACCACGAGCGGCCCCCACAGAGGGACGACCGCGACGCCGCGGTAGCGAGCGGCGGTGCGGCGCAGCCGCTCCGCGGTGGTGCGCGCCCAGCGGCGTGACTCCGCGGGCGTCGCGGAGAGGGGGACGTCGGACGGCAGCATCGCAGGATCCGCCGCCAGCGTCGCCCGCACAAGCTGCTCGACGCGGTGCTCCAGCGCCGTCAGGCGCTCGAGCGGGGGCCGCTCGCTCAGCGAACGCGCGCGGGCCGCGCGCAGGTCGGCCACGATCCCGCCGAACTCGTGGGACAGCTGCCGATCCACCGCCGCCGCCTCCGCGAGCGCGTAGAGATCGCGCTCGAGCCGATCGCTCGGGGCGGCCACGGGCGTGCCGCGGACCGCGCGCGCCACCTGCTCGAGCGCCAGCAGTCGGTAGGTCGCCACCGCCGCGCCCTCGTCGTCGGTCTCGATGGCGCGCGGGAGCCAGACGGAGGAGCCATCGGTGAACGGGTGCGCGATGCGCGGCGACAGATGTCGGGGGGCACGCCCGAGCACACGGGCGAGCCACGTCGGCCGGGGCGGCGGATCGCTCGGCAGGATGGCCGGGATGTCGCCGTAGAGCGCGCCGATGACGAGCTCCAGACGCCGCTTCACGCGCGCCAGCGGCAGCTCGTCACGCACCTGCGACGGCCGGGCCCGCCACCACAGCTCGCGCACGGCCACCGCCGCCTTGCGGGCGCCGTCGATGAGCAGGCCCTCGGGCTCCACGGCGGCTCCTTACAGGACGGCGTCGATCACGTCGTGGATCGCGGCGAGCAGCTCGGGGTCATCGGTCAGCGGCGACGCCACCGCCGTGCGACACGCCTCCCGCGCGGTCACGCCGCTGGCGATCAGGCGCGCCGCCGCGACGAGCAGCCGGGTGCTCGGCACCTCGGGCAGACCCCGGTCCCGCAGCTGCCGCAGCCGGCCGGCCAGGCCCACGAGACCATTCGCGACGGCAGCCTCAACGCCGCCTTCGTGGGCGACGATGCGGATCTCGAGCTCGGGCCGCGGGAACGTGAGGTCGAGCGCGACGAAGCGCTGGCGCGTGCTCGGCTTCAGATCCTTGAGGATGTGCTGGTAGCCCGGGTTGAAGGACACGACGAGCTGGAACCCGGCTGCGGCGGCCAGCACCTCGCCCGTCTTGTCGATCGGCAGGATTCGTCGGTCGTCGGTGAGCGGATGGATGACGACGACGGTATCCTGCCGGGCCTCGACGATCTCGTCGAGATAGCACAGCGCCCCAACCCGCACCGCGCGCGCCAGCGGGCCGTCCTGCCAGACCGTCTCCGACGCCCGCACGAGGTAGCGTCCGACGAGGTCACTCGCGGAGAGATCCTCGTGGCAGGCCACCGTCACCAGCGGCCGCCGGAGACGCCAGGCCATGTGCTCGACGAACCGGGTCTTGCCGCAGCCCGTTGGTCCCTTGAGCATCACGGGCAGCCGCCGTGCGTGGCAGGCCTCGAAGATGGCCACCTCGCGTCCGACCGGGAGATAGTAGGGCTCCTCGACGGGAGGCGGCCGGACGCCGTCGCCGCCGATCAGCCGGTCCTGCACACCCGTCGCCAGCGCTCGGGCTCAGACCGCGGGCGAGCGCGCCGGCGTCGGCTCGGCGCGCGCGGGCACGGTCACCGGACGGCCGGCCAAGAAGAAGAAGTCCCACAGGAACAGCGCGACACCGATGACGAAGACGATGCCGGCGACCACCAGCATCAGGAAGTGCACCTGCAGCTTCAGCTGGGTCTCGAGGTAGCCGAGACTGAGGATGCGTTCCAGGTAGGTCTGCGTGATACCGGCCGCCGCGAACGCCATCGTCATGCCGAACATGCCGGTGATCTGCAGCCAGAAGGACCAGAAGTTCGCCGACGTCTCCCGCGCGTCCTCGCTACGCCCGGTGAGCCCGGGCAGTGCGTAGGTGATCATGCCGAGCACGATCATCACGTAGGCGCCGAAGAACGCCATGTGCCCGTGCATCGGTGTGATGAGCGTGCCGTGCGTCCACTTGTTCACTGCCGGCCAGGTGTGGGCGAGTCCCAGCAGGCCGGCGCCGAGCGCCGAGAAGATGGCGCTGCCGACCGTCCAGTGCAGCGCCATGCGGTTGGGATGGGAGAACCCCGAGCGGCGGATGGCGTAGTAGGCGTACATGGCCATCGCCAGGAACACGAAGGGCTCGAGCGCGCTGAAGAACCCGCCGATCGGCAGCCAGTACCGCGGCACGCCGATCCAGTAGTAATGGTGCGCGGTCCCCAGGATCCCGGAGATGAACGTGAGGCCGACGATCACGTAGAGCCACTTCTCCAGCACCTCGCGGTCGACGCCAGACAGGCGGATGAGCAAGAAGGCCAGGAGCGAGCCCTGAATCATCTCCCACACGCCCTCGACCCAGAGGTGCACCGTCCACCAGCGGTAGAAGACGCTCACCGTGTAGTTGTCGAATTCGAACAGCGCCGGCAGGTAGAGCAGCGCTGTGCATGCGAGTCCGGCGACCAGCACGCCCTCGGTGGTGGTGAGGCGGCCGCCGGCGTGAATCGTCATGCCGAGGTTGTAGAGGAACATCAGCATCACGATCACGATGACGATCTTCAGCGGGAAGGGCTGCTCGAGCAGCTTGTTGCCGGCCGTCCACCGGAAGACGTAGCCGACGACCGCCGTCACGCCCATGGCCGTCCAGATCGCCAGCTGGACGTACGCCAGGCGGACGCTGTGCAGCTCCACCCGCGACTCCTCGGGCACCAGGTAGTAGGCGGCGCCCATGAAGCCGGTCAGCAGCCAGACGAGCAGCAGGTTCGTGTGGATGGCCTTGACGACGTCGAACGGCAGGACGTTCAGCAGCGGATCGGGCCCGAGATACTTGGCCGCGGCGAGCAGGCCGAACGCCATCTGCAGGCCGAAGAGGAGCAGAGCGACGACGAAGTACGGATAGGCGACTCGTTGCGACTGGTACCTCATGACCTTCCTCTCACTGGAGCGTCAGCAGATAGGCCACGATCTGGTCGATCTGCTCGGGCTTCAGCGTCTGGCCATAGTCGCCGGGCATCAGCGAGCGGCCCCCGGCCGCGTAGGTGGGTCCCGTCAGTACGTGGGCGTTCGGCTCCACGATCGACTCGCGGATGTAGCCGGCCGCATCCTTGGCCTTGCCCTTGTAGTCGGGGCTCTTGATGCGCGTGGTCGCGGTGGCCGAGATGCCCGCCAGGCTCGGCCCCACGATGTTGACGCCGGGAGCAACCGAGTGGCAGGCGGCGCACCCGGGCGGCGTCGCGTTATACGCGGCGCGACCCTGCTCGATCGGATCCTGCGAGACGGCCTGCCCGGGCGGTACGCCGAGGGCCGCGGCCACGCCGGGCACTGCGCTGCCCCGCACCAGGATCGGCCGTGGCGGCCACCCCTGCGTGTCGATGCGGCTGATCCATCCGAGAAACGCGATGACGTCCTCGATCTCCTTATCGGTCATTTTCAGGGTCGGCATCAACCGGCCATCTCGCGCCTCCGAGTAGAACTTGGACGGATCCTTCAGGAACTCGCGCAGGTACGGCGCCCCGCGCTGCGTGGTGATCTTCGTGAGGTCGGGAGCGTAGTAGGCGCCCTCGCCGAGCAAGGTGTGGCAGTTGGTACAGTTCTGACGATGCCAGACGTGCTTGCCCGCGATGACCCGCTCGTCGATGGCCGCCGCGTTCGTGAGCTTCGGGAACTGCCGGTGACTGTCGATCGTGAGCACCGTGAAGATCAGCGCGCTCACCAGCGTGCTGATGAAGAAAAACAGGCGCGCCGCCCGCTTCGTCATCGCCGGCCCGGTCTCGAGGGCAGCCGTCGGGCGCTCTGCACGCTCGTCACCGTGGCCGCGACGCATGCCGCCCCGCCCCGCAGCGCGCCTCCGACCGCGCAGACGCCGGCGGCGACAGGCAGGTGCAAGCGCGCCATCAGCAGAGCAAGGCTGGCGCTCAGCGCGCCGAGGGCCACGGTCACGAGCAGAGCGGACATCACACGCCGATCCGGTGGAAGTTCGCGAAGGCGATCCAGACTGTATAGGCGGCGGCCGCGGCCATCACGGCGAGCACGACCCAGGACAGCAGTCTGGCCAGGGGCGTAGATCCTCCGCGCTCACTACGCGTCGACACTGCCATGAGCTTTTCCCTCGCTCCCGGCTCCTGGCGACGGACTCGCCGCTGCCCTGAGGCGACCATACTCTCGCGTTCCCTCGCCCGACTTGTCAACCGTCGACGCCGACCGTAAAATATCTACGCGAGACTGAGTTTTCTGGGTGCGCCCACATCCCGGTCGTCGAGGTGAATCCGGTGACCGGCCAGGTGAAGATCCTCCGCTACATCGCCGCGAGCTGCATGGATTACCTGCTGCCGACCGCCCAGGAAGTGCCGCGCATCGAGATCGGGCACGTGGAAACGCCATCGCCCTTCACCGTACGGCGTGAAGGGCGGCGGCGAGGGCGGGCGCATGATCGCCCCGGCGGCGCTGGCGAGCGCGGTCGAGGACGCGCTGGCGCCGCTCGGCGTCACCATCGCCGAGCTCCCGATGACGCCGGAGCGGCTGGCAACGCCGGTGGAGGCCGCCCAGCGCCGGTAGCCGTGCCAGGGCGGCCGCCAACCTGGACATGAGGCGCGGCGAGGACTACCCTTGCGGCAGCCTCGATCCGAGGAGGACGGCCATGGCCATGACGTTGACGATCGAGCGGGTGACGGCGTTCATGGGTCTCGACGTGCTCGTGGCGAGGGACGAGGGACTCTTCGCCGAGGAGGGCCTCGACCTCCGGATCGTGGCGCTCCCCCCCGAGGAAGTGCGATCCGCCGCCGAAGGCTCTGCCGCCAAGCCCACGACGAATCAGGGCAAGCTGCAGGCTCGCGGCGAATCGCAGATGTTCCAGGCCTGAGAGTGCGGCAATAACCGCCGGGTGGCGGAAAGCTCCGTGGGCGCGCGTCAGGTCGGACGCCGCGCCACCATCGTCTGTGCCGCGCTGGTCGTCCCACCGGACTCGCCCGTCTACACGCCGCAAGAGCTCGCCTACCAGCGAGTGGGCCTCGACTACGGAAACGGCACCGCGTACGCCGGCCTGCAGATGCTGGAGGGCGCGATGCCGCGCGAGGCCGTCACGACGGTCGCGGCTCCGACCAGTCCCGCCGAGCGCTTCGCTGGCTTGAAGCGCGGCGACTACGCCGCGACCGTGCTGCAGGAGCCCTGGATCACCGTGGCAGAGAAGGCGGGATGCCGCCTGGTCTCGACCACGTTCTTTCACGGGACCTGGGTCGCCACGCCCGACACCAACCCGGAGGCGTACGCCGCGCTCCTGCGGGGCATCACGCGGGCGGTCCATCGCATCAACGCCGACAAGCGACGCTACGTCTCCTACTTCAAGCGCGACTGGGCCGGGCACCCCGAAGTGGACGCCCTCAGCCCCTACGACTTCAACCTGAGCCGCATCCAGGTAAAGGAGCCCACCACCATTCCGGAGAGCGAGGCCCGCTGGGCGTGGGAGTGGATGGCGAGCTGGGGCCTCATCGACGGCACGTTCGACGTCACTTCACAGATCGACCGGAGCCTCGAGCGAGAAGCGCACGAGCTGGCGCGCGTCTAGGCACACCCGAGGGCAGAGACCTGCGTGGCGCCCGCCGGCAGCGGCCGCTCGGCGAAGGTGTCAAAGACTACAGCCGCATGAGCACGGGCGCGACGTCCGTGCCGGTCGCCTTCGCCACGATCGACGCGTAGAGCTGCACCTGGCGCCGGTACGTCGCGAGCTCCCCGGCGATCTCGGCATCCGTCTTGAAGTCCACGACCGTCCACACGCCGCCGTCTTCGAACGCGAGGTCCAGCACGCCTTCGACCAGTGAGCCATCCGGCTGGCGCCACGCCAGCGGCGTCTCACGGCGGCAACGGCCCTGGCGCCACGCCTCGCGGGCGCGCGCCATCAGCGGGTGCGCAAGCGCCGCGCCCACGGCCGCCGTCGCCGCTTCCACTTCGGCCGCCGGCGCGCCGAGGATGCGCGCCTGCAGGCTCACGCCCTCGGCGATCTGCGCGGCCGTCGCGTCGAGGGCGACGGTGGCCAGCGTCGCGTGAACGAGCGTCCCGAACCGTGGGCCCGAGGGTCTGGGAGCGGCCGGAGTCACGGCGACGAGCTCGACCTCGCGAGCGATCGCCGCACGGTCGTCGCCATCCCGCCTGGAGCGCGCCCAGTCAGTCGCGGTGCGGAGGCGAATGCTGGGCCGCGCCCCGCTTTCCTGCGCCGCCCGCCGCTCGTCGAGCCACTGATCGTATCGCGCGCGGTCCCGCTCCACGATCCCGCGCCCCGGGTCCTGGATGAGGTCGTCGCGCCGCAGCCCGTAGAGCGGCTGGACCGCGAGGCCGAGCCGCCGCGGATCCCACCACACGACGCCGTAGCCGGAGGGGTCGGAGCCGAACGCGTGCAGCCCCGGTCTGACGTTGTCACGCCCCGGCGTGTCGCGGTCCGGTCGCTCGAGCACGCTGTCCTCGCCGAATGCGGGACATCCCGCCGCCTCTTGCGGCGCCCTCCGGCGCTCGGCCGGCGGATAGACGGCGCGGTGGACTGGCCCGACCCAGCCGTCGCTCGCCCCATCCCATCCGGCGGCGAACGGATCGTCGCCCACCGCCGGGACCACCAGCAGGTCACGTGCGCGCGTCGCGGCCACATACGCCACGCGCACGCCCTCGGCGCGATCCCGCGCCATCTCGTCGCTCTCGTGCTCGATGAGATCCCACGGCTCCCACCCACCCAGTCGCAGCGCGCAGAGCCCGCGC
>Ga0075418_10005156_pt1 | contig 14783 bp, 9 predicted proteins | sample SoiMetdeltSBSDD2_FD_81776 | JGI IMG/M metagenome (GOLD analysis project Ga0075418, IMG submission 81776) | Bulk soil microbial communities from a Populus tree surrounding site in Tennessee, USA - Soil MetaG P. deltoides SBSDD2 | ecosystem: Environmental > Terrestrial > Soil > Tree plantation...
ACGGCATCGGCGATCTGCGCGCGCACGGTATCGGCGGCGGCGGTGCGCACCATCGGACCGAGGTTGGTCGCCGCCTCGAGCGGATTGCCGAGCCGATACGCCCTGGCGAGGTCGACGAAGGCGTCGACGAACGGCTTGAACACCGCGCGGTGCACGTAGATGCGCTCGACCGCGCAGCATGACTGGCCGGAATTGAAGTAGCTGCCGTCGACCAGGTTCTCGACGGTCGCGGCAAGCGGCGCGTCGGCGCGCACGTACGCCGGGTCCTTGCCGCCCAGCTCGAGCCCGGTGCCGACGAAACGCTCGGCCGCGGCGCGCTGCACCGCGTGCCCGCCCGGCACGGAGCCGGTGAACGCGACATAGCCGATACGCGCGTCGCCGATCATGCGCGCGGTGCTGGCGTGGTCCATGTGAAGGAACTGGAACGCGCCCGGCGGCAGCCCGGCCGCAGCGAAGGCCTGCGCGTAGCGCTCGGCGACGAGCGGCGTCTGCGCTGCCATCTTGAGGATCACGCTGTTGCCGGCGAGCAGCGCCGGCACGACCGCGTTCACCGACGTGAGCCATGGGTAGTTCCACGGCGCGACCACCAGCACCACGCCGTGCGGCTCGCGGCGGACGAAGCGCTCGAAGCCGTCTTTCTGCCCGGGCTGCAGGTCCGCGAGCGCTTCCCCGGCGATGCCGCACAGGTAGAGCGCGCGCTCCTGGAAGCCGCGGCGGATTTCGTTCGGGCCCTGCGCGCGCGGCCGGCCCATCTGCCAGGCGAGCTCGGTACCGAGCTCCTCTGCGCGCGCGACGCACCATTCCACCATGCGGCGCACGATCGCCGCGCGCTCGGCGAGCGGCACGCGCCGCCAGCCGGCCTGCGCGCGCACCGCGGCGGCGAGCGCGTCTTCCATCGCCTGCGCCGAGGCGAGCTCGCGCTCGACATAGACCGAGCCGTCGACCGGCGTGACGCTGCGCTGCTTCACCGGGGGCGCCGCGGCACCACGAGGTTGCCCACGGAGACCTGGACCGGCTCGTTTCGCTGGTTGAGCGTCGTGGTGCGCAGCTTGACCATGCCCTGCTCGGGGCGCGACTTCGACGGGCGTACCTCGAGGACTTCGGCCTCGAGATGCAGCTCGTCGCCTGGGCGCACCGGCCGCGGCCAGCGGAACTCGTCGAACCCCGCGCCGACGATCCCGCCCGCGGGCTGGAGGTCGCTTTCGACCAGGAGCCGCATGGTCATCGCCGCCGTGTGCCAGCCGCTCGCCGCGAGCCCGCCGAAGAGCGTCGCCTTCGCCGCGGCGTCGTCCAGGTGAAACGGCTGCGGATCGAACTCCGCGGCGAAGCGCTTGACCCGCTCCTCGTCGACGCGCAGCGTCGCCGAGCCGAATTTCTGTCCGACGGCGAAATCTTCCAGATAGCGCATCAGCGCGCTATGGTAATGGACGGAGGAGCTCCATGATGCGTTCCCTGTTGGCGGCGAGCCTGTTTGCGGCTTGCAGCGCGTTCGGCCAGGTCTACCCGGCGAAGCCGGTGCGGGTCATCGTGCCCAGCGCGCCAGGCGGCGGCTACGATTTCGTCGGCCGGCTGCTCGGCGACAAGCTGGGCACGGAGCTCGGGCAGCCGTTCATCGTGGAGAACCGCGTCGGGGCGGGAACGCTGGTCGGCACGCAGGCGGCCGCGACGTCGGCGCCCGACGGCTATACGCTGCTCGTCGGCGGCCTTGCCAACATGGCGTTCAATCTCGGCCTGCACAAGGATCCTCGTTACGACCCGGTCGCGGATTTCACGCCGGTGGCGCTCGTCGGCGCGTTCACCTATGCCCTGGTGGCGCGCAAGGACCTGGCGCAGAACACGCTGCGCGAGGTGCTCGACTTCGCGCGCGCCCATCCGGGTAGGCTGACGATCGCGACCTCGGGGATCGGCACCGGCCAGCACATCAGCGCGGTGCTGCTGAAGCGCCTCGCCACGGTCGACCTGCTCGAAGTCGCCTACAAGGGCGCGCAGCCTGCCTATGTCGACCTGCTGGCGGGGCGGGTCGATCTGTTCTTCGACAACACCACGACCGCGCGGCCATTCATCGCCGACGGCCGGGTGAAGCCGATCGTCACCTCGGGCGCTGCGCGCGACCCCTTGCTGCCCGAGGTGCCCACGGGGAGGGAAGCGGGCGTCCAAGGGCTGGTGCTGGACAGCTGGATGGGGCTCTTCGCGCCGGCGAAAACGCCCGCGAACGTCGTGCAGCGCCTGCGCGCCGCGACCCTCAAGGTGATCGATCTGCCCGACGCGCGGCAGCGCTTCCAGAGCGGCGGCTGGCGCGAGATCTCGATGTCGCCCGAGGAGACCGCGGCATTCGTCCGCAGCGAAGTCAAGAAATGGCCGGCGTTCCTGAAGCAGGCCGGGATTGAGGCGCAGTAATCCGACCGGTCTAGAACGTGAACAATTGGCAATGCAGTCGTCACGTTCCTCCGGCACAATGAATCTCATGACTCGCGCCGCGCCAGGCAGTCCGCTCCGTAACCCCAATTACCAGGGCCCGTTCGGAAACACTCTTCTCCACGGCGCGGTCGTGAGCGGCGACATGCGCGAGGTGAAGCGCCTGCTGGCCGCGGGCGCCGACCCGGGTATTGCCAACCACGACGGCAAGACGCCAGTGCAGGCCGCGGCGCTTCTGGGCTACGCCAAGATTCAGGCCGTACTTCAAAAAGCGACGCGGCGCTGACCAGCCGGGTCGCCTGTCTCGGCCAGGCGACAGTCGCTACAGACGTGACCCGGCGCAGAATGCTGCGATGACCTCCGACGAACATCGCGAGCAGCTTCTCGACGAGGCCCTCGAAGCCACCTTTCCGGCGAGCGATCCGCTCGCGGTCACGCAGCCCCGTTCAAGCAACGATGATCAGGGCGACGATTAGCGCGAGAGCGATGGAATCGAGCCAGTAATCCTGCGCATCCATAAGAGGGCCTGAGAGGTGGTGGCCTTGCCATCGGGGCTGAGAAGCCACAGCGCGAGCGCGATCAACGTGCCGCCCGGCAGCAGGATCTCCACCAGGAGATAGGGCCCCGCAGTACGCGCGGCTTGGAGCAAGGCTTTCATGGGCTCGAGCTTGGCGGCCGCGCGTAACGGCCCGATTGCCGATCGGGCCGCGCGAAGTTACAGCCGAAACCTGGCGACCGTCGGCTCGCTTTCGAAGCCCATTACAGCTGTAGCGAGTAGCGCGGAGCGTGAAACGACTCCGCTGAAAGAGCGCGCCTAGAGTGCCGCCTCATCTGACGGCATCGCCAAGTTCAGGAGGACTAGAAGCCATGAGCACGATTCAATTCACCCGCCGCCGCAGCCTGATCGCCGCCGCGACGCTCGCCGCGCTGGTCGCAGCAGGCGCCGGAGCGTTTGCCTTGCGCTCAGCCAGCGCCGAGAGCAAGGCCGCCGCAACCACCCAAGGGGTAAACGCCGCGCCGCAGGCGATGCCGGTCCCGGTGCAGGTCGTCCAGCAGCAGGAGGTCACGACCTGGGACGAGTTTTCCGGCCGCCTGGAGGCGGTGGAGCGCGTCGATGTCCGCTCGCGCGTCGCCGGGGCCGTCAAGTCGGTGCACTTCACCGAGGGCGCGCTCGTCCAGCGCGACCAGCTCCTCGTCACGATCGATCCCGAGCCGTACGCCGCCGAAGTCGAGCGCGCGCAGGCTCAGGTCATCGCGGCGCAGGCGCGGGTCAGCTATACGAAGAGCGAGCGCGAGCGTGCGCAACGGCTCTGGAACGAGAGCGCGATCGCCCAGCGCGAGCTGGACGAGCGGGTGAACGCGGCGCAGGAGGCCGACGCGAACCTGCGCGCGGCGCAGGCGGCCCTGACCTCGGCAAAGCTCAATCTCTCCTACACCCAGGTCCGTGCCCCGGTGGCCGGCCGCGTCGGCAAGCTCGAGGTCACCGTCGGCAACCTGGTTGCCGCCGGACCTGGCGCACCCGTGCTCACCACCCTGGTCTCCGTGAACCCGATCTACGCCAGCTTCGACGCCGATGAGCATGTCGTGCTGCGCGCGCTGCAGGATGGGCAGAAGGACATAGCGGTGGAGGCCGAGACCGTCACCAACGGCGGCCGGCGGCTGCACGGGCGGCTGCAGCTCATCGACAACCAGGTGAACACGAAGAGCGGCACGGTACGCGTGCGCGCGGTCTTCGACAACAAGGACGGAAGCCTGATCGCGGGCCAGTACGTCAAGCTGCGCATGGGCCGGGCGAAGGCCGAGCCGGCGATCCTGGTGAGCGAGCGCGCGATCGGCACCGACCAGGACAAGCGCTTCGTGTTCGTGGTCGGCCCCGACGACAAGGCGATCTGGCGGCAGGTAACGCTCGGCGGCACGGTGAACGGTCAGCGCATCGTCACCGCGGGACTCGAGTCCGGCGAGCGCATCGTGGTGAACGGCCTGCAGCGTGTGCGGCCCGGCGCGGCGCTCGCACCTCAGCCGGCTCAGCCGGCTGGCGCACCGCAGGAGGCGAAGTGAATCTTTCCAGGTTCTTCATCGACCGGCCCATCTTCGCCGGGGTGCTGTCGGTGCTCATCCTGCTGGGCGGCCTGATTTCGCTCGGCCTCTTGCCGATCTCGGAATACCCGGAAGTGGTCCCGCCCTCGGTCGTGGTGCGCGCCAGCTACCCCGGCGCGAACCCCAAGGTGATCGCCGAGACCGTGGCGACTCCGCTCGAAGAGAGTATCAACGGCGTCGAGAACATGCTGTACATGTCGAGCCAGGCGACGACCGACGGCAACATGACGCTCACGGTCACGTTCCGCATCGGCACCAACCCGGACCTCGCCCAGCAGCTGGTGCAGAACCGCGTCAATCAGGCCGAGCCGCGCCTGCCCGAGGAGGTGCGCCGCCTCGGCGTGACCACGGTGAAGAGCGCCGTCGACCTCACGATGGTCGTCCACCTCGTGTCGCCCAACGAGCGCTACGACATGACGTACCTGCGCAATTACGCGCTGCTCAACGTCAAGGATCGCCTGGCGCGGATCGAAGGCGTGGGCCAGGTGCTCATGTGGGGCAGCGGCGATTACGCGATGCGCGTGTGGCTGGACCCCGGCAAGGTCGCCGAGCACAACCTCTCGGCCAGCGACGTGGTCGCGGCGATCCGCGGCCAGAACGTGCAGGCGGCGGCCGGCGTGATCGGCGGTTCCCCCGCGCCCGACAAGACCGACCTGCAGCTCTCGGTCAACGCCCAGGGGCGGCTCGCGAGCGAGGAAGAATTCGGCGACATCATCGTCAAGACCGAGCGCAACGGCGCCGTGACGCGCCTGCGCGACGTGGCGCGGATCGAGCTTGGCGCCTCCGAATACGCGCTGCGCTCGCTGCTGGACAACAAGCCCGCGGTGGCGATCGGCATTTTCGCCGCCCCGGGGTCCAACGCGCTGCAGATCTCCGACAACGTGCGCCGCACGATGGCGGACATCAAGAAGAACATGCCCGAGGGCGCGGACTACCAGATCGTCTATGACCCCACGCAGTTCGTGCGCGCCTCGATCAAGGCCGTGGTGCGGACGCTGCTCGAGGCGACCGCGCTCGTGGTCCTGGTGGTGATCCTGTTCCTGCAGACCTGGCGCGCCTCGATCATCCCGCTGGTGGCGGTGCCGGTGTCCATCGTCGGCACTTTCACCCTCTTGTATTTGTTTGGTTTCTCAATCAACGCGTTGAGCCTGTTCGGCCTGGTCCTCGCCATCGGCATCGTGGTCGACGACGCGATCGTGGTGGTGGAGAACGTCGAGCGCAACATCGCCGAGGGGCGCAGTCCGCGCGAGGCGACCTATCAGGCGATGCGCGAGGTGACCAACCCGATCATCGCCATCGCGCTGGTGCTGGTGGCGGTGTTCGTGCCGCTCGCCTTCATCAGCGGCCTGTCGGGCCAGTTCTACCGCCAGTTCGCGATGACCATCGCGATCTCGACCGTCATCTCGGCGATCAACTCGCTGACCTTGTCGCCCGCGCTCGCCGCCTTGCTGCTCAAACCACATCAGAAAGAAAAGAACGCGTTCTTTCGTCTTTTCAACCGCTACTTCGGCACAGCGTCGAACGCGTACAGCCGCAGCGTCGGCGGCGTGCTCACGCGCAAGACATTGATGCTCGGCATCTACGTCGCGCTGCTCGCGGTCACAGGGGTGCTCTTCAAGGCGGTGCCCGACGGCTTCGTGCCGCAGCAGGACAAGCAATACCTGATCGGCTTCGCCCAGCTCCCGGACGGCGCGACGCTCGACCGCACCGAGGACGTGATGCGACGCATGGGCGAGATCATGATGAAGCAGCCCGGCGTCGAGCACGCGGTCGGGTTCCCGGGGCTCTCGATCAACGGCTTCACCAACAGCTCGAACTCGGGCATCGTCTTTGCGGCGCTCAAGAACTTCGACGAGAGGAAGTCGCCCGCCCTCAGCGGCGGCGCCATCGCGGGCAGCCTGAACAAGCAATTCGCACAGATCCAGGACGCCTTCATCGTCATCTTCCCGCCGCCGCCGGTGCAGGGCCTCGGCACGACCGGCGGCTTCAAGCTCTACCTCGAAGATCGCGGCTCGCTCGGCTACGAGGCGCTCGACCAGGCGACGAAGAATTTCCTGCAGAAGGCCTACCAGGCGCCCGAGCTCGCGGGCCTGTTCTCGACCTACCAGGTGAACGTGCCGCAGCTCTACGCCGATCTCGACCGCACCCGCGCGCGCCAGCTCGGCGTGGCGGTGACCGACGTGTTCGACACGATGCAGATCTATCTCGGCAGCCTGTACGTGAACGACTTCAACAAGTTCGGCCGCACCTATTCGGTGCGCGTCCAGGCGGACGCGCCGTACCGCGCGCGCGCCCAGGACATCGGGCAGCTGAAGGTGCGCTCGAACACGGGCGAGATGGTGCCGCTCTCGGCGCTGATGAACGTGCGCCCGGCGGCCGGGCCCGAGCGCGCGATCCGCTACAACGGCTTCCTCGCGTCCGACATCAGCGGCCGCAACGCGCCCGGCTTTTCGTCCGGGCAGGCGCAGGACGCGATCGAGCGCATCGCCGCCGAGACCCTGCCGAAGGGAATCGACTACGAGTGGACCGAGATCACCTACCAGGAGATCCTGGCGGGCGACTCGGCGATCTGGGTCTACCCGCTCGCGATCTTCCTGGTGTTCCTGGTGCTCGCCGCGCTCTACGAGAGCCTGGCGCTGCCGATCGCGATCATCCTGATCGTGCCGCTGTCGCTCGGCGCTGCGCTGACCGGCGTGTGGCTGACCCACGGCGACAACAACATCTTCACCCAGATCGGCTTCATGGTGCTGGTGGGGCTCGCGGCGAAGAACGCGATCCTGATCGTCGAGTTCGCGCGCGAGCTGGAATTCGCCGGCCGCACGCCGGTGCAGGCAGCCATCGAGGCGAGCCGGCTGCGGCTGCGGCCGATCGTCATGACCTCGATCGCCTTCATCATGGGCGTGCTGCCGCTCGCGCACTCCGTCGGCGCCGGCGCCGAGATGCGCCAGGCGATGGGCATCGCGGTGTTCGCCGGGATGATCGGCGTCACCGCCTTCGGCATCTTCCTCACGCCGGTGTTCTACGTGCTGTTGCGCGCGCTCACGGGCAACCGCCCGCTCAAGCGCCACGGCGAGGTCCCGCACGATGCCGAGGCCTTCGGCGGCGGCGTGCAGGCGAGCCCTGCTTCGCCGGTTTCGAAACGGGAGGCACAATGAGGCTCGCATCAGTCGTTCTGATTTTGCTGCTTGCGGCCTGCTCGACCTCCCTACCGAAGATCGAGGCCGAGAAACTGCCTCAGCCGCCGGTGGCGTTCAAGGAAGGCGACGGCCGCTGGACCCAGGCGGCCCCGGCCGAAGCCCGGCCGCGCGGCGAGTGGTGGAAGGCCTTCGGTGACCCGGTGCTCGACGACCTGGTCGAGCGCGCGAACCGCAGCAACACCAGCATCCAGGCGGCCGCGGCCCGCCTGGCGCAGGCGCGGGCTTTCGTGCGCGCGACCGACGCCGATCGCGCACCGCAGATCGGCGTGGGCGCGAGCGCCACGCGGGCGCAGGGCATCGTCGGCGGCGCGTTCGTCGGGCCCGCCCGCAATATTTTCGCGGCCGGCGCCGACTTCTCCTATGAGGTGGACCTGTTCGGCCGGCTCTCGCATGCCACCGATGCCGCCACGCTCGACGCCCAGGCCCAGGAAGGCCTGCTGCAGAGCGCCCGGCTGCTGGTGCAGGCGCAGGTGGCGCAGACCTATCTCGCCCTGCGGGCGCTCGACGACGAGCGGTCTCTGGTGAGAAGCACCGTCGGCGCCTACCGCGAAACGCTCGCGCTCACCGACCGGCGCTGGCGCGCCGGCGACGTCGCGGAGCTCGACGTCACGCGCGCGACCACCGAGGTCGCGGCGACGGAATCGGACGCGCTCGCGCTCGACCGCCAGCGCGCCGGGCTGGAGCATGCGCTCGCCGTGCTCGTGGGCGAGGTGGTGTCGAGCTTCTCCCTGCCGGTCGCGGAATGGAACAGCGCGTTACCCGTCATCCCGGCCGGACTTCCGAGCACGCTGCTGACGCGCCGGCCTGACGTGTCGGCCGCGCAGCAGACCATGCTGGCCGCCCAGGCGCGCGTCGGCGTGGCGAAGGCCGCCTATTTTCCGCGCGTGGCGCTGACCGGAACCGCGGGCTACGCCTCGACCGACCTCGCGGACCTGTTCGAATGGTCCTCGCGCGCCTGGCTGCTCGGGGCGGTCGCTTCGCTGCCGGTATTCGACGGCGGGCGGCGCAAGGCCGGTATCGAGAGCGCCACCGCGCAGATGGAGGGCGAGGTCGCGCGCTACCGCGAGCAGATTCTGGTGGCGTTCAAGGACGTGGAAGACGAACTCTCCGCGCTGCGCCTGCTCGCGGAGCAGGCCGAAGCGCAGGGCCGCGCGGTGCAGTCCTCGAGCCGCAGCACTGCGCTCTCCGACGTGCGTTATCGCAACGGCTACGTCAGCCAGCTCGACCTGCTCGATGCCCAGCGCAGCGAGCTGCGCAATCGGCGGCAGGCGCTGCAAGTGCGCTCGGCGCAGTACCAGAGCACCATCGCCCTGGTGAGGGCGCTCGGCGGCGGGTGGGATTGAGGCCTATTCCGGCGTGACGTAGGCTGCCGTCAGGCCGCCATCCACCAGGAATTCGGCCCCGGTCACGTACGAGGATTCGTCGGAGGCGAGCCACAACGCCGCCTGGGCGATCTCGTGCGCCTCGCCGAAGCGTCCCATCGGCAGGTGCACCAGGCGGCGCTTCTTCTTTTCCTCGGTATTGAGGAAGCTCATGAGGAGCTCGGTCTTGAGCGGCCCGGGGCTCAATGCGTTGACCCGGATGTTCTCGCGCGCGTGGATCACCGCGAGCTCGCGCGTCATCGCGAGCACCGCGCCTTTGCTCGCGGTGTAGGCGATCTGCGGCGTGGCGGCGCCCATGCGTGCGACGAACGAGGCGGTGTTGATCACCGAGCCGCCGCCGGCGCGGCGCAGCGCCGGGATGCCGTGCTTGCAGCCGAGGAACACCCCCTTGGCGTTCACGTCGAGCGTCAGGTCCCACACCGACTCGTCGGTGGCGATCGCGTCGTCGTCCTTCGCGTGCATGATGCCGGCGTTGTTGAACAGCACGTTCAGCCGGCCGAACTCGCGCTCGGCCGCGGCCACCATCTGCTCGCAGTCGCGCGCCTTGGAGACATCCGCTTTGCAGTACGAAGCACGCCCGCCTTGCTTCTTCACGAGTTGCACCGTTTCCTGAGCGGCGCCGTCGTTGAGGTCCACTGCCAGAACAGCCGCGCCTTCCTTTGCGAACAGCAGCGCGGACTGCCGCCCGATGCCACTGCCGGCGCCCGTGATCAGGGCAACCTTGTCGTTCAGCCTCATACGTCCTCTGGTCGAAACAAAAAAACGTGGTCCGTCCCTGTTTTTGCGTCCCTGTTTTTTGGCGGTTCAGATCCGCTCGAAGTATCGCCTGCGCTCCCAGTCGGTGACGGCCTTGTCGAACGCCGCCGCCTCCATGCGATAGAAGTGAGTGTAGTGCTCGACCACGTCCTTGCCGAAGGCGCGCTTGGCGAATGCGCTCGCTTCGAACGCGTCCACCGCCTGGGAAAGGGTGTAAGGCACGCGCGGCAGCGCCTTGGCGGCGTAGACATCACCGACGAAGCATTCGGGCGGCTCGATGCGGTTCGCGATGCCGTCCAGGCCCGAAGCGAGCGCGGCCGCGAGCGCGAGGTAGGCGTTGCAGTCGGCGCCCGGGATGCGGCACTCGATGCGCAGGCCCTGGCCCTCGCCGACGACGCGGAAGCCGGCGGTGCGGTTGTCGTAGCTCCAGGCGAGCCGCGTCGGCGCCCACGAGGCGTCGACGTAGCGCTTGTAGGAGTTGACCGTCGGCGCGTAGAACACCATCAGCTCCGGGACGTGCGCCAGCCATCCGCCCAGAAAATATCTGAATTCGCGGGATACGCTGGCGCGTCCGAGTTGTTCGCTCCCGGGAAAAGCATTGCGGCCGTCGCGCCAAAGGCTCAGGTGGATGTGGCAGCTCGAGCCCGCGCCGTCGGCGGCGAACTTGGCCATGAAGGTGACGCTCATGCCGGCGGCCTCGGCGAGCTCCTTAAGGCACTGCTTGAAGACCACGTTGCGGTCGGCCATCTCGAGCGCCTCGGCGTACCGGATGTTGAGCTCGTGCTGGCCGCGGCCCCATTCGCCCTTCGAGGTCTCGACCGGCACGCCCGAAAGCTTGAGATGGCGCCGGGCGGCGGCGTGAAACCCTTCGGTGCGCGTTCCCTGCAGGATGTGGTAGTCCTCGAGATACCAGCCGGCGGGCTCGAGGTTGCGGAAGTCCTGCTGCGCGGCGTCGCGGTAGCTGGTGCGGAAGAGATAGTGCTCGAGCTCGGTCGCGGCGTACGCCGCGAAGCCGGCCTGGCGCGCGCTTTCCGTCTGCCTGCGCAGGATCGAGCGCGGCGCCACCGGCACGTAATCGTGCGTCTTCTCGCTCTTGACGTCGCACACGACGAAGGCGGTCTTCTCCAGCCAGCTCGCCACGCGCAGAGTCGCCATGTCGGGCACCATGTGGACGTCGCCGTAGCCGAGCTCCCAGTTGGCGAAGGCGTAGCCCGGCACCGGCTCCATCTCCATGTCGACGGTGAGGAGATAGTCGCAGGCGTGGCCGCCCGACTTGGCGATCTCGTCCACGAACATCTCGGCGTCGAAGCGCTTGCCCATGAGCCGGCCATAGTGGTCGGTGAAGCCCCCGATCACGGTCTCGATCTCGCCTGCGGCCACCATGGCGCGCAGCGCTTCGGGTGTCAGCATCCCTCTCGGTTTATTCATCGTTCTCGGCTGAATGAATCCAAAAATCTAATGTCAAAATAGCCGCCTTGCTACCCTTGGATTTTCACCCGGTTTTGCGGCGCTGGTGGGAAAGCCGCTTCGACGAGCCCACCGCCGCCCAACTCGAAGGCTGGAGCGCGATCCGGCGCGGTGCCGACACGCTGATCGCGGCGCCTACCGGCTCCGGGAAGACGCTCGCCGCTTTCCTGACGGCGATCGACGAGCTGTTCCGCGAAGGCGCGGAACAAGGCGCCCTCCCGGACGAGGTCCGGGTCATCTACGTCTCGCCGCTCAAGGCGCTGTCGGCCGACATCCACAAGAACCTGGCCGAGCCGCGCCGGGAGATCCGCGCGCTCGCCGAGGCGATGGGCTATCCGCCGGCCAAGATCACCGCGGCGGTGAGAAGCGGCGACACGCCGCAGAGCGAGCGCGCCGCGATGCTGCGTACGCCGCCGCACATCCTCGTCACCACGCCCGAGTCGCTTTACCTCCTGCTGACCGCCGGGCGCTCGCGCGAGATGCTGAAAAGCGCGCGCGCGGTGATCGTCGACGAGATCCACGCCGTGCTCCAGTCGCGCCGCGGCGCGCACCTCGCGCTGTCGCTCGAGCGCCTGGACCATGTCTGCGGCCGACGGCTGCAGCGCATCGGCCTGTCCGCCACCCAGAAGCCGATCGAAGAGGTTGCTCTCTTCCTCACCCGAAGGGAATGCGCCATCGTCGACAAGGGGCACAAGCGCCAGCTCGACCTGGCGGTGGAGGTGCCGGGCTCGCCGCTCGAGGCGGTGATGTCGCACGAGGTGTGGCAGGAAATCTACGGGCGGCTGGTGGAGCTGATCGGCTCGCACCGCACCACGCTCATCACCGTGAACACGCGGCGCCTCGCCGAGCGCATGGCGCACCAGCTCTCGGAGCGGCTCGGCGCCGAGCACGTCGCCGCGCACCACGGCAGCCTGGCAAAGGAAGTGCGCCTGGATGCGGAGCAGCGGCTGCGTGACGGCAAGCTCAAGGTGCTGGTCGCCACCGCCTCGCTCGAGCTCGGCATCGACATCGGCCACGTCGACCTCGTGTGCCAGATCTCCTCGCCGCACCGCATCGCCACCTTCCTGCAGCGCGTCGGCCGCTCCGGGCACACCATTCATGGCGTGCCGAAGGGCCGGATCTTCCCGCTCACGCGCGACGATCTGATCGAGTGCGCGGCCATGGTCCAGGCCGTGCGCGAGGGCGAGCTCGACCGCGTCGCGGTGCCCGACCAGCCGCTCGACGTCCTCGCCCAGCAGATCGTGGCGGAAGCCTCGGCGCAGGAGGAGTGGGACGAGGACGCGCTGCTCGCCCTTTTCCGCGGCAGCTACCCCTACCGGGATCTCGAAAAGGAGACATTCCTCGAGGTGGTGGAGATGCTCGCGCGCGGCTACGTCACGCGGCGCGGCCGGCGCGGCGCGCTGATCCACCACGACAGCCTCAACCGCAAGCTCCGCAGCCGCAAAGGCTCGCGCATGAGCGCGATCGTCAACGGCGGGGCGATCCCGGAGGTGTTCGACTACCGCGTGCTGCTCGAGCCCGAGGGGCACTTCATCGGCACGCTGAACGAGGACTTCGCCATCGAATCGCTGCCGGGCGACGTGTTCCAGCTCGGCAATACCTCCTGGCGCATCCTGCGCATCGGCAACGGCGTGGTCCGCGTCGCCGACGCGGCGGGCCAGCCGCCGTCGATGCCCTTCTGGCTCGGCGAGGCGCCGGCGCGCAGCGAGGAAATGAGCGCCGCGGTGTCGCGCCTGCGGACGGCGGTGGATTCGGTCCTTCCCGGGCCCGAGGCGCCGCGCCAGGAGGGCGACCTCGAGCCGTCAATCGAATTGTTGATTCGGGTGTATTCGCTTTCCAGGGGGGCAGCAGAACAAATCGCCGTCTACCTCGGCGAGGCGAAGCGCAGCCTCGGCGTGGTGCCGACCGCCGCGACGATCGCGCTCGAGCGCTTCTTCGACGAGTCGGGCGGGATGCAGCTCGTGCTGCACGCGCCGTTCGGCAGCCGCATCAACCGCGCCTGGGGCCTCGCCCTGCGCAAGAAATTCTGCCAGGGTTTCAACTTCGAGCTCCAGGCGGCGGCGACCGAGGAGGGCGTGATCCTCTCGCTCAATTCCTCGCATTCCTTCGCGCTGGAGGAAGTGTTCCGCTACCTGCATCCGAACACCGTGCGCGAAACCCTGGTGCAGGCGCTCCTCCAGTCGCCGATCTTCGAGACGCGCTGGCGCTGGAGCACCACGCTTTCGCTCGCCGTCCCGCGCAACCGCGGCGGCGCCCGCGTTCCCAACCAGCTCCAGCGCATGTACGCCGAGGACCTGCTGCAGGCGGTGTTTCCCGATGCCGTCGCCTGCCAGGACAACCTCCAGGGCGCGCGCGAGATCCCGGATCACCCGCTCGTGAACCAGGCGCTGCGCGATGCGCTGGAGGAGGCGGTGGATCTCCATGGACTGGAAACCCAGCTCCGCCGCCTCTGCGCTGGGGAAATAAGAACGGTTGCGAAAGACACGCCGGAGCCGTCGGTCCTGAGCCACGAGTTGCTCAACTCGGCGGTCTATACGTTCCTCGACGACGCGCCGCTCGAGGAGCGGCGCACGCGCGCGGTCTATACACGCCGTGCCACCGAAGCGCGCAGCGCAGACGATCTGGGCGCGCTCGATCCCGCTGCCATCGAGCGCGTGCGCGCCGAGGCGTGGCCGGTCGCAAATACCGCGGACGAGATGTACGACGCACTCATGGTCGCGGGCTTCATTCGGACCTCGGAGTTGGCGCCGCACTGGCCTGCGTTGCTGAACGAATTGGGCGAGAGGGCGCTCAAGCGAGGCGACGCCTGGCTAGCCTACGAACGCAAGGACGACGACCCGGTGGAGATCCTGGCAAGCCGCCTGGAGGTCCTTGGGCCCGTAACCGGGCGCGAACTGAAAATTCCCGACGCGAACACCGCTCTTCTTCAGCTGGAGGGCCAGGGGCGTATCCTGCGGGGCCGCTTCACCCGCAACGCGGTCGAAATCGAATGGTGCGATCGGCGGCTCCTCGCGCGCATCCACCGCTACACGCTGAACCGCCTGCGCGCGGAGATCGAGCCGGTGAGCGCGGCCGACTTCATGCGCTTCCTCCTGCACTGGCAGCACGTCGCCGGCGAAGACCAGGTGAAGGGCGTCGAAGGCCTCGCCGCGGTGATCGAGCAGCTCGAGGGTTTCGAGCTCGCGGCCGCCGCCTGGGAGCACGACGTGCTGCCCGCGCGCGTGGCGGACTACGGCGCGGAGCAGCTCGACCGGCTGTGCCTGAGCGGCCGCGTCGCCTGGGGACGGCTGACGCCGGGGAGCAGGGCGCCGCTGCGCACGTCGCCGATCGCTCTGCTTCTGCGCGAGCACGCCGCGCACTGGAGCATGGAGAAGGTCGCCCCCGAACTTTCGTCCGAGGCCGGCGCGGTGCGCGAGGCGCTGCAGAAGCGAGGCGCGTCCTTCTTCAACGAGCTCGTCAATACAACGCG
>Ga0075418_10005157_pt1 | contig 14781 bp, 15 predicted proteins | sample SoiMetdeltSBSDD2_FD_81776 | JGI IMG/M metagenome (GOLD analysis project Ga0075418, IMG submission 81776) | Bulk soil microbial communities from a Populus tree surrounding site in Tennessee, USA - Soil MetaG P. deltoides SBSDD2 | ecosystem: Environmental > Terrestrial > Soil > Tree plantation...
ATTCCGCCGCTGATCAATCAATACTTGAACCTCACCAAAAACTCGTCCCTGGCCATTGCCGTGGGGTATCCTGACCTGTTCAGTATCGGCTTGACCATCAATAACCAGACCGGTCAGGCGATTCCCTTTGTGGTGATGATCATGGTCACGTACCTGAGTATGAGCCTGTTGACCTCCTGGGTGTTGAACATGCTGAATCGCCGTTTGGCTCTGAAAACGAGGTGAGCATGCCTACGGAGTCGTATGCGCCAGTATTGCCACCGCCCCAGGTGTCAATGAGTCTTCTAGGGTGGCTGCGTCTGCACCTGTTCAGTACCTGGTATAATACCCTGCTAACCCTCGGGCTCGTAGGGGGACTGGTGCTGGTGCTGCCGCCGCTCTGGCACTGGATCTTCGCTGTAGCGCATTGGCAGGCGGTTACCATCAATCTGCGGCTCTTTCTAGTTGGGCTCTATCCCAGCGATCAGGTCTGGCGTCCCGGCGTGTTACTGATCCTGCTGGCCTGGTTGTGTGGTGGCAGTACGGCACCCAACCACGGGATGATGCGGCACGTCAGCGCCCCCTTGGGCGCTGGCTTCGTGCTCCTCACCTGCCTCCTAACGGGATCAGCGCGGGGCATCGTAGGAGGGGCCGCGTTAGCGCTGCTAGTCGGCTACGGCCTCAGGTGGCGCTGGCCACATACCAGCAGACTGTGGCACATTGGCTGGCTTCTGAGCGCACCCGTGGTCCTGATCGTGCTTGGTGGCATAGAAGGCGCGGGGCTGTCTCCTGTCGCGACAACGCAGTGGGGTGGGCTCATGCTGACGCTACTCCTGGCTGCTGTGGGCATCGTGGCTTCCTTCCCGCTGGGCCTAGTATTGGCGCTTGGACGTCAGAGTACACTGCCCGTGATCCGCTGGTGTGCTATTGCCTATATCGAACTGGTGCGGGGGGTGCCTCTCGTCTCGGTGCTGATGATGTTTGCGCTGCTGTTGCCCTTGTTTTTGCCAGCGAGTTGGGGACGCCCTAATACGCTGATTCGCCTGCTGGTGGGGATGACGCTGTTCACTGCAGCCTACATTGCCGAAAACGTCCGCGGTGGCCTGCAGGCGATCCCGCGCGGCCAATATGAAGCGGCCACGGCCCTGGGGCTGACGTGGGTACAGGCGATGCGCTACATCATCCTGCCCCAGGCGCTGCGCGCGGTGATACCAGCGCTGGTGGGCCAATGTATTTCGTTGTTCAAGGACACCTCCTTGGCCACCATCATTGGCTCGCTGGAGCTGTTGGGCATTGCCAAGACGGTAATCGAGCAAGCCCAATGGAAAAGCATTACGGGAGGGGTAGTGTTTGAGGTGTTTAGCTTTACGGCTGTGGTGTACGTTGTCTTTACCTATAGCATGTCACGCGTGAGCCGACGTCTCGAACACACCCTCGGTGTGGGCACGCGCTAGGCGGGAGGCAACGATGCCGGCCCCGCAGGGGAAGCAATTGGGATCAGCGATCATCGAATGTATCGACGTGCACAAGTGGTTTGGCACCTTTCACGCCCTACGCGGTTGTAGCTTAACGGTGCAGGAAAAAGAGGTAGTGGTGATTATCGGTCCTTCGGGGTCGGGGAAATCGACTTTCATCCGCTGCATAAATCGCCTGGAAGTGCACCAGCGCGGCACGATTCGCGTGAACGGTGTGACCCTGAGCGATGACGTCCGCCATATTGATCAGGTCCGGCGTGAAGTGGGGATGGTGTTTCAGTCTTTTAACTTGTTTCCCCACCTGACTGTGCTGGACAATGTGACGCTGGCACCACGTAAAGTACGGCGTTGGTCCAAACCGGATGCCGAGGAAAAAGCCATGTATTTCCTATGCAAAGTCGGCATTCCCGAGCAAGCGTCGAAGTATCCTGGCGAACTCTCAGGCGGGCAACAGCAGCGTGTGGCGATTGCCCGGGCGCTCACCATGGAGCCCAAAGTGATGCTGTTTGATGAACCCACATCTGCCCTCGACCCGGAGGTCATTGGCGAAGTGCTCGACGTGATGGTCCATCTTGCCCACGAAGGCACGACAATGGTGGTGGTCACGCACGAGATGGGTTTCGCCCGTGAAGTCAGCGACCGTGTCGTATTTATGGACCACGGCGAAGTGCTGGAAGAAGGCCCGCCAGAGCAGTGTTTTACCCAGCCGCGGCACGAGCGTTTACAAACCTTTCTCTCCAAAATTCTCTAGCGAGGATGCCAGCCATGGCGACGGTGAACGGTACGCGTAAGGAACCCGACTATACCGCCGAACGCCTCGTCATGATACGCGCGCAACTGCAGCGCCGCGGCATCACGGACACGCGTGTCCTGCAAGCGATGCAAGAGGTACCGCGGCATGCCTTTGTGCCACCAGAGTGGCGCCACGAGGCGTATAGCGATCGCCCCCTGCCGATTGCCGATGACCAGACGATCTCGCAGCCCTATATGGTCGCTATTATGACGCAGAGCCTGATGCTGCAAGGACATGAGCGCGTGCTCGAGGTAGGCACCGGGTCAGGCTACCAGGCCGCAGTCCTCAGTCGTCTGGTAGCCCAAGTATACACGATCGAATACTTTCCCGATTTAGCCAAGAGGGCTCGCACTCTCTTGCAGCGTCTAGAGTATACCAACGTCCAGGTAAGCACTGGTGATGGTGGCCTTGGCCTCCCCGCGTATGCGCCTTACCATGGTATTCTCGTTGCGGCTGCGGCACCGCATATACCACAAGCCCTACTTGGGCAAATGGCCGAAGGCGGCCATTTGGTGATTCCCGTAGGCAGTATAACGAGTCAAGAGCTCCTGATCATCACCCGCCACGGCGATGATTACCCGCAGGCGCGCTCTGTCCCCTGCCGCTTTGTTCCCCTGCTGGGACAAGAAGGGTGGACGGAGGGATAAGGGGTCCGTTTGTCACCCTAAAAAAATGGGCCGCCAATAGGCGGCCCATTGATACAGTAGTACGATGCGCTTATGCAGACAGCTTGCGGCGCCGGTAGCAATAACCAACCAAACTAAAGAGACCTGTGCCCAAAAGAAGCAGGCTGGTGGGTTCGGGAACGGTGGAGGCATTAATACTGTTGGCTGTCAGTTGGAAGTCGAAGGGTGGGTCGTTACTGGAGAGAAAGTTTGTCACCGCGACCGTGTAGGGCCCAGTGAAGGGGGCGATAAAGTTGACGTGTGGATCGCCGAATGGACCAGGGAGATTCGGTGGGTCCTGATCGTCTCCAAATGTAGCAAACGCTGCAGAACCTGGGAAGGAGAGTCCAATTTGAGTGGTATCGGTGTACACGCCGTTAATAACCCAAAAGGACATGTCATACGCGCCGTCCAGACGATCGCCGAAGATATCCACACTGGCTCCCGCGGTAGCGCTAAACATATAGTACTGCGCACCAATCGGGTTACTTGGGTTGCCAGCAGGCTGCGTCTGTGTGCCGGTGACAGGGACACCAGGCTGCAGCGTGTCAATGTACGTGATCGGATCCGCTTGCAACGATGGCGGGCAGTACGCCAGTGCCACCACAAGTGCCAACAATGCTACCTTCATCATTCGAGTCATCATAAGTCTCTTTCCTTTCTGAATGGACTATCCAGGGCCGAAGAAGCATGATATCCTTCGCAGGTAATATCCTCTTCTTGGGCTGTGCAAGCCCTACCACTCCCTATCACGGGAGTGGCAGGATACTACATATGCAGCGCTGCCTGTGCTGTAACGCCCCGTTAAACAAGCAAATCCAATGCCATATTATATTAATATTAGATATATTATAAGATAATGTATCACTTTTTATGCTTTATAGACACAATGAATTATTTGTCTAACATTATTTAATAAAAACTTAACTGGTATCAAATTCCATAAAAAAACATGAGGATAGTTACAAATAGGATTCCTCCTTTTTAATCTATTAGCGGGGATAATAGAGAGATGGACACCTCCAAAAGTGTAAATTTTTCCGACGATTTCTCGGGAGTCAGGACTATTTTTTGAATAGCTCTTCTTATAAGATATTACTATTCAAATACTTGCAGGAATAATTAGCGAGCGGTCCCTTAGTGTCGGATTCTTTTACACTTTTTGCGCAGAGACAGTCAGGAACTGAGTAAATGTCTTAAAAAAAGAGTACTTACGAGAGACGGGCGTCGGCGTAAAGATTTCCGACACGATGCCTGGCCTTTGCGTCAGAGGGAAAAGCCCCTAATCGCCTGTGGTGATTGACATTACCTCTTTGAGAGCTTTCAGGACATTCGGGATTGCTGCCTTTCCATATATGGTTGCCTCGACCTGCTGGTGTTTGAGTCGACAGATAGGGCTGTAAGTATAGTTGCTCATTTTGTTGCTTGACGTGAGTTGTGCTACGGTGTCCCTGCGTGTGCAGTAGAAGGAGTCGATATGCTACGACTGGGTCTGTGCTTGCCTGGTGTTCTCCTCTTCACGATGCTGAGCCTGGCGGATGGAGCAACATTACGCAATCCAGAGGAGGCCAAGGAGTTGGCAGAAAAGGTGCTGGCGCGGATTGTTGTCGGCGATATGGATGGCGTCGTGACGGCAGTGAAACCCTACTGGCCTTTCCCGGACAACGAACTGGAGGCTCTGGTCGCCCAGACAGCGCAACAGCGCCATCTGTTGGCGAACCGACTCGGAAAAAGTCTTGGCTTTACGTTGGTCCGTCGTGAAGTAGCCGCAGATACCTTCCTGCGCCTCGTCTATGTCGAGAGGTGCGAAAATACCGGCTTGCGCTGGCTGTTTACCTTTTATAAGGTCAAGGACGCCTGGAAGTTCAATGGCTTTGCTTGGGATGAAGAGATCGCGAAGCTCTTTAGCAGTAGCCATTAGCCGGGTCGGCGAGAGGCACTCTCTGGCCACTGGAGTCTCACGGTACAAACAGCCAGTACGACACTGTTTTGACCGTTGTCGGTCCGGCGTCTCTGGGCCATCGTGCCTCATCAATCTTGGTGGCCGCAAGATCACGCCCGGTGCTATCGACGAGACGCAGGTAGAGCGCCTCACCATCGAGAGCCACAGCCGTGGCTACAGTACGTGTGGCTTCCTCAAGGCTGAGCGGTGGCGAGCGCCGCTCAATATCGCCGACCTTGCGGTGGCCAATTTGACACCGCACCCCTTGCTCTGCAGCAGCCTGCGTATAATCCTGCACGGTCAGGCGTATAGTACCCTGGGGAGTATCGTAGAGGACTTGAAAGATCACGGCAATCTCTGCGGGGGCATCCTGGTTTCCCGGCACGATAAATCCACCCTCCTGCGTGTAGACATAGGGCAAAATCCTGACGAGCGTCTGGTTGACCGCCATCATAGTGGGCTCCTGGGGGGAAGTCAATGCGGGGAGTGTGGGCCATTTCTGTTACAATTACGAGCCTGTGTTCCCTCGCCTTGCGGAAGGGGTCATCTGAGCGCTTGCCGAAAAGGATATATTATGAGCCTGGAATGGTTCAGCTGAGCTGGCAAGGTAGCGCTGGTCAACAGTGGACGGTAAGCGTCTAACATTCAGCAGAAAGCGAGGCTCGCTATGCAACTGCTCCTCGGAGCCACTCTGATCGACGGCACTGGCGCTGCACCGGTGCCTGATGCGGCAGTACTCATCAACGACGGACGGATTAGCGCCGTAGGACCACGCCAGACCGTCTCCCGGCCTGCGAACGTCGACGTCATCGATGTCTCCGGCCTCACACTGCTTCCCGGCCTCATCGACGGGCACGATCATCTCGCCTCGCATGGCTATGCCTTCACGCAGCGCTGGGGGCTGCATGAGCCCCTCAGTACCGTGCATATGCGTACGGCCACCGTCCTGCGGCAGACCCTGGCCACTGGCTATACCACCATACGCGACGCCGCTGGTCTTGACGTTGGTTTTAAGCTGGCCGTCGAAGAGGGTTTAATGGCGGGGCCACGCCTGATGCTGGCGGTGAATATCATTTCACCCACGGGCGGCATTGGGGACCGCGTCAGCCCCTCTGGCCATGATTGCTGCATTGTGCTCGACCCCACGCTGCCTTCTGGAGTGGCCAACGGTATCCACGAAGTGCAGCAGGTAGTGCGTTCGATGGTCCGCGCTGGAGCCGATGTGATTAAGTGCGCCACCACCGGTGGCGCCAGCTCCCGGCCCGGCCACGGCCCCAAAGATATCGCCTTTACCAAGGACGAGATGCATGCGTTGGTGGAAGAATCGCACGCCCTAGGCCGGCGTGTCATGTGTCACGCCCTGGGTGGACCGGGCCTGCGCCTGGCCATCGAGGCTGGGGTGAACTCGATCGAGCATGGCTGTTATCTGGACGAAGATCCCGAGCTCATCCCCATGATGGCCGAGCGTGGCACCTTCTTCGTTCCGACCCTCACGGTGTACGTCTTCCACCGCGAAGTCAGCGCCCCGCACGTGCGTGCGCGTGGCCGAGACCTGTATCCGCATCACATTACCAGCCTGCAAAAGGCGCTCGCCGCCGGTGTCAAAATTGTGGCCGGTACCGATGCCGGTGGACACGAGCACAACATTAACGCCCAGGAACTCCAGTATCTGGTCGAAGCCGGCCTGTCCCCCATGCAGGCCCTGCAAGCCGCTACAGGGTGGGCTGCGGAGTGCCTGGGACTGGAGGGCGAGGTCGGCACGGTGACGCCTGGGAAGCGCGCCGACCTCGTGGCGGTAGACGGGAATCCCTTACAGAACATCACGGTATTGCAGGATATGCAGCGCATCAAGCTGGTGCTCAAAGGCGGAGACGTTTGTGTCGACCGGCGCGTCGCGTAACGCATGCGCCGCAAGGCCGAGGAGATCAACACATTTCCCACTATCCGACCAGCTAGGCAGACCGTACGGATTGTGGCACAATAGACAGCGTGCGCTATCTTGGACGCACCAGGCCGGCGTCGGTTGGCGCTGCCACGTACAAACTGGTGATGTAATGGCACTATGTTATGCCTGGTGAGCTGGCGTCTCACCGGGTGAGGGAGAATTCCATGAAGGTTCAGGTGTACACCCAGCCGGGTTGATTCAGCTGTCGGACGCTCGAGGAGTTCCTCGCGTCCCACCGTGTTCGGTATGAACACCACGATGTTGCCACCGATGAGGCGGCCCGAGCCTATTTGCAGAGCCGCGGCATTACGGCCTTACCTGTGACGATTATTGATGATGACAAGGTCATCATTGGCTATTACCCCAAAAAGCTCATCCCTGCGCTACGCCTGGAGGTCCAGGTCGATCTGTCTGGCAAAACCAGCTGGTTGGCGGCAAAGTACGATATGATGCTCGGAGCAACTCGGCGCGCCATCCAACAACTTTCCAGTGAGCAGTTGCAACAGCGCCTGCCCTGGCGTGAGAGATGGACATTACGGGATCTCCTTATGCACGTGCTGTCGTTTCCTGAGCTGGCCTGGCTGAGCCATCAACACGGCAGTATGAGCACGGACGATATGCGGGCGTCGGATGCCCGACTCCGCGATATCCAGACATCCGAGGCGATGGCGACATACGGCGAAGGTGTCCGTCAGCACATTATCGCCTTCTTGCAGAGCAACGACACCGCTGCCTTTGATCGAGTAGTCCCGGCCCATTATGGCGGTGAAGTAACCGTCCTCGAACTGCTTACCATCATTTTGAGCCACAGTACGCACCATTTAAAACAGGCGTACTGGTTTATCACTAATGAACTGGGAGTCTCCCTCGTCCATCCTGTCACGGACGAAGATTTGGAGGGGATTGTCACTCCAGCAGCACTCTTTTGAGATGACCAAGCCCCTCAGGGGCAGTGTGATGATAGCGCTGCTGTAGCCGGCTGGCTGCGTCCCGTACCGGCGTACATGGGATACCTCAGGCATGACGACGGAGGTAGCAATATCCTCCAGGAGGTCGGAGTGCTATGGCGAACACATCCCGAGCTTTCTATATCTTCCTGGTTGCCGGCTGGCTCAGTGTGGGGCTGCCGGCGCTGGCAGTGCGAGCCGCGACACCACCCCTGGCTGAGCCTCATGCGCCTACATCCCTGGCGGCAACGCCCTATCTACGCACGGTATTGCCGCCAGATGCGCTGGCGTACGTGCGCATTGCTAATCCCTGGGGACTGCTCGGCGTGCCCAAGGGCAATATGTTGAGCGAGGCCCTGGCCTCAGAAGGGGTGAGAGCAGCCATAAGCGCCCTCCATGGAGCCATTGTGCAACAGCTCCTCGGGCCCCTGCAGCCCCAGATTGGACCGCTGCCAGGCATTTTACTCGACCAGGTGAGCTCGCCACTAGAACTCGCTGTCCTACGCCCTATAGAGGGCGATGGAACGTTGCCTGACCTCCTGCTCCTGGTCCAGCTCCATAGCGCCAACCGAGACGCTGCCAACGCTTTGCTGCAGACGCTGGCACAAGTGGAGCCAGAACTGCAGCTAGAGATGCCCCTGGATCAGCATGGGGTTGGGCGCTTGCAAGTGATGGGGTTCCCCATATTCGTCTCCTTTGACACAGCCAGCCGACGCCTCTTTCTCCTGGCTACCCAGAACTCTGCTCCTGCGGCCCTCACACAACGCTTGCAGAGCTTGCAACCACGAGCGGATGCGCTCATGCTGCCGTTGGAGGCAGAGGTCGACACGAGCGGCCAGGGGGTCTTTGTGTGGCTCGACGCCAAGACGATCTTTACGCTCGTGCAGGATCTAGTCCCGCCTGAGCAGCTCCTGATGTGGCAGAGGCTCGGTGCTCATGCGCTCCAACAGGTAGCGCTTGGCATGGGCGTGAGCGCTGGCAGAGGGCGCTTCAAGCTTATACTCGAAATGCCCAGGGTCGGCATACGCACCTTGCTGCCGGCCGTCGAGGCACCCCTCGCTTTTGATGCCGCAGGGGCCCCTGTGGGGCTCGTCATGCTCGGTTTGCCCAACGCCAGCGATTGGCAGCAAGCAGCAGCCTTCGTTAAGACGAACATTCCCGATTTGGACGAGTGGCTGCAGCCTTTCAAAGACAGCGTGCTCACGGCCACCGGGTTACGTTTCGACGATTGGCTCAATCTCTTCGGTCCTGAACTTGCCTATGTGGCCGATGCCGCAGGGCAGTACAGCGTGTTACGCTTGCGCGACCCGGAAAAATTTGCCACGTTGCTAAATGTATTGCAAAACAAGTATGGCTTCCGCTACGAACAACGCGAGCTACACGGACAGACATATGCCCACCTGACGTTCCCCGAGATCGAGGAGCTCGTGGCGCACGCCTATCCTGAACTCCGGGCAAAAATGGGTACTACCCCTGCGGAGCGGCTGTGGTGGCGCTTGTTTTCCTTTGTGCCAGGGCATCTGTATTGGAAAGTGGATGGCCAGTATCTGATCTTCGCCCAGATACCGCAGGTGCTCATCGATCGCGACCGCATCGCGGCGAAAACACCGATAAAATCCTGGCTCAAAGACACCCAGAAGCTGCCCGGCGAGGATGCCCTGTTTATCGCCTCAGCCCAGGTCGAGGGCGTACCCAGACTGATCTATGAAGCGTACCTGCAAGTCCTGCAAAGCCTCGGCGACCTAGCTGGGCAACCACTCGATCTGTTTACACTCCCTTCTGCCATGGAGGTCAAGTTGCCGCAACGGGGCAGCTACGGGGTAAAATTTACCTCAAGTGCGCACCGGCTGGCGCTTGAGGCGACATATGAGAGCAATCCCTTGGAAATTTTCTTCGTGGGTGGCGGTATACGGACTGTCACCATGGCTGGCATGCTCGCAGCTATCACGGTCCCAAGTCTCTTGGAATACCGTCGGCACGCTGAGATTGGGCAGCAGCTATCCCAGGCCGCAGCCTTCAAGATGGTGATGGCCGACTTCTATGTAGCGCAAGGCCGTTTCCCCACGGAAGACGAGCTCTCCGATGCCTTTGCCTCATTGGAGGAGGCACCTATCGCCGCGCAGATCGAAATCGAGCCAGACACGGGCGTGATTGTCCTGTACGTCAAGCAAGAGAAACTCGGTGGCCATAATCGAGTGTATTTCATGCCTACTCCTCAGGGTGGGACGGTGCAGTGGTCGTGCCGTGCTGAGTTCGAGGTGAAGTATACACTGCCAGAATGCCGCTAGGCTCTTGTAGTAGTTACAGATGTAGTGGTCTACGACCTCCCCGCACTCTAGAGGTTACGCTTATGGCGAGTCACCACCATCCGCATTCCCACGCCCATGCGCATCATCACGGCAACGGGACGGCGCAGCGCCACACCCACGGCCCTGTAGATCCGACGCTGGTCACGACTCAACGTGGGCTATGGGCCATCAAATGGTCTTTGGTCGGCCTGGGCGCTACAGCGCTCATCCAGGTCGTGATTGTCTGGATGTCAGGCAGTATGGCACTGTTAGCCGATACGATTCACAACTTTGGCGATGCCGCGACAGCGCTGCCGCTCTGGATTGCCTTTATGCTCACCCGGCGTCCACCCTCACCACGGTTCACCTATGGCCTGGGTCGTACGGAAGACCTGGCAGGTGTCGTCATCGTTGTTCTGATCTTCTGCAGTGCTATGGTCGCCGGCTATGAGTCGCTCTTTCGCCTATTCAACCCGCAGCCCATCGCGTATCTTGGCGCCGTGATGGGCGCTGCCCTGCTCGGCTTTCTCGGCAATGAAGCCGTGGCGCGGTTGCGCATCAAAGTTGGCCAAGAGATTGGCAGTGCGACGCTCATTGCCGAGGGCTATCATGCCCGTGTGGACGGCTGGACAAGTTTGGCTGTCTTGGTAGGAACGGGTGGGGCATGGCTCGGCTATCCAATCGTAGACGCCGTAATTGGCTTAGTGATTACCGTGGCGATTTTGCGGATTGTCTGGGAGTCCGGAGCGACGATTTTCACGCGCCTCTTAGATGGCGTAGACCCAGCCGTCCTTGCAGACATCGCGCACGTGATTCGACACCTCCCAGAAGTGCAGGAGGTCACCCAGATACGCGTCCGGTGGGTTGGGCATAGGTTACATGCGGAACTCAACATTGCTGTGAGTCCGCAGTTATCGGTGGCACAGGGACATGCCATTGCTGCCGAGGTACGGCATCAGTTATTGCACCACGTGCGGCATCTCGCCAATGCCGTAATCCATGTGGACCCACTGGACGCCTCAGGCGAAGAGCACCATCGCGTTGTGGAACATGTCCACGGTGACTTGCCGGCGCATGCACATCTGTAGCTAAGGTTGCCGAGCGCTCCCGCGCGCCACATCTCGATAAATAGTCACGGAAAACAAGACGCGCAGCATGCCTTTGTGCCTTGAGGTCCCTGGCGAGGCACCGTACAATGGTGGCCTGTGTCCATACCAACGTCGAGGAGGGACTATGCAGCAGGGCATACCAACCGAAGAAACTGTCCTCGAATATTTTAGCGCTCTGAGTAATTGGGGGCGTTGGGGGGTGGAAGACCAGCTCGGCACGCTCAACTTCCTGACCCCGGAGAAGACCCGGCGCGCTGTGGGCCTGGTGCGTGAGGGCGTGACGATCAGTTGTGCGCGCACCATCCGCTATGACGCCGGGCCGGACTCCCCTGCTCCGCCCATCCACTATATGGTGGAAAGCGGTGAGGGCTGGGCCAGCGGCGAGAAGGTGAGCAGCCGGCGCAATCAAGTTTCCGTCGATTTTTTCGGTATGATCTTCCACGGCCACACCATCACTCACCTGGATAGCCTGGCGCACTTCTTCTGGGAAGGCAAGATGTACAACGGCCGCCCGGCGCACCTAGTCTCCACCAGTCTAGGGGCGACCGTCGAATCGGTTGAGGTAGCGAAAGACGGCATCATCACGCGTGGCGTGCTGGTGGACGTACCCATGATTCGCGGCACCAACTGGGTGGAACGCGGAGAGGGAGTGATGCCGCAGGATATCGAGGAGGCAGAGCGGCGGTGCGGCTTTCGGATCGAGGAAGGCGATATTTTGATGGTGCGCACCGGACAACTGCACCGGCGCAATCAGGAAGGGGCTGTCGATCCAGCGACGGCCGGCTCCACGGCGTGCCAGGCGGCCTGCCTACCGCTGTTTCACCAGCGCGGCATTGCCATGATCTGCTCCGATACAGGCAATGACGTCATGCCATCACAGTATAACCGTCTCTCGAATCCCATCCACCAGGTGGGGATTGTGGCAATGGGCCTGTGGATTCTGGACAACGCCAATCTGGAAGACCTGGCCCAGGCGTGCCGCCAGCGTAATCGCTGGGAATTTATGATGTGCGTAGGGCCCTTACGGCTCTTCAATGGCACAGGCTCACCGCTGAATCCCATCGCGGTATTTTAACAGGACACGTAGGGGACAGAGAGGTGCGCGGCATGTCAGTCGGGGACCACCCCCACGAGAAACTGCAGCTCCACCTCAGCCCGCACCCCAACACCCTCAACATAAAGGCCTGCAGCGGCTTCCCGCGCTGACGCCATGAACGCCTCCTCGCCGACATGCTGCATGGCGAGGTAGGCGGGACCAGTAGAGGCTAGAGCCCGGGCGGCGAGTTCGACATCTGGAAATTCCCAGTGCAGCCGCAGGCTCGTGCGTGTGCCAGGTACTAGCCCCGCCTCGGCCATGAGCTGCTCAGCAATACCTGGGCGGCCAACGTTGACCATGGTCCTCGTATTGTCGAGTTCTGTCTGGGAAGTCTGGCCAAGCACGGCGAACAAAGGGTAGGCTTCCATCCTGCGCTGATTGCCCCAGAAGCTCAAGCCGACCTTACCGCCGGCGCGGACGACGCGGTGGGCCTCACTTAAGGCACTGAGACAGTTGCCCCAGATGCCTCGGAAGCTCGTGGCCACATCGAAGCTCGCGTCCGCAAATGGCAAGTGAAACATGTCACCGATCTTGATAGCAGCGTCAGGAGCGCGCGCCGCGGCAATCGCCGTGAGGCGTGGCGAGGCATCGAGGCCAGTGGCGAGAGCACCGCGCTCACACGCCAGGCATACAGCCAGCCCGCTGCCACAGGCGATGTCGAGGTAGCGGCTGCCCTGCCCTACGTTCATCTGATCGAGGAGGTACTGATACTCTCGCCAGTGTATATTCTCAATGAGATACGCAAATTCGGCAGCACGCCGGCCCCAGCCCTCGTCGACACGTTCCCAACTCATGGAAATCCCCTCGTTCAAAGGCGCGTCATGACACGCTCAGCAAACTCTTCAATGACCCGATATTGCCGGTTTAAGGGCGGGTAAAGCATGATGTGATTGAGCCCCTGCTGCGCCAGGCTCTGCACCTGCTCGACCAACTCCTCTGGGGTGCCAGTCAAGCAGGTCGCCTTGATCAGGTCTGGCGTAATAAACTGCGCTTCTTCTGGATCAACGAAACTGTAATGGCTATTGTGCAAACGCTGGTGCCTCACCTCCGGGGGAGCCTCATTGAGCCAGGCCATGTAGCCTTTCCAGATGGGCCTGGCATACTCCGGCGGCTCTGCACCAGTTTCTAGATGTCGGGCAACGAGATAATGGAGGCCGGTAATGACGGCGGCGCCGCTTTCGGCGATGATGCGTTCAGAGGTGAGCGCTTCTCCCGGGTGCAGCAACACCAGGGTGACCATCGCCGAAACCTGGAAATCGGCTCCGAGCGTACGACCCACGCGGGCTGCGCCAGCGCGGGCATTGGTCAGCATACTGGGGACAGTGCCTCCGCGCGGCAGGCCAGACACCAGGCCGTCTCCCAGTTCACCAGCCAGGGCCTGGGCTTTGGGCCCAAACGCCGCTACGTACAGCTTGATGGGGTGGTCTAGATCAATAAAGTGGTGTTCGCGCATTTGGAAGCGGATACGATGGGTGGCACCGTTGAGCGTGTAATCGACCTCTTCCCCATTGAGCAGCGTTCGCACCACGCGGATATATTCACGAAACGGTTTTAATGACATCGGTCTCTGGCCTAGCATACGCATGGCCGTGTGGCCTGTACCCAGACTCATGAAACAGCGCCCCGGCGCCAGCCGATTGATGGTGGCAATGCCATTGGCCGTCACTGGTGCCAGTCGTAAGCCTGGGACATTGACTCCGGTACCCAGGCGCATGGTACGGGTCTGTTGCGCTGCCAGTGCCAGCACGGCCCAGCAATTGGAGCGGATCATCTGACTATCTGTGACCCAGCAATGCGTGTATCCGAGGTTCTCGGCGTGGGTGATGTAACCAATTTCATCCACTTTGGCCGTGACGATACCGAAGTCCATCGCCACTCTCCTTACCGCACAAGGCCATAGACCCGCTGCGGGCGCACCAGGACAATGACGGCGTCTTGCGCGCGCATGGCCCGGTCATACTCCTCCCAATCCGGGTGGTCCTTGTCACCGCAGGCGCGGTAGACCTCGCGCAGCATGCGCCGGAGTTGCTCAGCTTCGGTGTTGCGCGCCTCGAACAGCTGCGCCTCACCCTCGACGCTCACCCAGCTGCGCCAATCTTCGGTGACCGTCAGCACCGTGCAGCGGGGATCGCGACGTAAGTGCCGTGCTTTCACTGATGTACCACGGACAATGACGAACGCCGCATTGCCCTGGTACGCACCGCAGACAACAATACTGGCGTGCATGGCACCGTTGGGCCGATATGTAGTGATGACACCACGATGATGGCGCTGCAGAAACGGACGGACATCCTCGAATTCCATGCCTTTTCCTCCCGTTCATACCCATCTATGTGCAGACAAGGGCCTATGCCCGGAACGTTGCGTCCCAGAGTACGCTGACAATAGCATTATCTGGTCCTGAAAACCATGTCACCGTTAGACTCCTTCTTGCATTCTCACCATACAGATGCCAATATGGCAGCAGGCGTTTCGACCTCAACGGGATATTTTGACGATGAGGAGGCTGGGATTATGGGGCGCGACTATAAGGTCATCGATG
>Ga0075418_10005161_pt1 | contig 14775 bp, 11 predicted proteins | sample SoiMetdeltSBSDD2_FD_81776 | JGI IMG/M metagenome (GOLD analysis project Ga0075418, IMG submission 81776) | Bulk soil microbial communities from a Populus tree surrounding site in Tennessee, USA - Soil MetaG P. deltoides SBSDD2 | ecosystem: Environmental > Terrestrial > Soil > Tree plantation...
CATCACGCGCGGCCACCATTCGCGCCCCCCGAAATCCTTGCGCGATAAGGACAGCTTCTCGAAATAGTCCTCCAGCAAAAGCCACGCTCGCTGCGAGTCAGCGCACCCGGAGAAAACCTTTAGCAACTCCGCCCGTTCCGCAACGCGGGTCTTGGAGTCGGATAATTCACGTCGAAGATCCGCCAGGGCGCCGTACGTTTTCGAAAGCACATTATGATGAGCATCATACTTTGTCGCTCCGGCAAAACGGGCAGGACGGCCGGTTCTAGGGGCAATTCTCGACATGTTAGCTTAGTGCATTGAAAGCGGTAATCCATCACGACACAGAATGCCCTTCTTGGTCAATGAGAATTATTTCTTTTTTCGATGCTCTCAGTGCGCCGTTGGCATCAACGCGACCCGCCACTAGGCTTCGCGTACAACAAAAAGGCGTCCTTTTCAGGACGCCGTCTAATCCAAAATCTCTTCGAATCGATTAGAATTGGGGCTTCATGACGTGAATGTCGCCACCGGCGTCGTCGCCCAACCGCATTACTTGCTTTAGCTGTGACAACGTTACCTGGTGCGCACTTCCATCCACCAGGGCGATATTCGCTCCGTCCTGGCCGTGAACCTCGCCTGTAAACTTCATATGATCAAAGTACGAATCCTTGTTAAATTGCGCCGCAGTGTTGAGCTGTGACGAGCACCCTCCGTACCCCCGCTCCGTAATGTGCCGATCGACAACCAGCATGTGCTGCTGGCATTGGTCCAACGGCAGCGGGTTTCCGGCATCGCCGACTCCGGCATCAATCCCAATAAGGTACGAGACCGCATTGTTTTGGAGTGACTGGAGCCCCCCGGGGCTCAGGTCCCAACTCGACGCCACACGCAGACTGGCCCTTTTGTCTGCAGGATCAGCCAGAATGGCGGGATTCTTGAGTTCATCACGGATCCACCAGTATTGGAACCACAACTCATGCTTCCCCGGTTCGGCAAAATTAGAATCAATTTCGGCCTGCTGCTTCCAGGGATAGGCCTTGGAATCGCGGTCGCTGATCCATAGGGCATAGCCGAGACTGATCTGCTTCAGGTTGGCTGTGCATCTTACACGCGACGCTTTCCGCTTTGCTTTGCCGAGCGCAGGCAGAAGGAGGCCGGCAAGAATCGCGATAATCGCGATCACGACGAGCAACTCGATGAGCGTGAACCCTGCAAATTTTCTATTCGTTGCCAGTTTCATATCATTTCCTCATTTCCTTCAAGGTTGAACCCTCAAGAATGTAGCACACTCTCGAGGGTATTGCCTCGCCAAACCAAACAGGCCTTACTGAGCGGTGGGAGCAGCAGGCATCTGTAACTCGATGTTCTTCCAACTCCCGGTATCCGCGTCCTGGCCGTCCCCGCGGAAGGCACGTTTGAGCGCCTCCGTGGCTACCTGCGCCACACTACCATCAGACAATCCAATATTGCCCTGCTTTTGATGCTGTTTTCCATTGTATACGGGACCGTTGGCCCCCATGACTTCGGTCTCGCTGGTGTAGACCTTCTTGGCAGAACCTGCGACACCCTGGAGATTGCGGTCGCCACTCAGGATCTTATTCGGACGCGTTTCATCAGCAGTCAACCCGACGAAGTAGCTGAGGTGGAAGTTGGGGGCCGCATCCTGAAACTTCGTGACGTTCGCCGGGGGGGCACCGTCCGTGAACACCTGGGCGCGGGTCTTTTCAGAATCCGAAGGGCACACCAGAATCTTCGGCGAATTCATTTCATTGGAGCAGGCGTCGAAGCAATCGACCGCTTGAAAAGCCGGAGCCATGTTTCGTACGCCGCCATTCTGGGTGTCCTCCTGCCACGGGAAGCGCTCGCCGTGGTCGTTGGACCACATGCGGAACCCAAGACCAACCTGCTTCAGGTTGCTCACGCAATTGATGCGCTGCGCGCGTGCTTTGGCTTTGGCCAGCGCGGGTAGCAGCAGCCCGGCCAGAATGGCGATAATTGCAATAACGACTAACAGCTCGATAAGAGTGAAAGCCCCACGTTGATGATGTCTCATGTTCTTCACGGTATTGGATGTGTTGTGACTTTATTTAAATCTGGTTCGCCCTGTCAAGTGTCTTCAAATGACAATTATTCTTTAGCAGCGGAAATGCCAAGACAGTTTTCGTTCATATCCAGCCTCGACACGATGGTTCAGCAAAATCCCACGCGTGAATTTCACGCGTGGCGCGTGAAAACCACACATGGGGCCAGTTCCCAAAGAACAACGAGGCAGCCGCTGAGGCTGCCTCGTCTTGAATCGATCCCCGCTCTACGGCTACTCGGCCGGGTTCACCAGACGGAAGAACCGCGGCGAACCACCCGATAGAGGAGCCACGTAATTGGTATACGGCGCCGGCGGCGGCGGGGTGACAGGCGACCATGGCCCGGTAATAGCCGGGGCGCTCTGCAATTGCCAACCGGGCGCGTTGGTCTGCCAACGCAGCGAGACGCCTGGGCTTGGGCTGTTCGTCAAGGCAATCGTCATGTCAGGAATGATCGGCCCGAGTGGCGAAACAACATTCAACTCCATATCGAAGTAGGTATCGTGCGTGAATTGGCCAATCTCGTTGGCCTGATGCAGTTCGACAGCAACGATATTCTGTCCGCGAATCACATTGGTCGCCCGCGCAGTCAAAAACACGGTCGTGCAGTTTCCTTCCGCGGACGCAGTGGAGTATGTGCCGTAGGCGGGCGTTCCCGTCAAACCGGCCGTGCGGTATAGTTCTCGCCCATTCAGGTAAACCACTGCCGCGTCATCAAACTGATGGCGGATCATGAGAGTGGCGTTCGGAGGAAGATTCGAGTTTACGGTCAAACGCTTGCGTATGTAGGCAGTGATCGGCGTTCGGCCCAGCGCGGTGCCCTGATTTGTGTCCGTGCACACAGTAATGGGAGGCTGGATATCGTCGCGAAGTGGCGCGGTGCCGTCGAGCCACAACTCTGGATCCTCTGGATAATTGAGCTGTTTCCAATTGATTCCCCCGGCGCCATTCGTCGGGTCTGTAGCGCCCACGAGCCACTGTTTATCGTTATAGCGCCAAATCTCATTGAAGTCGATCAGAGTGATTACATTGGTGAACGAGAGAGGAACGCAGGTCGTGAGGGTCCTGAAGGGCCCCTCCGAAACGTTGGTAAGGTTATCGCTAATATTGTAAGCGCACACGACATAGTTGGTCGGTGGTCCGAAGATGACATCGCGCAGCCGAACTGTGACACTGGTTCGCGTCGTGCTCGCAAAAAATACGTTGGTGCCCATCAACTCCTCCCCTGTTCCGAGCACGTGTATGACAAAGTTCGTAGGGCTGTTGGTACTTGTCACGTGAAGTTGCTCATCGAAGCGTAACTCCACCCAGTTGGACCGGGCGAGAAAGGCTGAGATCGCCACCGGACCAAAGGTGTCAGGAACAACACGCAGCGTTGCCGTCTGGCTTTGCACCAGGCCTATCGCGTTGCTGACAATGACGTAGTATTGTGTTCCATCCATGGCCAACGTCGTAATTGGCGTGGTGTAACTGTTCGTGTTGCTGGAGGGGATAAGCACGCCGTTGGTGAACCACCGGTAGAACAGAGCAGTGCCCGTGGCCTCCACCTCAAACACGGCGCGGCGTCCTACCTGAACAGTCTGCGACTGGGGTTGCTCGACGATCACGACCGGTTGAATCGTCTCGGCCTGGAGTTCCATTCCGAATACAACGTCACTGCTGGTGCCGGTGGATTGGTGGACCGATACGGCTATGAGATTAGCACCTTGAACAAAGTTGGTCGATGAAATCACAAAAGTGTCAAGCGGGCGGGCGCTCACATCTCCACCGCCGTCACCCGTAGCCAGCGTGTTGTGAGTCACGGTGCCAGTGGTCATGCGCACGTTTTGGACCCGCCGGCCATTCACGTAAAAAACCGCGCCGTCATCGATCGCCGTATTCGCTGTGAAGATAAAGTTGGTCGGGTTGGACGAAAGCGTAAAAGTGGTGCGAAAATAAAAGCTGGTCACGAAAGTGTCGTTAAAATTCGTGTCAAGAAGCGTCCGTATGTTTGGAACACCACTGGGCATAACTTCGTCCGCTGGGAAGGCGAATGGCCCCTGGCCGACGGGCCATCCCGCCGCGGCGGCGTAGCTCACGTTGGTCCATCCGCCGGGAGGCAACGCGTTGGTTACCAGATAACTCCACGTGTTGGTGTAGTTAAGGACAGTGGTCGTCTGGCCGATGGAGGCCGTGATGCCGCTCAAAAGCAGCAAACAAGCTAACGCTGGTGTAAGAAGATTCCGTCGCATAGGTAGTAGGGATGTGTGTTGTTTACGTCCGATAAAAATAAATTGATTGCGTCGCTATAGCTTCATTTGTGCCACAGCCTCGAATGACAATGCGAGACCGGGGCCGCGTTCTGGGTTGATCAAGACTTAACACAGCCCGCCGCGTTTGGCAAACAGATTGAACAGCGTTCGAATTCCTTACAGTTCGCCCCGAAAAACAGCGGCTTTCCAAACGCCGGCTTACGCTGGATTGGCCAACGAGGGCAATAGTTATAGATTGAAGGTTCAACGCCCTCATCAGTTATGGAGCGTTTGATTAAAGACCGCCCGCTGACAAAATCAAGTCTTAACTGCGTGAATTCCCCGCCACGGTCATGGCCGGCGATACGCCGCAGGCGTGGGAGGCGATTCCACTCTCTCGTCCAGCGGTCCGCTTTTGGCGCGCTCGAACCGGTCTCGCAAATCCATCATTGGCTTCTCGAACCAGCGGTAAACCAGCTCCGCCACGGCCAGAGACAAAATCCATGCTGTAACGCACCAAAGGACCGTGTTCTTTTGAAGGCCGAAGACGCTTTTTGGGCCCAGCCACCTGTAGATCGCGACCAGGATAAGACCATGACACAAATACAAGGCATATGAAGTTTTGGCTACCCACGACGTGCAGTTCGCCACAAGACCCTGCGCTGCTCGAATTTGGGAAAACCGGGGCAACAGCAGCGCAAAACCAATCGCGATAATCGGCCAGAGGACGAAACCATGCCACGGTTTGGCGAATTCCAGGGGGGCGTGCCAGCCAATGCTGGCCATGGCCACGGCCACCAACGCCAACCCAATGGGCCACCAGGCAGCCATTCGCCTCCATAAGACTGAACACCTCGCGGCAATGAGAGCCGCGATGACGCCATACATCACCACGTCCAGTCGCAGCATCACGGTCATTCGAACAATCGAGTCCCAGTTCCGCCGGTACGCCTCGATCTGCGCCGGGTCAACGTAAGGATCTGTGCTTGAGGCAACCCAAACCCTCAAGCCGCTTGGCACAACCAAAAAAAGGGCGATGACCGCACTCCATGCAAGCAGAGGACGCTTGAATGCGCGCAAGGCAACCCACAGCACAAGGGGGAACAAGAGGTAAAACCATTCCTCGACGGCAAGGCTCCACGTTTCAGGAAAGAAGTAACTGGGCGGATGCCGGAAATTCTGCACGAAGAACAGGTATTCCCAGTTGGTGGCAACTTGATCCGGAAAGCCCAATACCCAGGTGCGCCACAGAAGATGCAGCGCCAGGAACAGATAGTAATTCGGCAGCGTCCTGAACCAGCGGCGCCGCCAAAATCCCCAGACATCTTCCAGGTTCTTCAGCCGGCCTTCCTCGGCCAACCGAATCAGGATGCCCCCGATTAAGAACCCGCTGAGCACGAAAAACAATTCGACCCCGAGCACCGCGAAAGCATGGGGCCACTGCAAATATGATTTAGTGGGCCACGTATGGGCCGCGAGCACCAAAACAATCGCGCTCGCGCGCAGGATATCGAGTCCGAAAATCCGGTTTTTCTCGGCAGGAATCACTCGCAGTCACTGTTCCGCACCTGCCGTTCCGATGTCAAAACGCAAGTTGGGGCTACTCGCGATAAGGCTGGCCCGCTCTGTAAAGCTCCAACCGTTTTTGCATAGCGGCGACGTCATCGCTCGCTCCTGCTTTGGCGGCCAAACTGATCGCTTGCTCGGCGAATCGCTGTGCCTCGGCGAATCGTCCTGCTTCCGCATAAGCCATGGCCAGGGTATCGAGCACGAACGGTTCGGAGCTCGCGGTAAATTCGTTCGCGCGTTGGGCCAACTCGATGGCCGCGGTTCCACTGCGGACAGTCGGGTCGTTGTCTGAAGCCAGCACACGCGCCAGCCATGTGAGCGCGCGGAAATCGTTTGGCGCTAGACGCAAGGCTTCGCGGAAATGGGCGACGGCCTGCGCGCTTTGCTTTTGTTGCAGCCTCGCCTTGGCCATCAAGTAGGCGGGTCGCGGATCATCGGGCGCCAGCCGCGCTGCTTCCGCGTAACTTCGCATGGCTTCCTCGAACCGGCCCAATTCGAGCAGTGTCGTGCCGAGATTCAGATGTGCGAGCGGCGCCTTTGTGTTCAACCGCAGCGCTTCGCGATAATGAATCAGCGCTTCATCTTTTTTGCCGGCGGCCGCGAGGAGATTGGCGACATTGTTGTGAGCCTGCGCCCGGCCCGGGTTGATGCGCAGAGACTCGCGATATTGCGCCAGGGCTTCTTCGGTTTGGCCGGCTTGCTCCAGAGCCACTCCGAGGTTGAGCCGCGCGACAGCATTTTCCTCTGTGACGGCCACGGCGTGGGCGAACAATGTTTGGCTGTCCTTCCAGTATGCCAATTGACGCCATGTCGCGCCGAGGCACGCCAAAAGAATGGCCGCCGCGACCACGGCGCGAGTCGAGGCCTTCAGGGGAAGTCGCGGCGCAAGGTCCCTCGCTGCAAACACAACGGCGATGAAGATGCCGATCAACGGCAAGTAAGTGTAACGGTCTGCCATGGCCTGCCGGCCAACCTGCACCAACCCGATAACCGGAACGAGCACGCCCAGAAACCACAGCCACCCGGCCAGCAAGTACGGCCGGCTCAAACGCGAGCGCCAGGCAACGAACGAGATCACGGCCAGAACAAGGGCCGAGACCGCCACTTGCGCCCATGGCAGCCGCCGATCCAGCGGATACATAATTGCCAAATCGACGGGCCAAACCGTCTTTGCCAGGTAACCAGCGTAGGCGACTATCGCGTTCGCCACGCGCGCGTTAAGCGGTTGGCGTTCCAGGTCGACCATCGCTTCCTCGCGTTGGGCGATGATCGTGATGACGCAGGAAACTGCCGTGAGCAAAAAGAACGGCCACTTCTCAACGGCCAGGCGAAGGAAACCAGCCGGTCGTTTCAGAGGCCAGTAATCCAACAGCAGGAAGACAAAAGGCAAAGTGACGAGCATCGGTTTTGCCATGAGCCCCAAAGCGAAACAGAGCAGCGCGGAAAAATAACCGGGCCACTTTCCGTCGCGCGCGTACCGAACGTACCCGTGCAGCGCGAGCAGGCCAAAAAACGCGAAGAGAACGTCCTTGCGTTCAGCAATCCATGCCACCGACTCGACGTGCAAGGGATGCCATCCGAACAGGGCCGCCACTACGGCGGAAGGCCAAACCAAAGCGGTCATCCGGTGGAGCAACAGAAAGAACAACACGGTGTTCGCAACGTGAAAAAGAACATTCATTAAATGGTGCGCGCCCGCATTCCAACCGAACAACTCCCAATCCAGGAAGTGCGAAAGCCAGGTCACGGGATGCCAGTTGCTGGCGTGCAGCGTGGTGAAGGCCCACTTGACCCCGGCCCAGGTCAACCCGCGCTGGACGGTCCGGTTTTCAGTCACATAGAGGTTGTCGTCATAAACGATGAAGCCGTGCTGCCACACGGGCAAATAGAGCAGCAAGGTGACCAATGCCAGCAACAAGCAGACAAGTCGTGGTCGCGCCATTAGCGCTCTTTTGCCAGAAGAGCGCGCGCGACGCAACGCGGGCGGCGATTACCGGCGCCGCCTAAGTATTTACAAAAGATCTTTTACTACCCATAATCGATCCGTTCCTGGGAATATGGCGCGACTGATCGTCAATCCGTGTACGCCGCAGGCGCAGCAGATTGTGCTGAAGCAAGGAGTCAACCGCCTTGGCCGTCGCGAAGGCAACGATTTCACCATCGACGATCCGTCGGTGTCCGGTGCGCATTGCGAAGTGATTCTGGCCGATGGAACTCTTCGGCTGCGTGATCTCGGATCCACCAACGGCAGCTTCGTCGACGGCGCGCGAGTGACCGAGACCGATCTGCGGACCGGGCAATATTTTCAACTGGGAAACGTTCCGATCTTGTTCGAGGGAAACGTCGAAACCGCGCCAATCGCGACGCCGCGCGCTCAACTGACCCCCATACCGCCACCGCCACTCGTCCCGGCCAGCGCCACTCCAACTTCAGCGCCGTTAAGGGTCAACGTGCCAGGCGCATCGCCGCTGCGAGTCTCGCTGGCATCCGCCCACGCGCCCCCGCCGCCTTCCGCTGAAGTTGTCGAGGAAGCCCCGCCGGACGAAGAGGAACCGGCCGGGATCGTCCTGCCGCCGAACACGAAGTGCAAATTCCATTCGCACGCCTTCGCTCACTTCGTCTGCACGGGCTGCCGCAGGCCGCTGTGCGACCTTTGCGTGTCCGCACGCACGACGCCCTCGGGCCACCAGACATTCTGCCGGTCGTGCGGCGCCCTTGCCACGCCCGCGCGAGTCGCCATCGAAGCGCCACAGGAAAAGACGTTCTTCCGGGAGTTGCCACGCGCTTTCGCTTACCCCTTCCGCGGAAAGGGCGTAATGATCCTCATCTTCGCGACCATCGCTTTTGCGCTGCTGGACTTTATTAGCAGAGGTTTTTTCTTTATTATCACCAAAGCGATCGCCATCGGCTATTTCTTCTCCTACGCGCAGAATATCATCAACTCGACGGCGATTGATGAAGACGAACCGCCCGACCTTCCCGGGTTGGACGATGTCTTCGGCGGTTTTCTTAGATTGCTTGGGGTTACGTTGGTATCGTTCGGGCCGGCGCTCGTGCTCGCATTTTTCGCCGTCTTCCAGCAGCAACCCGCTGCGGGCATTGCTCTTATTCCCGCAGTCATTTTCGGATGCCTTTACTTTCCGATGGCGTTCCTCACGGTCGCGATCAACGACGACGTCATGTCGTGCAATCCACTGGTTGTCGTGCCGTCGATCCTGAAGGTCCCAATTGAATACATCATTACCGTCATTCTCGTAGCCGGCGTGTTCGGCATCCGCTGGCTCGGCAGCGCAGTCTCAAGCGGCCTGGTGGGCCCGTCGCTGTTCACCACGTCGATGTCGACGATGTTTTTGCTCTTTGGCCTTCGGGCCGTGTGGGCTTTGATCAGTGTCTACTTGCTCACCGTCACCATGCGTATCCTCGGCGTGCTCTACGTCACCAAAAAACACAAGCTGGGTTGGTGACGCACTACGGCTTGGGGACTGACTTCTCGCTCAAGTCCAGGAAGCCCGTCTTGCGCGATAATCGTTTCCACTTTGCTTGGAGTCGCGCGATGCGCTTGGCCACGTCCGGATGACTTTCGAAGGCCCTGGGAAGGATCGAAGGTTGCGGATGTTGAGTTTCGTACGCCTGGAGTTTGGCAAACATCGTGATCATGCCGCGCGGGTCGATCTTTGCCTTGATCATGTAATCCCAACCGGTTTCGTCGGCTTCCTTCTCGTACTCCTGCGAAAAACTCTGCGCGACCAGCAATGCCGAAGCGCCCCCGAGCAGCGCCGTCGTGCCGCTCTGGCCGCTCAGGAAAACCTGCAAGACCAACAACGGCCCGGCGGCAGCGACCTGGTGGCGAAATCCGTGCTTCTCGGTTACGTGCGCGACTTCATGCGCCAGCACACCGAGCAACTCCTCCGGTTTTTCGGCGAGTTCCAGCAGTCCGCGCGTGACGAGGATGTGACCGCCCGGCAAGGCGAATGCGTTAGGCACTTCTTCGTCGACTACGTAAAATTGCCATTCCTGTTTCTTTGGCATGACGTTCAGGAGCGGTTCAGCCAGAGCCGCGAGTTCGGCGACCAGATTCGTGTTCTCGACCAGATCGAGTTCCTCCTTCAGTTCGCTGAGACACGCGCTCCCATACTCCTGCTCTACACTCGCCGGCACCTTTGCCACGATCGATCGCACCATCGCTCCGACTGCGACCATCCCGAGCCAGAGCAACAGGCCGCAGCCCGCGAAAAACACGAGCACCATTTTGGCGCGCCGCGACAGCTCGCCTCGCGTGGCCTGTGATTCGAGTTGCCCTGCCAGCTCCGCAATCTGCGGCACCGACCGGCATTCCAGCACGGACGTATCGACAGTCGCTATCGTCCAGCCCGATTCACCCGAATCGCGGAAGATGACCCGCCCTTCGCCTGTGTCATCGAACTCCGCCAGCAACCCGCTCAGAGGCACTTCGACGTGAGTCTCGCCACTCTGAAACGTCAGCGAGCGACTCGTGAAGAAAATCGTTCCTGCGAGCGCGTCCTGTCCGAGATCCGCGTGAAACGCATGCGCGTCATAACGTTGATAGGCTCGGATCATCGCATGATTCTCTGCTCAGGCTGGGCCGCTGCGCAAGCAGACAAAAGCGGCGCCTTCCCGCGTAGGGCAACACCCCAATTCCCCAAACCGCGGCTCCACCACACACTGCGTCGCGTCGGTCAAGCACCGGCGATTACATGCTCTATCTGAACCTCAAATTCGCAAACGACGACCATCTCTATCGACCGGGTCGCGCGCAAATCATTGTCAAAGGCTATTTCGGCGATGAGGAGAACGACGTCTGCCTTGGCGGCAAATGCGCCTCCTTCGCGGAGGTCGAGAAAGACGTCGAGTTCCTGAAACGCCAACTGGACCAAATCCTGGCCAAAGCCAGGTCGAAATTTTCAGGCCAGGCGCATCTGTCCACTTAATCTGTCCACTTAAGTTGGAGTTCCAGTCTCGAGGGCGCTTTGGGCGAAACGGCCGCACCGTTATTGTCATTGCGCGGGTACGGTTCGGCCCCTTTACTTCCGGCCGATGAAAACTGCGCCTTCTTTTCTGCGCCGCGAGGTCACGCAAATCAAACCCTGGGCCGAGACGTGTGGACAAATTCGCCCACTCATCGAAGAGCAGGACGGCGCCGCGGCAGAAGTCCATCATCTCGAAATCACCGACGCGAAGCTTCATTACCATGAACGCACGGACGAGATTTATTATGTGCTCGACGGCAGCGGGCAGATGCGACTCGGCGACGCGGAAGTCGAGCTGCACAAAGACGTAACTGTCTATGTCCCCCGCGGCGTAAAGCACCGCGCCTGGGGCCATCTAAAAGTGCTGGTGATCTGTATTCCTCGTGGCGTGCTGCATGACGTGCATGAAGTGGAGTAGCGCTTTTTGTGAAGCGATCATTGAAAACCAACTCGGTGTGCGTGACCCGGGTTACGGTCATGTCGCTGATCCTCACGACGTCCGTTTGCACTGCGGCTGGTATTTTTGATGCGCACACCGACGTTGGCGCTACGAAGCTCCCCGGATCCGTCGAGTTCGACGACGCGCGTCGCTCCTACGTCGTGGCCGGAGGTGGGGCCAACATGTGGTTCACCAATGACGCCTTCCATTTTGTGTGGAAGAGATTGTCGGGCGACGTGACGCTGGCTGCAGACATCTCCTTCCTGGGCGAGGGAGGCGACCCGCATCGCAAGGCTTGCCTTCTTGTTCGCCAAAGCCTCGAGCCGAATGCGGCTTACGCCGACGCCGCCCTGCATGGCGATGGCCTCACATCACTGCAATACCGCGAAGCGAGCAATGAGCGCACTTACGAAATCCAGTCCGCAGTCAGTCGGCCGAAGCGATTGCGCATCGAGAAGCGCGGGCGGTACGTTTCGATGTCTTTCGCGGGCGCGGATGGCGAGTTGCGTCCGGCGGGCGGATCTTTTCGGCTCGACCTGAAGGAGCCGTTTTACGTCGGGCTCGGAGTGTGCGCGCACAATAACGAACGGATTGAGAAAGCCGTCTTTTCCAACGTCGCCCTGAACACGGAACCCGTGAGCGGCCCCCGGAAACTGATTTGCACACTCGAAACGGTTCCGCTTTCCTCGAAGGACCGGCGTGTTGTCTGGACGACGACTAATCATATTGAAGCACCCAACTGGTCGCGCGACGGAAACTCACTCCTGTTCAATGGCCGGGGGCGCATCTACCAAATTCCCACCAGCCATGGCGAACCGAAGGCCATCGACACGGGCTTTGCCGTGCGCTGCAACAACGATCATGGCATCTCGCCCGATGGCACCACACTCGCGATCAGCGACCAATCCCAGCTCGATCGAAAGTCCCGCATCTACACGCTGCCGATCGGCGGTGGCACGCCGAAGCTCATCACCGAAGCGGCTCCTTCGTACTGGCACGGTTGGTCGCCCGACGGCAAGATGCTGGTGTATTGCGCGGAGCGCAAAGGGGAGTATGACATTTATACTATTCCGGCTGGAGGCGGCGCAGAAACAGGTCTGACCGCCGCAAAAGGGCTGGATGACGGCCCTGATTATTCGCCGGACGGCCAGTGGATTTACTTCAACTCCGACCGCACCGGCCGGATGCACCTCTGGCGGATGCGCGCCGATGGCGCGGAGCAGACGCAGGTAACAAACGACGAGTTCAACAACTGGTTCCCGCATCCTTCACCCGACGGCAAGTGGCTGGTGTTTCTTTCCTACGAACAGGACGTCACAGGCCACCCCGAGAACAAAGATGTTACCTTGCGCGTGATGCCGCTGGCGGGCGGAAAGATTGAAGTGCTGGCCAAGCTTTTTGGCGGGCAGGGCACGATCAATGTCCCTTCGTGGTCGCCTGACAGCCGGCGCGTGGCCTTTGTGAGTTATCAATTCGCCCCCTGATCCGTGGCCACGCTTGTGGATCCTCCGGTCCCATCCAGAACCGGAACACAACCGCCACGCCGTGAACGCAAAGCGCCAAGGGATGCCGTCGCGGCACGTGCCCTGACTTTTCCTGTCGGATTTGGGCCGTGGGCGGGGATAGGCTTGTGAGATGACCGGCACTGATCTGGATTTGTTGCGGCAATTCACACGGGACCAGTCGCAGGATGCATTTGCGGCGCTCGTCCAGCGGCATCTGAACCTCGTTTATTGCGCCGCGTTGCGCCAGGTCCGCTTACCGCAACTCGCCGAGGAGGTCGCGCAATCGGTCTTCACTGATTTGGCGCGAAACGCCGCGAAGCTCAAACCCGATACAGTGCTCACCGCATGGCTCTACGAGGTCACGCGGCGCACGGCCATCAATGTGGTGCGCGGCGAAGCGCGCCGACAACTCCGCGAACAAATCGCCACGCAGATGAATGCCATCCACGCTGATTCCTCGGACTGGGCCCAGATCGAACCATTGCTGGACGAAGCCGTGCACGCGCTCGACGAAACGGATCGCACCGCCGTCTTGCTGCGTTATTTCGAAAACCGGAGCCTGCGTGAAGTTGGGCAGACTCTTGGCACGTCCGATGACGCCGCCCAAAAGCGGGTCAGCCGCGCGCTGGAACGCTTGCGCGCTTTCTTCAGCAAACGAGGCGTGACGGTCGGCGCGAGTGGACTTGCCGTGATCATCTCGGCACACGCGGTTCAAGCCGCGCCCGTGGCCTTGAACATCACCCTGGTGGCCGCCGCCAGCATCGCCGGAGCCGCCGTTTCAACCTCAACCGCTGTTGCCGCAGCAAACACTATAACTATGACAACCATGCAGAAGACCCTTATCGCGACGACCCTCGCAGTGGCCGTGGGCACCGGAGTGTACGAAGTCCGCAAGGTCTCGGCCATGCGGACCGAGATCGCCACACTCGAGCAACAACACGCGCCGCTTATCGAGCAGGTCGCCGGGTTGAAACGTGAGCGTGACCAGGCCGCGGCGCGACACGCTGCCCTGCAGGAGGAGAATGACCGCCTGCAACAGACACTCGCCGAGCTGCCCAAACTCCGCGGCGAAGTGGCACGTTTGCGCGCGGTGCAGAAAGAGGCGGTTCAAGCCAACGCGAACATGAACGATCCATCCGTGCAGCAGTTCTTTGCTTACAAGGCTCAGGCTGAGGAGATCGCCAGGCACATGCAGCGCATGCCCGACAAACAGATTCCCGAACTCAAATTGCTCACCGACGTGGACTGGTTGACGGCAACAAAAGAAGCGAAGCTCGACAGTGACGTCGATGTGCGCAAGACCCTGAGCCGCCTGCGGGATCTCGCCAAAAACCGGTTGCCGCTGGCCAGCGCACTCAACGCCTTTATCAACGCCAACAACGGTCAACTGCCTGAGGACCTTTCCCAACTGAAGCCCTATATCAGAATGCACCTGGGCGATACCGCCATGGACGACGGCGCTCTCGATGCCATACTCCAACGCTATTCGCTCTTGCGCACCGGCACAGTAACCGGCCTTCCACAAAATACCTGGCTCATCGCCGAGAAGGCCCCTGTGGACAAAGAGTACGACACGCGCGCGAAATTTGGGAATGGCACCTCCACCATCATCGGCACGGGGCTGAATTCGGCTGGCGATCCCGACGACCCATCCTATTGAGACTTTGGGGAGCCCCAAGGGATTCCTGCACTGTTTCTCGACAATCACGGACGAGTGCTGTCACGCAGCGCAGTCGCGGAGATGTTGAAGCCGCAAACGCACGGGTGGGGTCTTGGCTGGTCGTTGACCGACGGCGTGTTCCTTCACGAAGGCTCCAGCGGCACGGTGGCATGGGGTGATCCCGTGACAGGTGTGATTGGAATTTTGTTCCTGCAATATCGGGACCAGAATAAAATCGATGAGCGGTTGCGGCAACAATTCCGGGAGGCGGTGAGAAGAACAGTAGGGCAATCACCAGGTCCAATATAACAACTCCCTTC
>Ga0075418_10005166_pt1 | contig 14771 bp, 8 predicted proteins | sample SoiMetdeltSBSDD2_FD_81776 | JGI IMG/M metagenome (GOLD analysis project Ga0075418, IMG submission 81776) | Bulk soil microbial communities from a Populus tree surrounding site in Tennessee, USA - Soil MetaG P. deltoides SBSDD2 | ecosystem: Environmental > Terrestrial > Soil > Tree plantation...
GTTCCGTACCGGCCGTAAAGATAACGAGTCGCCCCAACCCGTAGGATCGTTCGAGTGGTCCCTGCAACACGTCGATGTGTTGAACACGAGACCGCGGCACGTTGGTTACGGCGCGCCACCACATGCCAGCGGCAATTTCAATTCCGTCATCATCGAGCACGTACGAGGTGTAGCGCATCTCGATCGGCGGCCAGACGTACGAAAGCCACGCCAGTCCCGCTGTCAGGAGAACCCAGGCCGGCAGGAGCAGGAGGTTTCCCCATCGGGGGAGCTCCCCCGTGATCCAGGTGATCGTCGCTCCGATGAGCAGGCCGAACGACAGGACCGCAGTGACGATCATCCCCACAACTCGTTGTAGCGGAACGTACTGCGGATCCAGAGTGCGCCTGACGCCGTCAGCTATGGATGGGGTGGCCGGCGGCGAGACGTCTGCTGGTCCGTCCGCTGGAATCGGGAGGGATTCGGCGTCCTCGTGTGTCATCACAGAAACTCAATCCGGGACCGTTCGGACGACCGTGCTATGCGTTATGCTCAAGGGAGCCCACCACTGAAGGATCCTATATGGCCCTGGACATCGGCGCCGAACTTCGAACCGCCCGTGAAGCCAAGGGACTTTCGCTCGGAACTCTTGCCCAGCGCATTCGGGTACAGCCGCGAATGCTGGCGGCTATCGAGCTGAATGATCTCTCGCTGCTCCCTCCGCGGCCGTTCGGCCGCGGCTTCGTAAAAGCCTACGCTGAAGAAGTGGACTTGGATCCGGAGTATACGGTTCACAATTTCTTCTCGCAGTTTCCAGCGAGACCCGTACCGAACCCGTCCACCGCTCGGCGCGAGATTGCCGAAACGTTGTTGAACCCGCCATCCAATTGGGTTGGACTTGGCGCGGCTACAACGATCCTGGTTCTCGTCGTTGCGGCAGCGGTGATCTTGGGCCGGCGAAACGAGACGCCGCCCGTCAGCAACGCCGTCGGGACCACGGGATCGGCGTCAACAGCGGCGCAGACACCCGCTGCTGCGCCAGAGAGCGCTGCGCCCGTGGAACCCGCTCGCACGGTGCCTTCAGTGCCGGTGGCGCCGCTGCGGTTTGCGTTCGACGTGAGTCGTCCGTGCTGGGTGACTGCGGTGAGCGACGGGCAGCGCGCGGTGTATCGGATCGTGTATCCCGGCGATCCGCAGGTCCTGAACGCGCAGCGCGAGATTACGATCCGCTTCGGCGATGCCGGAGCCGTGACCTGGTCGATCAACGGCCGCGCCGGCACGCCACTCGGCGGGAACGGCACGATTCGCGACCTCCGAATCACTCCAGAGAACGCCGCGACACTGCGATAGCGAGCGGGGGTCAGAGCCTGTATTTCAACATTCTTGGGTCAGGAACGTTGAAATACAAGATCTGACCCCACTCAATCGACCACCATCAACAGCAACGTCTGATCGTCGTCGGGTTCGCGGTCGCCGCCGAAGGCGTCGAGATCGCGGACGATTGACTGGACCTGCTCGTCCGGCGGCAGCTCACCGCTCTGCCCGAACGACGCCGTGAGGCGCGGAAGATCGTACATATCGTCGTGCGGATCGTGACGCTCGGTGACGCCGTCCGTGTAGAACAGCACGCGATCGCCAGGCTGCAGCACGTGCCTCACCTCGCGCACGGCCTTGAGATCCATCATCAGCAACGGCATGGTCGCCTCGACGGCCATCGTGTCGACGCGCCCGGCCGAGAGCAGCAGCGGCGGCGGATGGCCGGCGCACGCAATCGTGACGCTTCGGTCGCGCGGATCGACGAGCGCGCAGAGCGCCGTCGCAAACATCGGCGACTCCCACAAGAACTCAAAGTGGCGATTCAGGTAGCGAACCATCTCGGCCGGGTCGCAGGCGAATCCGGGAAACGCGTGCACGGCGGCGCGGATCATCGCCATCACGATGGCCGCTGGCGCACCATGACCGGAGACGTCGGCGACGATGATCCCGAACTGACCGTCAGGCAGGCGCAGGACGTCGTAATAGTCACCGCCCGCGTAGAGGCTCGTCCGGTAGTAGGCGCAGAATGTCGCGCCGTCACCTGACGGCAATGTCGCCGGCAGGATGCCGCGCTGCATCGCACCGGCGCTGGCCAGTTCCCTCTGAAGCCGATCGCGGCTGCGGCGCACTTCGCGTTCGAGCTGCTGCCTCGCGACATGATTCGCCACGCGCGCAACCACTTCCTCTGCCTGGATTGGTTTGGTGATGTAGTCGGACGCGCCAAGCTGCAGGCCGTTGACCTTGTCGGTGACCTCACCGAGTGCCGACAGAAACACGATGATGGCGTCACGCGTGGCAGGATCGGCCTTCACCGCGCGACACACCTCGAAGCCGTCCATCTCGGGCATCATCACGTCAAGCAGGATCAGGTCCGGGCGAACGCGGCGGGCGATATCGAGCGCCGCACGTCCGTTCTTGGCAGCGAGCAACCGATATCCTCGCCCCTCCAGCGTGCGCACGAGCAGTCGCAGATTCACCGGGCTGTCGTCGACGACGAGAATGGTCGCGCCCGATGGCGCGGATGGTTCAGCGGTTGGCGCCGCAGTCGTCACTGCGTGACCTGCTCGAGTGATTCGGCGAGCCGCAACAGCGCCTCGTAGTCGAACGTGGCAGTGAGGGCGGCAATGCGCTGACCGAGCGCGCTGGGCGCCGCGCCTGCGGCCGACAACTCCTCGGCCAGCGCGTCGAGATCGGCAACGCTGCCAATCGCGGCGGCGTCACGAATCCGCGCGGCGAGATCGCGTGTGGGAATGTCCGGCGTGAGGCGTGGCAACGGCGTCTCGGGCTTGGCGGCGGGACTCACGAACCGGGCGCCGGTGAAGCGCTGCAGCTTCGCGAACAGCACGTCGGCCTTGACCGGTTTCGGCAAGAAATCGAGACAGCCGGCTTCGCGGGCCTGCTGACGCACTTCGGCCCACGCGCTCGCCGACACCGCAAGGACTGGAATAGACGCGGTCGCCTGATCGGCGGCCAGCCGGCGAGTCGCCTCGAACCCGCTCAGATCGCTCATGCGCAGATCCATCAGCACCAGGCCCGGGCGATGCGCGCGCGCCAGCTCCACGGCTTCAAGACCCCCAGCCGCCGAAATCACGCGGACGCCGGCGCTCTCGAGCAGGCCCGCAAGAATACGGCGATTCACCGAGCTGTCATCGGCGACGAGGACGGTCAACTGCTCGCCCGGCGCGAGTCGCGCATCCGACGAGACCGTTTCGCCCGCGCTGTCGGCAGGCACCAGCGCTGGCTCCTCGACTTCGATGAGCGGCAGCTCGAACCAGAAGCGACTGCCCTTCCCCGGCGTACTTTCAACCTTCAACTCTCCGCCCATGGCCCGCACGAGCCGGTGACTGATCGTGAGCCCTAACCCGGTGCCGCCCAACTCCGCCCCCGATTTGGTTTGACGGAACGCCTGGAAGACCGCCGTGAGATTGTGCGGCTCGATGCCAATGCCCGTGTCGATGACGTCGAATCGCAGCCGCTGGCCGTCACGCTGCGCGATTTCAAGGCGGATCTCGCCCTGCGACGTGAACTTCACCGCGTTGCCGAGCAGGTTGAGCAGCACCTGACGGAGGTGACGGCCGTCGAGCATCACGCGCTTGCCGACCGACGCTGCAATGTCGGTCGTGAACACGAGGCCCTTCCGCTGCGCGCGCTCGTCGATCACGTAGCGAAGGTCGACCGCCACCTGACGGATATCGCAGGCCGTGACCTCGACATCCATTCGTCCGGCCTCAATCTTCGATAGATCGAGGACGTCGTTGATGAGATCGAGCAGGTGTGCGCCGCACGCACTGATGGCATCAAGCGCGTCGCGCTGACTCGGATTGAGCGATTGATCGCGGTGCAGCAGCTGCGCGTAGCCGATGACGCCGTTCAGCGGCGTCCGCAGCTCATGGCTCATGTTCGCGAGGAACTCGCTTTTCGCGCGCGTAGCGGCTTCGGCGGTTTCCTTGGCGGTGCGCAGCTCGTCCTCGTGCTGCAGCCGCTCGGAGATGTCGCGCACGAACGCCCCGAAGAAGTAGCCGCGGCCCGCGCGGATCGGGTTGGTCACGGTGATCTCGATCGGAAACTCGCGGCCGCTTCGATGCAGCCCGCGAACCTCGAGCCGCTTGTTGACGATCGGCGCCTCGCCGCTCTGGTGGAAGCGGTGCAGCCCCGCTTGATGCGCTTCTCTGAACCCTTCGGGAATGATCGTCGCCGCCAGCGACTTGCCAATGATGTCGTCGCGCAGCCACCCGAATGTTGACTCCGCTTGGGCGTTCCATGACACGACGCGACCGTCGGAGTCCATGCCGATGAACGCATCGTGCGCCGAATCGAGCACCAGGCGAGCCCTCGCCTCGCTCTCCGCGAGGTTTTGCACCGCCTGTCGGCGATCGGCATCGGCCAGCGCCACGACCACGAGGTTGGCCAGCGACAGCGCGAAGTTCTGCTCGTCGAAGGTCCAGGCGCGCGGTCCGCCGACATGCTCGATACACATCACGCCGATCGGCCGATCCTCCTGGCGCAGCGGCACGTCGAGCATCGCCCCAATACCGTGCGGCGTCAGGTACGACGCGCTGAACTCTTTCGTTCGCGGATCGGTGTGGGCATCTGATGCGGCCACGACCCGATCGTGGCCAATCGCGGCGAAGTACGCCGGCACGTCGGCCGCAAACAGCCGGTCTCCGGAAGAATGGCGGCCCGACGTCTGCTCGTACAAGTCATCGCATCGAATCGTCGCGCCGTTGTCCTCGAAGCGCCACATGCTGACGCGCGACGCGTTCAGCGTTCGCGCGCAGGTTTCGAGAATCACCCGCAAGCGATCCGGCACGCTGACTGACACGCCCGTCTGCCGCGCCGTCAACTCCGTCAGCGCCTGGCTTTGCGCCGCCAGCCGTCGGCCGTTGTCCAGCAGTGCCTTCTGTGAGACGTCCGCGACCTCGAGCAGTCGATTGACGGCGCTGCTCAGCTCGGTCAGATCTGTGCCGGCGCCGCCCTCCTCCAAACGCGCCGACCAGTTGTCAGTGCGAAGGATCTCGAGCGCCCGGCCGCCGACCTGGTTGACACGTTTGATGACCCGCAGCCGGAAGACACCCGCGACGAGCAGCGACACGCCAAACACGAGGCCGCCGATGAACAGGAGCTCCTCGACGAACGACGGCGGCCGTGAGCCGTGCCACGCGCGCTCCACGAGGTGAAACGCCACGAAGCCCACGATCAGGGCAACGATGATGACGATCCGGGTCTTCAACATGCGGTCACGGTCATTTTACACATTGGGTTCTACACATTGGGTTCTACACGGCGGGTTCTACACGGCGGGTTCTACACGTCGGGTTCTACACGTCAGGTTCTACACGGCGGGTTCTACACCTCGGGTTCTACACGTCTGGTTATGGTCGAGGCATCCCGTCATTCAGCTGATAGAGCCTGACCGCTTGATCCGACGCCAGGTACGTGAGATGCCCCTGGAGCGCGTCGAGTCTCGAGATCACGTCCGCGGCGGACGCAAGACCGTGTCGCTCGTAGAGCGGGGGATGAACGACCACGTATCGAACGCCCCACTTTCGGAGGTGCTCCAGCGACTCGGGTGACGGAAAGCTCGCGGTCGCGGCGGCAAGCTGCTGGAGATCGGCCGGCCAGAACGCGCCGTAGCCGTTCACGAGCGGCTGCCAGTGCGCCGTTGACATCAACACGTACGTCGCGTTCAGCTCCAGGCGTCGCGGGAACATCGGGAATTCAACGACTGGTCCACGCGCTGCCTTGGCGAGGACGCGATACACCGGGCTGACCGGCAACGCGGGCGTGAACCCGCGAGGCGCTGAGTACAACTCCGCCGCCAGCAAAACGGTCGCGACAATCGCCACAGTCCGCCCCGTCGCCGATCGCTGAGCTATGTAGGACAAGGCCAGTGCCATCAGCGCGCCGAACGCAAGCGCGGCAACGAGGCCAAACCGCCCGGCCGAGCGAATGAACGCGAACACGGGGACGGTGTTGTAGAGCAGCGTATACAGACCGCCGGCAGGGCCGAACGCGAGCCAGATCGACAACACTGCACAAAGAATGTAGAAGCCTGCCACCGCTCGCAATGACGGCGTTCGCTCTGACGCGTCAGCGCCGCCGCGCAGGCATACGACGGCGCCAACCGAGCCAAGCGCAACGGGAATGAAGCCTGGAAAGAGCACTTCGTTCCAGTGGCCGAGCCTCGGCAGCATCCACCGATGGGCGCGCGCCGACGACGCAAACCACGCGCGCCAATCGGCAGCAAGCTTCACGGCCTCATCGACCGGCCGCGAGAATCCCTGCTCCCGCGCCAACTGGAGGTGCGGCCAGAAGAGCGGCACCAGACACACGATCGACATCACCGCGGCTGCGACCACGGCCCGCCAGTATCGAGCGTTGCGTCGATGCGACGGCAGTGCGCCGAAGTACAACACGCCAAACCCCACGAGCAGGAGCGCAAAGACGGTGTAGTACCCGCATGCCAATGCCTGGAGCAACAGCGCCACCGCAACACCCGCTGCCGTTCGCAGCGACGGCGACTCGACCAGACGCTGCAGTGCAAGGGCTGTGAGCGGCAAGCCGAAAATGCCCATCATCGGCAACTGCGCGGTTCGGGCAAACATGAACGGCGAGAACGCGTAGCTGATGCCTAGCGCGATCGCCGGAATCTCCTGACGCGTCAGATGACGTCCTAGCGCGTACGCACTCAGGAACGCGAGGAGAAAGAACCCCAACACCGCCAGATTGTGCGTTGCATACGGGCTGCGCGTCACAAGATATGCGGGCAGGCCGAGAACGCCGGCGAGCAGCGTGGGCTCGGAGAACGCCAGCGTCGAGTGGTGCGGATAGAAGATGTTGGCGTTGTAGACGTTGAGGGGATCGGACTCGAGCGCGTGCGCGACCCACGCCGCTTGCCAGAGCCCGTACTGCCCGTCGAAGCTATCAGCGCGTGCCTGGCGGTCCAGGCCCGCCGCAAGCGGCCAGGTGTTCAGAATGACGAGCGCCGCGCCCAGCAGGCACACCGGAAGCCACCGGAGCCCTGCCGGGAACACGGGAAGCCTGGGCATCTTTTCGCGGTTACTGTGAAGTCGTCGTCATGGGCGACGGCCGCACGATCAGGTTTTCGATGAAGAACTCCATCATCCGATCGGTGTTGATTCCGCTGTGGCCCCGATCGGGCCCGACCTGCACCTCGAAGCTCTTGCCGGCGCGCTGCAACGCGTCAATCAACTGCATCATGTTCGAGGGATGCACGTTGTTGTCCGCCGTGCCGTAGTACAGCATCAGCCGCCCTTTGAGGTTGGCGGCGTGCGTCATCGCGCTGCCGCTCTGGTAACCGAGCTTGTTCTCCTGCGGAATCCACATGTATCGCTCGGTGTAGATCGTGTCGTAGTGATCCCACGCCGTGACTGGAGAGGAGGCGGACGCCGCGGCGTAGACGCCGGGATGACGCAGCAGCGACATCACGGACGAATACCCACCGTAGGATGTCCCGTACATTCCGACACGTGCCTTGTCCACGTACGGACGCGCCCACAGCGCTTTCACCCCTTCCGCCATGTCGTCGATCTCGACTTGTCCGAGCTTCTGATAAATCGAATCGAGCACCCGCTTGCCCATGCCTGGCGCCGCACGCGAGTCCAGGTTCACAACCAGAAATCCTAGCTCGGTGATGGCGCTCGGCGTCACGAACGTTTCGCGAGCGGTGTTGCTTGCCGACGCCGGACCTCCGTACACGGGCACCAGCACCGGATACTTGCGCGACGGATCGAACTGCGACGGGAACTGAATCACCCCGTGCAAGACCGTCTGGCCGTCCGCGGCCTTGTAGGTGAACATCTCCGCTTTCTTCAAACCAAGCGCGTCGAACTTCGAGAGATCGCTCTTGGCGACGTCGGCAACCACTTTGCCCGCGGCGTCAACGACGCGAGTCGCCGGAGGCGCATCATGCGTTTGATAGACGTCGACGAAGAATTTGTTATCAGGCGAAATGCCGCAGGCGCTCGGTGGACCAAATCCGCCGCGCCCGCCGCTGGCCGGACTCGACACCATACAGCTGCCGACGGTGTGATTGAAGGCGGGATCCGTCAGTCGCACGTCGCCCTTGCCGTCCAGCCCGACCCGATGGAGCTGCAGTTTCAGGTGATTGTCACCGTCCCGCGCGGTGTAGAACACGACGCCGGCGGCTTCATCGATCTTGACCAGCCCCGTGACCTCGAACGTCGTGTGGCGCGTCAAAGGCGTGATCAGCTTGCCACTGAGATCGTAGAGGTAGAGGTTCGCGAAACCGTTGCGCTCGGATTCCCAAATGAACCGGCGGTTGTCGCCGAGGAACTGCATCGGTGGGCGATTGTCGACCCAGCCGGTCGGCCACTCCTCGTGGATGACAACGCGCGTTGCGCCAGTCTCCGGGTTGGCGGCGACGAGTTCGAGAATGTTCTGGCGGCGATTCGTGCGGCTGAACAACAACTCGCGACTGTCGGTCGACCACGAAACGCGATACACGTAGTGGCCTACGGCCTCGTTGTCGAACGGCCGGCCATTGCGCACGTCGATCTTCGTGCTCGTCTTCGAGGCGACGTCGAACACGAACACGTCCACGATCGGGTTGTTGGTACCCGCCTTCGGATAAGCCTCGGTGTCGTTGCGACTCTGAATCTTCGTCTGATCGAGCTGCAGGTTGTAGTCGACGACCTGCTTTTCGTCGAAGCGGTAATACGCCAGCTTCTTGCCGTCCGGCGACCACCACATCGCGCTCGTTTGCGCGAGCTCCTCTCCGTACACCCAGCTTGCCGTTCCGTACTTGATGCGATCCTTCTCGCTCCCGTCCGTCGTCACGGCCGTTTCATCGGAGCCGGTGGCGGAGCTGATCCACAGATTGCGATCCCGGTAGAAAGCTTTCAGGGTGCCGTCCGGCGATTCCGCTGACGCCGCCTGCCGTCCGCGCTCGATGCCCGTGCCGCCGCGACCCCCACGTCCGCCGCGCCCCGCCGCTGGCACATCAGCCACAGCGCCAAGTTCAGTGACCGCCTTGGTGGCAATGTCGAAACGGTATCGCTTGCCGTCCAGTGCGTATTCAAATCCGCGGCTGTCCGTACTCCACGTGGCGTTGATCGCACCGGAACGCACGACGGCGTTCAGCTGCGTGCTGACCTTCTGATACTGCTCGTAGCCGGGCATGCTCTTCAAGCGATCCTGCGCGGACGGGGTCCCTTGAAACACCACCGCCGTCAACAACAGCGCGCCCCCGGCGCGGACCAAGACTCCCGGCAACCGATTCACAAGGCTCTCCTTAATGATGTGTCTGAGGGTGGACGGCGACTGAAACAGCCCGTCGATATCTAGTTTAGCAGCAGTGGTCGGGAAGAAAGAGAACGGATAGCGGCCCGCGGCGAGCGGCCAGCGGATTGCGGCGAGCGGATTGCGGCCAGCGGCAGAGCTATTTCTGATTCTGCGCCACGTCCACGACCAGCCACCACTTCCCTGCTGCATCGCGAGACCAGAGCCGAACGTAGACGCCCTTCATCGGTGTCGGGGCGCTCACCTCGAACATGCCGTGCGTAAACCCAAAATCGCCCGCCGACGCCACATGTGCATCCTTCTGACTGGCGGTGCCGGATGACGAGTGTTGACCAAGCCATGACGCGATCGCCTCGCTCCCGACGATCGGCACGTACCCCTGACGATGGAGGCGCGCGGCGGGCGTCAGGGCGACTGCAAAAGCCTTCGCCACCCCGACAGTTGGCATCTGCGTGTTCAGGTCGACATCGGCTGCTGCGAGCAACTGCTTAGCCTTGGCCGGATCATCCTTTCCAGCGTAGCGGCTCGGGAGCGCGATTCGGTTGAAGCCTGGCGCAAACGGAACGGGCTCGGGCGAGTCCGCGCCGACATCGATGAAGACCCGCCACGTTCCATCGGGCTGCTTGCGCCAGACCGACAGATAGCAACCGTATCTCGGCTTCTTGTCAGGCGATGTGTGATTGATGGAGGTACTTGGACCGGTGAGCCAGCCTATGTCGCCGCTGGATGCGACGTCGCCGGTGCGCGGCTCCCAGACGAGTTCGAACACCGAAAACGGCGTGTCCGGCTGCTTCCTCAATCGATCCTTCGCCGACGTCACCTCCGGCACAAACGCAATCGCAGCGTCGGCAAAGAATTCGAGGAACGCGTCGCGCCAGCCTTTGACCGTCGCTGCTTTGGCGAAGGCACGCTCTGTGTCGGCCATGGCCGCGAGGTCGGCGGGAATCTGTTCTTGAGTCTGGCCGGCGACAATGAATGCCGAGACGGCCAGCACGAGGCAACTGAACCACTTGCGCATTAGATGCGTCCTCTGTGGACACTTTGCCGAGATGCCCGAAACGTATCACCACGTTGATGGAACCCGGGGCGAGCGATTCTCGTCCCAGGATATGGCCTACAATGTAGGCCCAGCTTAACCAAAATGTATCTCGGCGAATTCGAGCACATCGTGCTCCTGGCGATCTTGCGACTCGGGGATGAGGCCTACGCGATTCCGATCCGCGAGGAAATCGAAGAGCGTACGGGACGCGCGGTAGCGCGCGGCGCGCTGTACACGGCGTTGGAGCGACTGGAAGTGAAGCGCTTCCTGCGCTCGCGGATGAGCGATCCGCTGCCCGAGCGCGGCGGCCGCTCGCGCCGCTATTTCACCGTAACCGCGGCCGGTCTGAGCGCGATGCGATCATCGCGCCGAAGCCTGCTTCGCCTGTGGCAGGGTCTTGAAGGAAGGCTCGAGTCGTGAGCCGGCCCGACGCTCCACCGCGCGCGGCGGAGCGGCTCCTCGCCGTTGCATTCGGCCGCGGGGAGTGGGCCGAATCGATCCTCGGCGACCTGCACGAAGAATTCATCGTCCGCGCCCTGCGCTCACCTGCCTCCGCTGCTCGTTGGTACTGGATCCAAGCCGTCCGCTTAACCTCACGCCGCGTGCTGGTGCGCACCAAGGATCGCCGTACTGCGACCGCAGTACCTGGCGCGCTATCACCCAATCCCGGAGACTCGATCATGCGAACGCTCGGCCTCGAAACACGCTACGCGTTGCGAAGCATCCGCAAACGTCCGGCGATGAGCGCCATCGTGGTCCTGACGCTCGCGCTCGGGCTGGGCGCCAACGCGGCGATCTTTTCCATGATCGACGCGCTGGTGCTGCGGCCCTTCACGCTGCCGGACGCCGATCGGATGACGCTGATGTCGTACTTGAAAGCCGACGACATCGATAAACGGGTTTCACCAGCGGACTTCCTGGACTGGAAACGCCAGACCGACGTATTCGAGCGCCTCACCGCAATGTTGTGGTGGGATGCCAACCTTGTCGGACGTGACGAGCCCGAGAGGGTACAGGGCTTCTTCGTATCGGCCGACTTCTTTCCGACGCTCGGCATCGAATTGGCCCGCGGCCGCAGTTTTCTTGCCGACGAAGAGACCCAGGGCAAGCATCACCGCGTCGTGCTCGGCCACGGTCTGTGGGAGCGGCGCTTCGCCGCCGATCCTGGCATCATCGGTCAATCGATAGATATCGACGGCAGGCCGCACGAAGTCGTCGGCATCGCACCAGCGGGGTTCGAGTTCCCGATGGGCGCACAACTCTGGGCGCCGCTTTCACTCGACAGCAAGGCCGCCGCGAACCGGCGCGCGACTTATCTGATGGTCATCGGCCGTCTCGCGCCTGGACGAACGCTGCAGGACGCCAAGGCGCAGATGGCTGTGATCGGCGAGCGACTCGAACGCGATCATCCCGATACCAATCGCGGCCGCGTATCCCGCGTCTACTCTCTCGCCGAAGGGATGAGGGATCTCGGGGTTGGACCGATTCTGTCGATGTGGCAGGCAGCCGCCGCGTTCGTGCTCCTGATCGCGTGCGCGAACGTCGCTAGCCTGCTGTTGGCGCGCGGCGCTGAGCGGCAGCGCGAGATGGCCGTTCGCGTGGCGATGGGCGCGAGCCGGCTGCGGGTCGTTCGCGAGTTGTTGATTGAAAGCGGGCTGCTCGCGCTTGCCGCGATTCCCGGCGCGCTCCTGGTGGCATTCATCGGCCTGAAGTTGGTGGTCGGTTACATGCCAGCCAAGATTGCACGATTTGTTGTCGGCTGGCACCAGATGGATGTCGACGTGCGGTTGGTGCTCTTCACAGCCGGCCTCGCGATGCTGACGGCGCTCGCCTTCGGTCTAATCCCAGCGCTCCAGGCGTCGCGGCCACGCCTCACCGAGTCACTGAAGGACGGCGGTCGTGGCGCGACCGTCGGCGCCTCTCGTCAGCGTCTCCGCCGCGGTCTCGTCGTGGCTGAAATCGCGTTGGCGCTCCCATTGCTCGTGGCGGCCGGCCTCAGCGTGTTGACGGTTCATCGTTTTCTTTATGGCCCGCAAGGTTTCGAGCCCGATCGGGTGCTGACGATGCAGGTGGTTTTGCCTGACGTCAAATATCCCGCGGAGGGGGAGCGCCGACGCTTTGCCGAGACTGCAGTTGCGCAACTCCGGCAAACGCCGGGCGTCGAGGTGGCGGCGGCTGTCAATGTCGCCCCAGCAGCAGGCAACAACTGGACGCGCGGCATCGAGATCGATGGCAAGCCGAATCCGGATCCGAACGATCCACCCAGCGTTGATTTCCGCGCGGCAACCCCAGACATTTTTGCTGCGCTTGGCATCCCCATCCTCTCGGGCCGCGCGTTCACCGAAGCGGATCGCGAAGACAGCCAGCGCGTCGCCATCGTCAGCGCGTCGCTTGCGCGACGCTACTGGCCGGATGAGGATCCGATCGGTCGCCGCATCAGATTCGGTACCGAAGAGTGGATGACTGTCGTTGGCATTTCGGGAGACGTCATCCACGACTGGTTCATGCGCCGCAACTACCCGACGCTTTACCGTCCCTTCAAGCAGTCGCCAACGAGCGAGATGGCGCTGGCCGTGCGTACGTCTGCTGATCCGGCCAGCGTCGCCGCGGGCGCCCGCGCCGCGCTGCGGGCGGTCGATCCCATGCAGCCTGTGTTCGATCTGCAGCCGCTCCGTACCTCACTCCAGGAACGGACGGTTGGCTTGCAGTATATCGGTGGGATCATGTTTGTGTTCGGCGGACTTGCGCTCGTTCTCGCGGTTGTTGGCGTCTACGGCGTGATGGCCTATATGGTGACGCAGCGCAGGCACGAAATCGGCGTGAGGATGGCGCTCGGCGCGACACGGCGAGATGTGTTGCGGCTGACGACACGGCAGGCGATGACGCTCGCCGCTGTCGGTGTTGGTTTCGGCGTGGTGCTCTCGTTGGCGCTTGGCAGATTGATTGAAGCGGGCTTACTGGGCGTCGCCTCGAGCGATGCACGGCTCACGGCCGGACTGGCCGCGGTGCTCATCGCGTCCGCAATGGCCGCCGCCTACATTCCTGCGCGACGTGCAGCGTCAATCGATCCGACCGTTGCTCTGCGCGAGTAAAGAGCCGACCACCCCCATGCGCTATCATCACCGCGGAGGGTGATGAATGCGCAGAGTGGTCGTGGCCGCCGCGGCGGCGTTGGTCGTGTCGGTTGGTGCAAGCTGGCTCAGTGGATGTAAGACAGGTCAGCCGCCATCGCCGCCGACCACTGCTGGAACGTCGGTAGCTGCTCCGCCTGCCCCAGCCGCAGCAAATGGATCGGCTCCTGACGCCGCGCTCGCGGCGCGCGCGCGGCGCATTCACGACCGCGTGATTGCCCTCGATACCCACGACGACATCAGTCCCGCCAACTTCACGCCAGAACGAAACTATACGCAGGATCTGCAGACGCAGGTCAACCTGCCGAAGATGCTCAAAGGCGGCCTCGATGCCTCGTTCTTCATTGTCTATGTCGGTCAGGGACCACTCACTCCCGAAGGCTACGACAACGCCTACAAGCAGGCGATCGCCAAGTTCGACGCCGTTCATCGGCTGACCGAGAAGATTGCGCCAGACAAGATCGAGTTGGCGTTGACCGCTGCGGACGTTCGCCGCATCGATAAGGCAGGCAAGAAAGTCGCGCTCATCGGCGTCGAGAACGGATACCCACTCGGCGACGCGTCCACGGCGCTCAAGCGCGTCAAAGAGTTCTACGATCGCGGCGCGCGTTATCTCTCGCTCGCGCACAACGGTCACAGCCAGCTAGCCGACTCGAACACCGGTGAAGCGACCGGCGCGTGGGCCCACAACGGGTTGAGCGACCTCGGCAAGCAAGTGATTGCCGAATTGAACCGGCTCGGCATCATGGTGGACATCTCCCATCCCTCGAAGCAGTCCAACATGCAGGCAATTGCGCTGTCCAAGGCGCCGGTCATTGCGTCGCATTCGAGCGCGCGAGCCTTGTGCGATCACAGCCGCAATATGGACGACGAGCTACTGCTCGCGCTCAAGAAGAACGGTGGCGTCGTCCAGGCCGTCGCGCTGTCGTCCTACGTCAAGGTCCCGCCGCCGCCAACCCCCGAACGGCTGGCGGCACTAGCGAAGGTCGAGGAGGAATTCGGCCTCCCCGCCGGCAGCCTGGGCCGCGGCGGACGCGGTGGTGGCGGAGGAGGCGCTGGCGGGGGCGGTCGCGGTCGCGGCGGCGCGCTGGCGCAGTTGCCTGAAGAACGCCGCGCCGAAGTGCAAAAACGGTTGGACGACGTCAACGCGAAGTTCCCCGGTCCGCCGCGCGCGAACGTCAAGGACTTCGTCGACCACATCGACTACATCGTCAAGAAGATCGGGATCGATCAGGTCGGGATTTCGTCGGACTTCGACGGGGGCGGCGGGATCGAGGGCTGGAACGATGCCAGCGAAACATTCA